>SXGT01828170.1_pt1 | contig 12356 bp, 7 predicted proteins | sample 3176221 | NCBI WGS metagenome assembly SXGT01 (sample SAMN11356862, study PRJNA531348) | freshwater metagenome | isolation source: freshwater sample F1-120 | place: China: Fuxian Lake, Yuxi | collected 2017-12-25
CCAGGCGGCGTAGTACACCAACAGTCGCACCATCTGGGCCTCGGTCTGCAACTCGGCCAGCGGCCACTGCACGGCCTGGTTGACCGACAACGGCTTGCCGAACACGATCCGGTCCCCGGCGTACTGGGCGGCCCGGTCGATACAGTACTGCGCCGCCCCCAGGCTACTGGCCGCCTGCCGAATCCTGTTCTCGTGCAGGAAGGTCTGGCCCACCTCGAGTCCGTGGTCGACCTCGCCGAGCACCGCGTCGGCGGGCACCCGGACGTCCTTGAGCTCGACCTCACCATGGTCGCTGGGCATGTTGAAGGTCCACCAGTAGTACGGGACGGTGAACCCCGGGGTGTCGGTGGGCACCAGGAATGCGGTGATTCCCACCGCGGAGCCGTCCTGGCCGGAGGTGCGGGCGAAGACGAGGTCGTGGGTGGCGCGGTGTACGCCGGTGTTCCAGCGCTTGGCGCCGTTGATCACCCAGTCGTCGCCGTCGCGCACCGCGGTGGTCTCCATCCAGGTGGCGTCGCTGCCGTGGTTGGGTTCGGTGAGCCCGAACGCCATCGAGCGTTCACCGGTGAGCATCGCCTCGACCCAGTCCTTCTTCTGGGCGTCGGTGCCGAACCGGCTCATCATGATGACCTGCGGGAAGTTCCCGACAATCGAGGACTCGTCCTGCAGATCGTTGTGCAGCCCGAGCCCCTTGTGCGCCAGGTGTTCCCGGATGACGGCCATGTCCAGGTTCGTTCCGCCGCGACCGCCGAACTCCTCGGGCAACCCGTAGCGCAGCCACCCGGCGGCATCGGCGCGGCGTCGCATCTCGTCGAGCAGGTCCTCCCATTCGCGGGTCGGGACGCCGCCATTGCCCAGATCGGTCCGGGCGAACTCGCGGCGCCGGTCGAAGTACTGCATGTTCTCGCGTTCCAGTGGCTTGATCTCGGCCTCGATGAAGGCGTCCATCTCGGCCAGCAGGCCTGGAAGATGCTCGGGTAAAGCGAAATCCACGGTGATCTCTCCTTCTGGCTCAGTGGCCGTACAGCGTTTTCTTCCAGATCGTCGACAGCGTCCTGATGGCGTCGGCATCGCTGATCTGCAGTTCGGAGCCGGGGTTGCCCACCACGACGACGGTGAAGTTCTCGAACAGCAGCGCGATCGCGGCGGCGATGTGCTCGGGCTCGAGGTCCTGTGCGTAGCCCTGCTCGCGGGCGCGGCGCACCGACCCGGCGACCATGTCCATGCCGAACCGCCGGAACTCGTGCTGCACCTGCGCGAAACGCGGCTGGGTGGCCCCGAGTTGAGCGACGGCGATCATGATGCCGATGTTCTGCCGGAACAGATTCCAGTACCCGGTGACCACCGTGGTGAAGTACTCGCTGTCCTGCGGAGTATCCGGCAGCGGTACCCGCGAGCCGGACGGCTCGACGATATCGTGCAGGAACGATTCGGCCAGCGAGGCCAGCAGATCTTCCTTGTCGTCGAAATACCGGTAGAACACCGCCGAGGACTTCCCGGCCGCGGAGGTGATATCGGCCAGGGTGGTGCCGTGAAAGCCGCGTTCGGCGAACAGTTTCCGGGCGGCCAGCTCGATGGCCTCCCGGGTCTGGCGGCCCTTGGCGGTCAGCGATTCGGCGGGCGTCATATCAGGCCCGGATGCGATCACCGGCGCGCAGCAACGCGCTGGGCAGTTCGTGGCCGACGGCATCCTGTGCGACCCGAGCCGCCGCGATGGCGGCCTGGAGGTCCACGTCGACCTCGATACCGCTGTCGCGCAACAGGTACACCAGGTCTTCGGTGGCGATGTTTCCGCTGGCTCCCGGGGCGAACGGGCAGCCGCCCAGGCCGCCGACGGAGGCGTCCAGCCGAGTCACCCCGGACTGTACGGCGGCGTACGCGCTGGCCAGCCCGGCGCCGCGGGTGTTGTGGAAGTGCGCACCCAGCGGCAGATCGCCGATCACCGGGCGGACCCGCTCGATCAGTGTGGCGACCCGGTGCGGTGTGGTGGTCCCGATGGTATCGGCGATGGCGATCCGGTCGACGCCGAGTTCAGCTGCCGCCGAAGCGATCTCGATCACGCGGCGGGGATCCGTCGGGCCGTCGAACGGGCAGTCCCAGGCGGTCGCGATGATGACCTCAACGGTCGCGTCGTGATCGTGCGCGATGCGGGCCACGTCGGCGATGGCCGCCGTCGCCTGGCCCGCATCGCGGCCGACATTGGCGCGGCTGTGCGCATCCGAGGCCGACACCACGTACTCGATCGAGGTCAGACCGGCCGCGACGGCGCGTTTGGCGCCATTCGGGCTGGCCACCAGTGCGGAGAACTCGACGTCGGGAAAGCGGTACAGCTCAGCGGCGAGTTCGGCGGCATCGGCCAGCGCAGGCACCTTCGACGGCGAGACGAAGGCGGTCGCCTCCACCTCACGCACCCCGGTGGCCACGATGGCCTCCAGGATGCCGACCTTGGCGGCCAGCGGGATGGGCGCCTCGATCTGCAGACCGTCGCGCAGGCAGACCTCGCGGATGTGGACCTTCTTCGGCAGGTTCGAGCCCGTCGCCGTCATAGCACCCCCTGCTCTCGCAGCGTCGTCAGTTCCTCGGTACTCAGGCCGAGCAGCCCCGAGTACACCTCGTCATTGTGCTGTCCCGGCCGTGCCGAACCGGCGCTGCGCACACTGCCCGGCGTTTCCGAGAGCACCGGCATGACACCGGGTCCCTTGATATTGCGTTCGACCCGTTCATCCCAGTGGTCGGCGATCATCCCGCGGGCCTGCAGTTGCGGGTCGTTGACCACCTCGGCCACCGTGTTGATCGGGCCGCTGATCACGCCGGCCTCCGACAGCGTGGCGATGATGTCGTCGGGCTGACGCTCGGCCGCCCAGTCACCGATGATCGTGTCGAGCTCGTCCTGATGGCGACCGCGGGCCACATGGTTGACGAACCGGTCATCGCCTGCCAGCTCCGGCATGCCCATCGCGCCGCACAACCTGCGGAACACCGTGTCCTGGTTGGCCGCGATCACCACCCAGCTGCCGTTGGCGCTCTGATAGATGTTCGACGGGGCGATACCCTCCAGCCGGGTGCCCGACGGCCCACGGATCACGCCGCCGACGTCGTAGTCGGGGATGGTGGATTCCTGGATAGCCAAGCAGCTTTCGGTCAAGGCGGTGTCGACGATCTGGCCCTCGCCGGTCACGCTGCGCCGGTAGAGCGCAGCCAGCGCACCCTGCGCGGCGAACATCCCGGCCAGGCTGTCGCCCAGCGACAACGCCAGTCGCGGCGGCGGGCCGCCGGGGAAGCCGTTCATGTGCCGCAGCCCGCTGGCCGCCTCGGCGACCGAGGCGTAGCCGGCCTTACCGGCGTCCGGGCCGGTCTGGCCGTAGCCGGACACCCGCACCAGGATGATGCCCTTGTTGCGGGCGCGCAGCACGTCGTAGCCCAGGTTCCACTTCTCCAGGGTGCCGGGCCGGAAGTTCTCCACGATGACGTCGGAGCGCTCGACCAGTTCCAGGAAGAGTTCCCGGCCGCGGCCGGTGCGCAGATCGAGGGTGGCGGCCTTCTTGTTGCGGGCGTGCACGGTCCAGAAGAAGTGGTGACCGTCGAGCTCGGCCTGTCCCCAGGTGCGCAGCGGATCCGGTGTCCCGGGCAGCTCGATCTTGATGACCTCGGCGCCCATGTCACCGAGCAGCCGGCCGGCGAACGGGCCCGAGATCAGGGTGCCCAGCTCCAGGACCCGGATGCCGTCCAGCGCCCCGGTCGGCCCGCTCATTGTGAGAACCCGTGCCGGTGCAGCCAATCCGTGCAGACTCCGACGGCCTGGCGCAGGGTGCCGCGCTGGTCCGGTCCGGAGTAGTAGTGGTTGGCGCCGCTGATCTCGTGCATCTCCTTGTCGGGATGCCCGATCGCCTCGAACAGGCGGCGGGTGTGGCTCGGCGTACAGGCGTCATCGGCGAGGTTGCCGATCACCAGCGCGGGTACCGCGATATCGGGGCCGGCCTTGACGGCGTCGCCGTTGGCATCGTCGTAGCTCCATTGCGACAGCCAGCTGCGCAGCGTGCAGAACCGGGCCAGCCCGACGGGGGAGTTGTTCACCACCTGAGGATCGCCCAGATAGCAGGTGCCCGGGGTGCGTTCGTTCGGATCGACGGTCGGGTCCAGCCAACGTGGATCGGCCATGGTGCCGTGCACCACGAACGCATATTCATCATCGGGGCGGCCCTTTTCGGACAGCTCTGCTAATTTTTCCTTGACCCACTTGGTGATTCGCCGGTTCCGCGCGATCTGCGCCTCGTGATAGCGCGCCAGGAACTCCGGCGTGTACGGCGGCTGGTTCGGGTTGTCGGGGTTGTACAGATCGAGCTCGGGGTCCCGCCGGGACGGGTCGTTCTCGTCGAGGATGGAGGCGTCCATCCATTCGGTCATGGTGCCGTGCCGACTGATGTGCGCGGCCAGCAGCATGATGCCGTCGGCCGGGATGAGGCCGAGCGTGGTGAGGTCGGGGCCGTCGCCGGACGGACTGGCGGTGACGGTCGGGTGTTGGGCCTGCTGCTGGTAGAACACCGACAGCGACCCGCCGCCGCTCCACCCGGCCAGCACCACCGTGTCATAGCCGAGGCGGTTCTTGGCGTCCTTGATGCACTCACCGAGGTCCTCGACGACCTTCTCCATCAGCAGCGCGGAGTCGGTGCCGCGGAACCGGCTGTTGCAGTAGATGACGTGATGCCCGGCGCGGGCCAACGCGTTGATCATCGGCAGATAGGCGCCGCCGCCGATCGGGTGCATGAAGATCAGCACGGTGTCTGACGGCTTGGCCTTGGGCTTGAGCAGATAGCTCTCCAGCACCACGAGCTCGGCGACGCCGCCGTATACGTCGCGGACGCTCGAGGTGTTCTGGTAGGCGACCAGATACGGGATGCGCTCGTACTCGAACTTCACGGTTGCTTCGGTGGCGGTCATGGCTAGTGTTGCCCCAGATCGTTGGCGAGGATTTCGGCGGACGGGGTGAGCCGGCGACGGGTGTCGATGGCGATCACCGACCAGTCCACCCGGTCGTAGTCGTCGAATTTGCGGCGGGCGCGCTCCCGGGCCTTCTCCGGCGCGCCGTGGTGAACCCCCTGCGGCGCATGGGAAACCAGTCCGGGGGGCATCGGGATGCCGTACAGCGAACCGGAGTGGAAGAAGGCGATCTCGTCATAGTCGACGTTGCGGTGATACCACGGCGTGCGCTCGGTGCCGGGGACGCTTTCGGCGGGCTTGGGCAGGAAGTTCATCACGTAGACGCCGGTGGCCTGCATGAACAGGTGCACCGTCGGTGGCAGATGCACGCTCTCCGAGGTGATGACGGTGTAGTCCTCGATGTTGAAGGTGAACGGGAAGTTGTCCCCGCGCCAGCCCTCGACATCGAGCGGATTGTGTTGATAGAACAGCGATGTCGGCCCGCCTTCATGGATGAGGCGCACCTCGTATTCGGCCCTGCCGTCATCGTCGCTGGGCGCCGGATCCGGGATCGTCACCTGCGCCGGGTCGAACGGGAAGTGTCGGCCCAGGATGCCTGCCGGCGGAACGCGGAAGTCGTCGGTGGCCTGGATCATCAGCCAGGTGCTCTCGGCATCGGGGACCTGGCGGAACGTGCAGGCCTTGGGCAGATAGACCCAGTCACCCTCGCGGTAGCGCACCGGACCGAACTCGGTCTCCAGCAGTCCGGCGCCCTTGTGCACGAAGATCAGCAGGTCGCCGTCGACGTAGCGGACGAAGAACGGCATCTCCTCGGTCCGCCGGGACAGTAGGACCTGGCAGTCGTCGTTGGAGAACATCAGCAGCGGGCCGCCGCGCGCGTCGGTGGCATCGCTGGGATTCAGTTCGGAGGACAGCACATCGGTGGGGCGCAGAGGCCCGACGGTGCGGTAGGCGGTGGGGTCGTTGCGCCGGTACATGTTCGCGGTCCGTCCGACGAAGCCGCCGCGCCCCAACTCGTCGTCCTTGAGCCCGTCGAGGTCGGCGTGCACGCGTTTGGGCGTCTTGCCTTTTCGCAGGTGAACGAAGGATTCCATGACGCTCCTCGGGCAGATCCGGTCAGCAAAACTGAAAGTGACTTTACTTTTTGTTCTGCCGAGGCGCAAGGGTTGCGAACCGGCCCGCCCTTGAAGGCGAACGTGGGTTCTGTGCACCGATCCGGCCCCGAGTGGCGTACCTGAGGCCCACGCTCGCGGGCGATCTAGGGGACCGGAACGCCTTCCTTGAGGAACGTCAGGCTTGCCACCGACCCGTCGGGCTGCACCGTCAGCCGGAGCTGCCCCGGCCTGCGGGTCATCTGCAGGGGCACGTTGACCACCGTCACGTCGCCGCGCTGAATGTTCTCCGGCGCGCCGTGCGATTGGTAGGCGCCGAACACCTGCTGATACAGCTCCCATGACTGTTGCAATGCCTGCGTGGGCAGCAGTGACTGCATCGTCGGATTGAAGTCGGCCGCTGCGGCCGGATAGTCGCCGCGGACGATCTCGTCGAGGGTGGACAGCGCGACCTGGTCCGGCGGGACCTCCGCCGCCGCCGTCGGCGCACCCAGCGTCAGGGCCGCCGCGCCGAGCAGGATCGCCACGATGCCGGCCGGCGGCCGCACGGGGTCCGATTGTCGAGGATGCCGGGTATTTGCTGAGCGCACGGGGGTCAGGATAGGCCCCCGACACCTTTTATTCGATCGAATCATCAACATGATCGGTGCGCGGATAGTGCGCTTCTGTGGTGGTGCGCGCATTTGGCTGCAGCACAATAATTTTCGCGCAGGTAAATTCCACAGGGGGATCTTCTCATGGCCTCCGGCTCGCGCATTGATAGTGCTCGATGGCTTTGTGAGATTGTGTAGGCTCGAATCCGGAAGGTTGCCAAAGAGATGTTCGACGGAATGCCGCGCCAGCGGAATCCGCGTCGGCCACCGACCGGTCATCGGCGCCCTGTTCGACGGAGAAAGTAGTTGTTGCTTTGGCGATTGCGGGTCTTCTCACCCCACTCCTCATGGAATCTCCCGGGGGTCAACCCGCTACGGCCAAGTCTGGCAACGTGAACCGGCCACGGGTAAACGGCACTGAACTGCTGAACCGGTACGCCTGGGCGCGCCCAGGGAAGTCTCCGGCCGAACGCGCGAACGTCGGCGCCGCGGCGGAAGCACGATCAACACCGACGAATTGTCCTATCCGTCAATTGCTTTGGAGGGCTGCGTGAGCACAAACCCGTTCGACGACGAAAAGGGTCGCTTTGTCGTGTTGGTCAACGACGAGGAGCAACACAGCCTGTGGCCGACGTTCGCTGACATCCCCGATGGTTGGCGAGTGGTGTTCGGTGAGGACGATCGTGCGGCGTGTCTGGAGTTCATCGAACGGGAATGGACCGACATCAGGCCGAAGAGTCTGCGGGACCGTTTGGCCGCCAAACAGCCAGGCTGATGACCAGAACGTCGCGATTCGAGGGTGGGGATGGAACTCGGGGAATCAGCGCTACCGATCACCCGCGCACAGCTGGACATCTGGCTGGCACAGGAGACGGGTCAGTCCGCCACTGAGTGGCAACTCGGTCTCTTCGTGGAGATCGACGGGATGCTCGACCGCAAGGCCCTGAAATGGGCCATCCGCCGGGCGGTCGAGGAGTCCGAACCGTTGCGGGTCGGCTTCTTCGAGGCGGACGGCGAGGTGTTCCAGCAACGGCTCGATGATGGCGCGGCCGAACTGACGGTGATCGACGTGCGCACATCCGACGCACCCGCGCAGGAAGCGTTCGAGAGGGCATTGGCCATTCAGCGCACGCCGATGCCACTCGACGACAAACTGTACAAATTCGTGCTATTCCGGGCCGGCGCGACGAAGAATTATCTGTTCGTCTGCTGCCACCACATCGTCATCGACGGAGTGGGTATGGTTCTGGTCTGCCAGCGGATGGCTTCGATATATTCCGCTGCTGTCTCCGGGGCCCCCATTTCTCCCACCGTCTTCGGTTCACTCAATGACCTCATTGCGTCTGAAAATGCGTACGAGAGTTCGGATTCGTACGCACGCGATCAACTGTATTGGCAAGGTCATCTTCCCCGTGGATCAGGTAATGATCAGCACCGTGCGAAAAATGCGACGGACGTTGATCGTGTTCACGCACTTGAGCGCGTCCCGCTGAATCCGAGAATTCTGGCCGGCGTCGAGAAACTCAGCCAGAACTGGGGTATGGCACGTTCATCGGTGATCACTGCCGCCTGCGCACTGATGCTGCGCGGCTGGTGCGCCGACGGGGACGAGGTCGTGTTCGATTTCCCGGTCAGCAGGCGCGTCGAACCCGAATCGAAAACCCTGCCCGGGATGGTGGCCGGGGTGGTTCCACTGGTACTGACGATATCGCCGACCACACCGGTCGCGGAGTTCTGCGCGCAGGTCGACACCCGAATCCAGGAAGCCCTGCAGCATCAGCGATTTCCGGTGGAAGCCCTGGAACGCGAACTCAACACACGCGCTCCAGGGGAGATCGCGGACCGCCCGGTGCTCGATTTCCTCCCGTCGGCGTTCACCGTGCCTTTCGGCGGTGCCACCGCGACAGCGTCCCTGACCTCCAGCCTCGGGCGCGGTTCCGGACTGATGTTCACCGGGGCCGGGGACGATCTGCTGCTCAGCACATTTGGCGCCGCCCAGCCCTTCTCGACGACACCGGTGGCCGATTTCGTGGGGCACCTGGAACGCATCCTGGCGGCGATGGCCGCGAATCCGGCACGCCCGCTGTGCTCCGTCGATCCGGTGGCCGAACCCGAGCGCGCAGCGGTGGCCACGCTCGGTAACTGGTCGGCACTGCTCGGTGCCGGTGCCGCGCCGATATCGATCCCGGCGATGTTCGCCGCGCAGGTCGCCGACCGCCCCGAGGGCGTGGCCGTCAGCGCGGCGCAGAGCTCATTGACCTATGCCGAACTCGATGACGCATCGAATCGGCTGGCGCACCGGCTCATCGGTGGCGGTGTCGGGCCGGGCCAACGGGTGGCCATGCTGTTGCCGCGGACGGCCGAAGCCGTCACCACCGTGCTGGCGATCCTCAAGACCGGAGCCGCCTACCTGCCGATCGACCCGTCGCTGCCGGCGGCGCGGATCGCGTTCATGCTGGCCGACGCCGCCCCATCCGCCGCCGTCGCCACTGCGGCCACGAGCGGTCTGCTCGGCGAATTCGATGGGCCGATAGTCGATATCGACGCACCCGCTGTCGATGCGGGGCCGGTCAGCGTGCCGGTCGCACCCGACGACATCGCCTATGTCATCTACACCTCCGGCACCACCGGAACCCCCAAGGGGGTGGCCATCACCCACCACAACCTGACCCAACTGATCGCCTCCCAAGATGGCGGCCTGCCGGCTGAGCAGGCCTGGTCGCACTGGCATTCCTACTCGTTCGACTTCTCGGTATGGGAGATCTTCTCCGCGCTGCTGCGCGGCGGCCGGTTGGTCGTGGTGCCCGAATCGATCGTCGGCGAACCCGATGAGTTGAACTACTACCTCGTCGACCAGCGCGTCAACGTCCTCACCCAAACCCCCTCTGCCATCGGCATGTTGCCGCCCGCAGGGCTGGAGTCGACGGCCCTGGTCATGGGCGGCGAGGCGTGCCCCGCCGATGTGGTGGACCGGTGGGCACCGGGCCGGGTGATGATCAACGCGTACGGACCGACCGAGACCACCATCTATGTCGCGGTCAGTGCGCCGCTGCAGGCAGGCGGCGGGGCCGCTCCGATCGGCTCCACGGTGGCGGGATCGGCACTGTTCGTGCTCGATAGCTGGCTGCAACCGGTGGCACCCGGGGTGGTCGGGGAACTCTACGTGGCGGGCGCCGGGGTGGGCCTGGGGTATCTGGGCCGCTCCGGCCTCACCGGATCGCGGTTCGTGGCATGCCCGTTCGAGGGGTTCGGGCAACGCATGTACCGCACCGGTGACCTCGTGTACTGGGGCGCCGACGGGCAGCTGCGCTACCTGGGGCGCGCCGATGACCAGGTGAAGATCCGCGGGTACCGGATCGAAGTCGGCGAGGTCGCAGCGGCTTTGGCGGAGATCGACGGGGCCGGACAGGTGGCGGTCATCGCCAGGGAGGACCGCCCCGGGGACAAACGGCTCGTCGGATACGTCACCGGCTCCCTGGACCCGGCGCAGGCACGTGCGGCGCTGGCCACTCGGCTGCCCGGCTACATGGTGCCGACCGCGGTGGTCGTACTGGCCGAACTGCCGCTGACCTCCAGCGGCAAGCTGGACATCCCGGCCCTACCCGCACCGGAGTACACGGCCGGGCAGCACCGGGCCCCCGAAACCGCGACCGAGGAACTGCTCGCCGGAATCTACGCCGAGGTCCTCGGACTGGACGGTATCGGCGTGGATGACTCGTTCTTCGAGTTGGGCGGCGACAGCATCATGTCGATGCAGGTGGCCTCGAAGGCCAGGGCCGCCGGGCTGACCTGCCGACCGCGTGACATCTTCGTCGAGGAGACCGTGGCACGACTGGCCCGCGTGGTCGCCGCCCGAGCCGACACCGGCCCGGTCGACGAGGGGATCGGTGCGGTGCCCGCGACGCCGATCATGCGGTGGCTCAACGACCTCGGCGACGCGGGCGACTGGGCCGCCGAGTTCAACCAGACCCTGGTGATCCAGGCACCGTCGGGTGCCACCGCCGATGATGCGCAGGACCTGCTGCAGGCCCTGTTCGACCGGCACGCCGCACTCCGGCTCCGGGTAAGTGTCGACGATGCCATCGAAAGTCCCGAGGCCGGCGCGGTGGATGCGCAGCACTGCCTGCACATCGCGGACGCGCTCACCGACGACGCCGTCCGGACCGCTCGGGCGCGACTGAACCCGGCGGCCGGCGCCGTGCTCAGCGCACTGTGGATTCCCGCGAGCGGCCGGCTGGTACTGATCATCCACCACCTCGCCGTCGATGGGGTGTCCTGGCGAATCCTGCTGGAAGATCTGAACACCGCGTGGATGCAGCGCCGCGCCGGGCAGCCCGCCGAGTTGCCGCCGACCGGCACGTCCTTCCAGCGGTGGGCCACCGTGCTCGCCGAGCACGCCCAGCTACCCGCCGTGATCGAGACGGCCGAACGCTGGCGGCGGCTGACGGTTGCTCCTGCCCTGCCCACCGCGCAGCCGTCGGCCGATACCTTTGCCACCGCCGGACGGCTGTCCGCGACGCTGGATGCCGAGAACACCCGCATCCTGCTCGGCCAGGCGCCCGCCGCGTTCCATGCCGGGGTGCAGGACATCCTGCTGATCGGTTTCGCGCTGGCCGTCTCGGAGTTCCTCGGCAGCGGCGCACCCATCGGTATCGATGTCGAGGGCCACGGTCGGCACGAGGAACTCGCCGAGGACATCGACCTGTCCCGCACCGTCGGTTGGTTCACCACCAAGTACCCGGTCGCGCTGTCCACCACCGGGCTGCCGTGGTCGCAGGTACGCGCCGGCGCGCAGCCGCTCGGAGCGGTCATCAAGAACGCCAAGGAACAGCTGCGCGCGCTCCCGCACCCGTTGACCTACGGGCTGCTGCGCTACCTCAACGACGGCATCGACCTCCACGGGGATGATCCGACGGTGGGGTTCAACTATCTTGGCCGCCTGGGCAATTCGTCGGCGACCGCCGGCGACGAGCTGTGGCGCCCCGGCCCGGATGCGCTGTCGCTGACCGGCACGGCCGCCGCGGTGTCGATGCCGCTGGTGCATACCGTGGAACTCAATGCCGCCACCGTGGACGCCGCGGACGGTCCACGGCTGCAGGCCGACTGGACCTGGGCCACTTCGGTGCTCGACGCGGCGCAGGTCACCCGCTTGAGCGGGCTGTGGTTCGAGGCGCTGGCCGGTATCTGCGCACATGTGCGCGGCGGCGGGGGAGGGCTCACCCCGTCGGACATCGTGCCCGCCCGGCTCAGCCAGTCGCAGATCGACGAGCTGGCGGCCCGGTTCCGCATCGCCGACATCCTGCCGCTGACACCGTTGCAGCAGGGACTGCTGTTCCACACCGGGAGCGCGCATCCCGAGACCTCCACCGAGATGTATTCGGTGCAACTCGATTTCACCCTGACCGGCACACTCGAGCCGGATCGCCTGCGTGACGCGGTGCGCGCCGTGGTCGCCCGGCATCCGCACCTCGCGGCCCAGTTCATCCAGGGCTATCCGGAACCGGTGCAAATCCTGCTCGAAGATCCCGAGATCGCCTGGAAGTTCCTCGATCTCACCGGCGGGGCCGGCGAGGACACGATCGAACGACTCTGCGCCGAGGAACGCGCCGCCGTCGGTGACCTCGCGAACCAGGCGGCCTTCCGTGCCGTGCTGATCCGCATCGGCGAGAAACGGCACCGGTTCATCCTCACCAACCATCACATCCTGCTCGAC
>SXGT01255727.1_pt1 | contig 12353 bp, 7 predicted proteins | sample 3176221 | NCBI WGS metagenome assembly SXGT01 (sample SAMN11356862, study PRJNA531348) | freshwater metagenome | isolation source: freshwater sample F1-120 | place: China: Fuxian Lake, Yuxi | collected 2017-12-25
GCTAATCCCCCAATCGATGAGATCAACAGGAAAGTCGTTGTCATTGCGAATTCTCACATAGAAATTTCGGTATTCGCTGGTGTTGGCAACGTTCCCGCCTCTTCCAAACAGGGACCACTTGTCGTCGAAACGAATCCCGTCTGCGGCGGGCCGCCCTTTGTAGGATATACCGTAGACCTCCAATTCATGGGTATCATTTCCGACAAACTCTATCTCCCCTTCATGTAACCCCTCTTCCTCCGGACGATACTGTATCTCCAGTTGAACGGAAGTACCCGCCTTCAATGTGTACTCCGTTTGACTCCCGAGTACGTAATAGGGCGGGTCGGCTTTTAGATAGCCTTTAACTACCGGGCCACTCGAATTGGACAGTGTAACTGGCAGAACCCTTGTTCGGCCGGGTGCTACATAGTCGAATGTCATATAGGAGCTGGGAATAACGTGGACGGATGGCCCGCCGCTCAACCAGCGCCCCCGGCCCTTTACGGCTGACTTCCCATCCGGAGTCAACAGCGGATACTCCGATGGCACGCCCAGGTTCGGGTAGAAGTAGTCTTCGTTGTCTCCGTAGGTCCGCAGGAGAATTCCCCGCTCATCTTCGATGATCTCGAATCGCCCCGGACCTTCGCCGAGAAAATCCCCTGCGGTGGCGTTTCCCGCTTTCGGGTAGGTAAGGCACTCCAGGAACCAGGCCTCGATAGCGGCCTTGTCCATCCCCTCGATAATCGTGGGGTTCTCTCCCAGCGACTCGAAAGCCTGTCCGAGCGACACGCTCCGCCGATCATAGCCGTCATAAACCGGTTCCTGGCCCGGTGTCGTGGTCCATGCCGGAATCTGGCTCGCCACCGCCGCGACGAATAAGGCACTCACGAGCGCAACGCCCTTCCCGACAGGCTTTTGGTTTTCCTGCTTAGACTTGTAGTGCATCGTCAGCGACAAGCCAAAGACCGCCCCAAAGGTGCATAGGGCGTAGCCGATGCTGGCCGCCTTCTGGTCTTCCGGCAACATAAGGCGCGGTCGGGTGCGTTTGAACCATCGAAAATCCAACGGGATGTCCTGGTGCATGGCGTCCACCGAGACTTTTGCCCGCAGGTGCGTTAAGACATCCTTGTCGCGCATCCGCTCCACAAGCCAAGGCAACGCCATCATCGTTTTATTGTTGTACAGGTTCATGCGGTCGCCCGCGTGCACCGACTCAAACAGCGCGAATCCAGATTCCAATTCGCTGTATTTTGTGCCCCACACTCTCTCCACGCCGCCGTCCTCGCCGCGACGAAAGCGCTCGCAGAACACCGTATCCATTCCCCGTGCTTTGGCGCGGCGGTCGGCGATCACATAGAGATCGAGGAAAAGGTCCGTATCGGCGAGCCGGGTAAGGCGCATGGGGTACACGGGCTTGTCCGCGGGAAAGGTAATGGACAGGGGATGGGGCCGCGTGTAGCCCTCGCCGGTCCGATTGAGCTTGGCGGCCACGAAGCACCATCCTTCGGATATATACTCTGAAACGATAGCCTCCCCCGCATCGGGCAGGGCGCGGAACCCGTTGTCGCCAAGCCACTGGGTCAAATCCTCGGCGCTCTTCGCGCGCAGCGTGGTCACTTCGTAACTGCCCACCGACCGAACCGCCAGCACCTCGGCCCCGTCGCTGAGGCCGGGACCGTCCCCCATACTGTCGCCCAGGGTCATAAATGCCGTTGGCGTGGTCATGAAGAGGAAGTAGAAGAGGGCGAAGCAAGCAATCGTGTACGAGAATGTCCGTTTCGGCGCGTAGACGCCCATCGCCCACTGACAGACGCACCACAACAGCCAGAACAGCGCGGCCACATAGAAACCGGGGTTGTCGTCGATGGTCTTCGGCACGAGCGCTTTGCCGAGCACATCGAAGACTCCCGGTGCACCCTCGGCAACGTCGGTCGGCACGCCGGGCACGGGGACAATCCAAGCCATTCGGTCGCCAGCCCCGTCGAAGTCGGACTCCACCAGCAGTTGCTCCACACTGTCGCGCCAGATGATGACCGCCCGCTGGTGGGGCATCTCCGGAAGAATCTCGACCGCCGAGGGTGGGAAGTACATGCCGTCGGCGTAAGCACCCCAGGCGACGAAAAGCACCAGCAGAAGCAGGAAAAATGGGCGAAATGCATGCGTGTGTACCACCTTACTTGTCCTCCCCGGATGCGCGCAAAGATTCGTCTACCAACGCCCGCAGTTGTGTGACGGTCGCCTCGGTCATCGGCCAGTGCCCCGGGTAGGATATCTGCTCCGTGTGCCCATCACAGAAAAGTACGTATCCCTCCGTGTCCTTTTCCGGGTCGATGGCCTCTATCAACAGGGGGATGCCCGACCAAGCTTTAGCCGGCAGAGGCAGTCCTGGAACACTCGAAGGTATGGGGTAGGAGCCCAGGCGCGCCAGCCCCGCCGATTCCAGAGAAAGGAATTCGGCCATATCCGGATTGGCAAGCGCCTCGCGATAGGCTATTGCATAGTCGCCTAGTTCCTGATCATTTCGCACTCGGTAGCCCAGGTAGTAGAAAAAGCGGCCTTCCCAGGCAACGCGCAGCGGCAATCCCGGCTCGGAAAGGTGTTGATCGAACCACAATACCTGTTTTGCCAGCACTTCCTGAAAACGTGTATCCATCTTCGACAGCGCCGGGTAAAGTTTGGCGGGATCTTCCTTGGGAAACTTCTGAAATCGTTCATGCACCCGATACAGGCGATTGCCCATGTTTGGCTCGGTTGCCCTGGGACCCTCTACAACGATGCTCGAAGCCATATAGTATATGCCGCGCGCGGGGGCATGCATAGCGCTCGCGGCAAAGGCCAAAAGTGCGAGGGTCGCGGCTATCCGGTTCCAGTCCCACCGGGCTTCATTCGCTTTTCGTGGCCGCAGGGTCACGCGCAGCGCGAGTATAAAAGAAAGCGCCCCCAGCAACGCTACACCCAGAAAAAGCCATCCCCACCACATGAAGATTTTCGGACTGTCTAACAGAATGCGCGAGTAGCTTCTCCAAAAGAGATTCAGCGGAAAATCGATTGTGTGTGGCACCAACGTGCCCAGCAATAGAAACAAGCCCGGTCGGCAACATGCGCGACAGCACTGCCAACACTTCCTGAGACTTGGAAAACGCGTTTGCTTGTCCGCCGCCAGTACCTCGGGTATTTCCTCTGCCATGCCGTTGCCTCCCAGCCGCTTGCCTCGTAGATACCTTTCCCTCAACCCAGATCATCCCGGCGCATTGAGTCTATGCTACCCCGGTGGGGTTATATCAAATTCCAATCATTCATTGGCGACCAGATAGCTCCGACGCCCCGCCATATTCGATGATTACCGATAGTGCTTGAGCCGGGGCCAGAGTTCTTCCAGCGGCGCGGTTGGCTTCTTGCAGAGGTAGATTGGACGCGTCGTCGAGCCGTCCTCCGCTTCGCTGCGCCGGGGCAATTCGCCGACGCGCCGGATTTCGCCAAAGCACGATTTGAGCACCTCTTCTTCGTAACCGAGGACGATCATGCAGTCCGCCGTGTTGCCCTGGGGGCCCCAGAGGTAGTGGGAATTGCTGCCGCTGATGGCGGGGGGCAGGTCCTTGCCGAGCAGATGGATGGTCGATACGCTGTCGTATTCTCCCGTGAGGATGACGGCCTTGTCCCGTTCCTCGGGCGTCAGCCCAGTGCAGATCTGTTTGAAGGTGACCAGTTCTTCGGGACGCCCGATTTGAAAGCGAAAATCGAAGGTGAGCATGGTCGGGTCGCCGAGGACACGCCCGCTGTAGGCTTCTTTCCATTCCAGGGTGCCGATGGGCGCCACGATGGGAAGCAACAACAGCCACATCCCTGTCATGGCTGCGCATAACGCGACGCGCTTGACCTTTCCCCGGAATCCAATCCAGCGCTGCTCCAGCCACACCGCCCCGCCGGCATAGAGCAGCGGATAGGCCGGCAGAAGGTAGTAAACCTTGGATCGCAAGATCAGCAGCACGACCAGCACGACGACGAATATCCAGGCGAGCATCCGGTGGCGTCGACCGACGGGATCCCGAAAGTAGAAAATCAGCCCCGCGCCCAGCACGCACCAACTGAACAGATTCATCAGCACGAACTGGCCGAGTACGAATACGAGCCGGGAATCCATAACCTCGGCGTTAATGTTTCTCACAAATTCGAGGGTGGCCCAGTCGTTCCGGTATTGCCACACCAGATTGGGCAGAAAAATGAGGAGCGCCACGACGCCGCCGAGCCACGGCCAGGGCGTCTGGAGATCGCGGCGGCGGTGGGTCAGGATGAGACCCGAGGCAACGCCCGTGCCCAGAAACAACGTCGTGTGCTTGTTGAGCAGCGCCAGACCGCATACCGCGCCAAAGGCGAGCCACCATCGCCCGCCGTTGCGGTGCTCGATCGTCACCAGAACGTGCGCGGCAACAAGCCAGAAGGTCAGTTCGAAGCTTGGAATGTTCAGAAAGGCCCCGACGCGGGTAATCATCGGCGCCATCACGAAACAGAAGCAGGCCAGGAACTCGCCAAAGCGCCCCGCGCCCAATCGCCGCGCAAGCCAGCCGGTCAGCAGGCAACTCAACGCCAGCGACAGGGCCGGAAAGAAACGGAAGGCGAAAAGATTGATACCAAAAAGCGAAGTGGCAACACGCGCGACAAACGGCGTGAAGGGCGGGTGATCCACGTAACCCCAGTCCGGGTGGAGCCCGCAATCCAGAAAGTACAACTCGTCCCCGTGAAATCCATACTGTCGATTGACGATGAGATGGAAAGCGAAAAGTCCGATACCCATCAGCAGGGCGCAGCCCGGAAAGCCGGAGCCGAGCAGGCGCTCGATTCGACCCACCGCCCCGCTACTCAAGCGAGACGCTCGCGAAGGACACAATCCCGCCCGAGGGATCGGGCGCGTAGCCGTAGTAATGCATCGTGCCCGGACCCACGGCGCCGTCGAGCGTCTTCAGCGTCGCATAGATGCAATTCAGCCCGCACACCTTGCGCTCGTTGAGGTCCTTCATCACCGATTTGTAAAAGCCGTCCGCGTCCACCGGCCCCTCGGTCACATGCGCCAGATCTTCATAATCCCGATCCGCCACGTGCTGCACCACCGAATCGTCGATATCGAAATCGTCGCCGAAGCACTTCCCCACATGAGCCAGATCCGCCCCGGCAATCACCGCCACTTTCCGGCCCGGCTCCGCCGCAATCGCGCGGCAAGTCTCCAGGAATCGCGCCGTAGCAGGATTTTCTCCCGGCGCGTCGTCTTCATAACTCGCACAAAGCGACGCACAGAGAATGGGCACAATTTTCACGCCCGGTCCGTAGTGCCACGCGAGCATCACCGCCTGAAATTCGATGGAGTGCTCCGTGCGGTGGCGCCCCTCCCATGCGAAGGGGGCCCAGGTACACGCATCCACCAGCCGCGACACGATCGCCTGATCGGTCTCCAGCGTGCCGAAGGGCGTCTCGAAGTGCTTGCGCGTGAGGATGAAGGGCACCGGTGCGCCCGCGTGGGCCACGCCGAAGATAAACACCACGTCCGGCTTCTCTCGCGTAAAGAGTTCGCGATAGCCGTGGGCATAGCCCTTGTGCCCCCGGTGAAAATCGATGTGGGGTACAATCAACCCCGGCAGATGACCGTTCACCACTGCACCCGTTTCCGCGTGCAGCGCCCGATCATCGGTGAAAAATCCGTCAATCATCGCCCGGAGCTCTCCGGCATCATCGGGATAGCCCCGCCCCGCCAGCCAGGCCGGTCGCGTGGCGGTTGCGGCAAACTCGCCGTCGATCCGCGCGCGGATGGCTTCAAACTGGCGGTTCTGCAGAAAGCCATGATCGTCCAGATACTCCACCACCTCCCGGATCTGCTCCTCCGACACCCGCGCGCCGCCAAACTGGCGCCGACACGCCTCCTGAATATCCCCCACGCCTTTCCGGCCATCGAGCAGCGAAGCGATGAAGAAGGCCGCGGGCGACAGCACAAGTTGCTCTTCCACGTAGCCGCTGGTGTCGCGCAGGACAATGAATGTACTGCCCTCGTGCTCCACGGGGGCGGCGTCGATATGTCTCAGGGGGGCCAGTGCATCGATCATGCCCCTATCATAGCCCCCGCGACGCGGCGTCGCAAGATGTCATGAATATACTCCCGCCCCCTGCGTCTATTGGGCAGAACCGTTCGTCATGAAATATTGGAAAATCCGTGGTAAACTAACGGAAAGACGGGCCGCAGTCGCAGTGATGCTGCCCCGGAGCAAAGGTGGTAAAAATGAAAAAGCTAACAGTACTCGGCCTCCTTGCCGCGACAACCCTCGCCGCAGGCTGTAACACGACCCCCACGCAAGATGGCGCACTCCTCGGCGGCGCCCTCGGTGCCGGTGCGGGTGCGATTATTGGCAACCAGTCCGGCCATGCCGGCGAAGGCGCGTTGATCGGTGCGGGCGCGGGTGCGCTTACCGGGGCCATCGTCGGCGATCAGGTCGATGAACGTCGCCAGCGCCGCTACCCCCAGAATGTGCAGACCGCCCCGGCCCGCACACAGAACGGCCACTATGACGTTCGTATCGTTCGCACACCTTCCGGCGAAACCTACGAAGAGAGAGTGTGGGTGCCCTATAACTGAGCAGCGTGATTCCATACTCAATCAGCGCACGTGGCGACGCATCGGCTTGATCAGTCTGGCCGTGTGCGGCGTCATGGCTTGGTCCGGCACCCGGCCCGGCGTCACCAGTCTGGAGCCGGTCTATCAGATCGCCTACTGGGGGCTGTTTCTGGTGTCCCTGTTGGTCGCGCTTTACATGGCCCTGCTTGACCTGCGCTACATCCGCATGCAGTACACGCTGGGGGAGAAAGAACTCTTCGAGGACACCCTGGGCAGCGAGGAGTTTCGCACGGCCCTCCGCGAGGCCCGCACCCGCCGGACCCCGCCCGACGACGACGGCAGGGACCCGTAGTCTCCGGTACTCCGCCTCCGGCAGCGTCGGGTCCAACTTGCGAAACTGGGCGTCTTTATGGTTTGATCGTTTGATTATCGTGTTGGATTCATTGAACGATCGGGAGTTACAGACCATGAAATTGATGGTAGCGTTGACCGTTGTTGTGCTGGCTCTTAGTGGCTGTAGCGAGGAGAAAGTAAAAGTATCTGTCCCCCCTGCGAAGGGTGGTTCCTCCTCTGCGGCAAGTCCTGTCGTTTCAGACACCGAGAAAATGGACGTGGGCGATGTGGAAGCGAAAGTTTCCCTGGAATTGACCCTGGAAGGTGGCCCCGTCCCCGGTATCGCGGTGGAAGAGCTTCGAAACGCGAAGCAGCGGCTGAACAGTGCCACCGTGAATATAAGCGATCCGAAGCCGGCCGAACTCTGGGTCAAGGTTGCACTCAGCAGCACCGATAGTTTTGCTTCGCGCCCTGTTGCGGTGCGCGGCGCGGTGTTTCGCGAGATCGCAAAGGGCAGCAAGGAAGAGATACTGACTTTCCTGACGATTCTTGATGCCCACACGGCGCCCCAGCATCGACTTGCCGACGGCAGCGGTCACCCCCTGGAATTCCGTGTGGATGCGATCAAGGGACTCGCGGATCTGCCCCCCACCATGCTTCTTTCCGCTACGGCTCAGGTGATTATGTCGCCCACGGGCACCGATCCCGCAACTATCGATCCCGCAACTTACACCAGCGCTCCGGAAGACACGGGCAATCTGCTCGCCAATGCCTTCCGCATCAACTACGCCGGCAGCCCCGCAGCGGCGCCTGCTTTGCCGGCCCCCACGCCTGGTGCGCCGGCAGTCGACCCCAGCGGCGCACCCGCCGCGCCCGATGCCGCGCTGGCACCCCCGGCGGTCGCGCCCGCTGCCGAGGCGGTACCAGCCGAGCCGGCAGCCGCAGCGTCAGCTCCGGCTGATGCCCCCCCTGCAGAAGCGCCCGCAGCGGCACCGGCCAGTGCCGCTGCCACGGAAGCCGTCGGCGCCGCACAGTAATCCATCATGAATATCGTTTGCTTTGGTGCTCATCCCGATGACGGTGAAGTCTACGCGGGAGGCACCCTCATAAAGTGGGCCCGGGCGGGCCATCGTGTCCTGCTCGTGTCCATGACCAATGGGGATATTGGGCACCACGAAATCAGCGGGGGCGCTCTGGCTGTCCGCCGGCGCGAAGAGGCGCGCCGTTCCGCGGTGATCGGCGGATTCCACGATCTCGTTCTCGATCATCACGATGGCGAGCTTATGCCCACCATGGAACTCCGGCGTGAAGTCGTCCGGATTATCCGCGAGTGGGGGGCGGATATCGTCATGACGCACCGCCCCTACGACTATCACCCCGACCACCGCTACTGCGCTATGGCGGTACAGGATGCGGCGTACATGGTCATGGTGCCCAACTTCTGCCCCCATATTCCCGCCCTGAAGAAGAACCCGGTCTTCCTCTACATGATGGATGACTTCACGCGGCCCTCTCCCTTTCAAATGGACGTTGCCGTGGATGTGAGCGACGTGATGGACGTGAAGTGGGCCATGCTCGATGCCATGGACTCTCAGTTCTACGAGTGGCTGCCGTGGATCATGAAGTCGTCCTCGACACCGCCGGACGACCCCACCAAACGTCTGGCGTGGTTGAAGGAAACCTGGGATCCATATTTCCGGGCGCGCGCGGAAAAGTCCAGAATTGCGCTGGCCCGTCGCTACGGCGCACTGAAGGCGGACTCCGTCACCCACGCCGAGGACTTCGAGCTTTGCGAATCCGGCGAGTGCCCAAATCCGGAAGACCTCTGGGCGCTGTTTCCTTAGATGGGAACAGCGTCGCGCCGCGACGCGATTAAGCGAAGCGCGCTCTCAGGTCTTCTTCGGCTCTACGCCGGTCAAGGCAACTTGCGAAAGGTGAGTCGTTCCTGGTTCCCGATGTAGTCCCGCCCGACCTTCCAGGATCGATCGCCCTCTGCACGATACAGCCAGATTACTTCGTGTCGGGCGTCGCGGGCTGAAATGGTCACGAGCTCGCCTCTCACTTCCAACAAGGTCTCTCCCGCGCCTGAGTTTTCCAAACGAACTACCTGGCTGGAGTCGCCTTCTTCGACCGCACAAACGATTCCGTGCGGGTCGTAGCCTCCAGAAATCCCAATGGGACCGCCTGGAACAGCGCCGATACTCATCCACGAATCTTCGCCTGTGGCAAGGCGCGAAATCTCACTCGGCGCGCCGTCACTACCGACAATGGCAAGGACCGCGTCATCGTCCACGGCGATCTGGGCCCGGTCCCCCTCAGCCAGGGGGAGCACAACCGGGTTCCACCCCAAAAGACGGCCACGTTCATCCAGTTCCACGATTTGAAGAGCGAATCCACCCGAATCTTCTCTGCAGCGCATACCACACACCACGGTGCCATCACCGCGCGTGGAAAGCGCCACAGCGGAAGTCGCTGACACCGCATCGAGACGAAATTCCCACAGCAGCGCCCCCTGCGCGTCGAAGCGCGCAATCCAGGGAGCCTTGTTTTCCTCCCCCGCGACATAAACCGTCCCGTCACCCGGGGCGTGCACCCCGTGAAGTGTCAGGCCTGATTCAGGTTCAAGCATGGCACCCCATCGCTGCCCACCCTCCGGGTTCAAGCGTAAGATGATCGGCGACTCCAGAGAACCAATTGCCCAAACATCGCCGCTGCCATCGGTCGCGATGGCCGTAAACACGGCCGTGTCGAACAGATCATCCGGAATCTCGGACTTCGCCACCGGTGCACCAAAGAGATTCTCCTTAATCAGCACATCTTCCGCGATGACCGTGCGAACAGTGAGCGAAACATCCTGCGGGACCGTGTCGAACAACGTGCCAGGATAGGTGACCGTGGGATTCGCTTCCGTGGCCGCCTCCTCGGTGGCAATGGCGGATTCGCCGAAGTCCCACTCCTGATTCAGGATTGGTGCATCACCCGGCAGAGCCATACTCTGAAACGACACCGTCACCGGATCGGCGGGGGCGCCACCCCGGATCACGGTGTGGGTAAAGGCCGCGGTCGGTCCGCGCTGGGCCGTGATATAGTCCGCAATGGTCTTCGAAAACTCGCCGCCATTTGTGATCAGCGTAAGTCTAACCGTGTACTTGCCCGGCGTTTCGTAAACATGTATGGGGTCTTTTTCCTCGCTGGTTGTCCCATCGCCCAAATCCCAAAGTCTGCCCTCCACCACAAAGGCGCCCACTTGCGTCAGGTCCAGCAGCGACGCTTCGAAAGGCGCTGGGCCCGTTGGCTGCACCACGCCGATAGTCACCTCGGGTGTCACCAGAATCATTGCTTCCTTGACGGTGGACGTCTCTCCCTGGCTTGTAGTGACGGTTAGGCCAACATTGAAAAGACCCGGACCATAGTCATGGCGCGGGTGTTGCTCATCACTTGTTTTGCCGTCGCCGAATTCCCACTTCCAGGACGCTATCTCAAGCGGTCCCGAATCGGTCTTGTCCATGAAGGCTACAGACAGCAAGCCTGCCCCGGAAACCTTGCTTGCCTCAAAATCCACACGGGGCGCCACGTGTATCAGGCCCGCCTTCGAAACGCGTTCATCCCCGAGCACCGTGGTAATCGTCAGGGCCACGTCATAGGATCCGATTGCGCTGTACGTATGGGTCGGATTGCGCTCCGTGCTGCTCGCGCCATCGCCAAAGTCCCAGTGCCACCCGAGGACATTCAAATTGCCCGCATTGCTGGTGTCTTCGAAGGATGCCGTGACAGTCCCCTGACCGCTCGGTGAATCCACCGAAAAATCCGCGACCGGTTTCACCTCCACCAGACTGGACTTCTGTTCCGTATCGACGCCACCCGCCGTGTTAGTCTGAAGGGTAACCGTGTAGCGTCCCGGCACGGTGTAGGCATGGCTGGGGTTCTGCTCCGTGCTGGAAGCCCCATCACCAAAACTCCAGTTCCAGCCTGTGATCGTCATGGTGCCCGGCACCGTCTCGTCCTTGAACGCCACGTTTAGCGGCGGGACACCACTGGCTGGCGCGGCGGAAAACGCCGTATCGGGGCTTATGGTAATCATCCCCGGCCGTGCCGAAGTACTCTCGCCCAGTTCCGTGGTAATCGTCAGGGACACGTCATAAATCCCCGGGGCCCCGTAGGTATGGGAGGGACTTGGGGCCGTGCTGCTTTCACCATCGCCGAAGCTCCAGGCATAGGCGCTCGCGGGAAACTTTCCCAGTTCCGACTCATCCGTAAACTGAACCGAAAGGGTACCCTTCCCCACCGCTGGAGTGGCACTGAAAGCCACACCGGGCGTCACGGTGATATAGCCGGGTTTGAGCAGAGTGTCCGCACCGGCCGGGGTTGTCACCCGCAGGGAAACATCATACTTCCCCGGCTGGGTATAGACGCGCGTGGGATTGGTCAGGGTGCTCAGCAGTCCCCCATCGCCAAAATCCCATTGACGGCGCGTAATCGACTGGGTACCCGGTGTCGATTCATCCGTGAAGCTCACCGACAAGGGGGCCGGGCCGGAGACGGGCACGCCGGAAAATGCGGCGTCCGGTCCTTGCTCTACCGCTATGTACTGGGCTTTCATCACCTTGTCCGTGCCCGCCGTCGTCTCCAGGGTCACCGATACGGAATACACGCCGGAGGCCGTATAGGTGTGGGATGGGCTCTGCTCCGCCGACAGGCCGCCATCGCCAAACTCCCAGGCACGTGAGAGTACCGTGGCCGTTCCGGTGGCGGACGTATCCGTGAATCTCACGGTCAGGGGAGCAAGGCCGGAAGTGAAGTCCGACGTAAAATCAGCCACAGGTGCACCGGCGACATTGATGTACTGAACCCTGGTCTCTTTGTCTGTCCCCGCTGTGGTGGTTACGGTCAGGGAGACCGTATAAAGTCCCGGCGCGGTGTAAACATGATTCGGGTTCTGCTCCGTGCCGATCGGGCTCCGATCGCCAAAGTTCCAGTCCCAGCCCGTGATGGGCGCGGAACCAGGCAGGGAGGTGTCGGCAAATGAAACCGTCAATGGTGCGCCCCCGGCAACGGGGAAGGCGGTAAAGTCGGCATCGGGCTTCTCCACGACCTGAATGTAGTCGCGGCGCAGCGCGGTCTGGGTGCCCACGCTGCTGGTGACCGTAAGCGACACGGTGTAGCTGCCCGGCGCCGTATAGATGTGACTCGGGTTCCGGAGCAGGGACGTGGAGCCATCGCCGAAGTCCCACTGCCATTCTGTGATATTGGTCGAGCCTGCCTCGGACTTATCCGAAAAAAGCACGGTAAGGGGAGCCTCGCCCGACACGGGGGCCCCCTCAAAGGCGCTTTCGGGCGCGTCGAGAAACTGATTGAGCAGCGGGCAGCCGCCCAGCAGAAGCAAACAGCTCCACAAGCCCATATATTGAAACAGCTTACGCATCTCTAATCCCGGACGGACTCC
>SXGT01610101.1_pt1 | contig 12352 bp, 4 predicted proteins | sample 3176221 | NCBI WGS metagenome assembly SXGT01 (sample SAMN11356862, study PRJNA531348) | freshwater metagenome | isolation source: freshwater sample F1-120 | place: China: Fuxian Lake, Yuxi | collected 2017-12-25
CGCCGGGCCGCCGCCGCGCCGCCGGCCGAGGTGCGCGCGATGGCCGCCGAGCTGGCGCTCCTGCATGCCAACGATCTGGGCGATCGTATCGGCGCCGAGAAGGCGTGGATCGCCGTGCTCGACGCCGAGCCCGACGACGCCGAGGCCTTCGACGAGCTGGCCGCGCTCTACCGCACCGCCTCGCGCTGGGACGACCTGCGCGCGTTGCTCGAGCGCCGGGTCACCGCCACCGCCGACGACGCGGCCCGCAAGGCCGCGCTGCTGGAGCTGGCCCAGGTCGACGAGGAGATCCTCCAGGATCCCGGGCGCGCGGTCGGCGACTACCGGCGCGTGCTCGAGGTCGATCCGGCCCACGTGCCGGCCTACAAGGCGCTCGAGCGCCTCTACGCCGACGGCCAGAGCTGGCGCGAGCTCGACGACGTCCTCGCCCGCGAGGTCGATCACGTCGGGCCCAAGGACCAGGTCACGCTCATCTTCCGGCGCGCCGAGCTGCACGCGCTCCAGCTCGACCAGCCGGCCGAAGCGGTCGAGCTGCTCGAGGACGTGGTCACCATGCAGCCCGGCCACGCCGACGGCCGCGAGCTGCTCGAGGAGCTGCTGTCGCGGCCGGCCCAGCGCCAGCGGGTGGCGCGCCTGCTCGAGCCGCTCTACGAGCGCGACAAGCTGTGGAAGGACCTGTGCGTGGTGCTGCGCACGCAGCGCGAGGCCGCGACCGAACCCGAGGTGGCGGTCGAGCTGCTGTCGCGGATCGCCGCCATCGAGGAGACCCACCTCGAGAACGGTCGTCAGGCCTTCGACACGTGGGTGCTCGCTCTGGCCGCCGATCCGGCCGACGCGCGGCCACGGGGCGCGCTGCTCCGCCTGGCCGGGATCTACGATCGCTGGAGCGACACCGCCGCCGCCCTCGACAAGGCCGCCGCGTCGACCAAGGACGTCGGCGTCGCCGTGCCGATCCTGCGCCAGCTGGCCGAGATCTGCGATCTGTCGCTGGGTGACAACGCGCGCGCGGTCGCCGCCTACCAGCGCCTGTACCAGGTCGATCCCACCGATCCCGACGTCGCCGGCCCGGCGCTGGCGGCGCTGGCCCGCCTCCACGAGGAGGACGAGCGCTGGAAGGATCTGCGCGACACCTTGCGCCTCCAGGCCGAGGCCACCGCGGCGCCTGAGGCGCGCAAGGCGTTCTACGCGCGTGTCGCCCAGCTCGAGGAGACCCGCCTCGACGATCGGGCCCAGGCCACGGCGACGTGGCGCGAGGTGCTTTCGGCGGATCCCGACGATCCCGACGCGCTGACCTCGCTCGAGCGGCTCTACGAGCTGGGTTCGTTGTGGACCGAGCTCGGCGACATCGTCCGTCACCAGGTCGACCTGACCCCGGACGTGTCGGTGAAGATCGCGCAGCTCTTCCGCCTGGTCGCGATCCACGAGGGCAAGCGCACCTCGCCCGCCGACGCGGTGCTGGTGCTGCTCGAGATCCTCGATCTCGATGCCGACGACACCCGCGCCCTCGACCACCTGGCCCGGCTGCACCAGGCCGCCGGCCGCCACGTCGAGCTGTTCGAGATCCTCGAGCGCCGCCTCGTCATCGCCGACGCGCTGGCCGAGCCCGACGCCGTCGCCCGTCGCCACGAGCTGGCCCTGCTCCTCGCCGGTCCGCTCGGCCGCGAGCTCGACGCCCTCGACCGCTGGGCCGAGGTGCTCGCCCGCGAGCCGGCTCACGCCGGCGCGCTGGCCGCGGTGCAGAAGGCGGTCGACGACCCCAACCTGGGGCCGCGCGCCGCCGCCATCCTCGAGCCGCTCTACGAGGCGACCGGCCAGGATCAGGCCTTGTGTGCGCTCTTGCTCACCACCGCCGGCCGCGAGGTCGGCGGCGACAAGGTGCGGCGGCTGATGCGCGTGGCCGAGATCCGTGAGCGCCGCCTGGCCGACAAGGCCGGCGCGCTCGACGCGACCGTGGCCGCCATGCGGGCCGCGATCGCTGAACCCGAGCTCCCCGATCTGCTCGCCGAGGTCGAACGCCTCGCCGCCGATCTGGGCCGCGAGGGCGACCTCATCGACATCTATCGCAGCATCGCTGACGACGTCATGGCCGCCGATCTGCAGCGGCGCCTGTACCTCGACATCGCCGATCTGGCGCTCGCCGTCCGCGACGACGCGTCGCTGGCCCGCACCTTCTACCAGAAGGTGCTCGACGGTCAGCCCGACGATCAGCGGGCGCTCGGCGCCCTCGAGGGTCTGTACCGCCGCGGCGGTGACGTGCGCGCGCTGTACGACGTGTTGACCCAGAAGGCCGAGCTGGTCAGCGATCCCAACGAGAAGCTGGCTGCGCTGTCCGAGCTGGCGGCCCTGGCCGCGGGTCCGGTCGATCGCCCCGACGACGCCATCGCCGCCTGGGAGCAGGTGCTCGAGCTCGATCCCAGCCGCACCGACGCGGTTGCGGCCCTCGATCAGCTCTACCGCCGCGAGCGGCGCTGGCCGGACGTGGTCGATCTCTACGAGCGCCGCATGGGCTTCGCCGTCAACATCGACGAGGCGGTGGCGTTGCGCATCAAGCTCGCCGAGGTCCAGGAGACTCACATCGAGGATCGGGCCACCGCCGTCGACAGCTACGCCGCCGCCCTGGGCGGCGATCCGACCAACGCGACCGCCCTGGCCGCCCTGGAGCGCCTGGTCGGCGATCCGTCGGTGCGCGCGGCCGCGGCCGAGGTGCTGGAGCCGATGTACATCGCGCGCCAGGATTGGCCGCGGCTGGCCCGGCTCAACGAGGCCCAGCTCGAGGCCTCGAGCGAGCCGGCCGAGCGGCTCGGCCTGACCCTGCAGATCGCCCGGCTCTACGAGGAGCAGCTCGAGGATCTCGAGGGCGCGTTCCGCTGGTACGCGCGAGTGTTCCGCGAGGATCCGACCGATGGCAGCGTGCGCGATCAGCTGCAGCGCCTGGCCACCATCCTCGACGACTGGCCTGGCCTGGCCAAGGTCTACCAGGGGCTCCTCGACGACGAGCCCGGCGACGCGCCCCACCTGCGCGAGGTCGCCATCGCGACCGCGGTGATCTACGACCGCCGCCTCGACGCCTGGGAGCCGGGCACGCGGGCCTACCGGCGCGTGCTTTCGTCGCCCGGCGACAGCGCCGAGGATCTGCGGATCTTCACCCGGCTCGAGGAGCTGTTGACCCGCCACGGCCAGTGGATGCTGCTGGTCGAGGTCTACGACGATGCCATCGCCGCCGCCGACGACGACGCGCGTCGCCGCGAGCTGTTCGCCCGCAAGGCGACGGTGAGCGAGGCCCGACTGTCCGACAACGAGGCCGCGATCAACGCCTGGCGGGCGATGATCGAGCTCGCCGACGGCATCGACGCCCGCGGCGACTACGAGCGCGCCGCCGGCCAGCTCGATCGCCTGCTGCGCGCCTCCGGCCGCTGGTACGACGTGGCCGAGCTCCTGCGCGATCGTCTCGAGCGCGCCGGCGACGAGCGCGAGGAAGTGGAACATCGCCTGGCCCTGGCCGCCGTGCTCGAGCGAGAGCTCAAGGACGTGACCGGCGCCATCGATCAGTACGAGGAGATCCTCGGCACCGCGTACCTCGAGCAGGCGCTGCCCCAGCTCGAGCGCCTGATCGCCGAGCTCGAGCACCGCGAGCGTCTGGCCGGGCTGCTCGAGCCGGTCTACCGGGCCCGCGACTGGTGGCAGAAGCTGGTGGTGATCCTCGACGCCAAGCTGGCCTACGTCGACGATCCCGCCGACAAGGTCGCGCTCCACCTCGAGATCGCGGGTCTCCATGACGCCCGCGGCGGCGATCCCACGCTGTCGTTCGAGTCGCTGGCCAAGGCCTGGCAGTTCGAGCCGACGCGGCGCGACGTCTTCGATCGCATGGTCCAGCAAGGCGCCCGCCTGGGCGTTTGGGATGAGCTGGTAGGCGTGCTCGAGAACGGCGCCTCGTCGACGCTCGAGCCCGAGGCCGGCGCGCTGGCCCTGGCCCGCATCGCCGAGATTCACGAGACCCAGCGCAGCGATCATCCCCACGCCATCGACGCCTGGCGACGAGTCCTCGCCATCACCCCGGACGATCCGCTGGCGCTGTCGTCGCTCGATCGCCTCTATGCCGTCGAGGGCAAGGCCGCCGAGCTGGTCAGCATCGTCGAGCGCCGGGCCGAGCTGGCCGAGGACGCCGGGGTGCGCCTGGTCCTCTTGCACCGCGTCGCCTCGCTCTACGAGGAGGTGCTCGAGCAGCCGCGCGAGGCGGTCGCCGCCTACAAGAACGTGCTCGGCGTCGACGACACCGACGAGGCGTCGCTGGACGCGCTCGAGCGCCTGTACCGCCAGCTCAAGGAGCCGCGCGATCTGGCCCAGACCCTCGAGCGCAAGCTCGAGCTGGCCCGCGATCCGTCGACAGCGCGTCAGCTCCGGCTCGATCTCGCGGTGGTGCACGAGCGCGAGCTCAACGACGCCTACGAGGCGCAGAACCAGCTCCAGGCGGTGCTCTCCGCCGATCAGGGCGACCAGGTCGCGCTGGCCGAGCTCGATCGCCTGTACCAGGGCACGCGGATGTGGCCCGAGCTCCTCGAGGTCCTCGATCGGCGGGCCATGACGGCCGCCGATCCGGCCGCCCGCGCCGAGCTGGCCTTCCGCGCCTCGGTCTTGACCGAGCGCGAGCTGGTCGAGCCCGACGCTGCCATCCCGCGCTACGGCGCGGTCCTGGCCATGGTGCCGTCGCACGCTGGCTCGCGCAGCGCGCTGGAGACGCTCCTGGGCAAGGACGAACAGGTCGAGGCGGTGGCGGCGATCCTGGATCGGCACTTCCGCGCCGTCGGCGACCACGACGCCCTGGTCAAGGTGACCGAGCGCCGGCTCGAGCTGCCCGGCGATCCCGATGCCCGTCGCAACCTGTGGGCGGCTCTGGCCGACGTGCACGAGACGCTGCGCGGCGATCCCAAGGCGGCCTCGGCCACGTGGGCGCGCGCCCTGGCCGAGGATCCGTCCGACGTGGCGCTGTTTGCGCCGCTCGAGCGCCTGGCTCAGGCCCGCGGCGCGTGGGCCGAGCTGGCCGGCATCCTCGAGAAACGTCTCGACGCCGGCACCGGCGGCGCCATCGACGGCGAGCTCGAACACACCTACGCCATGCGACTGGGCCGCATCTACGAGGACGCGCTCGGCGACTTCTCGCGCGCGGCCGTGGCCTACCGACGCGCCGCCGACACCCACGTCGACGAGCGCGGCTCGCTGGCGTCGCTCGATCGCACGTTGTGGCGGCTGGGCCGCTGGGGCGAGCTGGCCGACGTGCTGGCCCGCGAGGCCGACGCCGCCGAGAATGACGCGCAGGCGGCGGACCTGATGTTCCGGCTCGGCGACGTGCGCGAGAGCCAGCTCCACGACCTGACTGGCGCGGTCGACGCCTACCGGCTGGTCGTCGAGCGGCAGAGCCGGCACGGCGCGGCCCGGGCCTCGCTCGAGCGCCTGCTCGGGCAGGCCGAGGCCGAGCGCTCGATCATCATCGACACCCTCGAGCCGCTGTACGAGAGCGAGAGCGACTGGGCCCGGCTGGCCGATCTACTCGCCGCCAAGCTGGCGGTGACCGCCGATCATCACGAGCGCGCGGCGATCTACCGGCGCATCGCGACCCTGGCCGAGAGCCGGCTCGGCGACGGTGTGCGCGCCCTCGACGCGGTCGGCGGCTGGTTGGCCGAAGATCCGACCTCGGGCGAGGCCCTGGGCGAGCTCGATCGCCTGGCAGGAACCCAGGGCCGGTGGGTCGAGGTGGCGGCGCGGGTGCAGGGCGTGGCCGAGCACGCCGACGAGGTGGCGCTGCCGCTGTGGATCTACCTGGGCACGGTGCAGCTCGATCGCCTCGGCGACGCCGACGGCGCCGCCCGAAGCTTCGCCGCCGCCCTCGCCATCGACGACGAGCACGCGCCGGCCCTGGAGGCGCTCGAGCGCATCCACCGCTCGCGCGGCGACGTCGCGGCCCTGGCTCAGGTCCAGGCCCGACGTGCCGATCTGGCCTTCGATCCGCCGCGCAAGCAGGCGCTCTGGACCGAGGTCGCCGATCTGCGCGAGCGGCTGGGCGACACCGACGGCGCCATCGTGGCGTGGGAGCACGTCATCGACATCGCCGATGACGACCGCATGCCGCTGGGTCGCCTGGCGGCGATCCACGAGCGCAAGGGCGACAAGCGCGCCCTGGTGACGACGTTGGGCCGCGCGGCCCGCATCGCCACCGACCCTGCCGAGGAGAAGTCGCTGCGGGTGCGCATCGCGACCCTGGAGGGCGAGCTGGGTGACACCGCGGCCGCGGCCATGGCCTGGCAGGGCGTGCTCGATCTCGATCCGTCCGACACCGGCGCCCTGGCCGCGCTCGAGGACGTGCACGCCCGCGCCGGCGACTGGATGGCGGTGCAGGACGTGCTCACCCGCAAGCTCGAGCTGGCCCGCTCGTCGAGCGAGAAGACCTCGGTGCTGGCCCGCATGGCGCGGGTCGCCGAACGCGAGCGTGGCGCCGTCGACGACGCGATCGGCCACTGGTATCAGGCCCTCGACGTCGACAACGCCCAGATCGCCGCCTACGGCGAGCTCGAGCGCCTGCTCGGCAAGGCCGAGCGCTGGCACGACCTGGTCGAGCTGCTCGAACGCCGCGCCGACCTGCACGGCACGCTCGGCGACGGCGAGGCCGAGCTCGGTGCCCTGGCCCGCGCCGCCGACATCTGGGAAGGCCCGCTCGACGATCCCGACGCCGCCGGCGAGATCCTCGAGAAGATCCTGCGACGCGAGCCGGGCTCGGTCGCGGCGCTCACCCGTCTTGCCAAGATCCACGAGCGCGCTGGCGACTGGGACAAGTGCAGCGACGTGCTGCAGCGCGCTCTGGCGCTGGGGCCGCGCGGCCGCGACGCGGCGGATCTGTTCTTCCGCCTCGGCGAGGTCGCCGACAAGGCCCAGCACGATCGTGATACCGCGACCGCGCACTACAAGCAGGCGCTGCTCCACGACGGCTCGCACGGCGGCGCGGTGGCGGCGCTCGAGAAGCTGGCCCGCGACGCCGGCGACTGGAACACCGTGGGCGACATGCTGGCCCGGCGCATCGCCGCGATCGAGGGCGGCGCCGAGGGCGATCTGCTGGCGCTGGCGCTCGAGCTCGCCGACGTGAAGCGCCGCACCGGCGATCCGGCGGCGGCCTTGCCGGTGCTCGAGCGGGCGGCCGCGGCCGCGCCCACCGACGTGCGCGTGCTGGCGCCGCTGGCCGATCTGTACTTCGCAGCCGGCAGCTACGATCGGGCGGCGCCGATCTACGCCCGGCTGGCCGACGAGGCCAAGGCGGCGCGCCGCATGAAGGACGTGGCCCGCTACCGCCAGCGTCAAGGCGGCATCCTCGAGGCTCGCGGCGACTCCGCCGGCGCCCTCGCGGCGTACGAGGAAGCGTTCCGCGTCAATCCGACCGATGTTCCGACCATGGCCGGCCTGGGCCGCCTCTACATGGCCGCGCGCGAGTGGGAGAAGGCGCGGCGCGTGTATCGCTCGCTGGTGCTGCAGAACCTGGGTGCGGATGCGGGCGTGACCAAGCCGGATGTCTATCTGGCGCTGGGCAACATCCACGTCGAGCTGGGCGAGAAGCCGCAGGCCAAGGGCATGTACCAGCGCGGGCTGGAGATCGAGTCGCAGCACCTGGGCTTGAAGGACGCGATTTCGAGACTGGGCTGAGCCGGATCGTTCAGGTCCACGTCTACGTCCACGTCCACGTCCACGTCCACGACCACGTCCACGTCCACGACCACGTCCACGTCCACGATCACGACCACGAGATCGTCAACGATCACGACCACGTCCACGCCCACGTCCACAACTGCACCCTTCGTGGTCGTGGTCGTGGTGGTGGTCGACGTGGACCTGGACGTGAACGGTCTGAAGGTGTCTCGCGGCACCTCCCGCGGTACGCTAGCTGGGTGAACCGGCTGGCCGTCCTCTGTCTGCTCGTCGCCGCCTGCGGCGACCGTTCGGTGCCGCCGGTGCCGAGCGGCGGCAGCGGCGGGTCGGCGGTGGCGGCGGCCTCGGGCATCCCGGCCGCCAAGCCGGCCGATCCGGCGCCGACCCAAGATGGGCACGATCACGACGGGCCGCTGGTCGGCACCTGCGCGGCCGCGGCGGTGGGCGTGGATACGCCCGACGTGCCCGTCGTCGGGGGCGACGACGCCGACGACCGCCACCTGGAAGCGCTTCTCGAAGAGGCCGGCAAGAAGCTCGATACCCAGAGCTGGGCCGACGCCTTCACCTGCGCCGACATGGCCGCCGATCTGGCGCCGCGCTCGATCGAGGCCCACCACCTGCGGGCCGCGGCCCTGGCTGGCGCCGGACACGACGCCGATGCCAGCATCGCCTACAACATCGCGCTCGCCCTCGATCCGGAGGATCCCGAGACCCTGCGGGCGGTGGCCGACTTCTATATCAACGTCAGCAAGTCGCGCTCGCGCGACACCACGTCGCTCGGGCTCGAGCTGGCCCGTCGCGGCTTCGCCCGCGCCACCGCGCGCCGCCGCGGCCATGGCGAGCTGCGCGCCCGGCTGGCCCTGCTCGAGGCGCAGGCCTGGAACGACATCGATCGCGCCGACGAGGCGCTCGAGCGCGCCAGCGAAGCGGTGCGGCTAACCCCCGACCTCATCGACGCCGTTCACGAAAAGGGCGTGGCGCTCTTCAACCTGGGCCGTTTCGCCGACGCCCGCACCCAGTTCGAGCAGGTCCTGACCGCCTTGCCCGACGACGCCTATGCCCACCACCTGCTCGGGCTCACCCTCGAGCAGCTCGGCGAGCGCCAGGGCGCCGAGGACCACTTCGCGCGGGCGCGCGTGCTCTCGCCGGACGAGTTCCCGACGCCGGTAGAGATCACCGCCGTCGAGATGCGGGCCGAGATCGACCGCGTGCTGGCCGGCCTCCCGCCCGAGCGGGCGGCGCGGGTGCGCCAGGTCTCGATCCTCGTCGTGGATTTGCCCGATCCTGCCGACCTGCACGCGGTCACGCCGCCGTTTCCACCCACCATCCTGGGCCTGTTCCGCGGCCTACCCCTTGGGGCGGCGGCCGCGCCGGGCGAGGACGTGCCGGCGCGCGCCATCCTGCTCTACCGGCTGAACCTGGCCCGCGCGGTGCGCAGCCGCGACGAGCTGTCGCAGCAGATCGAACGGACGCTGCTCCACGAGATCGGGCACCTCGAGGGGCTGGACGAGGACGACCTGCGCCGCCGCGACCTGGAGTAACATCGCGAGGTCATGTCGGAGGCTGCGGCGCCGGGCATCGGCGACGTCCAGGCGGCGCTGCTGCGCGAGAAGAAGAAGCTCGAGCTGGTCAGCGAGGTCGGGACGGCGCTATCGAGCGCGCTCGTGCTCGAGGATCTGCTGACCTTACTCATGGAGAAGGTCACCCAGCTCATGGAGGCCGACCGCTCCACGCTCTACCTCCTGTCCGACGACGGCAGCGAGCTCTGGTCCAAGGTCGTCCAGAGCGGCGAGGCCCTCGAGATCCGGCTCAAGGTGGGCGAGGGCATCGCCGGCTGGGTGGCCAGCTCGGGCGAGATCGTCAACATCGTCGACGCCTACGAGGACACCCGCTTCCAGCCGGCCGTGGATCTGCGCTCTGGCTACCGCACCCGGGCCTGCCTGACCGTGCCCATGCGCAACTCGCTGGGCGCCATCGTCGGCGTGCTGCAGGTCCTCAACAAGCAGGGGCCAGGCGGCGACAACGCGCCCTTCACCGAGGACGATGTCGAGCTCTTGCTCGCGCTCGGCAGCCAGGCCGCCGTCGCGATCGAGAACTCCAAGCTCTACCTGTCGGTCCTGTCGGCCAAGGCCGAGCTCGAGCAGAAGAGCCACGAGCTCGAGGCCCTGTACGAGGTCGAGAAGGAGCTGTCGGCGGCGACCGATCTGGACTCGCTGCTCGAGCGCATCCTCACCCGCGCCGCGTCCCTTCTGGGCGCCGAGGCCGGCAGCATCGCGCTCCTGTCGTCGTCGGGTGATGCCCTCGAGCTGCGCACCGTGGTCGGGCCCGCCGCCGATCGCTTGCGTCACGAGCGCCTCGAGCTGGGGCAGGGGCTCCTGGGCTGGGCGGTGGCCCACCGCCAGGGCGTCGTCTCCAACGCCGCCGCCGCCGATCCGCGCCACGCCTCCGAGTTCGCGCGTCTCCACGGCGTCTCGCCGGTGAGCCTGATCGCCGCGCCGGTCCTCTCGGGCGACACCGTGGTCGGCGGCATCGAGGTCGTTGACCGCCGTGGCGGCCAGGGCTTCGACGACAACGACCTCAAGCTGCTGGTGCTGATCGCCGGCCAGGTCGGGCAGGCCATCGCCCTGGCCCGCTCGCGCGACGAACACCGCGATCAGGACCGGCTGGCGTCGATCGGACGGCTGATGGCCGGCGTGCTGCACGATCTCAAGACGCCGATGACGGTGATCTCGGGCTACGCCCAGCTCATGGCCGCGTGCGACGACGCCGCCCAGCGCGAGCGCTACGTCGACAGCATCCTGCGCCAGTTCGACATCATGAGCGGCATGACCCGCGAGGTGCTCCAGTTCGCCCGTGGCGATCGCGAGCTGATGGTGCGCAAGGTCTACCTCCACAAGTTCGTGGAAGAGGTGGTCACCCAGCTCCGCCACGCCTTCGCCGGCCGGCCCATCGAGGTCGAGGTCGAGCTCGGCTACGACGGGGCCACCCACTTCGACGAACAGAAGATCCTGCGCGTCCTCCACAACCTGGCCCGCAACGCCGCCGACGCCATGCCCACCGGCGGCCACTTCTGGTTGCGCACGCGTCTCGAGGGCGATCACCTGGTGCTCGAGGCCGCCGACGACGGTCCCGGCATCCCACCGGCGGTGAAGGCGCGCCTGTTCGAGCTGTTCGCGTCGGGCACCAAGGGTGGCACCGGCCTCGGCCTCGCCATCACCAAGAAGATCGTCGACGATCACGGCGGCACGATCACGTGCGACACCGGGCCCAGCGGCACCACGTTCACGATCCGCATCCCGCACCGCGCGACCCGCACCGGCGAGTTCGCGCCGATCCGCGGATGATCACCGTCGACGGGCTGGGCCGGCGCTTCGGCCGTCGGGCCGCGCTCGACGGGGTCAGCTTCACGGTGGCGGCCGGGACGCTGTGCGCGCTGTGCGGCGGCAACGGCGCCGGCACGTCGACGCTGGTGCGGGTGGTGGCCGGCTTCCTCGATGCCGATCGCGGGCGGGTGACGCTGGCGCCGGGGGCGCGGCTGGGCTACCTGCCCGAGGGCGCGCCCATGCCGCCCGAGCTCACCGTCTGCGAGTACACCCGCCACCGGGCGACCCTGGCCGGCGTGCCTCGCGGCGCCCGCGACGCGGCCGTCGCCCGCGTGCTCGTCGACGTCGATCTGACCGATCGCGCCGGCGACGCCATCGGCAAGCTGTCGAAGGGCCTGCGCCAGCGCGCGGCCCTGGCCGGCGTGCTGGTGGGAGCGCCGTCGGTGCTCGCCCTGGACGAGCCGGCCTCGGGCCTCGACGAGCTGCAGCGGGGCGAGCTGCGGGCGCGGCTGCGGGCGCTGGCCGGCGAGCGCACCATCCTGTGGTCGACCCACGAGCTGTCCGACGTCGAGGCGGTGGCCGATCAGATCGTGGTGCTGGCCGAGGGCCGCGTGGTCGCCGACGGCGACGTGGCGGCGATCAAACGCGCCGCCGGCACCGGCGACGCGCCGCTGCGCGAGGCGGTGGCGGCCCTGGCCGGGCGCGCGGCGATCGGCCCCCCGTCGACGGAGACGACGGCGGCCGGCGCGGAGCGCGGCGCATGAGCTCGCTCCGTCTGGCGCTGGCGGTCGCTCGCCGCGAGCTGACCATCTACCTGCGCTCGCCGATCGCGCTCACCGTGGCGGCGGCGTTCCTGGTGCTCGAGGGCTCGTCGTTCGCGGCGCTGGTCAACGCCCTCGCCGATCCGGCCCGGCCGGCGCCGCTGGGCGCGGTGCTGGAGAGCCACTTCGGCGGCACGCTCGTCCACTGGATGCTCGAGCTGACCGTCCTCGCCGCGCTCGCCGCGCGGCTCGCCGAGGAGCGGCGCAGCGGCACCTGGGAGGCGCTGGTCACCGCGCCGGTGCCGGAGGGCGCCGCCGTGCTAGGGGCGTGGCTGGCGGCAGTGGCGCTGTGGGCCCTCTTGTGGCTGGCGTGCCTGGCCCACGTCGGCGTGCTGGTCGCGCTGGCGCCGGCGGGCGCGACCATCGACGCCGGGCCCATCGCCACCGCGTACGCCGGCGAGGTCCTGGTCGGCGCCACCGGGCTGGCGATCGCGCTCGCCGCTGGCGCCTGGTCGCCGCAGCCGCTGGTGGCGACCGTGGCCGGCTTCGCGGCCCTGTGCCTGTGGCTCCTGGTCGGCGAGC
>SXGT01721505.1_pt1 | contig 12352 bp, 13 predicted proteins | sample 3176221 | NCBI WGS metagenome assembly SXGT01 (sample SAMN11356862, study PRJNA531348) | freshwater metagenome | isolation source: freshwater sample F1-120 | place: China: Fuxian Lake, Yuxi | collected 2017-12-25
AAGGGCGAGGAGTTCTACCAGATCTCCATCGGTGGCAACGCCGGGATGGACGCCTCGCTCGGGGAGATTCTCGGGCCCTCCTTCTACAGCGACCAGGTTCCCGATGTGATCGAGAAGATCCTCGACGTCTATGTCGCCCAGCGGCAGGAGGGCGAGTCGTTTCTGGCAACCGTGCGCCGGCTCGGCATCGATCCGTTCAAGGAGCGTGTGTATGCGAACGCTGCATAGCGACGGCCAGCTCATCGAGGATGGCTGGCGCGTGCTGTCCGACGACGCTGCGGCCGGTCCGCTGCCCGGTGGCGACATCCTGCTGTCGCTTGCCGCATGGCGCGCGTCAGAGGCCGGACGCACGGGGCACAACGGCCAGATAGGCGTGTGGCTGGAGAATACCGACGAGCCGGAGACGCTCGAGGCCGAACTGCTCTCGGTGCCGTTGCTCGCCGTTCGCTTCCCCGCGTTCAACGACGGCCGTGGCCTGTCGATTGCAGTGCTCCTGCGCACCCGCAGGGGCTATGCAGGCGAACTGCGCGCAATAGGCGATGTGCAGCTCGACCAGCTGAGCTACATGCGCCGCTGTGGCTTCGACAGCTTCGCCTTGCGCGATGGCGACGATGCCGAGGCGATGCGCGCGCACCTGGTGGTGATGTCCGAGTACTACCAGCCATCCGTGCTCGAACCACGGCCCCTGTTCCGCAGGCGCTGAGGCAAGCGATCCATCGCGCCGGAAACGCAAGGCATGCGAGCGGCAGGCAGACGCTGACGCGACGCGCTTGTCGTAAGTCTGGCCGGCTGTCTGGCTGTCGCGGGAGGCATGCACCCAGGCGCCGGCACACGCCGCGTGATTGAGCCAGAATGCAGGCCATTGCTCGCGGCACCGCGATGGACGTCCACTTCGTCGACCTGTTCTTCCTGATCTTCGCCGGGGCGGCGGTGCTCGGTGCGATCGCACTCGCCACCCGCCAGCCGATCCTCATCGCGTACATCGCCATAGGGGCGATCTGTGGCCCATCCGGGCTGGGCTACGTGGCCGATCCCGCCGTCGTGAGCGGCATGGCGGAGATCGGCATCATCTTCCTGCTGTTCCTGCTCGGGCTCGACATGCAGCCGTCGTCGCTCTGGCGGCTGCTGCGCGAGACGTCGGTCGTGGGCATCGGCTCATCGCTCATCTTCTTCGCGGGCGGTGCCGTCGTAGCCTTCGCGACGGGCGCGACAGCCATCGAGGCCGCGGTGCTTGGTGCCGCGTGCATGTTCTCCAGCACCATCATCGGCATCAAGCTGCTGCCGACCACGGTGCTCCATCATCGCCATGTCGGCGAGCTGGTGGTCAGCCTGCTGCTGTTGCAGGACCTGATCGCGATCGTGGTGCTTCTCGTGATGGCGGCTGTTGCGTCGGAGAGCACGAGCCTGGGCGCGCTTGCGCTGCCGTTCGTCGCGCTGCCGGCACTGATCGGCGCAGCACTTCTCGTGGTGCGCTGGGCCATCCTGCCCCTGCTCGCCCGCTTCGACACTTTCCACGAGTTCATCTTCCTGATCGCAATCGGCTGGTGCCTGACGGTGGCGGTCGCGGCAGAGGCGATCGGCCTCTCCTGGGAAATGGGCGGCTTCGTGGCCGGCATCAGCCTCGCGAGCTCCCCCATCGCGCAGTACATCGCGGAGAGCCTGCGGCCATTGCGCGACTTCTTCCTCGTGCTGTTCTTCTTCTCCGTCGGTGCGAGCTTCGATCTCGGCATGTTGGGCGCGGTGCTGCTGCCTGCAGCCGCGCTGACGCTGATGATGCTGGTGCTCAAGCCGGTCACGCTGCGCGTACTGCTCGGCGGCATGGGCGAGGACCGCGCAACGGCGTGGGAAGTGGGCTGGCGCCTGGGCCAGCTCAGCGAATTCTCGCTGATGATCGCCTACCTCGGCGCGGCCCAGGGCCTGCTTGGCAAGGAGGCGTCGCACACGCTGCAGCTGTGCGCGATCCTCACCTTCGCGCTGTCTTCCTACGCCGTGCTCTTTCGCTATCCCTCACCGATCTCTCCGATCGAGCGCCTCAGGCGCAACTGATCGCGCCTGTTTCGCACGGAAGGTGCGATCAATGGCGACAAGTCGATATCGCGGTCAGACCGACAGGTCCACCAGACCGCGTCCGGTCGTTCGACCCGCGAGGATCTCGTCAATGGCTCCGGAAACCGTCGCCATCGTCAGCGGTCGCACCAGCGGCTCCAGTCCATCCAGCTTCCACTCGCCGGCGAGCAGCGCCCAGATTTCGCGCTTCTGTTCGATCGGCAGCTGCACCGAGTCGATGCCGAGCAGGTTCACGTGACGCAGGATGAACGGGAAAACCGTCGCCGGCACCTCCGACGAGTTGACCAGGCCGCACGCAGCGAGGCTGCAGCCGTAGCGCAGCGACTTCACGGCATTGAACAGGATGTCGCCACCCACGGTGTCCACCACCCCACCCCAGCGCTCCTTCAGCAACGGCCGTTCGCCACCCTCGCGCAATTCGTCGCGGCTGATGATCTCGCTGGCACCCAGCCCCCGCAGGAAGTCCGCCTGGTCGGCCTTGCCCGTGGCCGCCGCGACCTCGAAGCCGAGCCGCTTCAGCAGCACCACGGCCACCGAGCCGACACCGCCGGACGCACCAGTCACGAGCACCGGGCCGCTGCGTGGCGTCATGCCGCTCTTCACCAGCTTGTGCACGCACAGCGCAGCGGTGAAGCCGGCAGTGCCGAGGATCATGCTGTCGCGCAGCGGCAGGCTCGGCGGCCGCTTCACCGCCCAGCCTGCGGGCACGCGCACGCGCTGCCCGTAGCCACCCGGTGTGTTCATCCCGAGGTCGAAACCGATCGCGATGACCTCGTCGCCGGGCGCGAAGTCCGGGGTGCTCGACTGGAGCACGACGCCTGCGGCGTCGATACCCGGCGTGTGCGGGAACTTTCGCGTCACGCCGGGATTGCCGGTTGCCGACAGCGCGTCCTTGTAGTTGAGCGACGAGTAGCGGACGTCGATCAGCAGGTCGCCCGGCGGCAGTTCGCCGACGCTGCGCTCGACCACGTTGCGCACGAAGCCGTTGTCGGTCTTCTCGACCAGGAGGGCGCGGAATCGGCTCATCGAAGTGCTCCGGGAAACGTCTTGAACAGAGGGGGAATCACGTCTTGCGCAAGCGTCGCCGCGAGCGGAACTCGATGCCTGCGACGCGTCGCAGGCGGGCGAACAGGCGCGACAGGAGCCCCCCGGTCAACCGCTCGAGCAGACCCTCGACGCCCTTCCTGTGCAGCACCCACTGCACATGGAGCAATTCGAAGCCATTGATGCGCTCCATCAGGTACTCATCGCTGGTGGACAGGCGATCCACGAGCTTGCGATCAAGCGCGCGCTGCCCGTACCAGGCCTCACCCGTGGCGATGGCCTCGATGTCGACCTGCGGACGATGCTCGGCGACGAAGGACTTGAACAGGTCGTGCACGTCATCGATCTCTTCCTGCAGCTTGCGCCGGCCCTGCTCGGTGTTCTGCCCGAGCAGTGTCAGCGTGCGCTTGTGCCTGCCGGCGGTGAGGATCTCCACGTCCACATCGTGGCGCTTGAGCAGCCTGTTCACGTTCGGCACTTCGACCAGCACGCCGATCGAACCCACCAGCGCAAAGGGCGCGGCAATGACCTCATCCGCGATGCAGGCCCTCAGGTAGCCGCCGCTTGCCGCCACCTTGTCCACGGCCACCACCAGGCGGCACTTGCGCGCGGTGATACGGGCGAGTTGGCTCGCCGCAAAGCCGTAGCCATGCACAACGCCGCCGGCACTCTCGAGGCGCACCACGACCTCATCACCCTCGCGGGCGGCCAGCAGGATGCCTGACACTTCCTCGCGCAAGCCCTCGGCCGCCGAGGCCTCGACATCGCCGACGAAGTCGAGCACGAAGAGTCGCGGGCGCGGCTCGGCGCTGTCCTGCGCATGCTTGCGGGCCTTGCGCGCGCGCCGCAGTTCCCGGCCCGACAGCAGCATCTCGTCAAGGACTTCGCCCACGCCATCGAAGTGATCGTTGAGGCGCCGGAGCTCGATGTGTCCGGTGCCATCGCGACGGCCACGTTGCGAGAAGCCGGCGGCAAGGCTCGCCACCAGAAGCAACACGAGGCCGACCGTCACCACCTGAGCGAGGAAGAGCAGATATTCGAACAGGTAGCTCATCGAGTGGTCGCGCGAAAACGGTACTCTAATGACCGCCCCCCGGGCGGTAAAGGCGCGTCGTCACCTGTGACCTTCCCGCCTTCACGACGAATGCCGAGCCGGAACCACCCGCGTGCCGCCGCGGTTGCCGATCGCGCGCGGCGAGAACACAGCCGATCACCCGACGCATCCCGCTGCACGCGGGCCGACACCGCGAGGACCCTGCCATCGTGATGGATCAGAGCCAATGGCACGCGCATCTGCAGTCGGCCTTCACCGCGGATGCCGCGCGCGGGATCGAAGCCGTGTATCGCATCCGTTGCGCTGACGCCCCGACCTATTCGCTGCGGATCGCCGACAATCGGCTGATGTGCTGGATCGGCGAGGAACGGGCCGAGGCTGCACAGCCCACGGTGACGATCCACTTCGACTCCTTCGCCAACCATTGCGCGATCATCGAGGGTCGCATGGACCCCATGCAGGCCTTCCTCGAAGGTCGCTTCAGGGCCGATGGGCACATCGTGCTGGCGATGCGCATGCTCCATGTGTTCATGCCGAAACACGCGCGAACGGGCCCGGCGGACCTGCGCTGACCGTCAGGAACCCCGGACGACTCAGAGCCTGTGAAAAATTCGGGCGCCGTCGCGAGCCGTCCGATCAGCCGGCGCGACAAGGCGTCTGTGGCGCAATCCCGTTTTCCTTGTGAAGACAGGGAGCTTGCCGAGGCAAGTGACCGCAGATTTCGCCACAGACGCCTTGCTCTCGTCGGAAGGGGCAGTCGCAGCAGTTGATCGGACGGCGCAGCAGGCGAACGATTTTTTCAGGCTCTCAGCTGCGGCGCGCCTGCATCTCCTGCACGAAGGCCTGGATGAGCCAGCCGGAGATCGCGGTGCCACCGGGCGTGCTTGGGAGCTTGTCGTAATGGAAGAAGGCGGCATCGGAAATCTCGCCTTCCTGGCAGCGGATCTCGCCGCCGGCGTAGTCGGCGTGGAAGCCCAGCATCAGGGAATTCGGGAAGGGCCAGGACTGGCTTCCGAAGTAGCGCAGGTTGGTGACCTTCACACCCACCTCCTCCATCACCTCGCGATGCACGGTCTGTTCGATCGACTCGCCCGGCTCCACGAACCCGGCAAGGGTGCTGTACATCCCGGCGGGCCAGCGCGCGTTGCGCGCCAGCAGGCACTCCTCGCCGCGGCGGATGAGCACGATGATGCTGGGTGACAGGCGCGGGTAGCTGATCAGTCCGCAGGACGGACACTCCTTGGCGCGATCGACCGCGTGATACTCCATCTCGGTGCCGCAGCGACCGCAGAAGCGATGCTGCTGATGCCACTCGACCACCTGCTTGGCGCGACCTGCGAGATAGAACAGCGGCGTCTCGACACGCCCCAGCAGGCCGAACAGGTCGACGAGCCCGAAGCCTTCCGGCGGCTGCCCGCGCACGCTGGCCTCGACGGCAATGCAATGCTGGCCGCGGTAGGTGCCGAGGTAGTGTTCGGACCGCACGTCTATGTCGAGCCAGCGAAACTCGTCGTGCGACACCGGCCGCCAGCTGCCCTGGCGCTGTCCCGGTGTCAGGATCGAGTTGCCGACGATGACGAAGTAGTGGGCATCGTCGAACCGCTCCGGGCGGGCAACGGCGGATTCGAAGTCATCTGGATCGATCGGCCACACGTTGCAGGATCTCCGTGACGAAGGGATGGACTGGCGCGACATCCGCGCGTGGCCGCATGCATGTCCGCCTGCGGCAACGAAAACCCCGCGATCTTAGCCCGAGGCCGGTACCTGCGCGGTGGCGTCGAACGCCTGCCAGAGCTTGCACCCGCTGCGCTCGAGCTGCGCCACCATCCGTGCGTGGGCCTCGAGCTCGTCCGCGCTCGCATCGACGACGGGCAGGGCCAGCCTGCCCTCCGGCAGGCGACGGATGCCGACGCCCGCGGATCGTTCGTCCTCGCGATCGACCGGACCCGCAAGCTGCAGCGACGTCTGGCCGCCCGTCATCGCGAGATAGACCTCGGCCAGCAGCTGGGCGTCGAGCAACGCGCCGTGGAGCGTGCGATGGGAGTCGTCGATGTCGTAGCGGCGGCACAGTGCATCGAGCCCGTTCTTCTGGCCAGGGTGCTTCTGCCGCGCGAGCAGCAGCGAGTCGACTACCCCGGAGACAATCTCGCGCGCGCGCGTGCGTGCCGGGCGCAAAAGCGCGAATTCCGCATCTAGGAACGCGAGGTCGAACGCGGCGTTGTGGATCACCACCTCCGCACCCGAGATGAAGCCGACCAGCTCCTCGACCACCTGTGCGAAACGCGGCTTGTCGCGCAGGTCGTCCAGGCTGATGCCATGCATGGCCTGGGCACCTTCGTCGATGCTTCGATCGGGATTGAGGTAGGTGTGGAACACGCGACCCGTCGGCCGACGATCGACCAGTTCCACGCCGCCGATCTCGATGATGCGGTGGCCCGCTTCCGGTTCGAGCCCGGTGGTCTCGGTATCGAGCACGACCTGCCGCATCAGGACACCCGCAGCCCGGCAATGCCGCGATTGGCAAGCGCATCGGCCCGTTCGTTCTCCGGATGGCCGCTGTGCCCACGCACCCACTCGAACCGCACTTCGTGTTGCGCGACCAGGCCATCGAGGAGCTGCCAGAGGTCGGCGTTCTTCACCGCCTTGCCGTCTGCCGTACGCCAGCCGCGGCGGCGCCAGTTGCCGATCCACTCGGTCATGCCGCGCTTCACGTACTCCGAGTCCGTCACCAGTCGCACCTGACAGGGCCGCGTCAGGGCACGCAGCCCTTCGATCGCGGCCTGCAGCTCCATGCGATTGTTGGTCGTGTGGCCCTCGCCCCCGAAGAGCTCGCGCTCCTGCCCGCGCATGCGCAGGAGCACCCCCCAGCCGCCGGGGCCTGGGTTGCCCTTGCAGGCGCAATCGGTATAGACCTCGACCTCATCCATCCGGGTGCAATCCATCAAGTCGACCATCGGGAGCGTCCGCGCGCGATCGCGCGCTCAATGCTGCGGCAGGAACAAGCCGCACCGGCACGGCCTTGCGTACGGTCCGCAACGGGTTCACGCCGTAGCCCTCCTTGCGCACGTGCACCAGATACACCGCGCCACCCGGTAGCGCGCTCCGGAGCGCTGGCGCGACCGCGTGCGCCACGGGTTCGGGCGAACCCAGCGGCGCGCGACCGATCGCGAAGCCGGACTCCAGTACTCGAAATCCCAGCAGTTGCAGCCAGTCCGTCATTCGACCAAGGCGTACCTGACGGCCGCACCAGGGGGCCTCGCGCCAGCGCTGCTGCAGGCTGCGCCGCGCACCCCAGAGGCTGAACGGGTTGAAACCGACCACGATCAGCTGGCCGCCCATCTGCAGCACCCGTGCCGCCTCGCGCACGGATTCGTGCACGGCATCGGTGAAGTCGAAGGCGTGCTGCACGACGACCGCCTGCATCGACGCCGTGGCGAAGGGCAAGGCAGACGCTGCGGCGGTCACATAGGAGGTGAACCGCTCGCCCAGTGCGGCGCGGGCCGGCTCGGCGTTGGTCACCAGCAGTGTGCGCTCCGCATGCATGCACAACGCGCGATCGAAGGCAGTGCCGGGGTAGCCCAACCAGAGCAGGCTGCTGCCAGGCATGCGCACCAGTCGCCCCGCGAGGAGCAGCATTTCCTGCTCCAGCAGCTGGCGCCCGAGCGCGGTCGAGGACCAGCCGACGAGATCGGTCTCGACGTGTGCGTGCGTCATGTCTCCTCCTCGCGAATCGCGAATGCTGCCAGCGGCAACCCGGCCCGGGGGCCGAAAACCCTGCCCGGCCAACCCAAATCGCCTCGGCCGTCAAGATGGCCGCCATCGCCGGTGCTCGGTATGGTCCCGGTCCCCGTGTGAAGCGTACCGCCGTTGCACCGTCTGTCGACCGACATCTGCTCGTGCACCACGTGCTCGTGCATCTGCTCCCGCATCTGCTCGCGATATCGGGCGATCGAGCGCCCGAGGGCCATCGGTCGTCCAGGTCACGCCGCACCGCGGCGGTTGCTGCGGGCCGTGCGCGAGATCGGCCTGCTCGTCGCAGCGATGTCGCTGTCTGCGTGTGTGACGTTTCCGGGCACAGTGGATCCTGCGCGAGGTCCGGAAACGGCCGCGGCACCGCCGGGCCAGAGCACCCCTGCCGGGCAGGTCAGTCGGGTCGACCCGATCGCGCCGGCCGTCGGTTCAGAAGGCGCGCCGGTCTCGGACGCACCCTCGCGGGAGGTCTCTCCCCGCAACGACCTCTGGACCGCAGTGCGACGCGACCTGCGCCTGCCCTCCACTGCCGATCGACCGGAGGTGCGGGATGCACTGCGCGCCTACCAGAGAGATCGCGACATCGGGCGGGTATTCCTGGGCCGTGGGCAGACACTGATGCCGATGGTGGTCGCCGAGGCACGTGCCCTGGGCGTTCCCGTGGAGCTGGCGTTCCTGCCCTTCGTCGAGAGCAAGCTCAATCCCACAGCAAGCAATGCCGGCAACGTGGGCATGTGGCAGTTCCAGGCAGCCACGGCCCGCCTGATGGGTCTGCAGACCGGGCCCGGCATCGATGAGCGCAAGGACCCGGTGCGGGCGACCCGTGCGGCCTACAGCTACCTCTTGCGGCTGCACCAGGTCTTCGACGGCGACTGGATGCTCGCGCTGACGGCCTACAACATTGGCGACGGCCGTCTGAAGCAGCTCATCGCCGCCAGCGGCACCCGTGACGTCTGGCGGCTGCCCCTGCCCGCGCACTGCCGCGTGCACATCGCCAGGCTGGCGGCGCTGTGGGAAATCGCTAGGAATCCCGACGCTGCCGGTGTGCGTCTTCCGCCCCTGCGGGAGGACTTCCGCGTCGAGCGCATCACCGTCGACCAGAGCTCGAGTCTTGTCGAGCTCGCGTCGGTGCATGGCGTTGACCGCGACGCCCTTGCGCTGCTGAACGCGCACCTCGGGAGCAGCAGCCCGCGCGCTGGGTCAAGCCTGTGGCTGCCAAGATGGGACACACGCGACAGCGGCACGCCGCGTTCTGTCCCCGATCAGACAGGTGCCCTTGCTGCTGGAGGGTCGAGGGCTGCTGGAGGGTCGGGGGCTGCTGGAGGGTCGGGGGCTGCTGGAGGGTCGGGGGCTGCTGGAGGGTCGGGGGCTGCTGGAGGGTCGAGGGCTGCCGCCGGCGCACGCTATCGCGTGAAGTCAGGCGATTCCCTGTATTCGATCGCGCGCCGGTTCAACACCTCCGTGGACCGGCTCAAGGCAGTGAACGGCCTGACCGGCGATGCCCTGCGCATCGGAATCGAGCTGCAGGTAGGCGGCGACACGCCCTGATCGCCCGGTGCAGTCAGGACAAATGACGCCACCGTGCAGTCGTCCCCACGCTTCAGCTGACGCGGGCAACCCGCAGGCGCACGACACCACCTGGCCCCGCAGCCTCCGAGTAAACCACCCTTACCCGCCTGCCGCGCCCGTGTCCGTGCCGGCTTCCTCGCTGAGGCTGCGGGCCTTCTGCTCTATGTCGGCGTTGGCTTCCAGCCGCTCGATGAAGGCGCTGAACTGCCGCTGGCCCGACTGCTGGGTGAGGAACTGGCGCAGCGCCGCCTGCTCGGCGTTGCTCGTGCTGCCGAGCCCGTCGACCACGCGCGTCACGACGACTGCTGCGATGTGGCCGGTCGGAAGCTGGACCGTACTGCCACTCGCGCGCGTCGCGCCGCCCGGGCGCGGCAATCTGAATGCGGCCTCGATGACCTCGCGAGGCACATCGGCCGCGCCACGTGAAACGCCCGCCCGAGACTGCCAGGTGACCGCGAGCGCCTGGATGGAGGGCGTGAGGCTACCCGTGCGCCGCACGTCCGCCACGAGTGCATCTGCGCGCTGGCGAGCCAGCGCCACCTGGCGTTCCCGAACCAGCGCCGCGCGGGCCTGGGGCATGGCCTCGGCATAGGCCATCGGTCGCGCATCCTGATGCTTGACCAGTCTGAGAACCACGAGGTCGCCATCCACTTCCAGCACAGGGCTGTTGAACGTGCCATCGCGGACATCGTTGCTGAATGCGGCGGCGCGCACCGCAGCGTTGCCACCGATACCCTGGACAACGCCGGCGCGCGGAATCACGCCGGAGCGCTCCACGGCAACGCCGTACTGCTTGCCCAGCGCCACCAGATCCTGCTCATAGGCAGCTTCCGTCAGCTCCCCACGGACGCTGGCGAACCTGGCCTCGACCTTCTCGGTCTGGAGCTTCGTGCGCAGCTGCTCCTGCACCTCCGCGAGCGCCGGCGCGGTGGGCGTCTTTGCCTCCAGCACCGTGAGCAGATGCACCCCGGCACTCGAGACGATCGGCGCCGAGACCTGGCCGACAGCCAGCTTCCAGATGGCCGCATCGAGCACGGGCTCCGGCAGCTCGCCCTTGGTGACGAAGCCGAGATCGCCGCCGAGTTCCTTGCTGGAGGCATCCTCCGATACCGCTCGAGCAACATCGGCAAACGACTCCCCGCCCGCAATACGCGCAGCCACCGCCTGCAGCGCCGCAACAGCCTGGGCCTGGGATCTGCCGGGCTTGGGTTCGAGCATGATGTGCGCCACATGGCGCCGTTCTCCCTGGCGAGTCGATTCCGCGACCCCGCGCTGGTACTCCGCCGCGATGTCGGCTGGCGTGATCGCGATCCCCCGTGCCACCGCATCGCGGGTGACGCGCACGTAGTCCACGACGACCGACTCGGGAATCTGGAAACGCCGCGCATTGGCATCGAAGTAGCGCCTGACCGTAGCGTCGTCGACCTGCACCTGGGCTGCGAAGCTCGCCGGCGCGACATCCACCCAGGCGACGTCGCGCTGCTGGTTGACCAGGGCGGCTATCCGGCGCATCTCCACCGGCGTCATGAACTCCGAATCAGCGATCCCCTGCTGGATCTGCTCGATCACGCCCGCTTCCATCAGTGCCGTGCGATACATCGCCGGAGAGAACCCGTTGTTCGCAAGCAGCTGCTGGAAACGCGCCGGCGAGAACTTCCCGTCCTCGGAGAACGCGGGGTCCGTGGTGATCCGCTGGTCGATGTCCGCGGTGCTGACAGACAACGACAGTGCGCCGCCGAGTTCCTGCAGCAGCGTGCGCTTGATCATCGTGTCCAGGACGTCCGCCCGCAGCTTCGCATCATCGACCTGCCCCTCGGCCTGGTTGCGCTCGGCTGTGATTGCCTGCTCGTACTCCGTTTGCGAGATGTCCTCGCCATTGACGGTCGCGATGGGCGCGTTCGCCGTGTTGAAGATGTCGAACGAGCCGTAGCCGAACAACAGCAGCAGCACGATGATGATGCCCACCAGGATCTTCGCAATCGTGCTCTGCGCGAGCTCGCGCATGCTCTGAATCATCGATTCCTCCCCAACGCCCCGTCAGCGGACGGACCCGGGTCGTCCTGTGATATCTCGTGAATGCAGCGCGACGCCGACATGGTCGCGCATCGGTATGTCGCCGCCGCGGGAAAACATGCAGCGCCAGCGGCCACGGCTCAGTTGATGGCTTCGCGCAGCGCCTTGCCGGCGCGGAACGTCGGCACACGGGCTGCATCGATGGCGAGCGCGGCACCCGTCTTGGGGTTGCGGCCAGTGCGCGCAGCGCGCTCACGCACGTCGAACGTGCCGAAGCCGGCAATCGCAACCGGCTCGGTGTTGCGCAGCGACGTCGTGATGCCTGCCAGCATGGCATCGACCGCCCGTGCTGCCGAGGCCTTGGAGATGTCTGCCGACGTCGCCACGAGTTCGACCAGTTCCGCTTTGTTCAAGGTTGCGCCCACATGATGGATCAGTGAAGGAACGCGGGCTGGCCGGGGCGAGACGCCATGCGACGGGCACACGAAAGCCCGCACGAAGGGTGGCAGAACCACCCTCGCGCGGGCGCGGCGTTATACCAACCGCGAAAAAAAAGTGTCAATGGGCGGAGAGGCGCCCTTCGATCTTGTCGGCCTCGACCTTGGCCGCAACTGCTGCCGCAAGCGGGACGGGCAAGTGCTGCAGCGACCACTCGAGCACCTGGTCCATCCACTTGACCGGCAGGATCTCGAGGTCGGCCTTGATGTTGTCCGGGATCTCCTTCAGGTCGCGCTGGTTCTCCTCCGGAATCAGCACGCGCTTGATGCCACCACGGTGGGCAGCAAGCAGCTTCTCCTTCAGGCCGCCAATCGCGAGCACCTCGCCACGCAGGGTGATCTCGCCGGTCAGCGCCAC
>SXGT01035041.1_pt1 | contig 12346 bp, 12 predicted proteins | sample 3176221 | NCBI WGS metagenome assembly SXGT01 (sample SAMN11356862, study PRJNA531348) | freshwater metagenome | isolation source: freshwater sample F1-120 | place: China: Fuxian Lake, Yuxi | collected 2017-12-25
GACGAGACTTCGGTTCCGCCTTTGACGCGATCGCCGACCTGATCGAGAATCGATTGCACGAACTGCTGGCCAGGATTCGTCATGGGACTCCTTGGGTCGCTCGGCTATGAGCGACGAACCTAGGGGAGTTCCTCGGAGAACGCACCGGGTATCCGCCCGGTTCCGAATTCTGTTCTGGTGATCCCGCGACTGCACGGGCGGAGCGCCTCGATGGAGCAGCGAGATACCGAGATCGCTGCTCAGCGTTTGTGCGCAAGCCAGGCCGCGTAGAGCTGCGCATACCGGCCGTCGGCCGCTACGAGATCGTCGTGGCGGCCGTACTCGACCAGTCGGCCCTCGTCGACCACCGCAATCCGATCGGCCCGCGCCGCCGTCGACAACCGATGCGCTACGACGACGACGGTCCGCCCTTGCATCAGCCGTTCGAGCGCCTGTTCGACCGCGTGCTCGGTGCCTGGATCCAGGTTCGAGGTCGCTTCGTCCAGTACCAGAATCGCGGGATCGGCCAACGCGGCGCGGGCGAGGGATACGAGCTGCCGTTCGCCCGCCGACAACCGCGACCCGCCCTCGCGCACCTCGGTGTCGAGACCCTCCGGGAATGCATCGAATCGCTCGAACAACCCGAGGACCCGCAACGCATCGTCGACTTCCGAGTCCGTGGCGTCCGGACGACCGATACGCACGTTCTCGCGCAGCGTGCCGGCAAACAAATAGCCCTCTTGCGGAACGACACACAGTCCGTGCCGCAGCGAGTGAAGCGTGACGTCACGAAGGTCGATCCCGCCGACGGTGATCGTTCCTTCGCGCGGGTCGTAGAACCTGGCAAGCAGCTTGGCGAGCGTGCTCTTTCCGGCACCGGTCGGGCCGACGAGCGCGATCCGCTCCCCCGCGCCGATCGTCATTGTCACGTCCCGAAGCACGAGCGCATCGAGGTAACCGAACGACACATCGCGCACCTCGATTGCCGATGGAACTTCCGGAAGATCGAATGCGCCCGGTCGTTCGGCGACCGAGGGTTGCGTGTCGAGCAAACCGAACAATTTGTCGAGCGCCGCGCCGGCTGATTGCACCGTGTTATAGAACTGGCTCAGCTGTTGCACCGGTTCGAACAGGTTGTTGAGATACAGCACGAAGGCGGCCACCGTGCCGATGGTCACGAGGCCTCGGTTCGACAGGTATCCGCCGAGGCCGAGAATCAACGCGGTCCCCAACACGCCCGTGAACTCGACCGCGGGGAAGTACTTGGCAGAGATGCTCACGGTCCGCAGGTTCGACCGATACTGCGCTTCGTTCGTCGTGTTGAATCGCGACGTCGCATTCGTCTCGCGAGCGAACGCTTGCACGACACGAATGCCTTCGAGACTCTCCTGCAACGTGCTCATGTTGGTCGAGATCCGGTCGCGCACTTCGAGATACGCGGTGTTCGAGACTCGCCGGAACCACCGGCTCGCGAAGTAGACGGGAGGTACGAGCGCAAGCGTCACCAACGCGAGCTGCCAGCTCAACAATGTGATCACGATCGCGGTGCCGACGAAGAGCAACACGTTCTGGACCATCAGCACGAGGCCCTGGCTGACGAGTTCTTGCAGCGCATCGATGTCGGACGTCATCCTCGACACCAACCGGCCGGTCTTCTCGCGTTCGAAGAAGTCCATCGACAGGCTCATCAGGTGGCGGAACACGTAGGACCGCAACCAACGCAGGAAGTTCTCACCGAGGCGCGCCACCATCCGCGTCACCGCCCGACCGAGCACCAGCCCTGCAAGTGCGAGCGCGAGGTAGAGGCCGACGGCAAGATTGAGCGCGCCGGCGTCGTCGCGCTTCAGGCCTCGGTCAATGCCGTACCGAACGAGGGACGGCCCCGCGATCAGCGCGGCCACTTGGACCACGATGACGATCGCAGCGTTGCGGATCCCGGCGTGCCAGGGTCGCAGCATTGGCCACAGTCTGCGCAATACCCGCTTGGCGTCGTCGCGGGTGAGTTCTTCTTCGGGCAGCGCCTCGCCCCAATGGCCCTGGCCTCTCACTCCCGAGCTCCTCGTTCGCGCGCCGTCGCGCGCAGCGCGGCAGCGGCGCCCTCGTCGTCGACGTGGCCCTCGACCTCGTCGCCCTCGGCACGAGCCAGCACCTCGCGATAGCGCGCGTTCTCGACAAGGAGGTCGTCGTGCGTCCCCTGTGCGACGACGACGCCCTGATCGAGGAGCACCACTCGATCCGCGAGGGCGATGGTCGCCGGACGATGCGCGATCACGATCGTGGTGCGACCGTGCATCACCTCTGCGAGCGCAGCCCTGATCTCGTGCTCCTTGCTCGGGTCGACCGACGAGGTCGCGTCATCGAGGATCAGTACTCGAGGATCGGCGAGCACCGCCCGGGCGATCGCGAGCCGTTGTCGTTGCCCACCGGAAAGCGTGTAACCGTGTTGGCCGACAAGCGTGTCGAAGCCCTCGGGGAGTTCGTCGACGAATTGCTCCGCGCCGGCAAGACGCGCCGCGCGACGGACCGCTTCGATCGGCGCGTCCGGATCAGCGAACGCGATGTTGTCGCGAACCGTTTCGGTGAAGAGGAAGGTGTCTTCGAACACGATGCCGATTGCGCGTCGCAGGTCGTGGAGTCGCACGTCACGCACATCCACACCATCGATCGAGATCGATCCGGCGGTGACGTCGTAAAAACGCGGGATCAAGCGCGCGACCGTCGACTTGCCGCTCGCTGTCGCGCCGACGAGCGCGACTGCTTCTCCGGCGCGAATCGTGAGATCGAGGCCTCGAAGCACCGGGCCTGCAGAGCCGTAACCGAATTCGACGTGTTCGAAGCGCACCGTCCCGCCCCCTGCGGGCAGCGGCTGGCCGCCCGGGTGGTCGGCGATGAGTGGTTCGGTCGCGAGCACCGAATGGATCCGCGCCGCTGCGGCAATCGCCCGAGGAATCTGACCGAGCAACATGCCGAGCATCCGGAGCGGCCAGATCAACATGAGCACATAGAAGTTCGCGGCGACGACGTCGCCCACGCTGAGGTCGTCTTGGAGCACTTGGTGTCCGCCGTACCAGAGGATCCCAACCAGGCCCAGGGTCGGCAGGAGGTCGATAAGCGGAAGAAACCACGCCCGCAGATAGGCCGCGGCAATCGAGCGCTCGAACACGCCATCCGCCTCAGTGTCCAGACGTTCGAGTTGGCGGCGCTCGGCGCCGAAGCCCTTGACCACACGGATACCGGTGACGCTCTCCTCGACGACACTCGACAGTTCGGCGAGCTTTTGCTGTTGCGCGAGTCCGATCGGAAACATGCGATGACTGAACCGGGCGGCCGCGATCTGCAAGAGCGGCAACGTCGCAAGCGCGAACATCGCCAGCAACGGGTCACGGAGCAACAACACGACCGCGACGGCGATCATCGTGAGCGTGCTCGCAATCGTCAACGGAATGAGCAGTACGACGTTCTGCACCTGAGCGATGTCGCTGTTCGCGTTCGCCATCAACTGGCCGGTCTGCGCGTCGTCGTGGAACGCGAAGTGAAGGCGTTGGAGGTGAGCCACCAGCCGCATGCGAAGATCGGTCTCGACCCTGAGCGCGAGCCGGAACGCCGCATATCGACGAACGCCGGTGAAGATCGCTTGGGTCACTCCGGCAATCAGCAGGAGCGCAACCCACCGGTCGAGTTCGCCGCGATCGGACTCGATGCCACGGTCGACTGCCAGTCCCGTGAGCTTCGGCACGGACACCCGAGCGATCGTCCACATGAGCCCGGCCAGGATGCCCAACATGACCCATGGTCGGTGCGGCCTGACCGAGTCGATCATCAACCGTCGACCCGCGGCGCGGTCGAGACCGGAAGGTTGGTCGTCGGTCACCGGTTGCGGACTCCGTTGCAGCGTCGGGTGGGGCGGCGGAGGATACCAACCGACCCGGAACGCAGCCCGACGACTTTTCCGGGGGGCGCGGTCAGAAGAGTTCGGCAACGAGTTCGCTGAGCGCGGCGCGCTCAGCGTTGTCGCGTGGATCGCCCACGAAGATCGCGCAACGAGCGCCGTCTGCCAACAGCGAGGCCGCAAGGCGCCCGAGCGCACCCGCATCGCCGCCGACCAACACTGCCGCTCCGCCGTCGGCAACGACCGCGCGAGCGAGTTCGGCGCCGCTGGCCGTGTCGGCATTCGCCACGACGACGACTCGGCCGGCAAGATTGGCGTTTGCTCGGGCAGCCACGACCGACGACAGTACGCGGCGATGACGAGCGCGACCACCACCCGGCCGATTGTCGTGGCTCGCTCGATCCGCGGGTTCGCCGACGGGTTCGTGAGCGCACTCCTCGCCCAATATCTCAATCACCTCGGGTTCAGCGGAACGCAGATCGGCGCGATCGTGACGGGCACGCTGCTCGGCTCGGCCGCGCTCACGCTGTTGACCGGTTTGCGCTGGGGGCACCTCGATCCTCGACGAGTGCTGCTCGGGGCTTGCGTCCTCATGGCCGCGACCGGGTTCGGGTTCGCGACCGTCACCCGCTTTTGGCCTCTGCTCGTCGTCGCGGTGATCGGCACGCTCAATCCGTCGGCGGGCGATGTCAGCGTCTTCCTGCCGGTCGAACAGGCCGCGATCGCTGATCGAACGGTTGAAGCCGACCGCCCGCAACGGTTCGCATGGTTCAACCTTGCGGGCGGGTTCGGTGCCGCGCTCGGCGCGCTCGCCAGTCCGCTCCCGAGTTGGCTGGCCCGACGCAACGATTGGGACGTGACGACCACCGAACGTGCGGCGTTCGTGGTCTACGTCGTCGCGGCGCTCGGTGCCGCGATCGCCTACCGAAGCATGGTCGCGGCTCGACACTCCGCCTCGGGCCCGCAGGCGCCGTTGCGCGAATCTCGAGGCATCGTCGTTCGACTCGCCTTGCTGTTCTCGCTCGACTCCGCAGGAGGTGGGTTCGCGATTCACGCGATCCTCGTGTTGTACCTGCATCGACGCTTCGACCTCGACGCGGGCGCGATCGGGACAACGTTGTTCGCGATGAGCCTGCTCGCGTCGGGTTCACAGTTGTTCGCGCCGCGCGTCGCTGCTCGCATCGGACTCGTTCGCACGATGGTATTCACCCATCTCCCCGCGAACGTCTTCCTCGTCCTCGCTGGACTGGCACCATCGGCCATCCTCGCCGTGACGTGTTTGCTCCTGCGGGCCAGCGTGAGCTCCATGGACATCCCAGTGCGCCAGGCACTGGTCATGCGGGTCGTGACGCCCGCAGAGCGTGCCGCCGCCGCCAGCGTGACCAACGTGCCTCGATCACTCGCCGCCGCTACGACACCCGCACTCGCGGGTTGGCTCCTCGACCGTTCGGTGATCGGCTGGCCGCTCGTGATCGCCGGCGTCATGAAGATCGCCTACGACTTCTTGCTCCTCGCGCAGCCCCTCGACCGCGACTGACGCGCTACGCGGCCGCGCGCAGGACGTCGAGGATCTCGTCGCCGACGAGTTCGTCGTGCTCGAGCAGCGCATCTCGCAGCGCGATCACGAGGTGCCGGTTCTCGTCGAGAACCCGACGGACCTCCTGCTTCGACTGATCGAGAATGCGCTCGACCGACTCGCGGGCGTCCTCGTTCGACAACACCTTGCCCACGATCCCCATCGCATATGGGCCCGCCTCGACTGCTTCGAAGCTCACCAATGAGCCAGCCATGCCGAACGATCCGACCATTCGAGCCGCGATCGTCGTCGCGTGCGCGAGGTCCGACGAAGGGCCGGTTCCGGACTCGCCGAAGAACAGCTCTTCCGCGACCATGCCGCCGAACGAGATCTGAATACCGACGAGCAGTTCGGAACGCGTGCGAGTCCACCGCTCCTCGGTGTCTGAATGCGCGAGCAGTCCGAGCGCGTCACGACGTTTGATCACCGAGAGCACTTCGAGCTTGCGAGTTTCGCCGCTCTGAAGATACGCGACGACGGCATGACCGGCCTCGTGCGTCGCAATCGTCAACTTCTCGTGATCGGTGTATTCCACCGGCTGCTTCAGACCGATCTCCTCGGTCATCTTTGCTTGTTGGATGTCGTCCCAGTTCATCGCCGGGCGGCCGTCGCGCAAACACCACACGAGCGCCTCGTCGAAGAGGTGCTCGATCATCACGGGCGAATAGCCGACGGTGAGCGCGGCGAGCTGATCGCGCCGGTCATCCCGATCGAGTTCGGCGATGTGAGATTTCTTCGACAGGTAGTAGTCGATGATCTCGCGCCGACCCGAGCGGTTCGGGAGCCCGAAGTGAATTGAGCGATCGAACCGACCTGGACGTAAGAGCGCGGGATCGAGGTCGGCCGCACGGTTGGTCGCGCCGATCACGAGAATGTTGGGCACCGCTGCCGGTCGCTTCTGCAACTGACGCCTCGGCGGCAACAGCCGGTTCACGCGATCGATCCAGCCGCTGCGCACGTTCGACCAGAACGTCGGCGCCTCGAACGACTGCAACTGCACGAGCAACTCGTTGACAACGCCCGTGATGCCTTCGCTCGACGTATTGCGTTCGATGTCGCGTGCGGCCTCGACCGAACGGTTCATACCCGCGCGGGACGCGGCGATGGCATCGAACTCCTCGATGAACCCGATCGCACCGCCCTCTTCGAGCGCGGCCCGGCGCAGGTCTTTGAAGAACGAGCGAATCTTGCGGTTCGTCTGGCCGTAATACATCGACTGGAAGGCCGATGCCGACACGAACAAGAACGGAACGCCCGCCTCGCGCGCCATCGCCTTTGCCATGTACGTCTTCCCGGTGCCCGGCGGGCCCTCGAACAAGATCGCCTTGCGCGGGTTTCCGCCCATCTGCTCTCGGAAGGTCTTGTAGGCGAGAAAGAGGTTGAGCGTCTTGACGACTTCGTCCTTCACGATTCCCAGCCCGACGACATCGTCGAGCCCGACCGTGATTTCGCTCGGCTGGTAGCGCACATGCGGCGACTTGCCGACCGAGAGCAACGGGAGCAGCACTCCGAGGCACACGACGAACACGAGAATGATGGCCGGGGTCAGTTGCTTCTGATTGTCGGTGTAGTGAAGCTCGAAGGGCAGGAACGACTGGTCGGTGAGAATGCGATACCACAGCCAAACCGCGACCGGTGCGAGCCAGAGTCCGATTCGCAGGATGCGGCGGCGCCGCGAGCGTTCGCGCTGCACGGTGACGTCGAAGTCACCGGACAGCAGCGTGTTGAGACCGATGTCGAGCAGCGCGCCGGAGGCCGAGCCGACATGCTCGTCGACTGCGCGTTCCACCGTTGGCCTCTGGCCCAGCCACTCCGACATCAACGCTGGTTTCGGCGCGAATCGGACCCGACTGGAGCGCGTTCGGCACGAGATCGTCACACGGCGCACAGGTAGGGTCCGGCGCCGTGGAGTCCTCCGACGAGATCGACGTCGACCAGGAACGGCTCCGATTCAGTCAGGCGGTGGTCGCCCTGACCTCACTCGCCGCGTTCGTGTTTCAGGCACCCATCGTCAATCCGGTGCTCGCCGGCGTCGTGTTGCTGACGCTCGGACCGCAACCCCGAGACTTCCTCGCCACGCCGTTCGATCGGTGGCTCGCACCACGGGTGCGCGAGCCGAGCCGCGAACCGATCGGTCGGGCTCGACTCATCCGCGTCACGTCGATCGTCCTGCTCGGAGCATCGGGGTTTTGGTGGATCGTCGGCGCGCTCGGACTCGGCGAACTGTTCGGACTCCTCGGCACCGCGGCCGCGGCGATCTACGCGACGACCGGAATCGTGGTCGTTGCCAATGCCGTCGGCGTGGTGCGCCGTACCCGGCGACGCGGCCGACGTTCGAGGCGCGCCAACGACTGACTATCCGCCGTGATGGGCATCGTCCTGATGCCCCGCGATCACCGCCAACGTCGGCAGCATCACCACCCACGCAATCCACCACGCCGAGCCTCGCGACGCCGTGGCAACGACGGCCAGGGCGAGCAGCGCACCATTCCTCGCGATCGTCCGCGCTCCGATCGGTGACGAGTCGGATCCGAAACAGGGACACGGAACTCGGATCCCGTCGGACAGCCGGAGCAGCACGAACAGCGTGAAGATCACGAGCAACGCCACGGCGACGGCTGCCGACCAGGGCGTCCGCCGCTCCATCACGAGCCCCAACGCCGTGAACAGTTCGATCGCAGCGAGGGAATCACCAATTCGGGCCGGCAGGCCGAGGGATCGCATCGCGCCGGCCGTGGCGTCACGACGTCGCAGTTTCGCGATCGCTGAACCTGCGAACACTCCCGAGAGCGCGCCCGACGCAACCGCGGCGATCATGTTGGCTGGACTCATAGCGGACGCGATCGATCAGGACACGAAGCGGCCGTAACCCCCGCGGTAGAACGCGAGTGGCGTGCCGTGTTCGCGATGTCCGAGATCGACGACCCGCCCGACAACGATGACGTGGTCTCCACCGTCGTAGCGGTGTTCGATCTCGCAGTCCACGTACGCGAGCGCAGCGTCGAGTACGGGTGATCCCGTCGTGCCGCTGTGCCAGCCGACCTGTGAGAAGCGGTCCCCGGGAGACGCGAACACGCGACAGGTCTGCTCGCCATCTTCGGGTAGGAAGTTCACGCAGAACTTGCCGGCCGCGTCGATCTTTGGCCAGGTGCTGCTCGACGTCGCCGCACAGAACAACACGAGCGGAGGTTCGAGCGACACGCTGGTGAACGAGTTGGCTGCCAACCCGACGGGTTCTTCGCCCGCCATCGCCGTGATCACCGTCACGCCGGTCGCGAAAAAGCCCATCACCGTCCGCATGGCTGCTGGGTCCGGCGCGATACCGCTTTGCAACTCGGTCACGTTCGAGCCTCGAGATCGACCTTGAGTCCTTCAGCGGCCGCGAACACCTCAGGCCCGCCCAGGCGGGCCGAGGAGTCAGCCGCGTCCTGCAAGATCCGGTCGATCATGTCATCTCCGTGTGAGGGGCAGTGGTGGAACAGGCACAGCCGTCGCGCGCCGGCCTCGCGGGCGACGCGAACCGCGAAGTCGTAGGAACAATGTCCCCAATCGCGCTTCTTCTCGAACTCGAATTCGGTGTGCTGCGCGTCGTGGATCACGACGTCGGCCCCGTCGCACAATTCCAAGGCCTCGTTCGCGATCGAGTCGTGCGAACCGCCACAACAACCAGGCCCATGATCGGAGATGTACGCGACGGACACACCCTTCCAATCGACGCGGAACCCGAGCGTCGGACCGACGTGCGGTACGAGACGTGAACGCACACGCGCGGTTCCGATGCGAAGGTCGTCACCGCTCAAATCGTGGAACTCGACCGAACCTCTCAGTTGATCAACGGTGATCGGGAAGAAGGGCGGCTGCATCATTCGACCGAAGGTCGTTCCGACCGGTTCGCCGGGTTGCGCTGGCGCGTAGACGTCGAGGTGCGACTCGGGATGGTGCAACGGCGTGAAGAACGGCAAGCCCTGCACGTGGTCCCAATGCAGATGCGTCAACAGTGCGTGCGCACGAAGATCGTGCGACGCCCCACCGAGCGAGATCCCGTACGGCGTGAGCCCAGTTCCGAGATCGAAGATGATCGGATCTTCACCATCCACCGTGAGCGATACGCACGAGGAGTGCCCCCCATAGCGCGTGTACTGCGGCCCTGAGCACGGCGTGGAACCCCGCACTCCGTGGAACTCGACGCGCACCGGCAGGTCCGACACGGGGCGCAACCCTAGTGAACGAGGTTCGACACCGTCACCTGCGCCGCGCACCAGCGACCCTTGACACACCAGGAAAGGTGGCCGATGATGCCCGGCGGGCGGCTCCGACGGGAGGGAAACGGGCCATGAGTCTTTCACGGCTGACGCGGGTCTTCGGCGCGCTTGCACTCGCCACGGCGAGCCTCATCGGAGTGGGCAACATTGCAAGCCCCGAAGCTGAGGCGGTCGATCCACCCAACATCGTCGTGATCATGACCGACGATCAGTGGTTCGACTCGATGGCGTACATGCCGAAGACGAATGCGTTACTCGCAGCCAACGGGGTCTCGTTCTCGAACTTCCATACCTCGAACCCGTTGTGCTGCCCGTCGCGCAGCACGTTCCTGACTGGGCAGTACTCGCACAACCATGGCGTCGAGGGCAACAACCCGGCGAGTCAGGGCGGGTTCGAGAACTTCGATGACTCCAGCACCATTGCGACCTGGTTGCACGACGCCGGCTACCACACGACGATGATCGGTAAGTACCTGAACGGCTACGGCGGGCCGGCCAGTGCGAACTACGTGCCGCCGGGTTGGGACAATTGGCGGGTCGGCAACCTCGGCTCCACCCAGTCGCTCTACGACTACACCTTGAACGAGAACGGCACGACCGTGTCGTACGGGAATGCACCCGAAGACTTCAAGACCGACGTCTTCGCCGACAAGGCCGTCGGCAACATCGCCGAGCAGAGCCCGGACGGCCCGTTCTTCATGAGCATCGCGGTGACTGCACCGCACGGCGAATACGGCGAAGACAACCAATCCGTTCGAGCCGCGCCTCGCCACGAAGGCATGTTCGCGAACGAACCGTTCCCGACGAAGTCGAGCTTCAACGAGGCGAACGTCTCCGACAAGCCGAACCACATCAAGAACTTGCCGCTTCTGACGCAGGTCCAACAAGACACCATCGTTCAGAGCTGGCGCGACAAGCTCGAAGGGTTGCAGTCAGTCGACGATCTCGTGGAGTCCGTCGTCAACGAGCTCGACGTGCAGGGCGAACTCGACGACACCATCATCATGTTCACCTCCGACAACGGCTTCTTCTTCGGCGAACACCGGGTTCAATCGGGCAAGATGAAGGTGTACCAAGAGGCGGCACGCGTACCGCTCATCATCCGCGGCGGCGCGTTCGTCGGCGGCGTGACCCGCCCCCAGGTCGTTGCGAACATCGACCTCGCGCCGACGATCGCCGCGCTCGCGAGTGTGACCCCAGGGCTCGAACCCGATGGCATTTCGCTCGTTCCATACGCAGCCAGCAGCACGTACAAGGCGAACCGGGCGGTGCTACTCGAGATCACGCCGACCAACGCTGCGACGTTCAACGCGATCCGGACGAAGCGGTGGACGTACTCGCTGCTCGCGACCGGCGAAGAAGAGATGTACAACATCCTCACTGATTCGCTGCAGTTGAAGAGCAAGCATCTGGTGGCAACCCAACAGACGAAGAAGGCCGCGCTCGCCGCAGCCCTCGGGCTCCTCGACGATTGCGCGGGTGCGACTTGCCAGGTGAACTTCTCGGGTTGACGACGGTCAGCGCGAGAAAACGTCGGAGATGGCGGTCGCGTAGGCCGCCATCTCCGCGTCGTCCGAATACTTCTCGCGCGGCCAGAAGAACCCTCGAAGTCCGTCCTTGCGTCGACGCGGCACGACATGGACGTGAAGGTGGGGCACCGCCTGACTCACGATGTTGTTGATCGCGACCCAATGGCCATCGGCGCACAGCCCGCTTTGGATCGCTGCACCGACGCGTTGCACCGCACCGAACAGCGGCGCGAGCTGATCGGCGGGAAGCTCCGGCAACGTGACGACGTGCGGTTTCGGCAGCACGAGCACGTGGCCTTTGAACACCGGGTGGATATCGAGAATCGCGAGCACGTCAGGCTCGTCGAGCACGACGTGGGCGCCCGCATCGCCGGCGATGATCGAACAGAACAGGCAGCTCATCGCCGCATCTCACCACGAACAAGCCGGCGGCGGGAGCAACGAGCGCTCCGAAGGACGGCGGACGGGTATCCCGGCCGCCGAGCGAGTGCGACAATCAACACGACCACCGACGAAGCCGACGGCGGGAGCAACGAGCGCTCCGAAGGACGGCGGACGGGTATCCCGGCCGCCGAGCGAGTGCGACAATCAATACGGCCGCTGGCGGGGCTTGGCGGCTTCGCGTTTGGGGACCATGACCTTGCGCCGGAAGTAGCAGACCTCTTCGCCGCGCTGGTTGTAACCGAAGGTTTCGACGGTGACGACACCACGATCGGGCTTGCTCGACGATTCCTTCTTTTCCAACACGTTCGTCTCGGCGTAGATGGTGTCGCCGTGGAAGGTCGGTCGCTTGTGCTGGAGCGTTTCGATCTCCAGGTTCGCGATCGCAAGGCCCGAAACATCGGGCACGCTCATGCCGAGCACGATCGAGTAGACGAGATTGCCGACGACCACGTTCTTTCCGACCTGGGTCTGCGTCTCGGCGTACCACGCATCCGTGTGGAGCGGATGGTGGTTCATCGTGATCATGCAGAACAGATGGTCGTCGTACTCGGTGATCGTCTTGCCGGGCCAGTGCTTGTAGGTGTCGCCGGGTTCGAAGTCTTCGTAGTACCGGCCGAACGGGCGCTCATGAACGGTCATGCCCGAAATTGTGGCCGAGCATCACCGC
>SXGT01845249.1_pt1 | contig 12346 bp, 10 predicted proteins | sample 3176221 | NCBI WGS metagenome assembly SXGT01 (sample SAMN11356862, study PRJNA531348) | freshwater metagenome | isolation source: freshwater sample F1-120 | place: China: Fuxian Lake, Yuxi | collected 2017-12-25
GGCCAGCGGGCCGAACAGCCGGTCGCCGGGCTGGCCGCGCGTGCTCGGCGCGGACTCGATGACGCGGGACTCGCGGGCCGCGCCCTGGACGGTGCGGTTGACGAGCTCGACGTAGCGGCCCACGCCGTGCGGCTCGTGGACCACGACGTCACCGGGCTGCAGCTCGAGCGGGTCGACCTGCTTGCGCCGGCGCGCCGGGATGGCGCGCTGCGAGCGCTCGACCGGACGCTGTCCGACGAGGTCGTCGTGGGTCAGGAGCACCGCGTCCGGGCCCACCAGGCCGTGGTCGAGATCGGCCTCGACGACCGCCACGACCGACGCCGGTCCGTCGGCCATCGTCTCGGGCGTGGCCAGGCCGGCGGCGACGTCGTGCTCGGCGAGCCACTCGACGGTGCGCTGCGCCTGCCCGGAACCGGCTCCGACGATCGAGACGCGCTTGCCCTCGCCGAGCCAGCGGCGGATGTCGCGGACCGCCGCCTCGGTGTCGCCGCGGTAGACCGGGGCGGCCTCGACCTCCAGGCCGACGGTGCTGTCGTCGTCGAGCCCGAACGGGGCGATGGTCCACCAGGCGTGCCCGCAGCGGCGGGCGACCTCGCGGACGTCGTCGAGCTCGTGGAAGGCGGCCGGCCCGAGGTCGATCGGCGCCTCGCCGCCCGAGGCCGCGGTGGCCCAGGAGGCGGCGAGGAACTCCTCGCTGGTGGCCGTCAGGTCGGCCGCACGGGCGCGGACCCGCTCCGGCTCGTTCAGGACGACGACCGAGCCCTGCGGCAGGATCTCGACGAGCAGCTCCATCTCGTCGACCAGCACGGGGGCGAGGGACTCCATGCCCTCGACGGCGTGCCCCTCGGCGATCTTGGTGAACAGCTCGGCCAGCTGGGGGTGCCGGGCCCCGAGGGCGGCGGCCCGCTCGCGGACGGTGTCGGTGAGCAGCAGCTCGCGGCACGGCGGCGCCCAGAGCCGCTCGAGGGGCTCCAGGGACCGCTGGTCGGCGACCGAGAAGTGCCGGATCTCGTCGACGTCGTCGCCCCAGAACTCCACCCGGACCGGGTGCTCCTCGGTGGGGGGGAAGACGTCGACGCTGCCGCCGCGCACGGCGAACTCCCCGCGTCGCTCGACCAGGTCGACGCGCGAGTACGCGGCGGCGGCGAGGTCGCCCACGGTCTGGTCGAGCGACGCCTGCCGGCCCGCGACGAGCTCGACGGGCCGCAGGTCGGCGAGCCCGGCGACCTGGGGCTGCAGCACCGACCGGACCGGCGCCACCACGACCCGCACGGGTGGTGCCCCCGGCCCCGGGTGGACGAGGCGGCGCAGCACCGCGAGCCGGCGACCCACGGTGTCCGAGCGGGGCGAGAGGCGTTCGTGGGGCAGCGTCTCCCACGCCGGGTAGACCGCGATGCTCCCCGGGTCCACGAGGGCCCCGAGGTCGGAGGCGAGGTCGTCGGCCTCGCGAGCGGTCGACGTGATGGCGAGGACGACGGGGCCGGAACCGTCGTGCTCGGGCGTGGTCGACAGCAGGCCGCCGAGCACGAAGGGCTCGGCCGCGGGCGGAGCCTGGATCGCGAGCGAGGCGGGGCGCTCGCGCAGGGCCTCGTCGAGGGCCGGGTCACGGAGCCAGGTGGAGAGGGACATCTACGAGTTGAACGCCGACTGCGTACGTTCGAGTCCCTGTGTGACGAGGCTCTCGACGCCGTCGGCGGCCTCCTCCACGTTCACGTCGAGCTCCTTGCGCTCGGTCGAGGACCACGGCTTGAGCACGAAGTCGTGCACGCTCTGGCGGCCGGGCGGGCGGCCGATCCCGACGCGGGCGCGGTGGAAGTCGCCCGTCCCCAGGGACTGGCGGATCGAGCGCAGGCCGTTGTGGCCGGTGTCGCCGCCACCGAGCTTGAAGCGCAGCGCACCGAAGTCGATGTCGAGCTCGTCGTGCACCACCACGAGAGCCTCCGGCTCCACGTCGTAGTACGACAGCAGCGTCTTGACGCCCCCGCCGGACTCGTTCATGAACGAGCGGCACCGCCCGAGCACCACGCGCTCACCGGCGAGCCGCCCCTCGACGACGTCGGCGAGCCGGGACGTGTGCGCCTTGAAGCGCCCGCCCATCCGAGCGGCGAGCACGTCGGTGACGAGGTACCCCACGTTGTGCCGCGTGGCGGCGTACGTCGGGCCCGGGTTCCCGAGCCCGACGACCAGCCAGGTCACTCCTCCGAGGACTCCGCGTCGTCGCCACCGGCGGACGGGTCGGCGAGCTCGGGATCGGCGGCCTCGGCTGCCGGGCTGTCCTCGGACTCGTCGCGCTCGATGCCGGCCTCGGCCTCGGCCTCCTCGAGCTCGGCCTCGAGCTCGTCGGCCGTGGGCGCATGGGTGGCGTTGACGATGAGGAGGTCGTCCTCGACCGCCAGGGCGGCGCCGGCGGGGAGCGTGAGGTCGGAGGCCAGGATCTGCGAGCCGACCTCGAGGCCCTCGACGGAGACCTCGACGGACTCGGGGATGTGGGTGGCCTCGACCTCGAGGGAGACCGAGGAGTTCTCCAGCACCACCAGGGCGTCCGGGGCGGCCTCGCCCTCGAGCACGACGTTGATGTCGACGACGACCTTCTCGCCCTTCTTGACGATGAGGAGGTCGGCGTGCTCGATGAAGCCCTTGAGCGGGTCGCGCTGGACCTGCTTCGGGATGGCCAGGTGGGTCGCGGAGTCCACGGCGATCGACAGCAGCGCGTTGGAGTTCTTCAGCGCGAGCATGAGGTCGTGGCCCGGCAGCGTCACGTGGACGGGGTCCTTGCCCTGGCCGTAGAGGACGGCAGGAACCTTGTCCTCACGACGGATGCGGCGGGCGGCGCCCTTGCCGCACTCGGTGCGGGTCTCGGCGGCGATCTTGATCTCGGCCACGGGGTTCGTGCTCCTCAACATGGTGGTGCGTGCGGGACGGCGGATCCTCGCCTCGGCGCCGGTGGCGCGTCGCGCGGACCCAGTGCAGGTGGTCGCTCGGTGGGGGTCATCGCTCGGGCGCTCGACACAGCACTCCTGTGGAGCGCCCTGTCGATCACGGCCCTGGGGGCCCTCGCCGAGGCAACCTCACGATCCTATCGCAGGGCGCGTCCCGAACCGAAATCGGCCGCTGGCCCTCCGCTCGCCCTAGGATGACGGCCATGCCGCGCAGCATCCTCGCCGACGCGGTGCCCGTGCAGATGGGCCGGTTGTTCGTGACGCAGTCGGCGTTGCTGCTCGTCAGCGCCACGGTCGCCCTGTTGACCCTCCAGGCCAGACTCCCCTACGTGGGCCAGTCGCTCATCGCCGGGCTGGTCGGCATGGTCCTGCTGACGGTGGTCGTCGGTGTCGCGACGTGGGACGCCCGGTGGGCTGGGCGCGCGCTCGTCGGGCTGCCCCTGATCGACCTCGTGCTCGTGGGGCTCATGCGAGCAGCCGCGCCCTCCAGCGGCTTCGGCTTCGTCCTGCTGCTCCCCCTGGCCTGGATGGCCCTGAACCTCAGCCGACGTGGTGCGGTCATCGGCACCGCCCTCGTCGTCGTCCTCAGCTGGGGTCCCCTCGTGCTCGACCGTCTCGACCTGCGCCTCCTGCCGGCGCTGGAGGTCGTCGGGACGCCGACGGCGGCGGCGAGCGCGAGCCTCAGTGTCGTCGCCGCGGTCGTCGCCCTCGTCATCTCGAGCACCGCGGAACGCTTCGCCGCCCAGGGGCGTCTGCTGGACACGCAGGCCAAGCGGGCGCAGTCGTCGTACCGCCAGGCCCGGCGCGACGAGCGGGTCCTGAACGCCGTCATGGACGCCGTGCCCTTCGGCGTGGTCTCACTCGACGCCGACCACACCTTCCGCGGCAGCAACCGGGCGGCACGAGCGATGACCCGCCACCTGGGCCTGCCGCTGGGCACCCCGCTCGACCAGCTGCCGATCTACCACCTCGACGGCACGACACCGGTCGAGTGCGACGACCTGCCGTACGTGCGTGCGCTCGCCGGACAGGCCGTCGAGGCCGAGACCTACTGGATCGGCCACCCCGGGGGACGGCGCATCGCGATCGAGGTCAGCGCTCGGATCGTCACCGACGACGCCGGTGGGCTCGACCGGCTCGTCGTCGTCTTCCGCGACGTCGGGGGCAGCATCGAGGCCGAGGCGGCCCGCGACCAGGCCATCGCCTCGATCTCCCACGAGTTCCGCACGCCGCTGAGCGCCATCCTGGGCTTCATCGAGCTGGCCGCGGACACCCCGGACCTCCCGCGGGAGGCCGCACAGCACCTGGCGGTGGCCGAGCGGAACACCACCCGGCTGCTCACGCTCGTGGCGGACCTGCTGGCCACTCGCGGCCGCACCATCGAGTCGACCCTGCCGCTCACCCTCGGCCCGGTCGACCTCGCCGCGATCCTCGACGACGCCGTCACCGCGCTGCGACCGCTCATGAACGACCGCCTGCTCACCCTCACGCTCGACGCCGTCCCGACCGCGCCCGTGCTGGGCGACGGCTTCCGCCTCCGCCAGGTGCTCGACAACCTCCTGCACAACGCCGTCAAGTACAACGTGGACGGCGGGTCGATCGCCGTCGACCTCGCGGTCGACGGCGACGTCGTGCGGGTGAGCATCACCGACACCGGTGTCGGGCTGTCGCCGCGCGAGCGCGAGGAGGTCTTCGAGCCCTACCTGCGGGGCGCGGACGCGCGGGCCGGCACCGTTCCCGGCAGCGGCCTCGGGCTGGCGATCAGCCGCGGCATCGTCGAGCAGCACGACGGCACGGTGCGGCTGGACGCCGGCGACATGGGCGGGACGACCGCCGTCCTGGAGCTGCCGCGACGCACCGAGGAGCGGTGATGGCGACCCTCGACGTGCACACGGCCCAGCTCGCCGCTGCCATCGCGCTCGGCGCCGTCGCCCTGCACCTCACCCTCTCGGCGTCGCTGCGCCGCGACGACCGCGCCGGCCGCGTCCTCGCCACCGCGTTCGTCACGATCTCCGGCACCGCGGTCCTCGCGCTGACGCTGCCCGGCGACGGCACGGCTCCCCCCTTGGTGGGGAGCGCCGCAGCAGCCGGCTACGCCCTCGCCTTCGGTCTGCTGCGCGCGGGGCTGCGTCTCCTGCAGTCCGGCGGACGACCTCCTCTCACGGCGGCGTTCGTCGCCTTCGGCCTCACCACGGGGAGCGGACTGCTCGACGTCGACCTCCACGGCCTTCCGCTCCCGCTGCTGTGCTCGATCGTGTTCTCCGTCGTGTTCGCCGCGGCGTGCTTCGTGGAGTCGCTCCTCGGGGCGGTCTCCTCGACCCCGTCCGCCCGGATGCTGCAGGGCGTGATGGGGACCGTCACGGCGGTCATGGTCGTCACCGCCGGTCTGACGATCGTCGACATCGTGGCGTGGACGGCCGCGATCGACCTCGTCGTCGCCATCGGCTCGCTCGTCGTCTTCGTCCTGGCCGCGCTGTGCGTCACGTCCCTGCGGGCCGAGGTCGCGCAGCCCGTGTGGTGGTCCGACGACGTCGGCACGGCGTCCGTCGGGTTCGAGATCGACGGCGCGGAGGCCTTCCGCCGCGAGGCCCTCGACCGGATCGACCGCTGTCGCATGCGCGGCACCGCCGTCGGTCTCGTCTGGGTCGAGCTGCAGCAGCTGGACGACATCGAGCGGGCCTTCGGCGTCGACGTCCGCGACCGTGCCGTCGTCCACGTCGGGTCGGTCATCCGGACCAAGTCTCCGGAGTTCGCCACCGTCGGCCACCTGGGCGGTGGACGGTTCGCGGTCCTCAGCGCCGCCCGGGCGGCGCGACCGATCGAGCGGGTGGCCAACGCGATCCGCCACGGGCTCGACCCTCGGACCCCGGACGTGCCCATCGGACTCGGGCTGCGGATCGGCGTGAGCGTCGCGACTCCTCCCGACGTCGAGCTCGCCCAGCTGATCACCTCGGCACGGACGGCGGCCTCGGACGTCGACGCCACCTGAGGCGATCCTGCGGCGAAACTGAGGATTCGCAGGGGTCGGCCCTGAGGTCGCGGTGGTGGACTCGGGCAAGCACCCCCGACCCGAGCGAGACCCATGACCTCCGCACCCGCAGATCACGACCGGCCGGTCCGCGCCATCGACGACGTCGAGACCCGGCGACCCACGATCGGCTGCATCGTGCCCGCCTACAATGAGGAGAGCACGATCGCCGGCGTGCTGGACTCGCTGCTGGCGCAGACGCGGCTGCCCGACGTCATCCACGTCGTCGTGAACAACACGACCGACATGACTGCGGAGATCGCCTCCCACTACGCCGGCCCGCACGTGCGCGGCGAGGGCGACGCGCGCCAGCTCACCGCCGTCTACGTCCACGACATCGGCAAGAACCCCGACAAGAAGGTCGGTGCGCTCAACTACGGGTTCTCCCTCGTGGAGAGCATGGACTTCCTCCTCGGCGTCGACGGTGACACCACGGCCGATCCGAAGGCGGTCGAGCACCTCGTCGAGGAGATGGCGAGCGACGCCCGCATCGGGGGCATCTCGGCGATCTACAGCATCGACGACAGCGACGTCGGGGGCCCTGTCGCGACGTTCCTCATCGCCGGCCAACGCGCCCAGTTCGCCGCCTTCAACCTGCAGAACCTGCTGCGCGGCCGGAACATGGCCGTCCTCGGCGGACAGTACTCGATCTTCTCCGTGCACGCCCTGCACGAGGTGTGCGAGCAGAACCACCAGCGCAGCCCCTGGGTCCGCGACAGCGAGATCGAGGACTCCCTGCTCTCCCTGCAGATCAAGTCCGCCGGCTACCTGACGAAGATCAGCGCCCGTGCCCGCGCCAACGTCGGCGGGATGACCACGCTCAGGGCGCTCGACGCCCAGCAGGTCAAGTGGAACTCCGGAGCCATCGACCTGATGTGGCCGGGCCAGCGAGGCGACACGAAGGGCCAGCCGTTCCACCCGAACCTGCGCCTGCGCTGGTTCGAGAACATCTCGATGGCCACCAACGGGTTCACGCGGCTGGCGTTCTTCTTCCTGCTGACGACGTCGCTGCTGCTCGACGCGTTCGTGTTCAGCCCGATCTGGCTCCTGCCTCCCCTCGCCGCCGTGCTGCTGAACGCCCGGATCGCCCACGCGATGGAGTACCGCAACCGACGCGACTACTGGTTCGCCGTGGGACTCGTCCCCGCGGAGCTCTACATGTGGGTCCGCCTCGGGCACTTCGCCCGGTCCTGGACCAAGTTCTTCGGCCGGTCCCAGTCCGACAACTGGGCGCTGCAGGCCAAGGCCGAGAGCGGCGGCAACACCTCGCTGCTGCCCGCCCACGTGCTGCCCGCGCTCGTGGCGTTCGCGACGGTCGCGGCCGGGGTCGGCGGCTGGCTCCAGCTGTCCGTCGAGCGCCAGTCCGACGTCCTGCTCGTCGGGTGGACCGCGCTCGGCGTCGTCACCTTCACGCAGACCGCCTGGATGCTCGTCAAGGTCCTCAAGCCGTACCGCGGGTTCCGCGTATGAGCCCCCGATCCGCCCACGCCCTCCCCCACTCCGAGTCTGGAGACCGCATGCCCCCCGCCCTCCGATCCGTCGCGACCCTCGTGACCGGCATCGTCCTGCTCGCGCTCCTCACCGGTTGCGGGATGATCGACACGCCCGGTCGAGCCGCCACGCCGACCGTCACGCCGACGCCCACCCCGGTGGAGGTGGAGCAGACGCAGTTCACGCGGGACGGCACCTTCCAGTCGCACATCTCGATCGACGGCGTCGACTTCGTCTACACCCTCTACCCGACGAAGGCGACGCCCCGGACGAACGAGTGGTACCCCCGTGGTGACAAGTTCTTCACGTTGACGTTCACCGCGTACGACCTCGACCGGGACCTCCGCTCGAGGTTCTCGAGCAAGCGGAAGGTCTACCTCGACCGGATCTCGGTGACCTCGAGCACCGACGTCGACGAGGCGGAGGGCACGGCCGAGCAGCCCTACACCCTGACGGCCGAGGCCCGGCGCGTGACCTTCGACCCCGAGCCGCAGACCAAGCGCGGCATGGGCATGCTGATCACGTCGCCGAAGGGTTCCTTCGAGCTGCGCAACCAGAAGATCGGCGAGATGAGCCTCGACACCCGGCTCGTGACGCTCACGATCTCCTCGACGGTCTACATCCAGCGCTCCGCCGGCTCGAGCCGCTACGACCGGCAGCGCATCGAGCAGGAGGTCCCGATCACGATCTTCGCCTCCGAGCAGGAGACGCAGGCCGTCGAGATCCCTGTCAACGCGAACTGACCGGCCGTGACGCGTCCCGGGTCAGTCGGCGGCCAGCCGGTAGCCGACACCACGGACCGTCTCGATCCACCGCGGAGTGGCGCTGGAGTCGCCGATCTTGCGGCGCAGGTTGGCCATGTGCACCTCGACGGCGCGCTTGTCGGCGTCGGTCACGTAGTAGGTCGTCACGTAGCTCTCGCCCCGCAGGGTGAGCACGAGGTCGGCCTTGCTGCGGACCCGACGGCCGGTGGCCAGCAGCGCGACGAGCAGGTCGAACTCACTGCGGGTGAGCTCGACGCCCCGTCCGTCGACGGTGGCGATGCGGGTCGCGGGGTCGGCTGCCAGGCCGTGCCACTCCAGCCGGTCGCCGCGGTCGGTCCCGGACCCTGCGGCACCGTTCGTGCCGACCTGGTCGGGGACGAGCTGGGCGACCGGGGCCGGGGCGACCGGGACCGGGGCGACCGGGGCCGGGGCGACCGGGGCCGGGGGCGAGGCGGTGACCTCGGCGACGATCGGCTGCTGTTGATGCTGGGGCCGGGAGACGGCCGGACTCGCGACGACGGGAGCGGGCGCCGGCTCGGGCGCGCGCACGTCGACGGCGGCGGCGCGGTCCTGCTCGGCGGCGTACCCGCGCGGCCGCCGCATCAGCGCCTCGATCCGCACGCGCAGCTCGCGGGGACGGAACGGCTTGACGAGGTCGTCGTCGGCACCGGCCTGCAGGCCCTGGATCACGTCGATCTCGTCAGCCTGACCGGTCAGCATGATGATGTAGGACTGGCTGAACTCACGCAGGCGCGACGCGACGGCGAACCCGTCCATCCCGGGCATCGCGACGTCCAGCGTCGTGACGATCGGGTCGTGGGCCCTGACGGCCTCGATGCCGGACGGTCCGTCCGGCGCGGCGATGGTGTCGAACCCACTCTGCGTCAGGACCGTCCGCAGCAGGTCGCGAATGTCCGGATCGTCCTCGATGACGACCGCCGTGCGGTTCGTCGCGCTCACTCCCATGCGGCCAGCCTAGGGTCGTCGCGCGCAGAATGTGGCGATTTCAACCACGACGGGGGGTGGTCAGCGCCACCCGGCGGCGGAGGCGAGATCGAGGGCGCCGGCCACCCAGAACTGGCCGGCGGGCGGTCCGCCGCCGCACGACCCGTCGCTCTCGCCGGGGGGCTTGACCCAGAGCCAGGCGTCCAGCGAGCCGTCGCCGGGCTGCGGCTCGCGGCCCAGCGCGCGTCCCTGCGGGTTGCAGAAGTCGCCCGGGCCGGCGGGCCCGTTGCCGTTGCGACCGGTGTCGACGACGTACGCGAGGGAGCCACCGAGGACGGACCGGACGGCCTCGGCGTAGGCCCGCTCGTCGGCGTCGGTGCCGAACGCGGCGACGTTGACGGCGAAGCCGCGCAGGTGCTCCGGACCGACGCCCCTGATCAGCTCGGCCATGCGGGACGGGTCGACCCAGTCGGAGTGCCCGGCGTCGACGTAGACCCACACCCCCTCGCCGGCGAGGACGGCGGCGGCCCGTCGCAGCAGCGCCTGCCGCTCCGAGGCGATGCCGCACTCGTCCGCGGTGGCCAGCGCGTCCGGCTCGAGGACGACGGCCGATCCCGCTGCCGAGGCGGCGATCGCATCGATCCACTCCTCGTAGGCGGCCGCGTCGGCAAGTCCTCCGGCGGACTCGCCGGCCACGCAGTCACGGGCGGGGACTCCGTAGACGACGAGGAGCGGCACCCGCTCCTGCGAACGGGCGGTGGCGACGACCTCCTCGACCCGTGCCCCCACCTGGTCGACGCCGAGCGCCTCGGGCACCAGCCAGACGGCGGTCGGCACGGCGGCGAGCCGCTGGAGGACCGGCCGGTCCAGCGGCGTGGCCGAGGCGGCCGCCCGTGCCGCCGCGGAGCCGGGGTCGACCGCCGGAAGTGCCTCCTCGAAGGGGTTGCCGTCGGGCGCACCACCGTCGCGCAGCACCGTGACGGCGACCAGTGCCGTCAGGACGAGCGCGACGACGCCGACCACACCCATGACCACCAGCCGTCTCATGACCGTTCCTCCGCGCTCGTCCGGGGACGACGAGCGTCCACACCACTGCAGGAGCTGCGATGACCACGACCGCCCGCCGGGCTCGGCGACCCCTGCTGTTCCCTCTCCTGCTCCCCCTGCTGGTCCCCGGTCTGATCCTAGTGCTCCTGCTGGGTCTCGGGACGGCTTCGGTCGCACAGGCTCCCACGACCGGTCGCGTGGCCGGCGCGGCCCTCGACCCGACCGGTCGGGGGGTCGGCGGCATCTCGGTGCGCGTCTTCGAGCTCGACGCGAGCGGTGGGTGGATGTACCGCACCACGGTCGACGCGGGTCGACGCGGTGGCTACGGCGTCGAGGGGCTGTCGCCCGGTCGCTACGTCCTGCAGTTCGTCGACACCCGTCCGGCGCACGACACGACGAGGCGCGTCACCACCGACGTCAGGACGACGGTGCGGGCGGGACGCACGACCGTGACCGACGCCGTGCTGCGTCGGGGTGCCTGGCTCTGGGGGTCGGTGCGCAGGACCGGAGGCGGCGTCGCCCGGCAGCCGCTGGTCACGGCGGTGCGCGACGGGGACACCTCGGGGACCGTGCACACGGTCCGCGCCGACCGGTCGGGACGCTACGCGTTGGGCGGGTTGCCCACCGGCCGCTACACCGTCTTCGTCGACGACCGCGCCGAGCGCCACACCGCCGCGCCGAAGCGGGTGCGGCACGGCTCGGACGCTCAGCGGAGGTCTCCTTCGTGCTGCGCACGCCGGCCGGCCGGTACACGGGCCGCGTCACGGCGGGCGGCGCGAGGCTGACCGATCCGGTCCACGTCACCCTGGTGAACAGGTCCACGGGCCAGTTCCGGGTCGTCGCGCTGCGCGGCGGCGACCTGAGCGTCCTGCGCGGTCTCGCGCCCGGGTCCTACCGCCTGACCGTGCCGGGGACGGGGCGGCGTCTGGGGGCGACGTTCCGACTCCCGCCGATCCGGGCGGGCAAGCCGACCTCGGCCGGCAGGGTGGACCTCGTCCGCCGAGGCGGCACGCTGCGGGGCACCGTCGTGGACGCGGGGACGGGCCTGCCGCTGGGCGGTGTCTCGGTGACGATCATGGACAAGTACGGCCACCCGTTCGAGACGGTCACGACCTCCGCCTCCGGCACCTTCGACGTGGGCGGCTCGATCCCCGACGCCGACAACCCGGTCACGCTGAGGCTGGAGGCACGCAACCCCGTCGACGACGTCCGCTACGCACGACGCGACGTCACCGGCCTGCAGGTCCGCGCGGGGTCCGCGTCGGACCTGGGGACGGTGGCGCTGAACCGGCAGTGAGGCCCACCACGGCCCGCGCACGAGAACGAGCCAGGTGCCCGAGCCGACCGACCACACCGGCCGGCAGTCCGCCCGCCGGACCTCGCGCCCGGTCCGCGAAGGGGGAAGGGGGCTCAGTCCTTGAACAGGCTGGTGACCGAGCCGTCCTCGAACACCGCCGCCGTCGCCTGGGCGAGCAGCGGTGCGATCGAGAGGACCGTCAGCTTGTCGAAGCGCTGCTCGTCACCGAGCGGCAGGGTGTTGGTGACGATGACCTCGCTGGCCACGGAGTTCTTGAGGCGGTCGACGGCCGGGCCGGAGAAGACGGGGTGGGTCGCGGCGATGACCACGTCGGCCGCCCCCTCGGCCTTGAGCGCCTCGGCGGCCTGGACGATCGTGCCGCCGGTTTCGATGAGGTCGTCGACGAGGATGCAGGTGCGTCCGTCGACCTCGCCCACGACCCGGTTGGCCTTCGACTCGTTGGGACGCGTGACGTCGCGGGTCTTGTGGATGAAGGCCAGCGGCGCACCCCCGAGGGAGTTGGCCCACGACTCCGCCACCTTGATGCGGCCGGCGTCCGGGGACACCACGGCCAGCGGGTTCTTGCCGTACTTCTTCTTGACGTGTCGGGTCAGGATCGGCATCGCGAGCAGGTGGTCGACCGGTCCGTCGAAGTAGCCCTGGATCTGCGCGGTGTGCAGGTCGACCGTCATGAGCCGGTCGGCGCCGGCGGTCTTGAACAGGTCGGCGATCAACCGCGCGGAGATCGGCTCGCGGCCGCGGTGCTTCTTGTCCTGACGGGCGTAGCCGTAGAACGGCAGCACCGCCGTGATGCGCTTCGCGGACGCGCGCTTGA
>SXGT01143665.1_pt1 | contig 12344 bp, 10 predicted proteins | sample 3176221 | NCBI WGS metagenome assembly SXGT01 (sample SAMN11356862, study PRJNA531348) | freshwater metagenome | isolation source: freshwater sample F1-120 | place: China: Fuxian Lake, Yuxi | collected 2017-12-25
ATTCCGCCACTCTCGCAGCTAGCTGACGGGCTTATTGCTAAGCCGCCTCTAACAAGCCGGCATTATAGCGCAACTGGCGCTGCTGGCAACAGCAAATATAGAAAATCAGCCTATTTTTATTTCGCCCTTGCCGTTTCAAATAAAGCGGCTTTAGGCTTATTAAATAGGCGCTAGCAAAACCCGCCTTGATTGTGCGAGAATGTTAAGCAATAGCTTAGTTATCTACCCTCACTTTAAAGAGTCAAGGTCATGCCAAACAACATCAATCAAAACGAAATTAATATGCTACGGACCGAGTTGGAGCTGTTAATGCGTGAGCGCCTGTCTTTGCTTAAAGTGACCGGCGCCGCCGCAGGCTTAATTGCAGAAATGGATAGCCACGACTTACCTATCAGCACCGTAGAGGCCGCCGATTTATTGGCTACCAGCATTAACGGCTTAAGCGAAGAAACCTTACAAGATGCGTTAAGCGCGGTGCACGCGGAAATTGTCAACTAACTAGCAAGGCTCACAAAACCCATACCTTGAATAGAATGCGACACCCATTTTGATTAAGCACTCCCGCTCCATTTTTAGTCTGGCTTTCACCCCCATTTCCATGGCGATTTTGGCTGGCCCATTATTTTTAGGCGCTTGCGGCTTCCAGCAATACCTAGCCAAGCCGATTGATCCTGCAGTTAATTTAGCTAAATTTGAGCAAAAAGACCCAAACGACCCAGCCTTCCAGCAATACCTAGCAAACCAAGGCTATACGCCAGCCCAGTTGCCGATAAAAACATGGGGCTTAGACGAACTCACTTATTGCGCCTTATTTTTTCATCCCAGCTTAAATTTAGCTAGAGCGCAAGCCAGAGCGGCAGAATTATCCGTAGATCACACCGCCGCATCGGCCATCCCAACAGTCAATGCCAATCTCGCTCGCAGCAATGATCCTGATCCGGCAAAAAAACCTTACGCGCTGGGTTTGAGCATAGACCTGCCGATTGACATTGCCAACAAGAGAGAGATACGGGTAGAAAAGGCACGGCATTTAGCCAGCATCGCCCAGTTGGAAATAGCCCAAGAGGCATGGCAATTACGCAATAATTTATCCCGAACTTGGCTGGATTATCAATTTAACCAACAACAGATACGCTTACTCACTGTCGAGCAAAATTACCAGCAAGCCATTGTGGCCATTTATCAAAAACGCCTTGATGTGGGCGCCGCATCCCATGTGCAGCTCAGTACAGCCAAGCTGGCCATGCAAGCTAACGCAGCCTTGCTAAACCAAGCCGAACAAAACGCGCTCGTCCTAAGCAATCAATTGGCGATCGATATCGGCCTGCCGGCCTCGCAGTTAGCGAAAATGACTTTAAGCACGCATGCCAGCACAGCAATCAATGCAAGCTGGCAAGCCGCAGACATGCAAAAAAACGCTTTATTAAATCGCATTGATTTACGCATCGCCCTTGAGCGCTACGCCAGCATGGAGGCCAAATTAAAGCTGGAGATTGCTAACCAGTACCCAGACTTGCTGATTAGCCCTGGCTACGCTTATGAATTTGGCGACAGCGTTTGGTCCTTAGGTTTATCCAGCCTGCTCAACTTATTGCAGAAAAATAAATTAGCCATTGCAGAAGCCAGTCAATTGCGTGAAGTAGAAGCCGCTCAGTTTGAGGTCTTACAAACTAAAATCATAGGCGCAGTCCATGCCGCCCACGCCGAATTTGAACAAGCACAACAAGGGCTAGCCCAGCAACAAACCTCGCTGAATCAACAAGAAACCCATGCAAAACGTATGGCCAGTTTGTTTACCGCCGGTGAAATAGACAGGCTGGCCTTAACCCTGACAAAATTAGAAACAATGAATGCGGAAAAAAATCTAGCCGCGGCCCAGCATCAATTAAATAATGCCATCAGACAGCTAGAAAATGTCTTACAAAAACCGCTGACCCGCGTAGGAGTAAAAAATGAACCGTAAAACAACGGTGATTATCGCCTTGCAAGCCTTTTTAATTATTTTATTGTTTTGGTTCTTAGTTTTTGTCGGCAAAGATGAGTTTGAGACGGCGTCGAGAACTGACGAAGCTGGATTTAATAGCCAAACCCTGCTGGCCGCCAATAAAGCCGAAGATAAAGGCGCCGCCACACTGGTGCTTAGCACGGCCTCACAACAACAAAGTGGCATAAAAACCAGCCCCTTAGTCAGCACCGCCTACCAAGCATCCACCGCCTCGTTTGCCAGCGTTGAATCGATAGACAGCTTACTAGAACTGCGCACCCGCTACTTAGCCGCCATCGCCGATGGCCATGTAATACGCAGCAGCATGGCCAGCAGACAGCAAAATGTTAAACGTTTGGAATGGCTCAATCAAGATGACAAAAACGTGTCCGATAGCGCCGTACAAGAAGCACAAGCCTTATTGCATGCAGAGCAAGCCAAATTGACCGCGAGCAACACTTTAGCCCAGAGCATACACGACAGCATGCAACAACAATGGGGCGCAACGTTGGCCTTATGGGCAACGCAAACTGAGCCCAACAGCCCATTGCAAGCACTCACGCAATACCAAAGCGTCTTGCTGAAAGTCACCTTGCCATTTGCCGTATCCCCCGACAAAAAAACGGTATTACACGTGGCGCAAATCGGCGGACAAGCTATAGCCCAAGCCAGCCTAGTCTCCGATGCACCGCAAGCCGACAGCACCCTACAAGGTAAAACCTATTTTTATCTCGCCCCAGCGAAAAACTTACGCACGAACATGCGCCTCAGCGCCCGCTTGGACAGTCAAAATAAAGCCAGCACAGGCGTCATTGTGCCGCATGAGGCGGTGGTATGGTTTGCCAATCAAGCTTGGGTCTACCAAAAACTCCGTAGCGATCAGCCTGGCACGGATAAATTTGTGCGGCGCTTAATCAGCACGGAAGTTGAAATTGAAAGCCCATCCATGAGCGGCTGGTATAACACAAGCGGCTTAGCCGCTGGCGACGAACTGGTTAGCCGTGGCGCACAACTGCTGCTTTCCGAAGAACTGAAATACCAAATCACCAATGAAAATGATGATTAAACTGTTAATTTCAGCGCAGACTAATGCCGGCTTTATGGCGTTAGGTCGGAGCTAAAATGACCACTAAACTGTTAAGTTTTATGATCCTAGGTCGGATAAAACAATGATTAAATTTAAAGGTTAATCCTAGCCTATGATGTCTGCATTAGTTCGCTTTTCCATCCGCTTTCATGGCGTAGTCATAGGCTTGGCCTGCCTAGTCGTCATCTACGGCCTATACGGCTTATCACGAGCGAATTTAGACGTTTTTCCTGAATTCTCTCCTACCCAAGTGGTCATTCAAACCGAGTCGGCCGGTTTATCGTCTAAACTGGTTGAGCAACTGGTCACGCAACCGATAGAAAGCACCCTGTCTGGCACGGTGGGCATCGAATCCATGCGCTCCCAATCGATACCAGGCCTATCCATCGTCACCATCATTTTCAACGAAAATACCGACATCCATAGAAATCGGCAAGTTGTCGCGGAGCGCTTGGCCACCTTAAGCGGGCAATTACCGAAAAACATCACGCCTAACATCACGCCACTAGCCTCTAGCGCCAGCACCGTCTTGGGCATGGGCGTCACCTCAGACCAACGCAGCCTGATGGAACTGCGTACCCTAGTGGACTGGACCATACGCCCGCACATCATGGCGATACCGGGGGTGGCTGACGTTAACGTACTTGGTGGGGATGTGCGGCAATGGCAGATTCTGGTTGATCCCAACAAGCTCCTACGCTACCACTTGTCCATACAAGAGGTACTGGCCGCCACCGCACGGGTCAGCGGCGTGCGAGGCGCCGGCTACATAGAAAATAACAATCAGCGCATATTGATTAATACCGAAGGTCAGGCCAAAAATGTCCAGCAATTAGCGCAAATGCCCATCTTGCATCGAGACGGCCAAACCGTACGCTTAACAGACATTGCCCAAGTCGTAGAAGGATCGGCGCCTGCCATCAGTGCTGCGGCCATTAACGGCAAAGAAGGTGTTTATTTTTCCGTACAAAGCCAGCTTGGGGCAAACACCAAAGCCGTGACAGAGGCCGTAGAAAAAGCCATGTTGGAATTGAATCCGGAATTTAAACGGCAACACATCGCTTTCCACCCCAATTTATTTCGCCCAGCCAATTTTATTGAAACGGCGATTGATGGGGTTAAAACCGACATACTCATAGGTTCGGTATTGGTCATCGCGGTCTTATTCTTATTTTTATTTAATGTGCGCACCGCCTTTATTTCTGCCACCGCCATCCCCCTATCCTTGCTTACCGCCACCATAGTGCTGGGTTACTTTGGCATGGGGCTCAACATCATGGTGCTAGGTGGTCTGGCCATCGCCTTAGGCGAAGTGGTGGACGACGCCATCATAGACACAGAAAACATCTTTAGGCGCTTACGGGAAAATCGCTTACTGGCACAGCCCTTGCCAGCCAAGCAAGTAGTGTATAACGCCTCCATGGAAGTCCGCAGTTCCGTGCTGTATGCCACCCTTATCGTGTTGCTGGTGTTTCTGCCCCTACTCACCTTATCTGGGGTCACCGGTAAATTATTTGCTCCTTTAGGTTATGCCTACATTAGCGCGATTGCCGCATCCTTATTGGTCGCCTTAACCCTCACTCCCGCCTTATGCTATCTATTATTTTCTAGAGGGAATCTGGAAAGCCAAGACCCGCCATTAATCATTTGGATCAAAAAACATTACGTAGCCCTGCTGCACCGTATCGAACGACGCTACCTAATGGTGATCAGCCTCAGTGCGCTAGTGATTGCGCTTGGGCTAGGCGTGTTGCCGCTATTTAAAAGTCAATTCATACCAAGCTTGCATGAAGGCCATTACATCATGCACATGACCGCCATACCCGGCACGTCCGCCCAAGAATCCTTACGCATAGGTAAACAGGTCGCTAAAACCGTAAGCGCCATTAAAGGGGTGAAATCCGTCACCCAATGGGTGGGCCGTGCACCAAACGCCGCTGATACCTTTGGCACGCACTACAGTGAATTTGAAATAGAGTTGCATCCCAGCGACGGCCCAGAACAAAACCGCATCCTTAATCGCATACGCGAAGAAATGGCGGGAGAAGCCGTAGACGACGATGGCGATGGCATCGCTGAAACAGGTTTCATCGGCCTTAACTTTGCTATTAATACTTTTTTAACTGAGCGCATAGAAGAAACCATATCGGGCTACACGGCGGCCATGGTAATTAATGTACACGGCCACGATTTAGACAGCTTGGATCACGATGCCCGCCAAGTCGCCAGCCTATTAAGTAGCCTAACCGGTGCCAGTGACGTGCAAATCCAATCGCCCCCTGGCACGCCCGAACTGTCTATAAGACTGCGGCCAGAACGACTCGCGCTATTTGGCTTGCCATCATTGGATGTGCTGGAAAACATACAAGCCGCTTACGAAGGCGTACAGGCCACACAGGTTTACCAAGACAACCAAATCATTAGCGTCAACGTGCTATTTAATCGTGCCGTGCGCGATGATTTACGGGAGATAGGCGCATTACCACTGAAAAATCCAGACGGCAAAATCATTTATTTAAGAGAGGTGGCCGACATCAGCCAAGAAAATGGCCGTTCAAAAATATTACACGCCGGGGCAAAACGCATACAAACCATCACCTGCAATATCAATGATAGAGACCTCACGAGCTTTGCTAAGGAAATGAAAGCGCGTATCAACGCTGAAATCAAGCTATCGCCTAACAACTTTGTCACCTATACCGGCGAAGCCGAAGCCAATGCGCAATCCCGTGAAGACTTAATCGTGCATTCTTTGTTAGCTGGGGTGGGGGTATTCTTGATGCTCTACATCGCGTTTGGCCGTTTACGTAACCTACTGCTGACCTTTGCCAACCTGCCGTTTGCCTTGATAGGGGGCGTCATGGCCGCCATGTTTACCGGTGGCTGGATATCGCTAGGTTCATTAGTGGGCTTCGTCACGCTGTTTGGCATCACCCTGCGCAATTCCATCATGATGGTTTCGCACTACCAACATTTAATCGATGAAGAAAATTGCGTGTGGGGCTTAGACACCTGCATACGCGGCGCATCGGAACGCCTACCTTCGATACTGATGACTGCCTTGGTGACCGCCCTAGGCTTGCTACCACTGGCTTTAGGTAGCGATCAACCTGGCCGCGAAATCGAAGGGCCTATGGCCACCATTATTGTCGGCGGCTTGGTCACCTCCACCCTACTCAACCTATTAATTCTGCCCACCATCATGCTGCACTTCGGGCGATTTGAAAAAGAGCACAGCCACTAAGCGGATTAGGCAAGGCGAATCAGCGCTTTTTCTTGCAACAGTTGGGCACTAAACCCCTGTGCAAACAAAGCATAATCGCCTTTACTGATCACACTGGTTTGGTAGCTCTGCCCGGCAATGCAATCCAACAATCGGCCATCAATCACACCATCCGCCAGCAGTCGTGGCCCAGGCGAACCCTGTGCTTGCTGGTAAGTCTCTAGGGGTTTGGATTTAACCAAGAGCAATTGGTCCGCTTCTAGTTTATTGGCTAACCAAGCACTCAGACTGTCGGAGCTCACTTGCCAATTCTGCTCGACACTGGCATCGGCCAATACCATTTTACTGGGTAACCAAACCATGGCTTGATGTTGCCAGCCACGCTCAGCCAGTTCTAATTCACTGGCCGCCGTAACGAATCCAGGCCGCATACCGGCTAACAACAAGCCAAATTGATCCATGGCCAACAAGGCCAATTCGTGTGCCAGCGCATCGTCTATGCCCGTTAAGCCTTGCGCAGTACGCACGGCATCCGCGAACACGCCGCCGCCAGGCACAACAACCAGCCTACCCTTGCTGTGTTTTGCCAGTAGCTCAAGCCAGTGCGGCAATTCTGCCGAGCCGAGTAAGCTGCCGCCTATTTTCACCACCCACAATTGATTATTATCCATGTCCGCTACATCCATCGGCCTAAGATGAAAACTTACCCTTGCTAAAATATTGCATGGCTTTCATTAAACTGGACGCTTTGTCTTGAATTTCAGCATGCTCTTGCGCCAGCTCAGAATCGCTAACTATACCACCACCGGCGTAGAAGCTGATTTCACCTAGCGCATTTTCATCTTCCAGGTAAACAGCGGTGCGTATAGCAATGTTGCTATCCATATTGCCATCAAAACCGATGTAGGCTATGGCACCACAATACACCCCTCGTCTATGCGGCTCCAATTCGTCTATGATTTGCATGGCCCTCAATTTAGGTGCCCCGGTAATCGAGCCTCCGGGGAAACAGCCACGCAATAAATCAATCGCGGTTTTACCCTTAGCCAATCGACCCGTCACTATGCTGACCAAATGATGCACATTCGCGAAGCTCTGCAACTGAAATAATTTATCCGCTTTGACCGAGCCAATTGTGCAACTTTTGCCGATGTCATTGCGTAACAAATCGACTATCATCAAATTCTCAGCCTGGTCTTTTGTGCTACTTTGCAGGTCCTTAGCCAGTGCGGCGTCTTGTTTTGCATCGTGAGCACGCGGTCTAGTGCCCTTGATAGGCCGTGTTTCGACATGATCCCCATGCAGCTGTAAAAAGCGTTCCGGTGAGCCGGATAAGACTTGCAAACCAGCAAACTTCATGTAGGCCATAAATGGTGCTGGACTGAGCTCACGCAGCTTTTTATAGAGCTGCCAGCTATCGCCTCGCGCGCTTGCGACAAAGCGTTGCGCCAGGTTAACTTGATAACAATCTCCTGCCGTAATGTAGTCTTTAATCCGACGAAAAGCCTTGCTGTATTCGGGGTAGCTCATATTGCTGCCAACCGCACCGGTCAAACAAAAGTCTGACTTTGCATCATGCGCCACAGAGGGCTGGGGCGCATCAAATAAGCGACACAAACTTTGCCAATTTTCATGGGTGCTGGCCTCAAACCCATGCGAAACCAAGCACGTTGTTTTTTCTTGATGATCCACCAGCACTGCCCAATCGTATAAGCCTACTTGCATGTGCGGGATGGCGGCTTGGTTTTTTGCTGGTTTAGGCAGGTGTTCTAACTGCCTAAATAAATCGTATGAAAAATAACCCACGGCACCCCCAGCAAAAGGCACGCCTTCCAGCGCCTGCGCACGATAAGGTGCTAATAACCGACGCAGTGCGGTAAAGGCGTCTTCATCACTGACGCTCACCTCGCCATTGCGCCCGATGGTGCTGTTAAACTGTGGCCCATTAGCCTGGGTCGCCTCGTCACTGCTCAGCGTGACAAAAGGTTGCGCCACCAGAATATCAAAACGGCCATAGTCACTGCGTGGCTGGCCACTGTCTAAAAAGATAGGCCAAGGCAAGTGGGCGATACGCTCAAATAAACGCGTGCTATCCGCGTGGTAAGGGATGTTATGTTTGAGCATGTGCCACCCCCAAGACTGCGACCGCATAAGCGGGAAAACACACCGCAGCTAGGCGCATTTGTGATGGGTTTATTAAGGGACTGGCTGGCTGGATAAAGTCGGCAATCGATTGATAAGGCAGGTTTAATTGCTGCGCCAAACTGGGCAGTAAGAAGTCCCCTACCCCTGCCCCCATCAAACTTAAACCCCACTGGTCCTCATCCAAGCAAGCCCTTTGTCGCTGTATAGCCTGCTTAATTTGCTGCAATTGGATATCCTTAAATGCTTGCGCTAAATCCTGCCAAACCGTTAGCGGCGCATCCTCCGCATCTCGCCCTACCATACGGGCAATACGACGCGCGCAAGCCGTCATGCTTTTATCACCCGCATCGGCCGTTTCTGCTTGGTTTTCAGCCGCGGGCAAATCACCGGTCAGGGTATACACGTCCGCCGTGGTGGCAAAATGCTCAGCGGCTAAATTAATTTTAGCGCCGGCAAACGCTATTTTTTGCGCCAGCGCCATCAATGGCGTACGCACCACCCCGGTGTAAATCAACTCATCCGTTTGCAAGCGCATGGCATCGTTAAAACCCATTAACTGCGGCTTGCCATGGCTGATTAAAGCCAAATCCGTGGTCGTGCTACCGACATCAACAAACAATGCCGGCGATTTATTTTTAGCCGAAAGTTCAACACTGGCCAACCAATTCATGGAGGCAATGTTCGCCGTACTAACTTGCACCAAAGACGGGGGCAGCCAAGTTTGGTAGCCTGCATAAAACAGTATTTCCGCGAATAATTTTCCTTGCAACAACTGGGTGATTTGCACCACGCCGCTATGCCGATCAGGGAATATATCGGCCAATTCAGCCGTCATGGTGACAAAGTGTTTAATGCCCAATGGCGCTAGGGAAAATTCAGCAAGCACTTGATCGACCGCTTGGTCCAGCACCGCTAAACCACGCCACAACGGGCAATAGACTTGACTCACAGCGATAACATGGCCGGCCGCGTTTACTTGTACCGCTTTTAAATGTGCCCCGCCCACATCCCAACCTATGGCATAAGGGCATAACGCCTCGGGCAACGGTCTATGGTTGTTGGTTTTCATGACAAAACAATTTCCACCCGGTTTTTCTGCAAAACGGGTAATTTAAAACGTGCTGACAACACGCAAGATAAGATGAGTTCGGCTGGGTTGCAGGCGATCGCCTCACGCAAGCCGACATAGCTACTGGTTAAGCGTGGATTAATATCGATCACGTAAATTTCATCGTTATCGGTATCGATAATCAGGTCTACCCCCACGTAAGCCAAGGCATCGGGTAGCATTTTAGCAATTTTTCGCGCCAACGTTGCAAAACGTGGCCAGTAATTGGCTAGACCATTAACAGTAATAGCGCTTAAGCTAAAGCGATTATGCCGCGTGTCTATGTGCTGCTCATTACAGCTTAGCAACCAAGCCTGACCATCACGGCACAGCATGCACAAACTCGCCGCTATCCCAGGCTGATACGCTTGGGCAAAAAAATGTAAATAGCGTTGCTCTTGCTGCAACCAAGTCCGCAATGCGTCTAAAGAATCAAATCGCTGTATACCTTCGCAACCGGCGCCGTCCTCAGGCTTAAGCAGCCAAGCTGGCTCATTATGCGCCAGCAAGTTGGCAAAATAGTCTTCTTGCATTAGGTCTTCGCCCGTGTGTATGGCCAGGGTTTTGATGCCGGCATTTTGCAAGGCCTCAAAGCTGAGGGTTTTACTGGTGCCGATTAAGGTGGCGTCGTAACCACATCCTATCAAGAGCGGCCCATCCACTTTATTCTCGGCCGCCAAACACAGTTCGGTCAATTTAAGCAATTGCCCGTCCGTTTCTGGTGCAATCAGCCAAACCAAATCCACTTGCTTTAAGGTTTTCTTAAACACCTTCATGAATTCACCCATCGCCACCGGCACACTGACTTGCGCATAAGCTGAAGCGGGCAAACGAACATCGTGCAGGCTAATGAGCTGGTATTGTTCAAGCGCGCTCAAATCACTTAACAAGGCATCGCGCATGCGTTCACCTTCTTTGGCCAAGGCGCATGACAAAGGCGCATCAGCAAAGCCGCCAGCAGTGATAAACTCACATACTAATAATTTTTGACGCTGTTCGATGATGCAAATAATCCCGGTAATTGATTTATTAAATGGCGTGGTGGTGCATGCTAAAAAAGGCCACAGGCAACATTACCAAGCGATACAGTCCCAACTGTGCGCGTCCAGCGACCCGCTGGACATCATAGCCGCACTGCTGGCCGTGCATCCATTTCAGCAATTATATATCGCCGATTTAAATGCCATTCAAAAACTAGCGTACGGCGAGGCAACAAATTATGCCGTGATAGAAAAAATTAGCCAGCAATACCCGCAATTGGATTTATGGCTAGATGCCGGCATAGCCCATACTAGCGATTTAGCTAAGTGGCAAACGCTCAAGCTACGCTTAATCCTCGCCAGTGAGAATTTCCAGCGCCTAGAAGACTATTTGGCGCTTAAGTCTGGGCAACAAGATTGTATACTGTCACTGGATTTCTTCCGTGAGGGCTACCAAGGTCCGTTAGCCTTGTTAGAAAATAGCGCCTACTGGCCGCAACAAGTCATCGTCATGTCACTGGCCGACGTGGGTGCCAATCAAGGCGTCAACACATTAAGGCTAAGTCAAATAATTAAGCAAAATAACACGGCTAAAATTTACGCTGCCGGCGGTATTAGGCATAAGGATGACTTGCTGTTACTGAAAAACATGGCGGCGCATGGGGTGTTAATCGCCAGCGCCTTGCATCAGCAGCAAATATCAAGCGCAGACTTGGCCTCACTAGCCCAATAAAAAAGCTCGCCTAAGCGAGCTTTTTTCAAACACGAACGATGGGCGACTACTTATTCCAAGTTAGCATGGATAGCACGCATGCCTTCTTCAGTAAGGCCTTTAGCGAAAATCAAATCGGCAATGACGGCCTCTAAGAAAATCAAGGTTGAAAGTTCAAACTGTGAGCCCATGGGCATGCCTTGGGTTAATGGAAAGCTGTTATCGTTACCGATTTGAACGGTTAAATCCGCGGCATCGGCCATCGCTGATGATTTCTTCATGGAAACCACAACCAATTTAGCACCCACTGATTTAGCCTTTTTAACAAAGGGTAACAATGTTTCTGTACCGCCTGAACCGGATACCAATAACAGCAAATCGCCGGCTTTGATTGCTGGAGTGACCACTTCCCCTATCATACTAACGTTATAGCCGGCATGCACTAAACGCATGGCAAAGAAACGTGAAACCAATAGCGAACGACCTGCACCACCGATAAATGTGCGACCAGCACCTTGAACTAACTTTAAAAGTTCGGCTGATTTAGCATTGTCTGTTTCAGACAATATGCTGGTTAATTTATCTAAAATTAATTTTTGACTGCTGCTCATAATTTTTTCCTTATATATTCAATGGCACTGTATTTAACAGGCTATTAAAAAAAAACCCGACTCGATAAAGAGTCGGGATTTCTAATTACTCATTTCAATAACTTCTTATTGAAATCGCTTAAATTAAGCGTGAGCGATGGCTGTGATTTCAGCAGCAGAAGAAGCTGGATCAGTTGCGCCGTAGATTGCAGCACCCGCTACAATGATAGTAGCGCCAGCATCACGTACTTGAGCAGTTGTAGCCGCTTTAACGCCGCCAGCCACTGAAATTTCAACGCCTAAATTCAAACCAGCTACCAAAGCTAGATCGGTAAACGGTGTTTGACCAGCCGCTTGTTGATCTAAACCAGTGTGCACGCCAATGATGTGTGCGCCAGCAGCAGCCACTTCTTTAGTTCTAGCCGCTTTATCAGCCACGTTGATCAAGTCAACTTGAGCTTTTTTGCCGTATTTGTTAGCTACATCGATTACACCTTTGATGGTACCGATATCAG
>SXGT01641169.1_pt1 | contig 12344 bp, 11 predicted proteins | sample 3176221 | NCBI WGS metagenome assembly SXGT01 (sample SAMN11356862, study PRJNA531348) | freshwater metagenome | isolation source: freshwater sample F1-120 | place: China: Fuxian Lake, Yuxi | collected 2017-12-25
CGCGCACGAGGTCGAGAACCTCGGCGCCGAGCTCGGGGTCGAGCGCCGAGGTGATCTCGTCGAGCAGTAACAATTCGGGGTTGGTCGCCACTGCCCGCACGATGGCGACGCGCTGCTGCTGACCTCCCGAGAGCCGGTCGGGATACTCTCGCGCTTTGTCGGCGAGACCGACGCGATCGAGCAACTCGAGTGCCCGACGCTCGGCGTCGGTGCGGCTCTGCTTCAGCACCTTGCGCGACGCCAGGCTGACATTGTCGATGACACGCAGGTGCGGAAAGAGGTTGAACTGCTGAAACACGACCCCGATGCGCGCGCGCACCGCGTCGACGTCGACGCGCGGGTCGCTGATGTCGTCGTCGCGCAGCCAGAGTCGACCGTCGTCGAGCCGCTCGAGAAGGTTGATGCAGCGCAAGAGGGTCGACTTGCCCGAGCCGCTCGCACCGATGAGGGCCACGACCTCGTGCTCGGCCACCTGCAGGTCGATGCCCTGCAGCACCATCGTGTCGCCGAAGCTCTTGCGCACGCCGTCGATGCGCAGCACGGTGCTCGCGCTGGTCGCGCTCATACGAGGCTTCCCATCTGCTCGCGCGCTCGCAATCTCGCCGTGTACCAGTCGGTGAGCCGAATCATCGGCAGAGCGAGCAGCACGAAGAGCAGGCCCGCGAGCACGTACGGCGTGAAGTTGAAGGCGGCCGCGGTCTCGATCTGCGCGGCACGCACGGCATCGACGACTCCCAGCACCGAGATGAGGCCCACGTCTTTCTGCATCGCCACGAAGTCGTTCATGAGGGCGGGCGTCACCTTGCGCACGGCCTGCGGCAGCACGACGATGCGCATCGTCTGCCCGTGATTGAGACCGAGAGATCGCGCCGCGAGTCGCTGCGAAGGATGCACGGCCTCGATGCCAGCCCTGAAGACCTCGCTGACATAGGCCGAGTAGGTGAGGATGAGCGCGATCGTTCCCCAGAACTGGGCAGACTGGCGAGGGAAGAGCTCGAGTCCCGGCACGCCGAACCCGACGAGGAAGAGCACGATGATGAGGGGCAGGCCGCGAAACAGGTCGGTGTAGCCGGCCGCGAGAGCGCGCAGCGGAAACCAGATCGGCCCGCGCAGGGTGCGAATCGTCGCGATGAGCACGCTCAGCACGAGCACGCCGATCACGGCGAAGAACAGCACTTGCACGTTGACCCAGAGGCCGGCGATGACACGGGGCCAGGCCTCGATCGCGGTCTCGAGATTGAAGAAGCTCTGCTGCACGCGCGCCCAACCGGGCGTATTGACGATGGTCAGCCAGATGACGACCGCAAAGACGATGGTCGAGGCGAGCGACACGAGCACCGAGCGCACATTCTGTGTGCGCCGGTACGCGCGTCGCCCGACCTCGACATCACTGATCGGCGTGCTGCTGATCGGGCGGGGCGAACTCACTACTGCAGGATAGGTGCGCCCGCGTCGGCTCCGAGCCACTCGTCGGCGATCTCAGCAAGGCGGCCGGACTCGCGCAGGGCATCCACCGCAGCGGTGACCGGTGCCGTGAGCGGGCTGTCCTTCGCGAGCACGAAGCCCCACTCATCGCTGATGCCCGCGTCGGCCGGCAGCTGACCGAGCAGCACGCCGCCTTCGAGACTCACACCGGTGAGGAAGAAGGCCGTGGGCAGGTCGACGACGAGCGCGTCGACCGTGCCGTTCTGCAGCGCAAGCACAGCATCGTCGTTGGTGTTGAAGGCCTGCGCGCCAGCGGCGGGTGCGATCTGCTCTTCAATGGCCGTGAAGCTCGTCGTGCCGGTCGCGGCACCCACGAGCAGGTCGCTGAGGTCGGCCAGGCTCGTGGCGCCGGCAGCGGGCGAGCTCTCGACGGTGATGACGGCCTGCGGGGTGGCGTAGTAGGGCGACGAGAAGTCGACGTTCTGCGCGCGTTCTTCGGTGATCGTGTACTGCTGCAGGTTGATGTCGAAGTCTTTGGGGCCGGGCTGAATGGCGGCCTCGAACGACGTGCGCACCCACACCACGTCTTCGGGGGCAAAGCCGAGCTCTTCGGCGACCGCGTATGCCACGGCAGCCTCGAAACCTTCACCCGACTCGGGAGCATCGTCGATGACGTAGGGGTAGTAGGCCGGTTCGCCGGTGGCGATGGTGAGCACTCCCTCGGTCACGAGTCCCGTGAGGCCGCCCTCGGCGGGCTCTTCGGCGGGAGTCTCGGTGGCGGGCGTGCAGGCGGCGAGCGCGAGCGCGAGAGCGGCGGCGCCGGCGACGAGGCCGGAACGGCGGGCGAAACGGGTCATGTGATGCCTCCAGAGCAGTGGCGGGAACGGGGCGAGAAACGGTGCGGGGAACAGTGCGGAGTGCGGTGCTGTCGTGCGGGTGAACATTCGGGCTGCTGGTGCCCGGGCATCCATTGTGCCTCGCGCAGCGCTGCCACCCGCGCTCGGTGACGGATTGTGACGGCCCGCGCGGCTACGCTCGTCACCATGCCAGCGCCTGCGCTCCTGCTCGAACGGTCGAAGCGCATCGCCGGGAGCGCGTGGACGCTGTGGGCGGCGTTCGTTCTCGTGCACGGCTGGTTGGGTCTGCTGAATCTCTATGGCCCTGGGCTGCCGCTCGGCGACGTCACCTATGTGTACCTCTTCTGGGTCGAGCGCGGCCTCACTGCCGATCAGTGGGTGGGCATCGACACGTCGTGGGTCTATCCGGTGCTCGCGCTCGTGCCGATGGTCGCCGCGTACGCCTTCGGCCCCGACCTCTATGCCACGACGTGGTTGACCCTCATGATGGCGCTCAACGCGGTCGCGCTCGTGTCGATCATCGGGGTCGAGTCGCGCGCGCGGCGTGCGGGCATCGCCTGGTGGTGGATGCTCTTCCTCGTGCTGCTCGGGCCGATCGCACTTGGTCGCATCGACGCCGTGACGGTGCCCGTCGCGATGGTCGCCGTCATGCTCATCGCCGATCACCCGCGCTGGGGCGCAGCACTGCTCGCGGTCGGCGCGTGGATCAAGATCTGGCCGGCCGGTCTCTTGCTCGCCGCGCTCGTGGCGCTGCGGGCCAGGGGTGCGGTGCTGCGGTCGGCGGCAGCGCTCTCGATCGGTGTCGTGGCGCTCGGTCTGCTCGCGGGCGGCGGGCTCTCGCTCCTCAGCGCCATCACCGAGCAGACCGGGCGCGGGCTGCAGGTGGAAGCGCCGGTCTCGACGATCTGGTTGTGGGCGGCCGCTGCTGGCGCGTGGAGTGCTCGGGTGTACTACGACGAGGGCATTCTCACGTGGCAGGTCTTTGGAGAGGGAACCTCGCTCGCCGCCGACGCCATGACACCGCTGCTGGCGCTCGTTGTCGTCGTCATCGTCGGCATCGGTGTGGTTGCGGCGTTGCGGGGCGCTCCCGAGTCAGCGCTCTTTCCCGTGCTGGGTCTTGCGCTCGTCATGGCGCTCATCACCGTCAACAAGGTCGGCTCGCCGCAGTTCGCGGCGTGGATCGCCGTGCCCATCGTGCTCGGTCTCGCCTGGCGCACGCGCGGGGGAGTCTCGTTCGTGGTGCCGGCGGCTCTCGCGCTCGTGACGGCCGCCCTGACGCAAGTGGTGTACCCCGTGTTGTACGGCAACCTGCTCTCGCTCGAGCCATGGATGCTCGTTGCGCTCACCACTCGCAACCTGCTCTACGTCGCTCTGCTCGCATGGGCGGTCGGGCAGCTCGTCAGACTCTCCTGGCACGCTGGAGGTCGCAGTGAGGCGGCCGTCGGGGTCGTCGCGAGGGAAGAGGAGCCAGCATGATCGTCGCGTTCTCCGTGGCCCCGTCGGGGGAGAGACCCGGCAGCCCATCAGCACCCTCTGACTCGGTGCACGACGCGGTCGCGGCGGCGGTGCGCGTGGTGCGAGCATCCGGATTGCCGAATCGCACGTCGTCGATGTTCACCGAGATCGAGGGCGAGTGGGACGAAGTGATGGCGGTCGTGAAGGCCGCGACGCTCGCGGTGGCCGAGTACGGCACGCGGGTCTCGCTCGTGCTCAAGGCCGACTACCGTCCCGGCCACGTCGGCGAGATCGACGGCAAGGTGCAACGGCTCGAAGCGGCGATCGCCGAGCGCGAGGGCGCCGCTGGCTCAGCGTGACTCGGGCGAGCCTCAGCGCACGAGCCTGACCTCAGCGGACGAGTCTGACCTCAGCGAGGTCGGCGAATCGAGGGTCGATCTTCTCGGCGCCGTCAGCGAGAAACCCTTCGCGTTCGTAGAAACGCCGTGCCCGCGGGTTGTCGCGAGCGACCCACAAGTAGGCGGGAGCGTCGCCCACTGCGTGCTGCAAGAGCGCAGCACCCGCGCCTGAGCCGTGGAACTCGGCGAGCAGATAGAGCATCTGCAGTTCGAGGGCCCGTGGTGGCGCGAGGCGGCCGTCAGCGCCGAGCGGGTCTGTCGGCATCGGCTCAGCAGTCGGCGCGCCCGCTCGCGCGAACCCGACGATGCGGCCGGCAGGGGAGTCTGCGGTCACGACTTCGGCGACCCACGTCGGCGTTTCGCGGTGCTCAGGGGCTTCGAGCAGTGCCCGCCACATGCTCAAGCGATGACCGAGTGCTTCCTCACCCCACATGATGGGCGGCACAAGCTCGGCATAGGTCTCGCGCCACGCTCGGGTGTGCACGAGAGCGAGCTGCTCGACGTCGCCCGGCGCAGCTCGGCGGATGATCGGCGTGAGCGCGGCATCCATGGCGACACACTACGTTGGAGTCGGCACGCGGACCTGTCGCCACACATGGTGGACGACAGTGAGGGGATGCTCGCGAGCGTCGAATCGATTCGATAGACTCTGACACCCCGCCTGCAGCGTCGCAGGGTCGCCCTTCTCGTGAGGAAAGCCGAGCCCCGTGACCCTCTCCACCGCCAGCGTGCCGATCATCGACGAAGCGACGGCCGCCGAGTATGCCCGCCAGCAGCGCGAGCACGAACTCGCCGAGGCAGTCGAGCACGGCAGCGCCACTCCGCCGCCGGTGAGCCGCCGTCGCACCTACGCGGCGCTGCTCGCCCTCGCCCTCGGCGGTTTCGGCATCGGTTCGACCGAGTTCGTCGCGATGGGCCTGTTGCCTGACATCGCTCGCGACCTCATGCCGGCTCTCTATGCCGCCGATCAAGAGGCAGCGATCGGCTCGTCGGGGTGGGTCATCACGGCCTACGCGCTCGGTGTCGTCGTCGGCGCGCCCGTCATCGCGGCACTCGCGGGTCGCGTGCCCCGCCGAGGTTTGCTCGTGGGCTTCGCGATCGCCTTCACCGTCGCGACGGTGCTGTCGGCGCTCGCGCCGACGCTCGAACTCGTGATCGTGGCGCGGTTCTTCTCGGGACTCCCGCACGGGGCGTACTTCGGCATCGCCGCGATTGTCGCCGCCACACTGATGGGTCCTGGCAAGAGAGGCCAGGGGGTCGCGCTCGTACTCAGCGGTCTCACGATCGCCACGGTCATCGGCGTGCCCGTCATCACCGCGGTGGGGCAGGCATACGGCTGGCGGGTGGCATACCTCGTCGTCGCGGCGCTCTTCGCCGCCACCGTCATCGCCGTTCGGGTGCTCGTGCCCTGGCAACCGGGAGATCCGCGCTCGACGGTGCGCAGCGAACTCGAGGCATTCGCGAAACTTCAGGTCTGGATCGCGCTCGCGATCGGGTCCATCGGCTTTGGAGGCTTCTTCGCGGTGTACAGCTACATCGCGCCCATGGCGACCGAGGAGGCTGGGCTTTCGGGCGGCGCTGTGCCGTGGATTCTCGCCGCGACCGGCGTGGGAATGACGGTTGGAAACTTCTTCGGAGGCAGGATCGCCGACTCGGGAGCCGTGCGCGCGATCTTCCTCGGTTTCGCGGGACTCATCCTCTCGCTCACCATCGTGGGGCTCTTCGGCTCGTCACCGATCGGAATGATCAGCGGTGCTGTGCTCGTGGGCTTCACCGCGGCGACTCTCAGCCCAATCATCCAGACGCGCCTCATGGATGTCGCGGGAAAGGCGCAGACGCTCGCCGCTGCGCTCAACCACGCGGCCCTCAACATCGGCAACGCGCTCGGTGCGTTTCTCGGCGGGCTCGTCATCGCCGCGGGCTGGGGCTATCACACGCCCGCGTGGGTGGGACTCGCTCTCGCGATCGGCGGCGTCGTACTCGCGGTCGTGAGCGTGCAACTCGAACGCAGCCGCGGCCTGCCGAGCTAACGCAAACGGCGACGTCTCGAACGAGGGTCAGAGCCCTCCGCCACCACCAGGAGCATCCACAAGGATGCCGTCGGAGATCGCCTGCTTGCGCAACGCGACCTTCGTGCCGACGTCGATGCCGGCGATGCGGTACTTCTCGCGAATGCGCTTGAGATAGCTCTTCGCCGTCTCCTCTGAGATGCCGAGCTGGTAGGCGACGGTCTTCACCGGCTCACCCGCGCCGTAGAGCGCCATGACACGACGCTCTTGCGCGCTCAGGCGCGGCGAGCCGCCGACATCGGCCGCGTTGAGGGCGAGGTCGAGCTCGGCCGAGATGAACGACTCACCAGCTCGTGCCGCACGAATCGCCTCGACGATCATGCCGGCGTCTTCGCTCTTGACGAGATAGCCGAGGGCACCAGCATTGAGCGCCTCGCGCACCACGTTCGGCTCGCTGTACGTGCTCATGAGCACAACCCGCACGTTCATCGACTTCAGCGTCTGAATCTTGAGCGAGACCGGAATGTTGTCTTTGAGGTCGAGGTCGAGCAACACGACGTCGACGGGAAAGGCGGGGCTTGACAGCAAGTCGGGCCACGAGGCCACCGCAGCGACCATGTCGATGTCATCAGCGGCCTGACGGATCCACTCGGTGAGGGCTCCGAGCAGCATGCGGTGATCGTCGACCAGGGCCAGCCTGATGGGGGATGCTGCCGCCATGGCGTGTCCTCCTTCGTTGCTCAGCTCGGTCGCGGTGCGTCGACCGGGTTCTCGACCACGCAGTCGAGCTCGATGAGCACGCCGCCCGCGGTCGTGCTGTCACTGTATCGCCCGACCTGGTCGAGGGCTTCCCACACACCGGGGTCGACGCGATTCCGTCGCAAACCCGTGACGGTCATGGTGATGGGCACGACGAGTCGCTCGGCGACGCCAGAGGCCCGACCGGGGTCGAGAGGCCCGAGCTCGACGGCGACAGCGCGCGTCGGCGACACCCCCGTCGCATCCGTGGCGAGCAGCCAGAGAGCCGCGAGCAGCGCATCGCGTTGCACGTCATCGAGCAGACCCGCGAGTGTGCCGGGGTCGGTCACGGTCACGCGCCGGCCGAGGTGCTCAGACTCGGTCACAGCGTGCACCAGCCAGGTCTCGCGACGACCCTCGATGAGGTGCAACCGCAGTTCGGTGGCGAGACCGGATGCTCGCGACGAGAGCGCCGGAGGCAGCGGCAGCGGGGCCTCGCCGCTCGCGACCGCCTCGAGCAACTCCTCTGCCGCGAGGTCGAGTTGTGCAAGCTCTTCACTCGCGAGCATGCCGACAGCGAGTCTCGGCGCGGTCACCGTGGACTGCACGAGGACGCGGTCGAGCTCGCGCTTGAGCATCCGTTCGAATCCGCTCACGAGCAGCACACCGGTGACGCCGGGGCCGACCGCGAGCGCGACCGTAACGATCTGAGCCGGAATTGTCACGGGGGTGAGCGGCGTCGTGAGCAGTATCGCCACGAGAAACGCCGTGCCCAGGAGTGCGCTCGCGAGCAGCACTTCCCACCGCGAGCGCAGGGTGACGACCACGAGCAGAATGAACCCTGCCGAGACCGACGAGGTCGCATAGCGCCCCACATCGCCGAGAGGCGCAATCGCGACGAAATCAAGCCAAACGACAGCCCCGAGAGACGACAGGAAGACCCCGTAGAGCCAGTCGGGCAGCCGCTCGCCGGTCGCCGAGATCGTGATCGTCAGACCGAGAAAGGTGACCATGAGCAGCAGCCACGCCGCGAGGGCGGGCAGCAGCGAGGGATAGTCGTCGGCGCGCAGCAGGAAGAGTGCGATGCCGAGCATCGACTGCAGGGCGGCGACGATGGCGATGCCGATACCGAGAAAGCCCGAACCGAGAGCGGAGGCATGCGTCGACGTGGGGGAGCCGCGGCGCACGGAGGATCGAGCGCCGGAGGGGCGCACGAGACCGCCGAGAGTGGACTCTTCGGGAGGGGAGTAGCGGGCGTTCATCGCGGCACCTCCAAGATCACGGTGGTGCCGGCGCCCGGGGTCGAGAAGACGCGTGCGCTGCCGTCGACATCCCGCAGTCGTGCGACGACGGATTCGGTGAAACCCAGGCGCTCCGGATCCACGGCCGCAGGGTCGAAGCCGACGCCCGCGTCGGTGACGACAGCACGCAGCGCATCGTCGCTCTGGGTGATCGTGACGTCGGCCTCATCGACGCCCGCGTGGCGACGCACGTTCTCAAGGCACTCGGCGAGGGCGAGCAAGAAGGCATCGAGCACGTCGCTCGGTAGCAAGACCTGGCCCGTGCCGTGCCAGCGCACCGTCAAACCCATGCGTAAGAAGCGCTGCTTGACCGACTCGAGCGTCGTGCCGAGCGGCGTCTCGGCGACGGGCTCCAGGCTGTAGACGCCCGAGAACCGCGGCATCGGCGTCGAGCCGAGTCGCAGCTGGCGCAGCAGTCGAGCATCTTCTCCCGCCTGCTCGCGCAGCGCCTGCTCGTTGACGCCGACGCCGGAGTGTGCGAGCAGCGTGAGCGTCGCCAGCACGGTGTCGTGCAGCAGTCGAGCGCCCTGTCGGCGCTGTGCTTCTGTCTCGCTGGCCTGTCGTTCAAGGTGGTGCGCGCGACCGATGCCTTCGATGCGACGCAGAGCTCGTTGCACGCCGACGGTCACCCAGAGCCCGATGATGAGCGTGATGACCCAGCCCGCGAGCGTGCCGATGGCAGGAGTCGAGAAGACACCGCCCGCGGGCCCCGCGCTCGCGACGAGCAAGCAGCTCGCGAGCGTGCCGCCCGCCCACACGCCCCAACGCGCCGAGTTGTCGCTCAAGACGAAGCCGACGCCACCGATGCCGGCGGCGCCGAGCGGTGCAAGGGCGATGGGCAGGGCGAGCGAACTCGCTGACCCCCATGGCAGTTGGGCGAGAGCGAGTGCGCCGCAGCCGAGCACGATGGTCAGCACCACCCAGGCGATGTGTCCGCTGCGCCCCACCATCACGAGGGCACCGGCTTGGCCGACGAGCACGATGATGACCGAGGGCAGAATGTCGGGGTCGACGATGCCTGGTAGCGACAGGCAGATGCCGGCGAGAAAGACGCCGCTGAGCCCGAAGGCACGCGCGGCCGACTGCAAGAGTCGGCGTCGCTCCTTCTCGATGAGCTCCATGAGCCACAGTCTGGCATCGCAACAGTGCCGCGCCGCGGAGGCCGCGCCCGCTTCGGCGCACCTGTTCACCCCCGGATGGGGGCCGCCGCTACAACGCGCACACCGCCACGATGGCGTCGTACAGCTCGGCCTTCGTCGTCGCGTCTGCCGCGACGATGACGACGCCGCTCCGCGCAGCGTGCGTCGAGTCCGACGTGTCATCGAGCTTGACCTCGACGGGAAGCAGGGTGCCTTGCTTGTCGTCCGCGAGCGCGTGCGGGTCGCATCGCGTCGGGGCCATCATGATCGGGATGCTCACACTGCGTTTTTCGTCAACACTGACGGCGAGCATCCGCTGCGTCACGGTGTCGCCCGGCGAGGCGGCGTCGGCATCATCGGCGAGCAGGGAGAGCAGCACGGTGCCGCGAAGCCCCACGACGGTGACCTCGTCGGCGTCGGCGAGACCCTCGAGGTGCAGCACGACGCCGATCGAGCCGGGCCCGTCGAGCGACGGTTCTCGGGCGAGCGTGAGACGCACGCGCTCACGCACGGCGGCCGCGAAGCACTGCTGGTCGACCCAATCGGCCCACTGCCCGAGCCTGTCTGTCGTCGGCAGGTCGATCGGGGCGAGGGTGCCGTCGGCGAGTACGACCTCGAGCACACCGAGCGGTGCCTGCGTCTCGGCCGGACAAGCCGGCTCGCCGAGCAGCAGGGCGAGGTCGCGCGTCTGTCCGGGCGCGATGATGGTGCGTCGCTCGCGTAGCCAGGGCTCGGCGAGTGCGGCAGATTCGAGTCGTGCGGTCATGATCGTCAGGGTCGTCGCGCCCTCGTTGTGCACGACGAGCTGCACCCCATCGCGGGCCGGGTCGCTGCGCGTGCGATAGACCTCAGCGCTGAGGTCGAGGTCGTCGACGGTCGCGGGGGCGGGCGCTCCGTTCGCACTGGCGGCGATGAGCGGTGCAGTGTTGCCGGGCGCGGGGGCTGTGGGAGAGCATCCGGAGAGGGCCACGACCAGCAGTGCCGCGAAGATCGGGCGCGTCAGCTGTCGACGCCGATCTCGCACGCCCCGCACTGCCCTCACGGGTCGCTCAGCTCTGCAACAGCGCGGCGAGATGCGGGCCGACGAGTTCGTTCTCGATGAGAAAGGCGTCGTGGCCGAACGGCGACGAGATGACGATCGCCTCTGAGCCGTGGATGCTCGCGCTGAGGCCGCGGGCGATCTGCTGCTGCTGCGCCACGGGAAAGAGCCGGTCGCTGTCAATGCCGAGCACGAGGCTGCGAGCCGTGACGCGCGCGAGTGCCTCGCTGATCGATCCACGGCCACGCGAGACATCGTGCGAGTTCATCGCTTCGACGAGGGAGATATAGCTGCCGGCGTCGAACCGTCGCGTGAACTTGTTGCCGTGGAAGTCGAGGTAGCTCTCGACCGCGAACCTGCCTCCGTGACCGAGGGGGTCGAGGGTTCCCTGCCACGACCGCTCGAAGCGATCGTTGAGCTCACTCGGTGATCGGTAGTTGAGCAGCGCCATGCGTCGAGCAAGCGCGAGACCTCGGTAGGGGCCCTCCGGCTCGTCGTAGTAGTCGCCGTCGCGAAACAGAGGATCCATGCGGATCGCCTCGAGCTGCACCGAGTTGAGCGCGATCTGGTCGGCGCTCGAGACAGCGGGGGCCGCGAGCACAGCGAGACGTTCGACGCGCTCGGGATGGGTGATGCCCCACTCGAGCGCGTGCATGCCGCCCATGGAGCCGCCGATGATGGCGGCAAAGCTATCGATGCCGAGGTGATCGGCAAGCGCGGCTTGGGCGGCGACTTGGTCGCGGATGGTGACGAAGGGAAAGCGCGAGCCCCATTCGGTGCCGTCGGGCGACATCGACGATGGCCCCGTCGAGCCCTGGCAGCCGCCGAGCATATTCGGAGCGATGACGAACCAGCGATCGGTGTCGACGGCGAGACCGGGCCCGACGATGCCGCCCCACCAGCCCGAGGTGGGGTGGCCGCGACCAGCACGCCCGCTTACGTGGCTGTCGCCCGTGAGCGCGTGCACGATGAGCACGGCGTTGTCGCGAGCGTCGTTGAGCTCGCCCCAAGTCTCGAAAGCCAGTCGCACGTGCGGCAGTTGCTGACCCGACTCGAGGGTGAGCGGGCCGAGGCCGGCGAACTGTCGGTCGCCCGGGTCGTCGCCGTCGCGCCACGCCCCGCTCGTCGGAGGGGTGCCCAGGAGGGAACGCCGGTTGGCTTCGGTGATGAACGCCGAGGGCACCGTGTCTTCGCTCGTCTGCCAATCCATGTCGAGAGCCATTCTGGCGCACCGAAATGGCAGATGACGCGCCACGACCCCCGCCGGAGAACCGACGGGGGTCGTGGCGCGAGCGGAGGACGTTATCGGGCGTTCGCCGCGACGACCGCTCGGGCCGCCGCGAAGCCTTCCTCAAGGTCGCCGATGATGTCGTCGATGTTCTCGAGACCCACCGAGAGCCGCACCAGGCCCGGAGTCACGCCGGTCGTCAACTGCTGCTCGGGCGTGAGCTGCGAGTGCGTCGTCGAGGCGGGGTGAATGATGAGGCTGCGCACGTCGCCGATGTTCGCCACGTGGCTGAAGAGCTTCACCGAGTCGACGAGCGCGCGACCGGCGTCGACTCCACCCTTGAGCTCGAACGAGAGCACGGCTCCGACACCCTTCGGCGCATACTTCTGCGCCGCGGCGTTCCAGGGGCTCGAGGCGAGGCTCGAGTAACTCACCGAGGCGACGTCAGGGTGCGCTTCAAGCCAGGCCGCGACCGATTGCGCGTTCTGCACGTGGCGCTCGATGCGCAGGCTCAGCGTCTCGATGCCCTGGATGAGTTGAAAGGCGTTGTCGGGCGAGACCGCGGCACCGAGGTCGCGCAGCAACTGCACGCGTGCCTTGATGATGTACGCGATGCCGTCGCCGAGCACGCCGGTGTAGCTCGCGCCGTGGTACGAGGGGTCGGGCTCCGTGAGGCCGGGAAAGCGATCGACGTGCTGCGACCAGGGAAAGCGGCCGCCGTCGACGATGACGCCGCCCATGACCGTGCCGTGACC
>SXGT01341330.1_pt1 | contig 12343 bp, 16 predicted proteins | sample 3176221 | NCBI WGS metagenome assembly SXGT01 (sample SAMN11356862, study PRJNA531348) | freshwater metagenome | isolation source: freshwater sample F1-120 | place: China: Fuxian Lake, Yuxi | collected 2017-12-25
GACTTCGCCCGCTTCTACGCGATCCATCAGGCCGGCGCCTTCTTCGTGACCCGGGCCAAGGTGCGGATGGACGCCCGGCGCGAGTACTCCATGCCCGTGGACCGCACGACCAAGGTGAAGTGCGACCAGCGCGTCATCCAGGCCAGCCCCAAGGCCTGGCGCACCACCCCGAGCACTTCCGGCGCATCCGCTACACCGACCCGGAGTCTGGCAAGAAGCTGATCTTCATCACCAACAACACCGCGCTGCCGGCCCTGAGCATCTGCGCCAGGTACAAGAGCCGCTGGCAAGTGGAGTCGTTCCTCAAGTGGATCAAGCAGCATCTGCGCATCAAGCACTTCCTGGGGAACAGCGAGAACGCGGTGAAGACCCAGATCTGGTGTGCGGTCGCCACCTATGTACTCATCGCCATCGTCAAGAAGGAGCTCAAGTTGCCCGCCTCGCAGTACACGCTTCTACAGATGCTGAGCGTGTCGGTCTTCGAGAAGACCCAGCTACAGCGCGCCTTGAGGGCCGATCAGGTCGACCCAGAAACGCTCAGCGCCACTGAGCAGTTGATTTGTTCGACATTTGGCCGGACACTGGTGATCAGAAGCAGCGTTCAAGTCCCACATTCAAGTTTGGCGTTGCTCCCTGCGGCTGCTAAACCATGCGCCCTCGCAGGCGCGACGCGGTGCGGCCCACCCCCTCGTTCAGCCCCCGGCCCGCTGCGGCGGGCGCTGTAAGCCTGGATCGCGGCAGTCGTGCATCATCGCGATAAAGCCTTACAGCGCCAGCCTCTTCGCTCGGGGTTGGCTCGAACGTTGGGCCACCCCCATTCTTCGCACTCTTGGGAGTCTCCAGTGAAGCAGCACATTGCCACCCTCACTGTTCTTCTCGCTGTTTGCGCGCCCGTTTGTGCGCAGGGCTTTTTCAACCTAGACTTTGAGTCCGCATCCACTGCGGGCGCCACGCCACCCATTAGCCTCCTTCCCTGGGACTCAGCCGCACCGGGTTGGGGACATTCAGGCGGTGTCGATACGGACTTCGTCTTCTATGGCGCCCCACACGTTGGAGTGACCCAGTGGTTTCTCTTGGTTGACGAGCCAGCCTCCGATGGTGTTCTCGTTGGCAACTACGCCATGAGTTTCGCAAGTGGCTACAGTTCTTCTGGCCCCGGCTCTTCATGGGTGTTCGCCTATCTGTCGCAGTCGGGCGCGGTGCCACTGGATGCACGGTCCTTGCAGTTCGTATCCAGCGGACCTTTGGCCGTCCAGATCAACGGCGCGCCCATTCCCATCTACTCAACTGGTGCGCAGTCCTACGCTCTTGATGTTTCCCAGTTTGCTGGCAGTTTTTGCCGAGATTCGGTTCATCAACACCTCCTCTGAGCTCTTCGAAAGTGTCACGCTCGATGCGGTTGCCTTTTCGGCGTCACCTGTGCCTGAGCTGTCTGCCTGGGCGATGCTTCTCTTGGGGTTGGTAGCTGTTCGAGGTGCCTGCTTGCACCTGGCATCTCGTTCGCAGAGCGACGCCTAACCTTCTTTCAACGCAGACCCGCCACGGCGGTCGTCGCCAGCTCGAGTACGGACGATCGAAGCTCAAGCGGCCTCGTCGCACCTCTTGCGCGACGTGACGAAACGCAGATGCACCTGATATGAGGCAGCGCCCTTTGCAGGGCCATCAGCTTCCAGATCTCGGGTTCGCTCTCCAGAGTCGGCACAGGCCACTGCTCGCCATGCCGCAAGGCTTCGGGGGTGGGGTCGACAGCGATCATCACCCTTGCTGCCAATCAGCTTCGCGGGATGGCCGGGGAGCACATGGTTGCCCAGTGCGAGCGCTCCTCCGACTACGGAACGAGCTTCTGCGAGAAGTGCAGAGTTCCCGCTTCTGACCCTGACAGCCGCCGCACGTTGTACCGCGTACCTGTCGGCCTGCCAGACGACAACCCGCCCCTGCTCGTAGGAAATCGCATCCTCGTCGTCTCGAAGGCGTCATGGGAAGCGATCGGGGAAACTGCGCCCCGCCTTGAAAGCGACGGGCCAGCGCGCTCTCGGGATCAGACTGCCTAGCCATAGACCGACGCCCAACTCCTTGCTCGAGTTGAGCCCCAACGGCGGGCTACGCGGATCAGGTCGGCGGTATCTTGTGCGCTCTCGCCAACCTGGCCCGCCCGCGCCCCCGGCGGCGCCAAGCTGGTTCGTACGTTCGGCCCCTGCAGGCAACCGCCTCCGCTGCTGGGAACCCAAGCGGCATTGGCGCCGTCCCCTGCGAATGGAGGCCCCCTTTGGAGTGCCTGCCACAGGCCGATGTGCAGGAGTCGCGGGAGCTCGAACAATCCCGCAACAGAACTCGCAAACCGGGGAGCACCCATGTCTTGGTATCGTGTGCTGGGCATCGCCATGGTCGGTCTCGCGGGCTGCGCAGTCGGCCCCTCCAAGGAGGATGTAGCCAAGGAACTTGCTGGCTTCGAGCTTCCGACCAAAGCCAAGCCTGGAGAGGCCGTCGTCTATGTCGTGCGACCCTCCGAGCAGGCGCGACAGTTTCGCCTGGACATCTACGTCGACGGTGCCGAAGCACATCGACCCCGGGCCATCACGTCTGGCGTGTACTACGCGGCCATTCCACTCGGGCCTGGGACACACAGGGTCTGCGCCAGCATCTCCCGCCCGAAACGCTTCGATGGCCCAGCCTGCCGCTCGGTTTCGCTGGAAGCAGGAGACGTTCGCTTCGTCGAGATCGAACTCACGTTCGAGAGAGGCGGCTGGAGCTACTTCCTCAGCGTCATTGATGAGCAGGATGGCATGCTCAAGGTCAAGCGCATTCAGGATGCACACCGCAGCAGGTAGCGGGGTGAAGCCCAGACCCCTCGCTCAACACCACGACCCGGCGCAGCGGAGCGGCAATATCGTCCCTGGCAGTCACCCCGTCACGGCTGACACGGACCTCCGGCTTTGCCGCTCTCCCGGCCTGAGCGACGGGCGGTGGCCCAGGCTGAAGCTGCGTACGACACGGCCGTTGCCAAGAAAGCCCTTCGGCAGGAGTGGGCCTACATCCGAAGGCGTTCATCGTCGGCTGCGTGGCGAGTGCCGGCCAACGCCTTGCTCAACCGCCGACTCACTGCGGCAGGCGCTGCAAGCCGGGTCCGCAGCGCTCGGTGCATCATCGCGTACCCAGCCGACAGTGCCTACCTCCGTGGTCTGGCGTCAGCTCGAACGTCAGGCCATCTCATGCACGCGGACGTCGCCATCCAACTCGCCTCGGGCCAGCACGCCATTCAGATCGCGGAGATGTCGCGCGACTACATCGAGTACGGGCTTGGGTGGGGATGGACCGAGCAGCGGATCCACAAGTCCATTGCGCGTTCCGACACCAACGTAGCCGTGGTACTCCATGGCGACACCGTGTCTGCGTTCGGGATCATGAGCTACGAGGAACGACACGCTCACCTTCAGCTCCTCGCCGTCCGACCGGACCACCGCCGCAAAGGCCTCGCCAGCGCAGTCATGAACTGGTTGGAGTCTGCAGCCAGGGCGGCGGGGTCCGAACGCATCTTGGTTGAATGTCGCCGCAGCAACAGTCCGGCTCGCTGCCTCTACCTCGAGCACGGCTACCACGAGAAGAACATCGAGGTAGCCATGTACAGGCACTTGGACGATGGGATCCACCTGGAAAAGTGGCTCCGTCCGCGGAGCACCGTGGGTGATCGCTGACCCCTCGCTCGTCACCCCGACCCGCCGCGGCAGGCGCTGCAAGCCAGGCCTGTGGTCCTCGGGCATCATCCCGGTCCGGGCTTCCCGCACCTGCTTCCGCGGTCGGGCTCAGCTCGAACGCCAGGTCCTGCTCCACCGAAGACCATGCGCATACCCACAGCACTTGCACTCACGCTCGCGCACGGCGCCGGTGTCGCTGTCGCCGGGCGTCTGCCTGACACGGTTGCCGCGGTACTGGCTGGCACCGTGTATGGGCCACTCTGGCCAGCATCCGCAGTCGGGCTGCCCGTCTTCGGCGCGGCACCGTCGGGAGGCTGGCCAGGCCCAAGCCTGCTGGGCTGGGCGGTTCTTGCCGTCTTCTGGTTCGCAGCCTGGTCGCTGGTGCTGTCACTGCTGGGGAAACTGCGCTCCTGACGATCGAGCTCACCCTACCGGACCGACAGGTCCATCCTTGCGGTTCAACGCTGCTGCCAGGAGAACCTGGACCCGAGGAGCGTGTTCCGGCACGCGGCGCTGGTGCGGCATCCGCCAGGCGCGCCTCGTGCCACCCAGCAAGCCTCACTCCGGGCTCCGGCCCCAAGGCTGGATTCTTCCTGACCGGTCGACCGTGGTCTCCGATGCCCATCGGCCCTTGAGATCCCTTGAACCGAACCCGATCCAGGGGCGGAGCGCAAGCGCCTGCAACAGCAAGCCTCGCCTGACAGCGTGAGTTCCGCCCTCGCGTTCGACATGGGCCCGCACGGGCAAGCCCCTTGCGCTCGGATGGATACCCTTGCCTTGTCCGACCTTCGCCGGCAGCCGCTGCGTTGCCCGCAAAAGGGGCTGACTGCAGTACGCTGTCGACACCACCTTCAGCTCGCCCGGAGTGACCATGGAGAAGTCGCCGAAGTACTGGTTTCCCGCGAAACGATTCGGTTGGGGTTGGGGTCTGCCGTCAGCCTGGCAGGGCTGGGCCGTGCTGATCGCCTACCTCACACTCATGCTGGCAGGCCTTGCCTTCCTGAATCCAGCCGTCAACGCGAATGCATACACCGCCTACGCGGCAGTGGTCACAGCACTCTTCCTGCTGGTCGTCTGGAGAACAGGCGAACCTCCACGCTGGCGCTCCGGTGCCGAATGACGCCACAGCCCGCGCTCGATACGCCGGCGCACCACGGCCAGCAGCCGCGCCTGGTGCGGGTGAAGCCGCTCGTGGGCCGGGCTGCGCCCTCGCTGCCCACGCCCACCGTCGCGCCGGGCCCTGATGTCATGCGTCCCCGACAGCACACGCGGTGCTCCCCATGAAGTCACCCAGCCCGCCGCCGTTGATCCTGACCCTGAAGGCGCGGTTCGAGCGACACCTGCAGCGCCACGAAGGCGTCCCCTGGGAGGAGGTGCAGGCCAGGATCGAAGCAAGCCCGGCTGCGCTGCGATCGCTTGGCGCGATGGAACAGTCCGGCGGTGAACCGGACGTGGTCGGCTACGACACGAAAACCGGCCAGTACACCTTCTGTGACTGCAGCATCGAGAGCCCGGCTGGACGTCGCAGCCTGTGCTACGACCGCACAGCGCTCGACGCCAGGAAGGAGAACAAACCCAGAGGCTGTGTCACGGATCTCGTTGCCGAAATGGGCGTCGAGCTGCTGTCGGAGCAGCAGTACCGCGCTCTTCAGGCGCTGGGCGAGTTCGACACCAAGACCTCCAGCTGGGTCGCAAGCCCGGAGGATGTCCGCTCGCTCGGTGGCGCGCTGTTCTGTGATCGCCGCTACGGCAAGGTCTTCGTCTATCACAACGGTGCAGAGTCCTACTTCGCCTCCCGAGGTTTCCGCGCGTTCGTCCGTGTATGAGCCGGGCAAGCCCCCGGCCGGCACCAGGGCCGCGCGTACCGCCCAGCCCATCGCCCAGCACCTCCATGGCCCCCACACCGTCCGCACGCCGGCCCGCCAGGGCGGGGGCCGAAGACCCGCCCCGTGGCCAGGTGGCACCAGCGCCAACGCCCGGTCCCGCTGCGTCCAACGCGGCGGTCGGGTTCGCTCGAACATGAGGCGTCGCAAGCCCGTCCTCCCTCGGCCACTCCTGACATGAAACTGCTCCTCACAGGTCTGAATGGAACGCTGGCGCCGGTTGTCGCACGGTCGGCCATGGCTCACGGGATCGACGTCGTCGGGTGGGATCGCGCCGCAACGCCGCCGGATGACGTCCAGGCGGCAGGGTCTTGGCTCGATACCCAGAAACCCGACGCGATCGCGCATCTGGCGATGGGGAGCGTCGCCTGGGCCGGGCTGCTCGCAAGGTACGCGGCCGACCGCTCGGTGCCCCTGCTCTTCACCAGCACCGCCATGGTGTTCCACCACCATCCGGACGGCCCGCACGGCGTTGGCGACGAGCGAAACGCCCAGGACGACTACGGCCAGTACAAGCGCGGATGCGAGGATGCGATCCTGGCCGCATGTCCCCGGGCCTGCATCGCTCGCATCGGCTGGCAGATCGATCCCCACCAGCCTGGCAACAACATGCTGCTCGCACTCGATCGGTGGCAGGCGCAGTCAGGACGTGTGTCCGCCAGCAGAGCCTGGCGGCCGGCCTGTTCCTTCATGCAGGACACGGCAGCGGGGCTGCTGAGCCTCCTGCGGCAGCCCGTGCCCGGGGTCACGCACATCGACAGCAATGCCGATGAGGGCCACGACTTCGCCAGCATCGCCCAGGCGCTCAAGCAGGTCTTCCAGCGCGAGGCCTGGGCCATCCACCCGACCGAGGAGTACGCGCATGACCAGCGCCTGGCCGGTGGTGGCGCACGGGTCCCGCCGCTGTCGCAAAGGCTGCCGCCGCTCGGACAGGCCGGCGCAGCGGCGCCTGACCCCCGCTGAGGTGCCAGAACAGGAGCCGTCGCATGCGCGTCGCCGTGGAATCCCCCGACCAACCGGACGTTGTTGCGCTCGTCGCGGAGCTCGATGCGTACCAGGACACGCTGTACCCGGCCGAAGCGCGATACGCACTCGACCTGGCTTCGTTGAAGAAGCCCAACGTCGTGTTCGCGGTGGCCAGAAACCCCGTGGGCGACGCGCTCGGCTGCGGCGCGGTTGTCGTCTCCGAGGGCTTCGGAGAGTTGAAGCGCATGTACGTACGCGAGCAAAGCCGAGGCCAGGGCGTGGCGCAACTGGTGCTGAAGGAACTGGAAGCGTCAGCGGCCAGGATGGGCTGCCAGGAACTTCTCCTGGAAACGGGCCCGTACCAGCCGCAGGCGCTCGCGTTCTACAAGAACCAGGGCTATGCGCGCCGAGGTCCGTTCGGTGCGTATCCCGACCATCCGCTCAGTGTCTTCATGGGCAAGCGCCTTGCGCAAGCACAGCCTCGAGCCTAGCCCCTTGATGCAGATCCCAGCGCGCCCTGGCGTGCACCCGTGGCCCGGGCCGGGGCCCTTTGGCATCATGGCGACCCGGGCTCGCAGCGCCGGCCGCCGGCGTCGAGGTCGGCCGGGCGCCAAGCCGCTGAAGCCAGGTCCTGCGTGAGTCCAGACACCCTTCTCCGCATCGCTGCGCTGTGCGTCGTCCTGGCATGCGCCGAAACGCTGCACGGCATTGCCAGGACCACCCTGGTCGTGCCGCGCATCGGCAAGGAACGCGCGACCCGACTCAGTGCGCTCACTGGAACGCTGCTGGCACTGGCGATCTGCTGGTTCCTGGTGCCTGGCATCAACCTCCAGTCCGCTGGCGCCCACCTGCTCCTGGGCGTGCTGCTCGCGGCGTTCATGACCGGTTTCGACATCGCGATCGGCAGGTGGCTCATGCGCAAGTCCTGGGCCAAGATCTGGCCAGACTTCAACCCCAAGACGGGCAACTACCTCCTGTACGGCCTGCTCGCGCTGTGCTTCGTTCCAGTCGTGGTCTGGTATGCCAAGGGTCATTGAGGTGCCGCTGCGCCCCAGGCCCGCACGCGACACGGCGGCCCGCCGCACCGTGACGCTCCGCCGGGCAGGCTGCAGGGGTGGTCAACAGCGGTGCCGCATCCATCACGGGCCGGGCCACGGCGTGCGTCCGCGCCGGCGTGCGCGGTACAAGGTTCGCCTTCCAGGGTCGGCATAGACTCGAAAGTCAGGCCGCATGAACACACTCCACTGTCCGCGATGCACCCTGGAACCCCAGGTCGAGGCACACGCGGCCGCGATGTTCCTGGTGCTCTCCGATCCGGCGATCTACGAGTACGAGGGCGTTCCGCCTCCTTCGGTCGAGAAGCTGGCCGACGGCTTCCGCCGGCGGGAATCGCGGGTCTCCCCGGACGGTCGGGAGCAGTGGTTGAACTGGGTCGTGCGTTTGCCCAGTGGAGAGCTGGCGGGTTACGTTCAGGCCACGGTCTATGGGAACGGCTCAGCCTGTGTTGGCTACGAGTTCTCGAGCAAGCACTGGGGGCAAGGCATCGCAAGCGCGGCGGTGCGCTGCATGCTCGATGAACTGCGCGGCGCCTACGCGGTGGGCAAGCTGGCGGCGGTGCTGAAGGCGGCCAACCGCCGGTCGGAGACGCTGCTCTTCAGGCTCGGCTTTGGGCCCGGAACGCCAGAGGATGCGCAGTGCTACGGGGCCGAAGCAGACGAGATCACGCTGGTGCTGCTGAACCAGCGTTGAGCGCTGCGGCACACCGGCGGCTCAGATCCTCGCCGAAGCCTGCCCCGTTCCACGCTCCCGGGCCCGCCGGCACGGGCGTGGTGAACCGGCCCTGAGCCAAAGTAGGATCGGTGCGGGCCGCTGCGCACAGCCTGTGCGGACGGTACGCCCTCGATGCGCTGGCCTCTCCTCCCAACCACGCCTGCACGCCATGGCCCCGATCACCCGTCTCCAAGGCAGCTGTCACTGCGGCAAGGTCACCTGGACGTACACGGGCGCCCTCGAGTCGGCAACCGCGTGCAACTGCACATCGTGCAGGCGTTGGGGAGGACTCTGGGCCTATGGCCACGAGAACGAGGAGATCTCGACAAGCGGCGCAACCCGGACCTACGTCCGCGGGCCCAGCCTCGAGTACCACTTCTGCCCGACTTGCGCGGTCGTCGCTTTCTGGAGGCTTCTCGAGACCGCCGAGGACGGGAAGCGCCGGATGGCGGTGAATCTGAGGATGACCGAGCCGGCAGCGATCGAACACCTGCCGATCGACCACTTTGAAGGCCTGGTCTCCTTCCAGGATCTGCCGCGCGATTCGAGGTGCGTGCGGGACATGTGGTTCTGACGGCCGCGAGGCGGCCCAGGGTCGGCTCCCAGGCTCGAGCCGCACCGGTCACGCCGCGAAGCGGCTCGCACCACAGCGAGAGCGATCGCGCGCCACCGGCTGCAGCGCCCCGTCAGGCGCGCGCAGCGTCTAGGCACGGCCGGAACGCCGGCTGCGCGGCTGCAGCTTGTCCAGGGCCGCGAACTGCTGCTTCAGCAGCAACATCAGGGTCCGGGCGTGATCGACCGGTATCCGCAGGCAGGTGGTCCCGGCCTCGTCGTCACGCAGCTTGCGGATCATCACCAAAGCATCGACACTGACCTCAATCAGGCCTTTGTCGTGCTTCATCGACTTCAGGCGCTGCACCTCGATGTCGTAGGGCTTCAAGTCTGGCTCTCCTCGGTCTGATCAGCTGCATTCTCCGCGCACTGTTGCACCCGCCGCGCGACCGTGCGGCCCCGCGCCTCGCTCCACGCCCCAGCCCGCGAAGGCCGGGCTGGGCTCGATCCTCGAGCACCGCGGCCACCCTCATCAGGGCGCTCGATCGCCGAACCGTCGCCTTGGCCCTGCCCGGGTTCTGCTGGGCTGCCATCGCGGCCGCTCAACCACTCGCGGCCCCGAACGTCGTCGTCGTCAGCCCGAGCCTGGTCACCGCCGGTCAGCCCACGGCCCATGCCCTGGCCGCTCTGTCCGAGCAAGGCTTCAAGGCCGTCATCTACCTGGCGCCGAGTTCGGTGCCCGACGCCATCCGGAACGAACCCGAGCTTGTCACGAACCAGGGTCTGGAGTTCATCCACATCCCCATTCCCTTTGGCTCGCCGACTGCGGCGCACGTCGAAGCCGTGTCCGCCGCGTTGCAACGGCTCCATGGTCGGAAGGTCCTGGTTCACTGCCAGGTGAACCTGCGCGCGTCCACGATGGTCTTCCTCCATCGCGCCATCCAGGAGAAAGTACATCCGGCCACCGCGTGGGAGGCCGTCACCCCGGTATGGTCGCCGCAAGGCCCGTGGAAACGCCTGGTGCTGGCTCAGCTGGCCCAGCACCGCATCACGTTCGACCCCTTCTGATCAGACCCACGGTGGCGCCGAGCCCTGTGTTCCGCCATCGAGACCCGTGAGGTCGGCGCCTTGTTGTCCCGGACCCGTGGTTCCGCGGTCTGCTGCAGCGTGCCAGGTGATCCGCCGCAAAGGCCGCGCGCGGGGCGCTTGCGGCCCGACCCTCGGCCGGCGCCGGAGGGCTGCGGCGGCGCCCTGCGGCCGGTTGCACCCGGGGTACCATCGCCGCACCCGGCCTTGCGGCACCCGCTTCCGTGGCCGGGTTCAGTTCGAACCTGGGGCATCGCGATCCGTGGCCGCTTCTCCGTTCTTCGCTCGCATCCGCGAACAGGTGCTGCAGCTGACGGCCGCTGTGCCCAGGGGGAAGGTCTGCACCTTTCAGTCCATGGGCGAACACCTCGACGTCGTGCCCCGTCATGTGGCCTACATCCTCAGCCGGCTCGAAGACCACGAGAAGGTCGCGTGCCCCTGGCACCGCGTGGTGAGCGGCGACGGGTCGCTCGGCAGCCCGCGACGCAACCCGGACGGAACCAGCCAGGCAGAGCTGCTGCGCGCGGAGGGCATTCCGATCAGCGCAAACCGTATCGAGGCAGGGCTCGAGCGGGTCTTCCTGCCGGCCGAAAGGCTTTCGAGCGGCCTGCCGAAGCAGAAGCGTCCTCCGGACGCGCCCGCGCCCAAGGCCAGGAGCACCCAGCCGGGTCGCAAGCGGTGAAGGCTCTGGCCCTGTTCAAACCGGGCCCCGCACGGCCGGCGCCGCGGGGCCATGCGATCCGTGGGTACCCTCTTCGTGGGCGGCCGCACGGCCCCCGCTTCCGTCGCCCGAGCTGGTTCGGACGCAAAGCCGCAGTTCCGCCCCCCGCAAGCACGCTCGCCACAGCTCCAGGAAGTTGAAGATGACGCTCGAGGCCGTTGCCCTGTTCGCTCTGGCCCTGGCGCTGCCCCTGGGGCTGGTTGTCGAGTACTTCCAGTGGAGCCGCTGGATCTTCGGCAAGTCGGCGGGGGACGAACCGAGCCTGCTTCGTTTCGGCTGGCTTGCCGTCGGCGCGTTCGGCCTCCTTCAAGTGGCCGCCTGGATCTACGAGGTTCTGGTGCCTCGCGACCCCTCGTACTTCGTGACGCGGTTTGGCTACTTCCTGGTGGCCACGCTCGCTGTCGGCTTCGCCTTCTACGCCGCGCGCGAAGTCGGCCACTTCGCGCGCGCCATGAAGCGGAAGTGAGGTGACGCGCGTCCTCACACGGCACACCGCTTCGATCGACCAAAGCGGCGTCTGGCTTCGCATCGGTGGTACTGTCGGGCCCTCTCGAACCATGCCCCGCCCCATGCTGCTGTTCCACCGGGTGCCCGCCCTTGCCGTTCTGGGCCTGGCTCTGCTCCTCGGCGCACCCGTGCTGGGCGCGCAGCAAGCGCCCCAGCCGGAACCGAGCCCCGGCGCAACCGGCCCTGGCGTGCATGGCCACCGATCGGACACGGCCGCGAGCCGAGCGGGTTCCGGGAAGGAACTCCTGCAAGAACTCAGCCCAAGACGAGCGGCTTGTCTGAAGGAAGGCAGCTCGTGCGCTGCAAAGGAATCGGTCTGCTGCGCTGGTCTTCTCTGCGTCGGCTTCAAGCAGCCCGTCTGCATGCCGAACACCTAGACGCCGCCGGGCGCGGGCCAACGGGTACCCCGCAACGCCTCTCGTTCGCCCGACATCCCGCCCCACGGGGGCAGGCAATGCACGGCAAGCCTGAGGTACGCTGTGCGGGTCGCCTGTCCAGCCTTGCGCGGCCCGCAGCGGCGGTCGGGGTTGGCTCGAAGCGTGGCCCTCGAGGCCTCGCCAGGTGCATTCAACCTGGAGTGATCCATGTCAGTCGTGCGCTACCTGGTCGATGACGTCGACGCGGCCCTCCCGTTCTACAAGGCCCTCGGCTTCAAGCTCGCAGACCGATGGGGGCCGCCCTTCGCGATCGTCAAGAGAAAGTCACTCAGCATCTGGCTCAGTGGCCCAGGCACTTCCGCGCGCAAGAAGCTCAGGGATGGCTCCGTACCCGAGCCCGGTGGCTGGAACCGGCTGGTGATCGAGGTCAAGGACATCGATGAGACGCTTGCCTCGCTGGCTGCGCTGGGTGCAAAGGTCCGGAGCAAGCCGATCTCGGGTCCCGGTGGCAGGCAGGTGCTCGTGGAGGACCCGTCAGGCAACCCGGTCGAGCTGTTCGAACCCCGCGCGGACGAGGCGAAGACCTGAGCCTTCGCCCTGCACACGGACCGCATCGGCGCGGCTCCATCCGCCCTGAAAGGGGCATCGTGGCCACACCGCTGGAACACACGCAGCGAACCCCTGGCGGCTCAGGACGCCACCGGGAAGCTCGGAGGCTCGGCCCGTCGTCCGAGCGCCGCCCGTCTCTGCGTTCACCCTGGGGTCGAACGCCAGGCATCGCCCAAGCCC
>SXGT01413426.1_pt1 | contig 12343 bp, 11 predicted proteins | sample 3176221 | NCBI WGS metagenome assembly SXGT01 (sample SAMN11356862, study PRJNA531348) | freshwater metagenome | isolation source: freshwater sample F1-120 | place: China: Fuxian Lake, Yuxi | collected 2017-12-25
CAGCGCCTACGGTGACAAGGGCGCCGAACGCGACACCGGCGGCTTCGACGGCACCGCGTTCTGGACCCGCAGCGGCGTCGGGCACGCGCTGACCCCCGAAGAACTCGGCGGTGCACTAACACAGGGCATCCCGGCCTTCGGTGACTCGATCGGCGGGATGAACATCGCCGGTGGTATCTCCGCGGCGCTGTTCCACCGGGAGCGCACCGGCGAGACCTCCGAGATCGACGTGTCCCTGCTGAGCACGGCGTGGTGGGCGGCTGGTGCCAGCGTCACCCAGGGGATGGAGACCGGCGAGACCATGCGCTCGGTGATGCCGAATTCCGTTGGCCCCACGGTGAACCCCTTCCTGGGCAATTACCTGACCTCCGATGGTGGCACCATCAACCTGTGCATCGTCAGCCCGACCGGATATATCCGGGACGCCTTCGAGCATCTCGGGCTGCCCGAACTGGCCGATGACCCGCGCTTCTCCGATGTGCTGCCGCTGATCGAGAATGCCGCGGCCGCCGTCGAACTGATCACCGCAGCGATCCGCAGCAGACCGTTCGACTACTGGCGCACGCACCTCAAGACGATGAGAGGCCAGTGGGCGCCGTTCCAGAGCCTGGTGGACCTGGGCAGCGACGAGCAGGCGCTGGCCAATGACATGGTCACCGAGGTCGAAGGCTCCGACGGCACACCGTTCAAGGTGGTGCGCGGTCCGGTGCAGTTCAACCACGAACCGCTGCAGACCACCCGCGCGCCGCAGGCCTCCGAACACACCGAGCTCGTGCTGATGGAGATCGGCCTGGAATGGGATCGCATCGAGGAGTTGAAGGACGCCGGCGCGATAGCCTGAGCATGTGCCCTCCCTCCTGCTCCGGAGCGCGCCGCTGCTGTTGACGCCGGTGCTCCTGGCGGTGAGTACGTTTCCCGGCGAGTTCCGGGTATCGGCCGGCTACTGGGTACTCGCCTGCACGGCGGCCCTGGTCTTCCTCTTGGGCGGGCGATGGCCGTTTCCGGTGTCGCTCGCGCTGTCCGCACTCGCGGTGCCGCTGTTCGCGGCCCAGGCGTGGGGCCTGTCCGGTCTGGTGCCCTATATCGGTGCGTTGGCGCTGGCCGAGCTGGCGGCACGCACCGACCGCGATCCGATCATCGCCATCGCCGCCACCGGCTGGCTGCTGGCACTGGTGGTGGGGGTGCAACTCGACGATCACGCCGCACGGTGGAGCGCCGCCGATATCACCACCGTGGTGGCGGCGTTCGGACTGCCGCTGCTGCTCGGGCTGTACCTGCGCGGTCAGCGACGGGTCCGGGCACTCGCGGAATCGCAGGTCCGTGCCCAGGAACGGGGCGCCATGGCGCGTGAGCTGCACGATCTCGTCGCCCATCACATGGCGTCCATCGCGCTGCGCACCGGGGTTGCCGAACACGTGATCGGCGGGGCGGATCCGCGGGTCGCCGAGGTGCTCGACGATGTGCACCGCACCGCGGCCGACGCGCTGGCCGATATCCGGCGCTGGCAGGCGGCCCTGCGTGACCCGGCCCTGCACGAGGTGGCCATGGTGGAACCCGAGGCGCTCTGGGGCGAGATCGATGCCGCCGTGCACCGCACCCGCGCAGCGGGTTTCACCGTCGAGGCGGATATCGACGCGACGATCACTGGGCTGGACGCGATGGCGCGCCTCACCGCATTGCGGGTGACGCAGGAGGCGCTCACCAATGTGATGAAACATGCCGATCCGGAAGGCCCCGTGCAGCTGTCCATCGCGCGCCGCGATGGCGGTGTGGAGATCGGCGTCGACAGCGTCGGGGTCGACGAGCAGCAGGGTGGCCTGGGCATCATCGGCATGTCGGAGCGGATGGACCTCTGCGGCGGCACAGTCGCCGCCGGCCGCAGCGAGCAGGGCTGGAAGGTACGGGCATGGCTACCCGCGTCCTGATCGCCGATGACCAACGCCTGGTCCGGGCCGGACTGCGCATGCTGTGCGAATCGACGGACGGTGTGCAGGTGGTCGGTGAGGCCGCCGACGGTGCGCAGGCGGTGCGGTTGGCCGCCGAGTTGACGCCGGATGTGATCCTGATGGATCTCCGGATGCCAGGGGTCGACGGTATCACCGCCATCGGGCAGGTGCTCTCCGGACGTCCCGAGGCAAAGATACTGGTGCTCACCACCTTTGACGACGACGACCATCTGTATCCCGCGCTGGCCGCCGGGGCTGCGGGCTTCCTGGTCAAGGACACCGACCCCGCCGAACTGATTGCCGCGGTACATCGGGTGGCCGCAGGTGACTTCGTGCTGTCACCGCATCTTCTGCAGCGGTTGGTATCCCGGGCGGTCGACGCACGTGTTCCCGATGGCCGCACTGCGGCGCCGCTGACCGCGCGTGAAGAGGATGTGCTGCCCCTGCTCGTCGAGGGTCTGTCCAATCAGGAGATCGCCGATCGGCTGCACCTCGGCGTCACGACCGTCAAGACGCACGTGGCGAACCTGATGGACAAGCTCGGTGCGCAGAACCGGGTGCAACTCGCGGTGTTCGGATATCAACGCATGGCGTGAGGCATGTCCATGGCCATCGGCTCGGCCTGCTGCCCGGGATCGAGCACCAGGAACTGACCCATCATGCCCTGGTCCTCATGCAGGGCCAGATGGCAGTGATACATGTATGGGAAGGTGGGATCGGTGTAGTCCGAGAAGCGGACCGCTAGCCGTATCCGTTGCCCCGGTGGGGTATACACCGTGTCCTTGTAGCCTGCCAGCTGCGGCGGTGGCGGCATGCCGTCGATGTCGATGACCCGGAACTGGGTGTCGTGCACGTGGAAATTGTGCGGCCAGTTGTCCACGTTGCGCACCGTCCAGATCTCGTCGGTGTCCACGGTCGCCTGGAAGTCGATGCGGTTCATGTCCATCCGGTTCCGGTTGATCATGAACCACTGCAGTTCGAACTCGCGGTGCACCGAGCGCGCCGGATCCGGCAGCGCCGGCAATACGGCGAGCGCTGCGGGGAGCGCGGCGCTCGGGCGCAGGGTGGGCTCCGGTTCCAGCCGCAGGATGGTGAACGAGTCACCGACGCCGAAACGGGCGGCCTCCTCGGCGTCCAGGCCGGCCCGGCCATCGATCGGGAATGATTGCAGCACAGCGGAATTACCCGCCGAGCAGTCGACGATGATCTCGGCCCGCTCGCCCGGACTCAGCTGCACCCGGGTGGCCGGAACGGGAGCGGTGAGCAGTCCGCCGTCACCGGCGACGATATGGAAAGCCCGGCCGTCGGAGAACCCCAGGTTGTACAGCCGGCCACCGGAACCGTTGAGGATGCGCAACCGGACCCGCTCGGTGCGCACCGTGAGATGGGCTCCGGCAATACCGTTGGTCACGATGGTGTCGCCGAGCAGGCCGATGTCCGTCGGATCGGATTCGTCGAGGGCACCGGCGGGCGTGAACCGGCGGTCCTGGATGATCAGCGGGATGTCGTCGACGCCGTAATCGCGTGGAAGACCCACCGCGCCGTCGCCGTCATCGCCGATGAGGAACATGCCGGCCAGTCCCCGGTAGATGTGTTTCTCGGTGGCGCCGTGCGGATGCGGGTGATACCAGAGTGTCGCCGCGGGCTGGCGCACCTGCCAGCGGGGCTGCCATCGCCCGCCGGCCGGCACCGTCTGATGCGGACCGCCATCGCACTGGGCCGGCAGGGGCATACCGTGCCAGTGCACGGTGGTCGGCTCGGTCAGCGCGTTCTCGACGTGGACCGTCACCGATTCACCGCGCCGGGCGCGCAGCGTCGGCCCCAGAATCGAACCGTTGAATCCCCAGGTGGCGGTGCGCACCCCGGGCAGCATCTCGGTCTCGCCGGCCATCGCCCGCAGGGTGAAGACGCGAGTGCCATCTGGGTCGACGGTCGAGTCGGCCAGCGGCGGGATCGGCAGCGGACGGGTCAGTGCCTGTGCGCGGCGCTCGGGCTGGGGGCCCGAGCAGGCCAGCGTCAGGGCGAGTGGAGTTGCGGTGAGGCCGACGAGGAGCTGTCGGCGGGACAAGAGGGGCACACATCGAGTCTTCGGCGTCCCGCGCAGGCAGGAATCGGCCCGCAGGCCGGGTAATTCGGACCGCGGGGACCTTGTGCGACCCGTGTGGTGTCTGCTAGACGCCGGTAGCCACCCGTGGTGCCCGGTCCGCCGGAGCGGTGTCGAGCACCAGCTCGGCCACCCGGTTCCGGTGTGCTTCGGCACTGCCCAGCAGCGCGGCGTCGGTGGTGGCCCTCTTGAAGTACAGATGCGCCTGGTGCTCCCAGGTGAAGCCGATCCCGCCGTGCACCTGGATGGTGTCGGTGGCGATCCGGGAGAACGCCGCCGAGGACAGCGCCTGTGCGATGGCGGCCGCCAGGGCCGGGTCGTCGGAGCCGTCGCCCAACGCCCACACCGCGTGATAAGTGGCCGAGCGGGCATGCTCCAGATCGACCATGCCCTCGGCCAGCCGGTGCTTGACGGCCTGGAAGGACCCGATCGGACGGCCGAACTGCAGCCGGGACTTCGCGTACTCGACCGAGAGGTTCAGCAGATGCGCTGCGGCGCCGATCTGTTCGGCCGCCAGCAGCGCCGAACCGACCTGCAGCGCGTGGGTGATCACCCGGTCGGCCTCATCCGGTCCGGCCAGCAGCCGGGCCGGTGCATCGGAGAGCTCGATGGTCGCCTGCGGCCGGGTCAGGTCGAGGGTGACCAATGGGGTGCGCTGCACGCCGGGGCCGTTCGCGTCGACGGCATAGAGCGCCACGCCCCCGGGACCCGTTGCGGCAACCAGGAGTTCGTCGGCGGCATCGGCATCGACGACACGTTCGACAGTTCCGGTCAGTCGCTCGGTACCGGTGACGGTGATGGCGGTGGCGTCGAAGGCGCCGGCCCGGTCCGGGACCGCGAAGGCCGCGGTGCGGGTGCCCTCGACCAGGGCGCCGAGCAGCTCGTCACGGTCCGGACCGCCCGATGCCGCGACCAGCGCCGGGATGGCCAGGAACACGGTGCCGAAGAGGGGCCCGGTTGCCAGCGCCGCGCCGAGTTCCTCCACCGCGATGGCCTGATCGACCAGGGTGCCGCCGACGCCGCCGGCGGCCTCGGGCACGGACAGCCCCAGCACGCCGAGCTCGGATCCCAAGCGCTGCCAGACTTTCCGGTCGAAGCGCGGCTCGGATTCCATCTGGGTACGGGCCTTGGCCTCGCCGAAGTTGTCGGCGCTGAATTTGCGCACCGCATCCCGGAGTTGGGCCTGCTCGCCGGTGAACACGAACTCCTGCACATCAGCCACGCTGTCGGGCTGATCCGTAAACTCCTCAGCCACACTGTCGGGCTGATCCGCAAGCTTCTCAGCCACGCGGCACCTCTTTCCACGGCATACCGGCGTCGGCCCGCAGATCACCGGGCAGCCCCAGGATCCGTTCGGCCAAGATGTTGCGCATCACTTCCGATGTCCCGCCTTCGATGGTGTTGGCCTTGCTGCGCAGGAAGCGCTGCTGGATGGGACCCCGCCAATCCGTGTCTTTTTCCGAGGCGTCGTCGTCACCCACGTGCAGCCCGTACCCGTGATACAGAATGCCCTCGGCGCCAAGCAGATCCATGCACCAGGTGTAGATGTGCTGGTTGAGTTCGGCGCCGACCAGCTTGCCGATCGATCCCTCCGGGCCCGGCCCACCGACGGTCGCGGTAGCCCGCGAGCGCTGCGCCGTCAGCCGCTGGGCTTCCGAGCGCAGCCACAGCTGGGTCAGCCGGTCGCGCAGCACCGGGGTCTGCAGATCGGGGCGCGAGGCCCACAGCCCGACGGCCTCGGCGATGGTGCCCGCGCCGCGCTTGGCACCGCTGCCGCCGAGCGCACTGCGCTCGTTCATCAGCGTCGTCATCGCCACGCCCCAGCCGTTGCCGACGTCCCCGAGCCGGTGCGCATCGGGGATGCGGGCATCGGTGATGTAGACCTCGTTGAATTCGGCCTGCCCGGTGAGCTGCCGCAGCGGCCGCGTCTGCACACCGGGGGCGTGCATGTCCAGCACGAAATAGGTCAGCCCCTTGTGCTTGGCCACATCGGGATTCGTGCGCGCCAGCAGCAGCCCCCAGCGCGCCCGATGCGCCAGGCTGGTCCATACCTTCTGCCCGTTGATGACCCAGTCGTCACCGTCGCGGACGGCGGAGGTCGCCAACCCGGCCAGATCGGATCCGGCGCCGGGCTCCGAGAACAGCTGACACCAGATGTCCTCGGTGCTGGCCAGCGGCCGCAGCCAGAACCTCTTGAGCTCCTCGGACTGCGCGTGTTCGCGCACGGTCGGCGCGGCCATCCCGTAGCCCATCGGGTTGAGCCCCAGCGGCATCGGACCACCGGCGCCCTGCAGGATGCCGTCCGCGACGGCCTGCAGCCCGCGGGAGACCCCCAGGCCGCCGAGTCCCTCCGGGAAGTGCACCCAGGACAGACCGGCGTCATAGCTCGCCGTGAGGAACTCCGGGATCGGGACCTTCTTCGGGTCGTGGTCGGCCACGACCTGCCGGGCCAGGTCAGCGACCCGGTCCGCATCGGCTTTCGCGCTCATCCAGCCACCCTAGGTAAGGGTGATCGACGTCACGTAGGCGGGTCTACCAACCGGTGGGGCAGGATGTGGTTCATGCACGTCACAGCGAACGCGACCGTCAACGCCCCGATCGACACGGTGTGGGCCACCCTGACCGACCACGTCGGCATGGCCGGCTGGGGTCCGGGGGTCAAGGTCACCCTCGGCAAGCCCGGCACCCCCGATCCGAACGGGCTGGGCGCGGTCCGCCGGATCAGCACCCCGGGCCCGGGCCCGGACATCGTCGAAGAGGTGGTGACCTTCGACGCGCCACACGTGTTCGGCTACAAGGCGCTCTCGGGCACCCCGTTCCCCGGCTACACCGGCGAGGTGCGGCTGACCCAAGCCGGCACGAGCACCCGCATCGAATACACCATCGGCTCGACCGCCACGTTCCCGCTGGTGAAGATCCCGCTCGCCGGGATCGGGCAGGTCCTGCTGCGGCTGCTGGTACGGGCCTCCTCGCGCGCGGCGGGCTAGCTCCCGACCGACCAAATTCACGTGTTTCGGGCGTTCTGAAGCGGGCACCTCCTTAGAAGGAAGCGGAACACCGCCTTTCAGGAGACGAACGCCATGAACGCCAGGAAATTCGCAGCGGTGGCGGCCGGAGTCGCCGTCGCCGTGGGAGCAACCAACGGCCCCCTCGCATCCGCCGATCCCACCGTTGCCGGGTTCGGCACGCAACTACGGGCCGCCGACATCGACGGCGCGGGAGTCGGCGGCTACACCGTCCACGATCTGCAGCCCAGCGGCACCGACGTGTTGAGTGTGCCGGTCATCGGGGATGTGCCGCTCGCGGGTGTGCTGTGGGAGGCGCGGACCGATGTCGACGCGGTCGCGGGCTCAGTGGTACCCGCCATGCAGCATTTCAGCGCGCGCACGTCCGAGGGCCAGAGCTACCGAGTTCTCGTGCAGGCGTTGGTCCCAGACCTCGGCGTCTCACCGCTGAGGGAGGGCGGGGCTTCCGACGGGAAGATCTATTTCGACGTCACCGGGCCCGCTCCGACCGAGGTCAGCTACGACGACGGCCGGAACCGGCTTGTCTGGTCCGGCTGAGAGGAGAGCCATGAAATCCGATCGATTCCGGACGCTCGCGAAGGCCCAAGGCCCCTTCGTATCCGTCTACTTCGATGATTCCCACGACACCCCGGACGCCCGCACCCGACTGGAATTGCAGTGGCGACACCTCGAAGAGCAGCTACTCGGTGAGGGCGTGGGCGGCGCACTGGTCCAGCGGATCCATCAGGCTTATGACGGTGAGCCACCGGCAGTGGGCCGGCGTGGGCTGGGCATCGTCGCCGCCGATGATGTCGTGGTCACCCAACGACTGGATCACGTTCCGGAGTCCACCACCATCCGGGTGGCAGAGCGGCCCTACCTGGTCCCGATCGTCGAACACGCCGCGTACTCGGCGACCTACATCGTGGCGCTCGTCGACCACGTGGGCGCCGATATCGCCGTGTACCAAGGGGGACGGGTGCGCAAGGAAAGCGCAGAGGGCGGCGAGTACCCGGTGCACAAGGCGTCCGGAGCAGAGACACCGGCTTACGGTGATCCGCAACCGCGAGTCGAGGAAGCAGTGCGGAGAAACATCCGGACGGTGGCCGACCGGCTGACCACTCTGGTCGACGAGGTCGATCCAGAGGCGGTGTTCGTGGTCGGCGAGGTGCGTGCGCGCAATGACCTCGTCACCGCGTTGCCGAAACGGGTCGCCGAGCGTGCTGTGCAGGCGAACCTCGGCGCACGGCATGACGTCGACGAAGCCGTGCTGGCCGATTTCGTGACCGGGTATTTCGAGATCGACCGCGCGGCGGCAGATGACGCAGTGCTACAGCGGTTTCGGTCCGAGCTCGACCGAGACGCCGGATTGGCCACCGAGGGTCTCCACGGGGTGTGTGCGGCGCTGCGGGAGGGAGCGGTGGAAACGCTACTCATCGGCACCATCGGTGATGCGACCGTGCTGGTGGGGGATGCGCGGGCGATGGTGGCACCGAATGCGCAGGTGATGTCGGAGCTGGGAGCGAAATCCACCTCGACCGTGCGCGCCGATGAGGCGCTACCGCTGGCCGCGATCGCCATCGACGCGGAACTCGTCGCGGTGGATGGTGCCGCGGCGCTGCGGGACGGGATCGGTGCGGTGCTCCGATACGCACCGCGCACGGCAGCGACGTGACACCCGATGGACTGGCTCGCGGCGTCGGAGTCGTGGTGGGGCCGAGTTGTCCTGGAACGTGGCATCGCGGCCGTCTATGTGGTCGCCTTCCTCAGCGCCGCGCTGCAGTTCCGGGGACTGCTCGGCAGCAACGGACTGACTCCGGTCCCGAAATTCTTGGAGCGCAGTACTTTCCGGACTTCTCCGAGCATCTTTCACCTGCACTACTCTGACCGCTTCTTCGGGTGCGTGTGCTGGTCCGGTGTCGCGGTCTCGGCGGCGATGGTCACCGGCTTGGCCGACCTCGTGCCGCTCTGGGGCGCAATGGCACTCTGGCTCGGTTTGTGGGTGGCGTACCTGTCCATCGTCAACGTCGGCCAGGTCTGGTATTCGTTCGGTTGGGAGTCCCTGCTGCTGGAAGCGGGCTTCCTTGCGGTGTTTCTGGGCAACGACGAGACCGCACCGCCGCTGCCGGTTCTGATACTCGCCTGCTGGCTGCTGTTCCGTGTCGAGTTCGGCGCGGGCATGATCAAGATCCGTGGCGACCGGTGCTGGCGAGACCTGACCTGCCTGGACTACCACCACGAGACGCAGCCCATGCCCGGGCCGCTGAGCTGGTTCTTCCACCGGATGCCGAAACCTCTGCACCGCGTGGAGGTCGCCGGCAACCACGTCGCGCAACTCCTGATCCCGTTCGGCCTCTTCGCGCCGCAACCGGTGGCCGGTATCGCCGCCGCAATCATCGTCGTGACCCAGTTGTGGCTGGTCGCCTCCGGCAACTTCGCCTGGCTCAACTGGCTGACCATCGTGCTGGCGTGCAGCGTGATCGACGACGCCACGTACGGGTGGACGAGGCCGGCCCACGCGCCGTCCACGGTGCCCGGCTGGTTCGGGGTCGCGGTCCTGGCGTTCACCGTGCTGGTGGTGGTGCTCAGTTGGCGGCCCGCCCGCAATCTGCTGTCCCGCCGGCAACGCATGAACAGCACGTTCGACCCCCTGCACCTGGTCAACTCGTATGGCGCTTTCGGCAGCGTCGGCAAGATCCGCCACGAGGTGGTGTTCGAAGGGACTTCGGACACGGTCGTCGATCAGCACACCGAATGGCGCGAGTACGGGTTCAAGGGCAAGCCTGGTGACGTCACGCGGGCACCGCGGCAGTGGAGCCCATATCACCTGCGCCTGGACTGGCTGATGTGGTTCGCCGCGGTATCTCCGTCGTATGCCCGGCCGTGGATCGGCGCGTTGTGTGCGGGCATGCTGTCCAACGACCACGACATCGTGAAATTGCTGCACCACAATCCGTTTCCTGATCATCCACCGGAATGGGTCCGCGCCGTCCTCTATCGCTACCGATTCACCACGTGGGAAGAACTGCACCGGACCCGGGCCTGGTGGCATCGCGAGCGGGTCGGCGAATACCTCGCTCCGGTGTTTTCCGGTGTCTCCGGACGGGCAACCCAGAGCGGAGATGACACCGACAGGAGGAAATGATGGCCGTGTCCGCCGCCCATGAGCGCATCCGTGCGTGTCTCGTCGACGTCGAGTTTCCGGCGAGCAAGGACTCGTTGGTCGACGCGGCCATCCGCCACGACAGCACTGATATCGCACGGGCGTTGTTGGCCATCGCCTCCGACACCTATGCCAACCGCGCGGAGGTCATGGCCTCGGTGACGCTCGCCGACCTCTAGCGCAGTGCCGCGACCTGGGCGACCGTCAGGGCCGAGGTGAGTCGCAGCAGATCCCGCGGCCGCGACAACTGCAGCCCGGTCAGCTCTTCCAGGCGTCTGATCCGCTGGGCAACGGTGTTGGGATGCAGGTGAAGTGCGTTCGCGGTGGCCCGGCGGTCCAGGCTGTGCTCCAGGTGCACGCGCGCGGTGTGGATGAGTTCGGTCTGCCGGCTCCGGTCGTAGTCGAGGACGGGGCCGAGCACGGCGCGCGCGAACGCCTGTAGCCGCTGCGGGTCGTCGAGTTGCAGCAGCAGATGGTCGATCGTCACATCGGCCATGTCGATCACCGTCGTCGATCGATTGTCCGACGCGAGATTCATGGCACCGCAGAGGGTTCGGTAGGCATCCGGCAGATCGGTCACCGTGCCGGTGGCGGAGACGGCTGCCACGCCGACCTCGGCGGCGCCGGATGCCGACAGGGTGCCGACGAGCTTGCCGGCCAGATTCACGGCCTTCGAGTGTGATTCCCAGGAGCACACCAGCACCAGATCGCCGCGATACAACGCGGCCAGCGGTCTGGGGGTGAAATCGGCGGCGAACCGGTCGGTGATCGCCAGAATCCGCTCGGCCCGTTCGGCTTCCGGCCACCGGATGGTGATCAACGTCTGGCTGCCGGACAGGTCCCAGCCGAGACGCCGCGCCCGCTCCAACAGCGAGCCCGTGGCCTGGGCATCGGCGACATCCGCGGTCAGCAGGTCGGCGAGCAGCGAACCGCGCAGGCGCTGTTCCACCTCGGCGGCGGTGCGGGCCCGCAGCAGCTCCAGCGCGGTCACCACCGCGGCATGTTCCACCGCGCGGACATCGAGTGCGGACAACGCATGCTCGCCGGCGACCTGGATCCTGGCCACCACGGTTCCGCCGAGGACCACTCCGGATTCCCAGTGATCATCGACGGGGATCACGGTGGGACTGAGCTCGCTGCCGTGAACCTCGTCGATCAGCACGGCGCGCCCCAGCAACTCGGCCAGTGCATCGGCCACCCCCGCGACACCCTCGCCGCGCAGTGCGGTGGCCATCAGCAGCCCGTGCACCTCCTCGGCGCGGCGGAGTTCCCGGATGGTGGCCTGCTCCTGGGCCCGCAGTTGTGCGGTCCCCAGGGCGATCGCCACCTGGGTGGCGAGCGTTGTGACGAGGCTGACCTCGGCGGCATCGAAGCTGTGCGGCCCGGTGCGGTAACCGTTGAGCGCACCGATGACCGCTCCGGCCCGGCGCAGCGGCACGGAGATCAGCGCCCGGTAGCCCTGTTCGTGGGCCACCCCGCCCCAGCCGAACTCGGGGACCAACTCGATGTCCTCCAGGATCACCACCTCGCCGGTGCGGAACGCGATGCTGGTCGGTGCCTCCTGTTCGCCGTCGACGTCCAGCAGGATCGGACGGTCGGCATTGACCTGCGCGATGTAGTCGCCGGACAGGCCGTGCGAACCGACGATGGTCAGCGCCGCGCGGGCGTCGTCGGGCAGGAACACCGCGCAGAAGTCATAACCGAGCAGGGTGCACGCGGTGCGGGCCACCCGATCCAGCAATTGGGCGACGGGTTCGTCCCCGCCGACCGCCTCACCGATGCCGGCCAGCGCGTGCAGCCAGCGTTCCAGCGTCGGGTCGCCGGCAGGATATGTCGTGGAGGACATAACAGTCAGCATAAGTGTGTGCCGATTGACATTGCCCGACCGGTTGGATCCCGAGCATGGTGGGTCTCGTGATCACCGTCACAAGAATCCGTTCGAGGAGAGTGCCGATGCGCAGAACTGCCAAAACTCTGGTGGCCTTGATGGCCACCGCCGTCCTGGCACTGACCACGGCCTGCTCGGCAGGGCTCGGCGGGCCCGCGTCATCGCGGTCCGCCCAGGACGGCGTCATCCGCTTCACCTTCGCCCCGGACCCGATCTGGGACTACATGCACGACGCCG
>SXGT01554147.1_pt1 | contig 12342 bp, 7 predicted proteins | sample 3176221 | NCBI WGS metagenome assembly SXGT01 (sample SAMN11356862, study PRJNA531348) | freshwater metagenome | isolation source: freshwater sample F1-120 | place: China: Fuxian Lake, Yuxi | collected 2017-12-25
CATTTCGCGGGGGCGTTCCCGCTGTGGCTGGCGCCCGAGCAAGTGCGAGTGCTGCCGATCAGTGAGAAGTCGGCTGAGTATGCCGGCGAGGTGCTCGCAAGACTCAAGGCTGCTGGGCTGCGGGCCAGCATCGACGATGGCAACGAGCGGATCCAGGCGCGCATCCGCGATGCTGCCGAAGAGAAGGTGCCCTACATGGCGATTGTTGGGCCGCGGGACGCGGAAAAGAAGCAGGTCAGCATCCGGGTGCGCGGCCGGGCCGAGGACGCCGGCGCGATGGGGCTGGAGGAGTTTGTGAACGCGCTGCAGGCGGAAGTGCGCACGCGCGCCGCCGCGAGCAACCTCGCTACCTAGCCTCCGTTTCTGCGTGGATCAGGCCCAAGATAGAACTGATTCACGCAGAATCGTCAGGCGGCGCGCGGGTGGTGCGTACCAAGAGGTGACTCAGCCACCCCTACCATCCGGTGACCGTGGATGATCCATTCGAATCCAACGATCCATTCGACCTCATGAACTGGGGGTTCCTGCGCTCGTTCGGTCCGGTTGATTTACCAGATGGTCGGCGGGCCATGCTGTGGCTGCTGGATGCGTTTACGGAGGACAATGGCAGTGATATGGAGTGGATTCCTCGCGTGAAGACATGCGCGGCGGGACAGGAGCCGCCGGAGATCATGTTGCTCGATGTCGTATCCATGCGGCGGCAGAAACGGCCGTCGATCGTTGCGGAGGGGATGGAGGCCTACCTAGTTGGCGCTTGTCTGTTTCAGCCCGCGATCACCAGCGGGATCGTCGACTTCGCGATCGACAAAGCCCTCTTTGAGGACGACCGAACCGGCCCGTTCAACAAGTTGGTTGAGGTCGCCATCGAGTGGCCGGGGTCCGGGTGGGATCACCCGTCGTCACACTCCGGGGAGAGCGTCTTTGGCCCGTTCACCCTCGACTGCTTCGCCAAAGAGCGGGAGCCCGGATCGGGCAAGTGGCATCTGGTGTGGGTCTGCAAGGACGGGACCCTCAAGGAGTCGACTTTCGATCACTCAGGGCCGCCAGAGGAGCTGGGCGCGGCGATCGCAAAGGAACACGGGTTCGATCAGGAGGAGTAGGGCGAGGGGCGGACCAAGAGTTGGCGTCGGGTCACCTCTCGCTCCCACCACACCCCATCAAATTTTGGGGACCACTCCACCAATCTGATGTTGCATGATGTTACATTTTCCGCGTCATGCTCGCCAAGATCGATGGATCGATCTTCTTTACCTGCACGGAGGTCGCCAAACGGTGCGCGGTCTCACGACAGACCATTTGGCGATGGCGCCAAAGCGGCACGATCCCGGTGGGGAGGACCAGCCGCAAGCGCACTCTGGTCTTCACTGCTAGTGAACTTGAACTGATCAGGGCTCACGCCTCACAATCGGACGGAACTCGCGACCCGTGGGGAGGTGTGATCTATCTAGACAACTCTGCATCCGCCCGCCCTCTGCCAATCGTTCGCAGCGCGGTGGCCCGGGCGATGGAGATGGAGTTCGGAAACCCATCGAGCGCGCATGGCTCTGGGCGCCGTGCGCGCCAGGCGCTCGCAGCTGCCCGTGAGCAGGTTGCAGCGCTGGCGGGGGCAGACAGTTCGAGCGTCACTTTCTCTAGCGGCGGCACCGAAGCGAACAACCTCATCCTGCAAGGAGCGGTTGCCTCCGGATTCCGCCGCATTATCACGACGGCGGTTGAACACCCCTCGATCCTAGAAACGGCTGAGTGGCTGCGTTCACGCGGCACCATCGTCGACATCCTCGCGGTAGCAGCCGATGGCCGGATCAGCCTCGGCGATCTCTTAGGCCTTCCCATCGACGCCAACACACTCGTTTCCATCCAATGGGCCAACAATGAGACTGGCGTGCTCCAGCCAATCATGGAGGCGGCCGCCATTGTCCGCGACAGAGGCGGCACTTTCCACACCGATGCCGCGCAGGCCATTGGCAAGCACGCCATCGACTTCGCACGCTCCCCGATCGACGCGATGACGGTCACCGCGCACAAGATTCACGGGCCGCAGGGCGTCGGGGCTTTGCTGCTTAAGCCAACCGTTCGCCCGTCACCACTGCTCCATGGTGGCTCGCAGGAGCGCGGGCTCCGAGTAGGAACAGAGAATTACCCAGGGATCATCGGGTTCGGCGTTGCCGCCGAACATCGACTCGCGACGCTCCAAGACTTTGTCCGGCACACCAGCGCATTGCGGGACACGTTCGAAACACATCTACGTGACTCGCTCACCGGGATCTCCATCAATGGACTCAGCGCCGCCCGAGTGTGCACTACCGGCAACGCGACCATAGCCAGTATCGATGGCCAGGCGCTGATCGCCCAACTCGACAAGCGGGGTGTCTGCATGTCGCAGAGTTCAGCTTGCGCAAACATGCGCCCCGAGGCATCCCACGTCCTTCGCGCCATGGGGTTGACGGAGGGGCAGGCTTACGCCAGCTTCCGCTACGCCGTTTCCGAAGACACCACACTTGAAGCCTGCCAACGCGCGGCCGGGATTCTGGCCGAGATTGCGATCGGTCTAGGGGCGCGGAGCGCGGATCCGCCCGCTCAACATCAAAGGAAAGGGGTGAACTGATGCGATTTGGTGGTCACGAGTCCTTTGCGGTCCGTGAGGGTTGGCTCAGCCGTGGGCTTGAACTGCTCATCGAAGAGCCCGCGCTCCTAGTTGACGAGTTCGCCGAAGATCACCTCGGAGTAGGCCGCAACATGGCCAAGTCAATTCGGCACTGGCTCGCGGCGTCGGGCTTGGCTAAGCCTGAATTGGACGAGGATGGACAACTCCGCCCGTCTAAGTTGGGATCGCTTGTTCGCAAGAAGGACCCGCACCTCCTCGACACCGGCACCTGGTGGATGCTTCACATCAATCTCGTGGGTAATCCAGAGTCTGCGTTCACATGGCATTGGTTCTTCAACAATTGGGCACTGCAAAGATTCGACCGAGCTCCGACCATTGAATCGCTCAAGCGTTACGCGGCATCACACCTTGCCAGAGTCACCTCCGCCCGCACGCTGGAGCACGATGTGGCAGTGATGCTGCGCTCCTATGCCCGTCCAATACCAGCGCGGCTTGACGACCCAGAAGACTCATCCGACTCCCCCTTCCAAGACCTCGGCCTGCTGCTCCATTACGGCGCCAGCGGCTATTACCAGCTGAACCAAAGCCCGAAGCCGATATCCGCGGCGCTCTTCGGCTACTCGCTGGCTCGAATGCCGAGTTTGGATGGGCGGTCAGAACTGAGCATCACCGAAGCGGAGCGCGCAGTTGGAGGGCCGGGGCGCTGCTTCCAGATCCGTGGGGAGGACATCTACGACCTAATCACCAACTATGAGCAGCAGGCTCGCGGAGTTTTCGCGCTGCGCTCGCAGGCTGGCGACCGCGGCATCAAGTTTGTGCCGAAGAAGTCTGCGCTGGATTGGGCCCGGGACCACTATGCAACTGCGGGGGTGATGCAGCATGCCTAGTCGTAAGGCGCCCAGATTCCCGCAGGCTGAGATCAGCGATTTCTTGCGGTCCATCAATGTTCAACTGGACGCCGCCGAAGCGGTGCGCATTGCTCACTTTCGCCCGACAGCGAAGGCGGCGGCACTGCTGGAAAAACTGTTCCTCGGCCCCGACCCAGCAATCCTGGTGACCGCTCCATACGGGTCAGGCAAGTCGCTGAGCGCCACCTACGCACTACACCTGCTCGAGAACCGCGATGCAGCGAAGTCAGTCCTCCGCCCTCTGGCCGAACTGCTGGGGTCAGTAAGTCCTTCGGTCGGTGCCTTCGCGGCGCGCCGCGTCCGCGGAAAGCAGCGCGGCATCACGCTGGCGATTCAGGGGCACGCCCCCCACCTCCGCAACGCGTTGTGCGGCGCCTTTCTGGCCTGCCTCGAACGACAAGGGGGCGGCAAGGGCCTTCCACGCCGCGTGAATGCGCACCTCGCCGCTGACGGGTCGGTACCAGAGACACTGCAATTCCTCCTAGACCTCGCCGCCGAGGAGGGGTTTGATCGGCTCCTGCTCGTCTGGGACGAGTTTGGTCGCCACCTCGAGTCATTGGTCTCGAATGGTCGGCCATCCGATCTCCACGATGTCCAGCAGCTTGCGGAGATCGCCGCCCGGTCGAAGCGCCTCCCGTTCCGGATGTGCGTGTTACTCCACCAAGGGTTTGGCGCTTACGCAGCCTCGGCACCTGACACCGTCCGCCGCGAGTGGAAGAAGGTTGAGGACCGCTTCGAGCGCACTGAATACATCGACGACAGCAAGGAACTACTTCGACTGCTGGCAGATCTTGTTGAGTCAGTGCGTGGATGCCCTACGGGCCGCCCAGATGCCAAGGCATTCGCAGTCCGTGCAAAGGCGCTACTGGGAAGTGGGCTGTTCAAGGAGTTCGCCCAGACTGAGTTGGCTGGATTGCTGGAGCGAGTGTTTCCGCTCGATGGCGCGACGCTTTACCTGCTGCCGCGGATCTCAGCCCGTGTGGCGCAGAATGAACGGACCCTGTTCAACTTCTTGCAGTCAACGGACCTGAGCCAGCCAGTCCATTGCGATGCCCTCTTCAGGTACTTCGAACCCGCGATGAGGCAAGACACAGGCGTGGGCGGCACCTATCGCGCCATGCTCGAGACCAACAGTGCCACCGCGAAGTGCAGTAGCGAGGATGAGATCCGTGCCCTACAGACTGCCTGTGTGCTGACGATCGGTCTTAGCGGGAATCGGACCAAGATCTCCCGTGAACTGCTACGGGTTGCAATGGCGAACGCCGCTGAAGTTAGCCCCGCTGCCGTGCAGGTCATCGATGCGCTCATCGAGCGCAAGCTGCTGCTCTACAGACGGCACAGCGATGAAGTGTCCGTCTGGCACGGAACCGATGTGAACTTGCGGGAGCGCATTGCTGAGCAGCGTCTAGTCCTCACTGGTGGCCTAGATCTAGTCAGCTTCCTCAGTCACGAATGGCCCCTGCCCGCGACGCGGGCCACTGAGCACAACGATCGCCTCCGGATGCACCGCTTCTTCGAGCGCCGGTATCTGGCGGCCGGATCGCTCTCTACCGCCGGCGCTCTGGCCAGCACAGCGGCGGCGGCGGCTGGGGATGGAACCATCTTGCACTTACTGCCCGCCAAAGACTTGAAGCAGATGGCGAGCGACCTAGAACTGGCCAAGGCTGTCACTCGGGCTGCGCGGCATCGCCTGATCGTCACAGTGCCCAGCGAGCCCGTTGCGCTCGAGTCCGCGGCGCTGGAGGTGGCAGCAATTATGGCACTCCAGAAGGATCGCGAGCTGCTCGACACCGATCCGTTCGTAGTCGAAGAGCTGCGCAATCTGGAAGACGATGCGCGAACGCACATGCTCCGGCAGGTTGAACGCGTCACATCCCCGAACTCGCGCTTGCACATTGTCGCCGACGGCCGGGAACTCGGGCTTAAGAGCCCATCGGCCCTGCGGCGACTGGCTAGCAAGTGCTGCGATCGGCTCTACTCGCGCACTCCGGTTCTGGCGAACGATCAGGTGAATCGGAGGCGGCCGTCGCCAGTAATCGTGAACGCTCGGAAGAAGCTGGTCGGCGCGATTCTTGAGTCCTCGGGTCGGCCAGACCTTGGTTTCGGGGAAGCCGGGTTCCGGCGGGAGATCGGCGCGATCGTGGTTGCCCAGTACCGAGCCGTAATCAAGAACTCTGGCCTCTACCGACACCATGGGAAGGACCGATGGGGCTTTGCCGCCCCTTCTGCGATCAAGGACTCCGGGCTGGCTGCGGTGTGGGAGGAGTTGCGGCAGTTCTTCACCCAGCCGAGTGTGCAACCGAAGCAGTTCACGGCTCTCGTCGACACTTTGTCGTCTGCCCCCTACGGAGTCCGGGCAGGAGTGTTGCCGATCCTGATTGCCTGTGCCACCCGGGCTTTCCCCGTGATCGGATCGATGACTTGCGATGGCCAGTATGTGCGCGACATTCGCCCCTCAGTCATCGAGGACCTGTGCAAGGCGCCGCAGCGGTTCGCGCTGAGCGTCGTTGCAGTGGAAGATGACCAGCGGACCTACCTCGAGGGGATCTGCGATCTCTTCCGCGGCAGCCGGGCCGCCACAATCGACGACCCTGACCTAGTGCGACGGGCGTTCGAGTGGATTCAATTCTGGAAGACTGAAGCGCCGGAAGCTGCCCGAGTGTCCGGTGCGGTGGCTCCTCGCACCGCTGCCGCGCGCAAGGTGCTGTGGTCGACCGAGGACCCGGTGCGCTTGCTGCTGCATGAGCTGCCCGCGGCGCTGGAGGCTGACCTAGGCAGTCTCTCAACAGCCCTGCATCGTCTAGAGGAAGTGAAGCTGGAACTCGACGGCGTGGTTAGTGTCTACACCGCTCGCGCCCTGGAGATCATGTGCGCCGCGGTTGGCGACGCTACTCGTGCGACCTCATTCGCCGATCAACTCAAGGCGATTCAGCAGTGGGCGGAGGCCATCCCCGAGAGCGCGCTCGACGCTGGGGCTGAGCCGCGCGCAAAGGGAGTGGTCATCCAGTTGGCGAGCGCCGGAACTGACGCTCCGCGCTTGGCCAACATGATCAGTGCCCGGTTGACCAAGGCCATCACCCGCTGGGACGACACGGAAGTGGCCAAGTTCCAGCAGGAGTTCCGGCGGATTGTCGATAGCGCCGAGGATTCGGCTTTCGCGGCCGCTGGCGAGGGAGCAGCCCTCCCCGAGGCCGCGCGAGAACGGCTCGCGGCACTGGTCGAGCGCCGAATCACTCACCAACTTGGTATGCTGACGCACATCGTGGGGCAGCAAGACGCATCCGTACGGGTCGCGAGGGCCGCAATGAAAGCCATCAGAACGGAATCAACCACACGGGAGCCGGTCGCCCATGGCAAGCCTCGCTGAGGCCATCGAAGCGATTCAGGCCGAACCCGTCATCAGGCACATCGTGTCCGTGTCAGGTGGCAAGGATTCAGCGGCGCTCGCGGTCTACCTTCGCCAAAAGTACCCACAGATTCCCGCAGAGTATGTCTTCTGTGACACCGGCACGGAGTTGCCTGAGACCTACGAGTATCTGGAAAAGATGGAGGCGGTACTCGGCATCAAGATCAAACATGTCAATGCGCTCGAGATGCTCGGCATCCGACAGCTCCCAGGACGAACAGCCTTTGATTGGTTCCTCCAGGAGCGCTACAGCGGATTCCTTCCGTCGCCGCGCATGCGCTGGTGTACCCGGGTGTTGAAGATCCAGCCGTTTGAGCATTATGTCGGCGATGCCAAGGTGTTCAGTTACATCGGCATTCGGGCCGACGAGGCGCGCGAAGGGTATGTCGCGCAGAAGAAGCCTCCGGTGATTTCAGAGCGGCCGAACATCACGCCGGTGTATCCGTTTCGCGACGACGGGATCAGGCTGCCGGATGTGAAACGCATTCTTGAGGAGTCGGGGCTTGGCTTCCCGTCCTACTACAGTTGGCGATCGCGGTCGGGCTGCTACTTCTGCTTTTACCAGCAGCGCGGCGAGTGGCAGCGGCTCAAGGAAGAGCACCCCGATCTGTACGAGGCCGCGAAAGGCTTCGAGCGGACCGAAGGCGACCAGCAGTTCACTTGGGTGGATGGCAAGAGCCTGACCCAGTTGGAAGCAGATCCAAAGCGATATCCCCTACCACAGTTGGACGAGACAGAGGGGTGCGCGATATGTCATCTGTAGCGCGAAAGTACCTCTACCGCCTTGCGCACCTGGGGCCCAAGTGCTACGAACTCCATCGGCCGAGGTATCAACTTGTCCGCCTCAGTCAGCCCGCCGCTGTCGTGGAGGTGAGGGCTAGCACGTGCCGACGGATACAAGCCGGCTGCCCGTTACGATAGAATCGGGTGACGTGTCTGCGCGATCCCTGCGCATGAATCAGAGGAACCAACTCATGTCACCAGGTGCAGAGCAAGCGTTTAGGGCTGAGCCGAAGTGCGCGAGGGAGTTGTTCACAAACCCAGGCGACTTCTTCTACGTTCCGGTTTATCAGCGGCAGTTTACTTGGAAGGCCCCACAGCACGTCGGGCGACTGTTTGCGGACGCAACCGAAGGCATTTCTAGCCTGCTTTCGATGGCTCCAGCTAATGCGCAGATGTTCATCGGGGCCATCATCCTGCTAGAAAACAAGACCACCGAACAGATCAATCCGATTTTCCCAGCCCAGATGCCGTCGAGAGTGAATGTCATCATCGACGGCCAACAGCGCTCCACAGCACTCCTTCTTTGGACCTGCGCGCTGTTGGAGCGGATCGCGATCACGTCCACGTTGCTTTCCAAGGCCGGCAGTGACCCCGGCATCGAGAGCGCATTGGAGACTGCCAGTAGGACAGCTGGTCTGCTTGAACTGCTTGTACATGAGGACCAACATGGATCCGACAAGGACTACGCGCACTACCCGAGGATGATTCGATCTGGCGCTGATGCGTGGTCGAAGAAAAGGGTTGAAGCGAAGTATGAATCGCCGATAGCCCGCATCCTGCGCCACACGTCCTGCTGGATCCAAGGTGGCAAGAGTGGCCGCCTCGCTTATTCGATCTCCAGGGTTCCGGAGCCAGAGAGGACTTACCACGAGGCCATTAACCGGGTTTGGAGGTTTTTCGATAAGCGTTGCGCGGAGTTTGCGAACGGCGCGGAGTATGAGGGGGTCGTCCCGCCATCGGCGCGCGGAATGGCAGATTCCAGGACGTTCCAAGAAGCGCTGTGGGGAGCCCCATGGGATGAGTCAACGACTGCGCTTGTGAAGGAGCGGGGCAGGACATCTGAGGACGATTACAAGCACGTGGTTGGGCTGATGCGGGTCGCCGCTCTCGCACAGTTCATGATGAACAAGATCTGCTTTGCAGTGGTGAGGAGCGACCGCGAGGAGTGGGCATTTGACGTGTTTGACGCACTGAACACTACCGGGGAGCCACTCACAGCCTTTGAGACATTTTGCCCGTTGGTGACTCAGACGGTCGGCCATGCGGCGTACCCGGGTAGCGACGAGTCCAAACACATCGATCGGATCAGGGCGGTGTTGGATACTGATGCAAACAAGCGTCTCCAGGCAACGGAGAAACTGGTCATCCACGCCAAGGTGCTCGAAGAGGGCGTGAGGCTGCAGAGACGGCTCGCCGTACAGCGCCAGTGGCTGAAGCAGCGCTACAGCACCTTTCACAACGGGGACGAACAGCGACAGTTTCTCAAAAGGCTGGCCGACCTTGCGGGCTTCACGGATGTATTCAACAACCCCATGCAGCATGTTCAACTCTGCGGCGACCAACAGACCTTGCTGGCTCTGATCCAGCTTTCCGACACAAACCACCACATTGTGATCCCCGTGCTAACAAGCTTCTACTCAGCGGCCATGGCGCAACCAAAAGATGGCACGGATGGGCAAGCTCTCGCCGAACTCCGTACCGCGATCTGCGCCACCACCGCCTTCTCTACTCTCTGGCGGCTCGCGCACGGGGGGACCGAGGGGATCGACGACTGCTTCCGGTCACTCATGAGGGGTGAGGTACTCGACGACGGCTCGCATGTTGGCCCGTTCTGCACCCAACCACCAACGCCACCACGGCGAAGTACTGCTATCGAATACCTCGCCGACCTGAAATGCTGGCTTCGCGCGGCGGGCCTGGACACGGAGGATGCTTGGGTAAGGCAAACGCAGCATCGCCCTTCATACAACGCGCCGGAGGGGTTTGCGCGATTGTTCTTGGCGGCCGCGATGCACGATGCGATACCGGACCCAACGCAAAGGGGATCTCTCAAGCGCGGAAGCAGGGGTACTTGCATGATGCTGTCAGCCAGCGCCCCGTGGAAGACCAATAAGTTTGACATTGAACATATTGCGCCTCAGTCTGGCGCTGGCGGCGGGTGGGATGCCAGTTTGTATGCCGACCCTTCGCTGATCCACAGTATTGGGAACCTGACACTCCTTCCGGCAAGCGTGAATAGGGCCATCAAGGACTGGCCATGGAAACGGAAGCGAGCTGTGATGCAACTGCTGGCAACCACAGATCGGGATGAAGGTTCCAAGCTCCGACAGGAACTCACAAGTAGTGGCGAACTGCCGGAGTTTCCAACGCTCGACGAGATAGTGAGCAACGCTGAATACCACGCCCATCTGCGGCCGATTTGTGGGGTAGAACTGTGGGACGATCGTGCCATCCGCGCTCGGGGCGAGAACCTCTGCAGGTTGGGGTATCAGCAGTTGTCTAGATGGCTCGGTGCCTAGCCGTACATGCATCATCACCTGTCGCCGCGCCCGCGGGTGTGGTCCGTCTGGAGAGAAGGAGAGAGAGCCACTGTTGATAGCGAACTGAGTTGCCAGGGGAGCGGAGTGAACTCTACTGGCCAGTTTGGGGCCACATCGGACGAGCCTAGTGCGAGGACCCCATCGCGCCGCCGTCGGCAGTCAACAGAACAAGGCGCAGGGAAGGCCCGCCCAGCGTGGCCTGCCGTCGCCGATCGGGCGTTCCAAATCGCCCACGTGCCAGACGATGCTCGCTAGCAGCATTGGCACCGCTAACCCCCTACGATCCAAAAACGAATCCAGCCTTCACGGCTGTAGGATGGCCTACGCTTGACCGGGTGCAGGAGGCCCCTCCGACGGATGCACCATTCGCAGGCCATGTCCGCACGACCTCCCGGGCCATGAGCGATCCTGTCCGTGCAGCTCGGAATCTCGGATCTCTGGGCCTCAACTCCCATACGGCTCTGCTCGTGCTCATGGGCCTCCCGGTCCCACTCGTACTCATCCCCTCCGCCGCCCTCGCCAGCCACCCTGCCCGATGGCAGCACCCCGGCCGCGCCACACGATCAATGCAACAAGATCGGACAGTATGTGCCGCCCGGGACATTTGTTGATCCGGATGTCCCGTGCCGCTGAAACCTCTCGCTCGACAACGATGAGACCGGATTCCCATTGCGATCCGGACCGGCCCACCTCCTGTCGTTCGCTCGACCCCGAGTTCAGTACAGTGTGGGAGAACTTGGGGTTTGGGCGTGCGCGAAGCTCGGTGTGGGAACAATGCCACGGATGCGATCAGTCTTTCGCGCCGGGACGATGACCGCCTTCGCGCTTGTCTACTTCGCCGCCGGGGCACTGATTTCTCTCGTCCCAGCTGGCCTGATCTCCTGGGCACGATCGGCGCAGAGTCCTCATTGGTTATTCGACGCTGAGCGCGGGGCCTTGACCGAGCGGACGAGGCAGCCCAGCATTGCGGTGGGCACGCCAACCGATCGGGTTGGCATGAAATGGCAACACTCCCACGTCCACGATGTCGGCTGGCTGCGCCGCCTCTCTGAACGGGAATGGGAACTGTCGGGGAACCGGCGGTTCCTACATGTGTCACGGATCGACGACCTGATCCGCGCAGATCGCGAGGCCCCACCCGAGGATCTAGGCCTACTGCTCGGTCCCGGGAGGAGCGCGGTCAAACCTCGACTCGTCGTACAGCAGTGGGAGCCACCGCACTGGGCGATCTTGCCGCCCGCTAAGGGTCCTGAAGTTCTCGTCGAAACCGCTGCCTACTGCTGGTCGTGCCGCGTGCTTCGGTGCTGCGGTGCAATCCACGCCTGGCCGGACCGTAGATCAGCAATGACGAGGGCGGCGACAGATGGGCTGGGTATCTTCGATAATCCCTGGGTCGCCCAACCGGCCTGTGGGATCGCGTGGCGTCCGATCTGGCACTCGTTTCTGCTCAGCGCCTCGCTGTATGCGACGGTGATCTGGGTGGTCCTGCGATCTCTCAAGACGGTTCGTGCGTGGAGAAGGAGAAGGCGCGGTAGATGCCCCAACTGCAACTTCATCCCTGCGGGAGTTGCGCCACTGCCACATTCCATGCCATGCCGTGCTGTCCCGAGTGCGGAGACCGGCGGCGCGCGAATCCGAACACGTAACAGGCATCAACCGGGCGGGATCGCATCGAATCCCGTGCCTTGCCCATTTGTGCCGGTCGTGCGCAAGGATAGGCTCTGTTGGCCCATCGGGGATTCCTAGCAATGCGCGCCTCCGCCTCTCTCATCCTCGCGCCCCTGCTCCTCACCGCTGCCGCCATGGCCAGCCCCTCCGGCGGCCTCGTCCGCGCATGGGGCCTCAACGCCTCTGGCCAAACCAGCATTCCCCCATCCGTCGGCCCATGCATCGCCATCGCCGCTGGCGATGCGCACGCAGTCGCGCTTGCAACCACCGGCATGGTGAAAGCTTGGGGCTACAACGGTGACTACCAAGCCAATCTGCCCTCCAACCTCGGCCCATGCATCGCCATCGGCGCGGGGCTGTATCACACTTTGGCCATCCAGACCAATGGCACCGTGCGCGCTTGGGGGCTGAACACCTCCTACCAAACCAGCG
>SXGT01306826.1_pt1 | contig 12341 bp, 4 predicted proteins | sample 3176221 | NCBI WGS metagenome assembly SXGT01 (sample SAMN11356862, study PRJNA531348) | freshwater metagenome | isolation source: freshwater sample F1-120 | place: China: Fuxian Lake, Yuxi | collected 2017-12-25
CTCGCCGATCTCGTCGAGAAACAGGGTGCCCTGGTGCGCCCGCTCGAACCGGCCCTCCCGCCGCTGAACGGCGCCCGTGAAGGCCCCCTTCTCGTAGCCGAAGAGCTCGGCCTCCAGGATCGTGTCCGGAATCGCCGCGCAGTTGATGGCGACAAAGGGCTTGCTGGCCCGGGTCGAGCCCGAGTGCAGGGCGCGCGCGATGAGCTCCTTGCCGGAGCCCGACTCGCCGGTAATCAGGACGGTGGCCGACGACGGCGCGACCTGGTCGACGAGGTCGAGCGTCTCCTTCATCGCCACGCTGGTCCCAATGATACGGCGATGGCCGACCGACTCGGCCAGCTCGGCCTTCAGGCGGCGGTTCTCAACGACGAGCCGCTGCTTGTCGAGCGCGCGGTTCAAGCACGCGACGATGTCGTGCCGCTTGAACGGCTTGACCACGAAGTCGTAGGCGCCCTGCTTCATGGCCTCGACCGCGAGCTCGATGGTGCCATACGCCGTGATGAGCACGACCTCGGTCTCCGGCGAGAGCGACTTCGCCGAGCGCAAGAGGTCCACGCCGGTCATTCCGCCGGGCATCTGATAGTCGGTGATCATGACCGCGACGCGCTCGCGCTGGAGCACGGCCAGGGCCTCGCGTCCATCGGAGGCGACGCGCACCGTGACGCCCTCGCGCTCGATGACCTTGCGGAGTGACTCACGGTTGGCCGCGTCGTCGTCGACGACGAGGACCAGGAGCTCGGATTCGGTCGTGCCCATGCGCCTCCGTGCCCCGCTCGAGGGGCCCAGCCACGGATGCAAGCGCCGGTCCAGCGACCAAAGCGCGTGCTGCGGTCGCGTGGGTGGCAGCGGGCTGGCTCTGGAGTGCCAATTTGGCACAAGAAGGCACGGGGAGTGTCAGGTTGGCAGTGGGGGGAGCACCTCGCGCCCTCCGAGGGCGTCGACGACCTGGGCGGGCCCAACGAGCCGCGGGCCCGTAGGTGCGACCAAGGACCGTCATCCGCGGGACGGCCGCCTTTACGAGCGACTCCCAGACCGGACCCAGGAATCGGCTCCCGTTTTCCGCCGCGGCGCGCCGCCCTACGACAGCGCGTGCCACCCGAGGACCACGTGCTCACGTCGGCGGTAGCTCTCGGTGCCGCCATCAACGAGCACCACCGTTACCTCCCCCAGCACTGCGCACAGCCGCTCCAGCCCGACGAACGCGTCGGATGGCACTGTCTCGCCCGCCAACGAGCCTCCCCGTGCGCGGCCCTGCGCCCAAGAACCGCTTGACACGCGACGTCCTTCTGTGTACCCGTTCGCGCCGGGGGGGCGCCGTGAGCCAAAAGAGTGACAATCAGCGATGGATCCGCGCCGTGTCGGCCCTGCTCGCGATCGCAGCGAGCGCGGGCTGTCAGTCCACCTCCGAGCCCGTATCCACCGTAGCCGACCTCGGTGCCTCGGTGGACGTCGCGCAGCCGCTGGACGCCGCGACACCGGACCTGGGCAGCCCCGGCGAGGACCTGCCTCCCACCGAGACCGCAGCTCCCGAGACCACCGCGTGCACTCCAGGCACCAAGGCCTGCCCCTGCGCGCCGGACGGCGCGTGCGGCGCGGGCCTTTCGTGCGTCGCGCAGCTCTGCCAGCCCACGGCGCTCGCGTGCAGCCCGGGCTCCACCGGCTGCAAGTGCAAGAAGGGCAGCACGTGCGACAAGAAGGCGGACCTCTGCACGAGCAACGTCTGCGTCGACTCGGGGTGCGCGCCCGGCGCGGTCAACTGCCCGTGCAATGCGGGGGCGTGCGCGGAAGGGCTCGTGTGCACGGAGGCCGGGATCTGCGTCTCGAACACCGGCAGCCTGGGTGGCCTATGCTTCTCCGATGGTACGTGCACGCTCGGAAATCGGTGCCAGGGAGGCTTCTGCGTCCCCTGCCAGCTCGGCTCGTTGGGCTGCGCGTGCTCGGCCGGCAAGTGCAACCCTGCGCTGGGTTGCGCCGGAGGGGTGTGCGTCAAGCCGGAGAGCCCTTCGCTCGTCCCGCCACCGTCGCCCAAGTGCTACACGCACTGCTCTACGGGCATCACCAAGAAGGACAAGTCGTACGTACCCTGCCCCTCGGACGGGTGGATGGAGGGCTGCCTCGACGACCTGGAGTGCGTCCTCGGCTCCTGCGTCACGCCGGGCGAGCAGCCGCCGACCTGCGTCAGCTCCGACTCCGAGTGCCCCGAGCATCAGCACTGCGTTGCTGGGACTTGCTACTCTAATTGTGACGCGGCCTCGCCGTGCGCGGCCGGCAAGAGCTGCTTCAATCACGTCTGCCGCCTCACGTGTCCCGCCGATGGCGCCCCGTGCCCCAAGGGCAGCTCGTGCAACAATGCCATTGGGGGGGGCGCGGTGTGTCTGCCCGACGCGGGCGTCCTCGACGGCGCCGACAAGCAGACCTCGGTCACGGGCGACATTCAGCTCTCGACACGTCTCGTGCACTTCTCCAACCTCGCGGACTCGGCAGTCATCACGCTGACCAACAATGGCGACGCGTACGCCTCCGTCGGCGTGCGCAAGCTCCGGCACAAGCTGTTTTTGGCCGATGCCACGACGGAGACCCAGAACCTCGACGCCGACGACGACCAGGTCCAGGACACCTCGGACAATTGTCCCTATGTGGTCAACGAGGACCAGCTCAACACCGACGGAGACTCGCTCGGCAACGCGTGCGATCCCGACGACGACAACGACGGCTTCGCGGACATCAAGGACGTCTGCCCGTGGGCCAAGAACCCGTTGCAGACGGACGCCGACAGTGACGGGGTGGGCGACGCGTGCGTCGGTGACCAGGATGGCGACGGCGTCCTCGACGCGACCGACACCTGCCCGACCGTGGTCAACCCGGCGCAAGAGGCGTCTGCCTGCGCCGCGCCGCTCGCACAGTTCACCTGCAACCCGACCAAGGACTGTCCGTTGTTCTGGCTCAAGATGGGACCGGTCGGGCTCGAAAGCGTCGCAGAGACCATCCAGGTCGAGATTCCGCCGCATGACAGCGTGAAGCTGTCGGTCACCAACGCTGGCGGCACGAGTGCTGTGCGCTGGACGGGCGCGCTGGACATCGTTCACCCCCGGCTCAACGGCGGCCGCGTCGAGCTGACCTTCGACACGAAGCCCGACGGTCAGTGGACGGGCACCGCGCACTACTTTGCGGACTTCGGTACGTCGAACGTCGAGACCTGGGCCGCGCTCCCCAATCCCACGCCGGGCGGCGGAGAGGCGGGCACCAAGAACGACGTAAGCGTCGTCAACAATGTTGGAAACGCGCTCATTCAGCGCTGGACTGCGTTTCGCCGGGGAAAGATCACCTTCAAGGAGTTTCAGGCGGTGCTGACCGCGACCGAGACGGAGTCGTGGCGAAACCCCGAGCTCGTGGCCAAGTGCGGCAAGTCGGCCGTGTGCTATCCCACGTCGGAGACGACGAGCGGCATCGCGACCTACAGCGACAACGCGCAGACGGCGCCGGTGCCCACGGCCATCGTGAGTCACCCGATGGCCATCAACGTGCGGGTGCTCGACGGGAACCCCACTACAATGACGGGCCGCATCGAGAGCGCCACGGCGATGCACTACGCCGGCAATCCGGGCATCGCCATCGCGTTCAGCGGGGCGGTGGCTTCATGTCCCACGACCTTGCCCACGGCGTGCCTCAACTTCGTCACGGCGCTCGAGGCGGACGTCGACGTGGGCGGGCGCTACACGTCCCACGGGGTCAGCGGCGCGTGCGCGCAGCTCGGGGGCGCCGACGCGCTCCGGGCCTTGCCGTGGCTGGTCCCCGGCTTCGAGCGCGCCACGTCCGTCGAGCCGAGCACGGGCTCCGTGTATCGACACGAGTGTGAAGAGGCCGCGTTCCCGTATCCGACCACGGGCGTCCCGGCCGAGCAGAAGCAGGCGCTGCGGTCGCAGAACCGCAACCTGGCGCGCGCCAACCCTATCCCGGACGGGCGCGTGCGCCATCGCGAGCTGCGCGTCCTCGACGGCGCGATGATCAACCAGTCGCAGCTCTTCGTCCTGTTCAAGGAGCGCTTCGACTCGTTCTTGGGCGAAGACGACCCCGACGGCTTCTCGGCCTACGGCTACATGGTGCTTCAGCGCCAGAACGTGACCGTGGACCTCAAGGACGGCAACGGCAACCAGGTCCCCGACTTCTTCGAGGGGACGCAGTACACGGGCAAGTCGAGCTTCGATCAGCCCAAGGGCGTGCTCGACGTCGGCTGTCCCGCGGAGCTCGTGTCGAGCTACATGAACGGGCTGAAGTCGCCGCCCGCGCAGTACTATCCGCAGAACGCGGCCGCGACGGCGCCGCAGCTCGCGCGCCTCTTGGTCGAGGGAACGGTCGACGCCGTCCCAATCAGCCCAGCGGTCGAGGCGGTGCACACTTACTGCCAGGACACGAAGAAGTTCGACGCGGGACGTACGGCCGAAAATGTCCCGTGTCCGGCAGGGAGCGAGGTCCTGTACTTCACGGTCGACGCCACCAACAAGACGCAGCCGGTGCGCGACCACCCGTGTCAGGACACTGGAGACTGCCGTCAGGTGCTCGAGAAGTGGCTTGGGACGCCGTTCCTCAAGCAACTTCGGCCGGCGTGGAAGTGCACGGACGCGAGCAAGGCGTACTGCGACGACAATCGGAGCGACCTCACGGCCGGCAAGACGTTCTTTCAGGCGCTCAACTCGGACAAGCTCAAGGCCCCCCTGCGCGCGGAGATCGACAGCGCGTTCCGGTACACGACCCGGTTCCGCAACCGGCAGGGGCAAGGCATCGGCTTCGCGCCCAGTGTGTGCGTCCCCGACTCCGACGAGATCCCCTACTGCTACGACCCGGCGGTGATCGAGGCCACGCGCGAGCGCACGGACTGTCTCGTGCACCTGTGGAAGACGCACTGGAGCGAGCTCGACGCCGTGTGCTGGAGTGGCTCGGGGGCGGGGTGCGAGCGGGTCTCGGAGCGCCTGACGAAGGTCCTGGCCGAAAACTTTTCGTCGACTAAGGAGACGGCAGAGCAGTCCTTCGACCTCGCCAAGAGCCGTGGCGGCTTCGAGCGGCTGTACTCGGAGCTGCTCATCATGATGGGCGACGAGTCGTACACGCGGTCGTTTGCGTCGCGCTTCGATCTGGCCGGAGCCAGCACCGCGGGCTTCGAGGGCACCTCGTTCGAAGACCAGGGCATCAACCTGAGCGGCATCACGGGCTTCGAGATGGTCACGCTCTATCAGGCGGTCCAGTACTACCAGGAGGCGCTCGACCGCTTCTATGCGCTGAGCCCCACGATCTGGTCGGCGCTGCCCAAGCCGCCCAACTTCACGCCCAAGGCCTCCAACTTCGTGACGGCCGACATGGTGGTCACCTACTTTGACCGATTGGTGCGCGCCTCGACACAGAAGACGCGGGCCATGAACGAGATCGCCAAGCGCTACCAGCAGCTCGATCGCAACGACCTGGCGCGCCGGGTCATCGAGCGCGCCTACAATGCGGCCTACCTCGAGTCGGTGGTCATGGCGCGCATGATGTTGCGCATCATCACGGTGAGCAAGCTCGAGTACGTCGATCAGATCAAGCGGGCGATCCGCGACGCTCAGCTGCGCTTCCGCACGGCGCTGCTGGACATGCGGAACGTGTACGCAAACATCCAAGACAACGTGAACTATTTTGGCGTACCGGCAGACTTCATCCCGTTTCCGACCGTGGACGCCAAAGAGACGACCTTCGCCAACGCGTTCGAGCAGATGATGATCCGCCTCAAGGCCAAGCTCTCGCTCGCCAAGGAGCGCGAGGACGTGGCCATTCAGAGCAAGCGCACGTTCGACACCGACGCGGCCGAGTTCCAGTCGGAGCTCGTGAGCATCCGCAACACGCACGAAAACCAGCTCACCGACATCTGCGGTACGTTCACGGCGCTCGATGGCGTGGTCTATCCGGCCATCGCCAAGTACGCGCACCTCTCCCCGGGCACGGCGGTCACGGGCGATCCGTGTGGCCTGATGGGCACCGGCCAGATCCACGAGGAGATCGCCCAGGCGGACCTGCTTGGCAAGGACTTCCAGCGGCTGACCGTGGAGCTCGACAACGTGACCGAGGAGGCCGACATCCAGATCAAGCTCGGCCTCGCGCAATGCAAGGCCATCGGCGACTTCAAGGACCAGGTCATCAGCATCAGCGGCAAGAAGACCACGCTGAACAAGGAGATCCAGGAGAACGAGCTGGCCATGAAGTTGGCGCAGATGGGCGTCGACCTGGCCCAGGCGCTCGCCGGCTTCTCTCAGGTCAACTGCGGTCCCGACAACCTCGTCGGGTGCGCCGCGGCCGGCGTCGTCTACACGGGGCTGGGGATCGCGATGGCGGGCAACGTCGTCGCGCAGGGCCTCCTTCAGAATGAGGTCAACAAGCGCACGCTCGAGCTCGCGAGCCTGGACGTCGACCAGGTCACCTTCGAGCTCGACAAGGAGTGCCAGATCGCCTCGGCGCAGACGGGCGCGTCGGCCGCTACGGTGCTCCTACAGATCCCGGTCAAACGCATCGAGCTGCTCCGGTCGGCCTATGAGCTCCAGCTCCAGGCCTCCAAGATCCTCCAGCTGCGCAACAAGGCCAAGCGGCTCCAGGCGCAAGAGGAGGAGGCCTCGCAGCTGGCCATCGCCACGCAGGCCGCCAAGAACGACCCGAACATCCGCATCTACAAGAACGACGCCATCATCAACGCGGACGTGGCCTTCGAGGCGGCGCTGACCGAGGCCTGGCGCACGACGCTCGTGCTCGAGTACTACACGAGCCAGTCGTACGCGGGACGGGAGAAGCTCTTCCTCACGCGGATGGTGTCCCGCGGCGATACGAACCTGGAGGACTACGTCGCCAATCTCCAGAACGCGTTCTACGATTTCGAGGACTTCTTTGGACTCCCCGAGTCGCGCGTCATTCGGCTGTCGCTCAAAGACGACATCCTCCAGGTCCCGTGGCAGGACACCAATGGCCAGGCGCTGAGCGACGCCGAGCGGACGGAACGCCTGAGGACGGCGCTGCGGGATCCCGCGCGGCTGGATCCCAACGGGTACCTCGTCTTCCCGTTCACCACCGAGATCAAGAAGCTGTCGCCGCTCACGCGCAACCACAAGATCCTGTGGATCGAGGTCGATCTCCGGCTGTCCTCCTCCACCGACAACCTCGCCCGCGTGTACCTGCGACCGCGCGGGACGAGTACCATTCATGGCGTCGAGAACACGTTCCGCTACCACCGTCTGCCGCCGCACATCGCGGTCATCAACGCCAAGATCAGCGGCAGCATGGGGGTCTTCGATCCGTCGGTCTTCAAGTCGGCGCGCCTGCGCGATCGGCCTCTGGCCAACTCGCACTGGGAGCTCACGATCAACCAGCGCGACGAGTACGTGAACCAGGACATCGACTTGCAGTCCTGCACCGACATCTACATTGACATCTATTACTCTGACTTTACGCAGCTTTAGACTGGCGATCGGGGAGGTCGAGATGAAGCGGCGTCGTGTTGGAGTAGCGCGCATCGGGTGCGTGGTCGTGCTTCTGGCCGTGCTGGGGTGTGGCGGCGAGGCGCCAGAGGGTAACGCCGGGGGCGCCGAGGACTCCGGTCCTGCGATCGTCGATGCCGGCACCGACCTCGGCTCACCCGTGGACGTCAGCGATGCGCCGGATGCCTCTGGGCCTCTCGACGTGGCGGACACGCTAGCTCCCGAGACCACGCCTTGCCCCGCCGGGACGGCCGGATGCCCCTGCGCTGCGGGCTGCAAGAGCGGGCTCGTGTGCGATGCCACCACGACCAAGTGCCGCACGCCCAAGACGTGCAGCCAGACGCCGTGCGCCGCAAACCAGGACTGCGCGCAGGAGCCGGGCAAGGACGCGACGTGCCTCCCCTCGTGCGCGCCGGGCTTCACGTGGAACGCGGCGACCTCGAGCTGCGACGTCAGCGTCATCAAGTCGAACTGCGACGCCACCGGAGAGGCGAGCATCCTCGCCGCGTGCAACGCCAAGCTCATGGTGTGCGTGCCCGACGCCACGGCGGGGGCGCTCTGCTCGGGCTGTCAGCCGTTCGCGGTCCCCGATGGCAATACCAAGTGCCGGAAGGTCATCACATGCGCGGAGCTGCCGTGTAGCGCACAGCACCGGAAGTGCGACGCCCAGACGGCCACCAGCGACGCGAGCTGTGGGGCCTGCCAGCAAGGCTACGCGGACCAAGGCGGGACCTGCGTGCTCACGGCCACGACCCTGTTGACCTGCAAGGACCTGGGCTGCTCGGCGGCGGAGGCGTGCTTCGAGGGCTTCCCGGGAAAGAACGCGTACTGCGAGCCCCGACCGTGCGCCAAGCCGAACCAGGCCTGCAACACGTCGTTGTCGAGCTGCGATGCCGTCTCCGTTGTGTGCAAGGACTGCACGATCGCGTGCGGTGACGGCAACGGGGGCCCAGGCTCCGGTGAGACGGGACGCATCTGGGGCTGGACGACGGCCAGCGGCACCTGCCTGTGCGAGACGGAGACCGGGTATTGGCAGACCGATGGGCAGGGCGCCTACGCGCAGCTCTGCGACGCGGACGGCGATGGCTGGACCACGGTCACCGCCTACGAGTTCATCGACGGCAAGCTGTCCAAGGACCCGGCACTCCATCCCAACGCGCGCTGTCCGGTCCAGCGCGTCGATCGCGTCGCGCTCCAGAACGAGTTCCATCAGCGGCAGCTCGTGTACTCGTGTCAGGCCGGCGGCTTCACGCCCGCGCTGGAGGACGGGAGCTCGCCGTGCCCGAAGGACGCGCAGGTCCTCGGCCTCTATGAGCCCGAGCAGCTCGACTCCGACACCGCGATGACGCAGGAGGAGGTCGCGCACCCGGGCGTATTCCCCGTCGTCGATGGCGCGAGCGGGACCGGTGGACGCCGTCTCTTGGCGCGCGAGGTCAACGCCCTGACGCGGGCGTGCACGACAGAGGCCGCCGACTACAACCGCAACGGGAAGGAGGACGTCGGCGAGTATCAGGGCTACCTCTCGGATACGATCCAGGCGTACGCCGCGCTCGTGCCCCTTCAGGCGCTCACGCACTTCGTGGAGCTGCACCGAACGTGGACCGAGTTCGAGACGGACCTCGCCGTGCCTGGAAAGCTCGTCATCGCCGAGCGCTCGCGGCAGGAGCAGGCGTTTCCGGTGCAGTACGCGCCGACGGAGGGCCCGTACTGGCGCGAGTGCACCCGGAACCGCGACGCGACCTACGAGGCGAGCCCCGCGGACGGCAAGCCGGCGGTCGGCTTCGACTTCGCCCGCTGGGGGTGCGCCTCTCCCAACGGCACGTGCGACTTTCCGGGGCCGAGCTGCGGCAAGCCGCCGGGGAGCGTGTGCAGCCGTCCACCTCCGCCGATTGCGGCGGTGTCCTCTTCTACCATCCCCCCGCACGGGCTGAGCACGCTCGGCGCCACGGGGACGCCGCCCGATGGCGTCTGGCGCGGCATGAACCACCATGGCCAATTCCGCTGCGCGGTCGTCAAGACCAAGGTCGATCCGCTGAAGGACGGCAAGGAGGTGCTGGCGAGCAGCGTGCTCTTCGACGCGCAGCAGCCGGCGAACCTTTGGCAGCTCAACGCCTGCCGCGCGTGCTCGGCCTCCGATCCCCAGTGCGGCTGCGTCGGTGACGGGCTGGCGTGTACCTCCGAGCCGCCAACCTCGAGCGCGCCCTCCGCGCTCACCCCGCGGGTCGTGTGTCAACCGATCGCGATGGGCAATGCGGCGACTCGGGTGGGCTTCGTCGCCGCGCGGTATCAGACGGGCCCGCTGAACGCGTACCTGCGCGGGTGTCTTCCGGAGTGGGTCGATATCGGCGGCTTCGAGTTCGATGGCATCGCCGCCGGGGCCGCACAGCTCGGGTTCACGCCCGCCGAGCTGGCTACGCTGCTCTACCCGTGGAACGCCCTGTGCCCGGGCTTTGCCGATCAACCCAAGGCCGTCAGCGGGCAGGCCAACCCCAAGGACTTCGGGCGCCTCGTGTGCGGTTGCAACGTCAACTATGGCGGCGTGGCGTGCGATCAGGGCTGTCCTCAGCCACTCTACGGCGGCCCCAAAGCCAATACCGGTGCAAACGCCGTGTGCCAGGAGGTCGGTGGCGGCTACTGCCCCAAGAGCGACACGGGCGGCCCCGAGGGGACGGGCGGCCGGAGCGGCGCCTGGCTGTGCGGCACGTTCGGCGCCACGTCCACGCCAAACCACGCGCTCCTCGGGCCGGTGCTGGCGCCGGCCAGCGTCAAGTTCGCGCCCGACAAGACTCCGCTGGGCCCCGTCCTCCGCGGGGGCATTCGCCTCAAGCCCGTCGTTGGCACGCTCGGATGCTCGGGCCAAGCGTGCAACGGGCCGGTGAAGGGCCCCGTGATTCGCCCATGAGCCAGCGCAACACCCATCGTAGTGACCTGAATCCTGACCGTCGCTCGGTCAGCCTGAAAGGATGAAGATGAGTCAATCCAACCGCAGTCACGCTCTCAAGACACTCGCCATGGGCGTCGTCGGAGGGCTCCTCGCCCACCTCGTGGTCTTGGCCACGGAGTCCCGCGCCGCACCAGCTCTTGACCAGATCGAGCGACGGCTCCCCTACTCGGGCACGCTCGACTGGGACGGCGCGCCGTATACCGGGGCGACCAAGATGGCCTTCGACCTCTTCGATTCGGCCAACGCAGGCAAGCTCGTCTGGACCGAGCAGCAGAGCGTCGCGGTCTTCAACGGTCAGTTTTCCGTGCGTCTCGGCGATGGCACGCCGGCCGGGCTCGAGGCCGCGCTCATCACCGGCAAGGCGCTGTGGCTCCAGGTGACCGTGCAACGCCTGGACAGCGCCGGCAAGGCCATCGACGTGCCGGGCGTGACGCTCTCGGGACGCCAGCGGCTCAACCCGGTTCCGTACGCAGTCTGGGCCACCAACGCGGCCAACTTCAACGTGGCCGGCGACGCCGCGGTCGTGGGTCACCTGATCACGGGCAGCCTGAAGGTCAACGCCAACCTTTCGTCCGGTCCAATTGACGCTTCGTCGATCACTGCATCGGGACAGATCTACACCGCGATGACGGCCACCGCGCAGTCGGCCGTCATCGGGGATTCGCCGCCGGGGGGCACCGCCGACCAGATGGGGCTCTGGAAGTCCTCCGCCAAGCTCGCCGCCGTTCGCAGCAGCAACTCGGATACGTGGTTCTCCGCACCCTCGGACTTTGGGACCGTGACCGTCAACATCGGCGCAAAGACGGCGCTCACCGTCACGAGCACGGCGATGACCACGAACGTGCCCCTGCACGTGAAAGGCTGCCCCTCGGGCTACAAGAGCGTGACGACCAACGGCGGCCTCTGCATGAGCAACGTGGCAGGCAACTCGACGAAGTACCTGTTTGCGCAGGGCCTGTGCTTCGACATGGGGGCGCACGTGTGCACGCACACGGAGTGGTTCCTCATCGGGCAAAACCAAGGTCCAATTTCAAATTACAACGGAGAGTGGATTGGAAACATGGTCGACAACGACACGGCCCTCGTCATCGACGGGGTCGCCTTCGACAACTTCGAGACGACGGCCTTGAAGGACTCGTCACACAAGTATCACTGCTGTATCGGCTACAGCGGAATTCAGTAGTCAACCCGCCACTTGCAGGCGAATCGACAGCGCGAGCGCTGGCTGAATCCACAGGAGGGTCACGATGTATCGAGTTGGCACACTGGTGTTCGCCGTTGGCCTCGCGGCCTGCACGAAAGAGGACGCCCAGAGTACGGGGACCCCGTCTGACGACGTGGGCCAAGTCACCGACCTCGGATCGGCGGACTCGGTCGATCCCAAGACCGACGGGGGCGACACGAGCGGGGGCCCGGATGTGGGACCGCTCACGACCTTCCGGCTGCGGGTCGACCGCGCCGAGGCCCGCTCCTGCGAGTGCCTGCTGACCGACCCCAACGGCGCGCTGCATCAGGTGGTGTTTGGCGCCTCCGTCGAGGGCCGGCAGATCCGGCGCGGTGATCGCGTCGGTGTGGCCTTCTTCCGCAAGGCGGACGCGGCGCTCGACGAAGGCGCCGTCTCACTGTCGCTCAAGGGCACCGCGCTCAATGGCGTGGTCATGGCGCGCGCGTCGTGCTTCGACAAGGCGGGCGCCGAGCTCGCCGGCGCCAAGGTTGAGATCGCCGCCCCATGACGCGCCTCGCGCCACTCAGCGCCTTGGCGCTGCTCTTGCCGACGCTGGCCAGCGCGCAGCTCGGGGTCTCGAACGACCGCGTCAGCCTCCCCACGGGCCCGGGTGGCCTGGAGGGCATCGGTCAGAACGTCGCAGTGAATGCCAACATGGCCACGATGACGTATTCGGTCCCCATTC
>SXGT01305425.1_pt1 | contig 12340 bp, 10 predicted proteins | sample 3176221 | NCBI WGS metagenome assembly SXGT01 (sample SAMN11356862, study PRJNA531348) | freshwater metagenome | isolation source: freshwater sample F1-120 | place: China: Fuxian Lake, Yuxi | collected 2017-12-25
GGTCTGGATGAAGTCCTCGTAGTCGACGATGCCGACCGAGGCCCGGCCGGTGGCGGAGACGATGCCCATGGTCACGGCCTGGCCGACGCCGACCGGGTTGCCGACCGCGAGCACGACCTCACCCAGCCGCAGCCTCGACGAGTCGGCGAAGGCCAGCGGCTCGAGCTTGACCTTGGCGTCGGTGACGCGCAGCACGGCCAGATCGGACTTGGGATCCACGCCGAGCACCTTGGCCTTGTGATCGGTGCCGTCGTGCAGCGTGACCATGATCTCGTCGGCGTTGCGGACGACGTGAGCGTTGGTCAGGATCTTCCCGTCGGCCGAGACGATCACCCCCGAGCCCAGGCTCTGGGCCTTGCGGGTGTCGGGCGCGCCGAACGACGGCGACGACGGATCGGCGAAGAACGGATCGAAGATGAACGGCCCGTCCGCGACGGTCTGGGTGGTCGAGATGTTGACGACCGAGTCGACGACGCGCTCGGCGACGTCGGAAATGCTGGCCGACGCGGGCAGCGGGGCCTGTGGGGCCTGGGCGTCGGCCCGGCCATCCTGGTGGGTGGCGGCGCCGATCACGGCGGCAAGGATGGCGGCGCATGCGCCGGCGACGATGGCGTGCTTCATGCGGTTGGTACGCTTCATTTGAACGAACGACCGCCGTCCGGGTTGCCCGTATTCCGGGACGGCCCAGCCCGAACGGTCAGGCCCGTGTCAGGGCTTGCCAGGATCAGGGTTTGGGAAACACCGTCTCGAGATCGGGCGCGATGCGCTCGGCCGCCACCTTGGGCAACAGCGCGGGAACCCGCGTGCGCTCGGTGATCAGGTAGTAGTCGGTCACCGGCTCGGGTACGACCGGTGGCGGCACCGGTGCGGCCGGATCGGTCGGCGGCGGCGGCGGCGGCGGCGCCTCGCCGGGCTTGGTGATCTTGAGCAGCTGGATCGTGCCCAGCGCCTTGCCCTTGCCGTCGCGGTACGTGAGCGTCACCACGCTGGTGAGCGTCTTGGGATCGACCTTCGACTCATAGCTGGTCGGCTTGAGCTTCTCGATCTTGTCGATGAAGTTGGCGGCCGCGGTATCGGCGGTCGTGCCCTCGCCCCAGGTCTCGATCTCGGCCTCCGCCTTGGGCGGCGGCGCGTGCGGATCCTTCTGCTCGGGCGCCGGCTGCTTCACCTTGATGCGGTGGACCGTCTTCTTCTTGTCGGTCGCGGCGATCTCGACCTGCATGGCGGCCTTGGGATCGAACGAGCGCAGATCGCTGGGACGCAACGAGCCCTCACCGCCCTCGAGCGGTGTGATCAGGCTGCCCGCGATCACGAACCCCTTGTTGGTATCGACGTCGAGGATGTAACGATCGCTGCCGCCCTGGACGCGGCCGCCCAGCACCATGGTCTTGGCGCCGTCCGTGAACACGATCGCGATGGTCTTGGTGGTGTCGACCAGCTCGTAGTCCTTCTTGGCCTCTTCCTTGACCACGCCGATCGCGCGGAGCGCGCGCATGCGGGTCAGCTCCTTGACCAGCTTCTCGCCGGGCTCGCCGACCGGGAACTCGCGGGTCACGGTCTCCTCGATGTACTCGGGTTCCTCGACGGGCGGTGGCGGCGGCGGCGGCTCGCCCGGAGCGGGCGGCGGCGGCGGCGGCGGCGGCTCCTTGGGCTTCACCGTCTTGCTGGTGCGGGTGTCGACGCCCCACCAGTAGGCGGCGGCGCCTTCGCCGCGGCGCTCGATGCGCAGGGTGTGATCGGTGGTGGCGAACTCGACCGCCTTGAGGTCGGCCTCGCCGCGGTTCCACATCACGACCTCGCCGGTCAGGGTCTTGGTCGGCTTTTCCTTGGTCCACGTCAGGTACCCGTAGACCAGCATCACGGCCAGGAGCGCGCCGTGGACGATGACGCCCTTCATGGCGAAACCTCCTTCTTGGCGGCCGGCGGCGTGCGTCGCCGCTTCGGCCGTCCCAGCAGCATCCCGGCGCCGAACATGCATAGCGGCGCGATGATCGTGGTCGCGGTGAACCACGCGGCCTGCTCGCGCTTGGTCTGCTTGATCTCGGGATCCTTCTCGTCGTTCACGATGCCGCTGATGGTCTCCTCGCCGCCCAGCCACTTGATCGCGTCGACCGGCAGCGATCGGCCATTGGTCTCGACGTAGATCTGGCCGGTGCGGGTCTGGATCATGTGGTCGGCGAACAGGTCCTGATCGCTGAACAGCATGGCCCGGAAACCATCGGCGTCGGTGCCGTCGGCGTTCTTTCGAGCCGGGCCCTCGATCGCGGCGCCCACGTTATAGCGATCGCGCTTCTCGTCGGGGCCGGGCTTGAAGTCTTGGTCGTAGTCGAGCCAGGCCTCGCCCATGGTGCGGATCACGTAGGTGCGCTTGGGCTTCTCGCCCGGGGTGGTGAACTCGCGATCGGTGAGGGCACCCGCGCTCTCGAGCAGGATGCCGTTGCGGGCGTCGCCGCGCGACAAGGACGTGGTCGACGCGTGCGACGAGAACTGGTTGGTCAGCGCCTTCTGTCGATCGCTCTCGTTCTGGCGCTGGGGCAAGAAGTTCTTGTCGTCGGTGACCAGGCCGATGCGCACGTCCTGGCCGGGACGCAGCTCGCCCAGGCCGGCGCCGAGGCGACCCTCGAGCGGGCCGAGTCGGAAGTCGCCCTCCGGGTCCATCGCGATCAGCACGTTCCCGCCGTTGTCGAGATAACGGGCCAGGGTGTTGAGCTCGGTCGCATCGAACGCCTGCTTGGGACCGAGCACCATCACGAAGGTGGCGTCATCGGGGATCTGGCTGGCCAGACCGTCCATGGTGCCCAGGTTCTTGGACTCGTAGTTCAGGCTGGTCAGGATGTTCTTGATGACCTGGGTCTTGGCGTCGGGGAGCTGGGCGCGCAGGTGGGGCGGCAGCGACTCGGGGTCGTTGATCTCGCCGTGGCCGACGGTCAGGTAGGCCTTGCGCTTCTCGCGCAGGATCTTCATGAGCGCGGTGTTCACGGTCTGGTCGAGCACGCGCAGCTTGCCGTCGCGCTTGCGGTGCTTCTCCATGTCGGTGTCGAGCTCGAACTTCTCGAACTTCTCCTTGGCGTCGGCGCCGCGGACCACGACCACGGTGCCGTCCTTGCCGACCTGGTACTTGCGGGCAAGGGTCACCGACAGCATGCGGTCGTGCGACTCGACCGCGACCTTGTTCTTGGTCTGGCGGGCCAGCTCCTGGAAGTAGCCCTTCACCTCGCCGCCGACCTCGTTGAGTTCGGGGAAGAAGAGCAGCACCCGGACCGGATCGCTCATGGCCCCGACGACCTTGCGGGTCGACTCGCCGGGCTGCGAGGTCTTGAGGTAGCTGACGTCCTTCTTGATGTTCTTCTCGCGGGCGACGTTGCACGTCACCATGAGCAGCGCGAGGGCGAACGCGATGGTCAGGCCCGACAGGCCCATCTCGCGCACGCGGCGCAGCTCGACCGCGTCCTCGTCGTTCTCGCTGGTCCACTCGCCGACGGTGAACTCCATCAGGATGGCGGGGATGACCGCGATCGCGGCCAGGAGCGCCGCCGTGATGGTCATGACCACGTCGTACTTGCGCGCCCCCTTGGCCGACAGGTCATCCATCCCGATCCAGCCGGCGCCGGTCTTGGTGGCGAGGAAGTAGACGACGCCGGACAGGAGCAGCGCGACGTAGCACAGCAGGAGCGTGGCCTCGGCCCGACGCTGGGCGCCCTTGCCCTGCCGCCAGCGGACGAGCTGGAGGAACGTGCCGGCGACCCCGGCGACGGCGCCCAGGACGATCGCCAGCTTGAAGAGGATGGGGAAGAGCACGGTCCCCGAGGTGGGATCGCGCCCGAACCGTTGCGCCACGATGATCAGCGCCACGGCGAAGATGAGCCCGACCCGTGTGATCAGGCGGGGTGTGCGGGTCATTGCCATCGCTTCGCCTCCATCGTCTTCACCGAGAGGAGCAAGAAGAAGTACGTGACGGCCACGTAGTAGACGGCGTCCTTGAGGTTGAAGACGCCCTTCATGAAGCCCTGCTGAAAGTGGATCCACCACAGATCCAGCTCGGCGAAGATGTCCTTCACCGGCGGCTCGAGCTTGCGGCTGAGCTGGTAGAACAGCAGCATCAGCATCACGATCGCCGCGCCGATCACGGCCGAGACGATCTGCTGCTTGGACAGGGTCGACGCGAACACCCCGATGGCGAGGGTCGCCGAGCCGAGCAGGAACAGGCCGAGGTAGCCCACGAAGATCTGGGCGCCGGTGATCTTGCCCTCGCTCTTGATGAGCAGCGGGATATAGACCGAGACGGCGAGGATGAGGGCGAGGAAGGACTGGGCCGCGAAGAACTTGCCGAGGATGATCTCGACGTCACGCACGGGCGAGGTGTTGAGCAGGAGCAGCGAGCCGGTCTGCCGATCCTCGGCGACCAGGCGCACGCTCAGGATGATCGAGACCCCCATGACCACGCCCGAGCTGCCCCAGAAGAACTGCTGGAGCATCTCACCCGAGAGCTGGGTCTTGGCGCCGAACACCTGGAAGGTGACGCCCATGAGGAGCAGCGCGAGGCTGCCGACGATCCGGCCGACGATGGACTGGAGATAGGTCCCCATCTCGCGGCGGTAGATGATGGTGGCGGCGCGCATGTCAGGCCTCCGCGCTGGCGCCGGTGTCGACCAGGCGCAGGAAGGTGTTCTCGAGCTCGCTGCGGGCGTAGTCGAGCTTGAGCAGGTCGAGGCCGGCCTGGACCACGGCGCGGCTGATCTCCGCGCGCAGATCCTTGGTCGACGTCAGCGAGACGGCCCAGCCGTCACCACGCGACTGCGGCTCGGTGACTTCCTTGATGCCGTCGATGCGGGACAGCACCGTCGAGATGGTCTTCTTGGCGTCGACCTCGCCGTCGCGGTAGGGCTCGCCCGAGGCGGCGGGCGGGACGCGGACGGTGATCGACACCAGCTTGACGTTGCCCTCGTGGGCGGCGAGCTCGGCCTCGGTGCCGGCGCCCAGGATGCGACCCTGGCCGAGGACGAGCAGGCGATCGCAGGTCTGGCTGACCTCGGCCAGGATGTGGCTCGAGATCAGGACCGTGTGGCGGTCCTTGAGGCCGTGGATGAGCTTGCGCATCTCGACGATCTGCTTGGGATCGAGACCGCGGGTCGGCTCGTCGAGGATGACCAGGGCCGGTTTGTGCACGATGGCCTGGGCCAGGCCGACGCGCTGGCGGAAACCGTGCGAGAGCGTGTTGATCGGATCGGCCGAGACCGCTCCGAGATCGGTGAGCTCGATGGCCTCGCCGACCATCTTGGTCCGGTCGCCGCGGGAGACACGGCGCAGGTCGGCGGCGAACTCGAGGTAGGAGCCCACCGTCATCTCCTGGTACAGCGGCGGGCTCTCGGGCAGGAACCCGATGCGCTTGCGGACCTCGTGCGGGTCGTTGAGCGCGTCGACGCCCCCGACGTTGACCGCGCCTGCGGATGGCCGCAGGTCACAGGCCAGGATGCGCAGCGCCGTGGTCTTGCCTGCGCCGTTGAGGCCCAGGAAACCGACGGTCTCGCCGTCGTCGATCTCGAACGAGACCGGACCGAGGGCACGCTTGCCGCCGTAGTACTTTGATAGCTTGGAGACCTGGATCATCAGACCGCCTCTCGGAGCGCGGGCACTTTCATCAAAGGTGCCGAGGGTGTCAAGTGGTGCGACACGGGGTGCGACACCGGCCTCAAACCGGCCCGAAGCGCTTGCGCATTCCCGGATCGCGTCCGTTTCGTGCCGGGGCTTGCCACGGACGGGGATGTGGGCGTGCCTCACCGGGACAGCGCATCGGCGCTGACACGCGCTCTGACACGCGATGGGACCTGTCCATGCCCCGACGCGTGACAGGACGTATTCACCAGGAGTTGTCACCGCGGGCGCGAACTGCTGTTCGCGGCACGATGTGGCACCCCCGCGATCTGACTCGAACTGGCCAGTCGAGAACTCCGCGTTGCGACATTCGGCACGGACCGTGCTGATAGCTCCTTCCGTCACGCAACCACCCCCGACGGAGTCTCCGATGAACAAGCTCGCTACCCTCCTCAAGACCGCCATCCTCGCCCTCTCCCTCTTCACCGTGGCCTGCACCGAGACCGAGGACACGGACCTCGACAGCGTCTCGATCGACGAGCCGACCGACCTCTCGATCGACGGCGAGACCGACACCCTCACCGAGCGCGCCCCGTCGGCCGCCGCGGACACCAGCACCGAGGCCGCCACCGCCGGCGCCCAGCGCCCGGCCCACGTGCCCAGCGGCGAGCCCACCAGCGACCGCCTCGGCATGAACACCACCGCCACCGCGCCGGGCCAGCCGGGCACCGGCACCGCCGAGTGCGTGCAGCCCCTCAAGCTCGGCAACGGCGAGCCCGTGATCGGCGTGGCCGACTCGCGCGCCCTCGGTCTCCGCGCCCGCGGCCGCTTCGAGCAGATGCGCAAGATCGCCGCGGTCCGCTGATCTGGTCACGTCGACTGGTCAGAACAGACCCAGTTGACGCGTCGGTCGCTGGAAGGTGGTTGGCGCCGACGCGTCCTCCATGTGTGCTTCTAACCCGGACTCGTATCCGAGCCGGTGGCGATGTAGCTCGAACAGCGCCTCGATCGCGCGCCAGCGCTCCCCCTGGCCGCGAAAGCGGGCGCCGAAGCGGCTGTCGTTCATGCGGCCGCTTCCGCCGCGTAGCTCCTCGATCGCGTGCTCGATCTTGCGCACGCGCTCGGGGGGCAATTCGGCGTTGATGCGCTCGCGAAACACCGGCAGCACCTCGCCGGGGAGCCGGACCAGGATCATGAAGGCGCGCCGCGCCCCGGCCTGGTAGGCGCGCTCCAGGATCTCGGGGATGTCGGGATCGTTGAGGCCTGGGATGATCGGCGCGATGGCGACGCCGGTGGGCACGCCCGCCTCCGACAGCAGACGCAGGGTGTCGAAGCGGCGCGCCGGCGAGCTCGCGCCCGGCTCGATCGAGCGGGCGACCTCGTCGCGCGCGAACGGGATCGAGAGGGTGACCCGGATGCGGGCCTCGCGCGCCAGCCGCGCCAGCAGGTCGACGTCGCGCCGGATCACCGCCGACTTGGTGATGACGCTGACCGGGTTCCGGAACTCAGCGCAGATCTCGAGGCAGCGCCGGGTCAGCTCGTAGCTCGCCTCGAGCGGCTGATAGCAATCCGTATCGCCCGAGAACGCGATCAGCTCTCCCCGCCACGACGGCTTCCCGAACGCCGCCCGCAGCAGCTCCGGCGCGTTGGTCTTGACCACGAGCTTGCGCTCGAAGTCGGTGCCCGCCCCGAAGCCCAGGTACTGGTGCGAAGGGCGGGCGTAGCAGTAGGCGCACGCGTGAAAACACCCCCGGTAGGGGTTCACGCTCCAGCGGAAGCCGACGTCAGGTGAGTCGTTCTCGGACAGGATCGACTTCGCGGGCTCCTCGTAGACGTGGAGCTCGGCGGTGGGTGGTTCTTCGAGCCACTCGACGTGGGTCGAAGCCCAAGGATTGGGCGGGTTCGAGACCAGCTTCACCACGAGGCCGACGCTAGCAAACTTCGACGGCGAAGTGAACATCTGTTCAGTACCGCTGTGAGTACGATAGCGGCGCGAGCCATGACGCTGCCCACCACCACCATCCCCGGGGCCGATCTCTACGAGACCTACTTCGTGCCGGCGATGTTCCGGCCGCTGGCGCGCGCCGTCCTCAAGCGTGCGGCGGTGAAGGAGGGCGAGCGCGTGCTCGACCTCGCCTGCGGGACCGGCATCATCGCGCGCCAGGTCGCGCCTGTGGTCAACCACGAGGGCCGGGTGGTCGCGCTCGACGCACGCGCGGAGATGATCGAGACGGCCTCGAAGCTGACGGTGCCGTACGGGTGCCCGATCGAATGGAAGGTTGGCGACGCGACCAGGCTCGACGCACCGGCCGGCTCGTTCGACCTGGTGGTCTGTCAGCAGGGCCTGCCGTTCTTCTCCGATCGCGCCACGGCGCTGGCCGAGGTGCGGCGCGTGCTGGCGCCGGGCGGGCGCGCGGTGTTCGCGGTCTGGGAGCTCGAGCTCGCCGAGCCCGCCGAGCTGCGGCGAGGGCTCGAGGCCGCCGGGTTCCGGGACGTCGAGCTCGAGCGACAGACCATCGACGTCGGGCTCTCGGCCGAGGCGCTCGTCGAGAGCGTGGTGAACACGGTGGCGCCGTTGCTCGCCGCCGATCATGTGGCGATGCGCACGCTGCTCCGGCAAGCGACCTTCCCGATGAACACCCACATCGCCCTCGCCCGCTGATCTGCTTGAACCGGCGTCGCTCATCGACTACACCCAGCGGATGACCAAGTCGCTAGCGCTCGCTGCCCTCGCCACGACGTTCATCGCGACCGCGGTCGCCGCCACACCGGCTCATGCCGGTGACGGCAAGGATCTGCTCAAGTTCGCGCCCGAGAGCAGCCAGATCGTCATGGTGTTCGACATGGCCGACTCGCGCGACTCGGCGCTGCTGCAGAAGGGCTTCAAGAAGCTCCTCGATACCAGCACCGAGGCCACGGCCAAGCTCGCCGAGCTCGGCCTCGATCCGATGAAGGACATCGACACCGTGATGTTCGCCGGCGGCGGCGCCACCGACCTCGACGCCGACAAGCTCAAGGACATCGTCATCATCATCGAGGGCCGCCTGCCCAAGGACAAGCTGTCGACCATCCCCGACGTCAAGACCTCGACCTACGCCGGCGTGAGCATCTTCACCAACGACGACACCGACGCCGCGTTCGTCGGCGATCGCCTGTTCTTCACCAAGAAGGGCAAGATGAAGGCGGCGATCGACATCGCCCTGAACACGGGCAAGGGCAAGGGCAAGAGCCTGGCCGCGTCGAAGAAGGCCAAGGCACTGCGCGACGCCATCGCGGCCACCGACACCAACGCGGACCTGTGGATGACGGTGATCGTGCCGGCCAAGGCCCAGAAGGAGATGAAGGCGGATCAGGGCATGGTCGCCAAGACCGTGGCCGTGGGTTTCAACTTCACCGCCGACCTCGGCGCCGCCATGAAGATCGGCACCGACAGCGCTGCCACCGCCGAGAAGATGGTGGGAATGGTCCAGAGCCAGCTTCCCCAGATCCTCCAGGGCGCCAGCGCGATCGGCCTCACCAAGGCCGCCAAGTCGCTGCTGGTGAGCCCGGACGCCGCCGCGGTGAACATCAGCTTCACGATGACCGAGGCCGAGCTGATGGCCCTGGTGAACATGGCCAGAGGCTTCGGCGGCGGCATGGGCGGCGGCGCGCCCTGAACGCGCCGCTCAGTTCGAGTCGATGATCAGGAACTCGACGCGCCGGTTCTGGGCGTAGGCGGCCTCGGTGGCGCGATCGAGCAGCGGGCGGGTCTCGCCGTAGCCCTCGGACTGGAGGCGGTCGGCGTCGACGCCCTCGCCGACGAGGAAGTCCCTCACGGCGGCGGCGCGGGCGCGCGACAGCGCCAGGTTGTACGCCGCCGATCCGCGGCTGTCGGTGTGACCGCCGACCTCCATGCGGCGAATGTGGGCGTGGGCGCGCAGCGCTTCGGCCACCGCGCGCACCACCGGGTATGACTCGGGCTTGATCACCGACGAGTCGAACTCGAAGTGGATCGGCTTCAGGGTCTCGAACCCGCCGCCGGTGAACGTGATCAGGTCGTTGTCGGGGCAGCCGTCGTCGTCGGCGACGCCGTTGCGAGTCTCGGGCTTGGTCGGGCAGCGATCGTCGACGTCGGCGATCTTGTCGCCGTCGACGTCGTCCTCGGGGCAGCCGTCCTCGTCCTCGAGCTCGTCGAAGTCCTCGGCCACGGTGGCGCACAGGTCGGCGTGGTCGGCGATCTTGTCGCCGTCGACGTCGTCCTCGGGGCAGCCGTCCTCGTCCTCGAGCCGATCGAAGTCCTCGGGATCGTCGGGACAGCCGTCGAGGGCGTCGACGATCTTGTCGCCGTCGCGATCGTCATCGACGGCGACCGGCGCCGGCTCGGGATGGTCGGGGATGCTGACGTGGCTGCGCTCGGGCCGCCCGGGCTCGAAGACGATGGCCAGGAAGGCGCGCGCATCAGGGTTGCCAGCGTCGGGGCCGACGCCGACGCCGCCGCCCAGCGTCAGATGCGACGCGGTCGCGAGGTGGACCTTGAGGCCGGCCAGCGCCTCGACCGGCGCATAGCCGGCGCCGTCGAGCGGCACCAGCGCCCAGCCCTCGGCCAGGACGTCGACCTTGCCGGGCGCGAGCGCGTACGAGAGCGCGCCGCCCACCGGCAACGCCGCGCCGAGCGACAGGCCCGCGCCGGTGCCGGGCATGGCCGGCGGCAGGTCCATGTACTCGGCGGCACCGCCGGCGCGCACCCGAACGCCGGCGTTGAGCGCGCCGCGCAGGCGACCGCGCCGACCCTCGACGATCAGGCGGAGCTGGCCGCTGGCGGCGCCGGCGCCGAGCCACGCGTCGTCGGTGGCGGTGGGCAGCCACAAGGATGCCGCCAGCGCCGCCCGACGGCCGAGCCCGAGCTTGGCGTGGACCCCGACATCGCCGAGGCCCTGATCGCCAGTACGGTGGTCGTCCTCGCCGGTGCCGAGATCACGGTCGCCGGCGACCACGCCGAACGGGATGCTGAGGCCGAGCGCGAGCGGCAAGCGCGGCACGCCCATGGCGGCCACGAGCGTGGGCGTGAAGGTGTCGCGCACGCGATAGCGCGCGCCCTGACCCTCGAGCTCGAGCAGACCGTGCGCCCACGTGGTGTACATGCCGAAGGCGAGCTGCGCCGGCGGCGTCAGCGCCGCGCCGTCGACGGTCACGTAGCCGTTGGTGTCGAGCGCGGGCCGGAACCCATCGAGCGCGATGTCACCGCCGCTCTGGGCGACGGCGACGGTCGGAAGGGCGGCGAGCAGGCAGACGGGGGCGAACACGCGGGTGCGCATGGGACCTCCTCGCGCCCGCTCGCCAGGACGGCGACAGGCAGCGGATCAGGCGACGACGGACGGCGGTGACGCGAGTGCGTCTCGTCCAGACAGTGCCCGCGGAGCAGACAACGGTTACAGCGCGGGAAGCGACTCGCGCCGCTCGCGCCAGAGGCTCGGAATCGCTGCGCCACCGGCCGCGACGATGCCGCCGACGATCGCGCAGGTCGTGTCCATGTCGCCGAGCGCTGCCACCGTCGTCCACAGCGCGGCCTCGTAGTCGTGGAGGTGGTGGGCGGCGAGCCACACGCACAGCGGCACGGTGTCGTCGCAGATCACGCGCGAGCCGTTGCCGAGCCGCAGCACCGCCATGTCGACCGGCGTGTCGGCGCCGAGCCGGGTCGCCAGATCGATCCCGTCGCGGGTGAGGCTGGTGGGCGTGTGCTCGTAGACCGCTGCGAGGAAGGCCGCGGCGTCGCGCGGCTGCTCGCCCGCATGGACGCGCGCGGCCAGCGCGGCTGCGACGGCGACGGCGATCGCGCCGGCCTCGCCGTCGCGGTGGAGATGCGTGGGCCGCGCCGAGCGACGAGCCGCGGCGATCACGACATCGAGATCGTGAGCGAAGTAGGCGCCGAGCGGCGCCACGCGCATGGCGGAACCATTGCCCTTGGAGCCCTGGCCACCGAACGGCGCACGCGCCGCCACCACCCACGGAATGCCGTCGCCGATCGCGCCGAGGATCCCGTGCGCCGTGCCCCCATACCCCCGCCACGGCTCGGCGACGTAGCGCCGCGCGAAGCGCGTGGCGAGTGAGCCCTCGTGGATGTCGCCGCGCTCGGCGAGCTCCTCGACGAGGCAGAGCGCCATCGCCGTGTCGTCAGTCCATCGCCAAGGCGCATGCTCTGGCACCGTGCGCGACGCGATGTTGCCGCGGCGGGCGAAGAAGGTCTCGCCGAACGCGTCGCCGACCGAGAGCCCTTCGAGGGACACGCGGGCCCGGGCGAGGCACGCGGCCGGACTGGAATCCATTAGTGTCCATTGTACACCAATGGATGGATCACGCAACCAGGAACGATCGCGCGACCTCGACGAGCGCTACGGGGCCAGACCCGGGCGCGGAAGCGGCGGCAGGGCCTCGCGGTGGCGGAGCCAGTCGTGCGGGATCGGGGCGCCGGCGGCGCCGAGGATGCCGCCGACGATGGCGCCGGTGGTGTCGATGTCGCCGCCGGCGGTGACGCAGGCCCAGAGCGCGGCCTCGAAGTCGTCGAGGTGGCCGGCGGCGATCCAGACGCAGAGGGGGACCGTGTCCTCGGCCAGCTCGCGGGCGCCGTTGCCCAGGCGCGAGGCGGCGACATTGAGGGAGACGCCCGACGGCAGCGCGGCGGCCGCGGCGATGCCCTCGCGGACCGCGCCGCCCGGCGTGTGCTCGATGGTCGCGGCGAACAGCGTGCCCGCGTCGCGCGGCTGCTCGCCGA
>SXGT01773643.1_pt1 | contig 12340 bp, 9 predicted proteins | sample 3176221 | NCBI WGS metagenome assembly SXGT01 (sample SAMN11356862, study PRJNA531348) | freshwater metagenome | isolation source: freshwater sample F1-120 | place: China: Fuxian Lake, Yuxi | collected 2017-12-25
GGGGTAGTCGCGCAGGCGCGATTCCGGCGCGGGAAGGCCCACCAGCTGCAGCAGCCGCACCATCTCCTCAAACGTCGCCGCCTTGGGGCGATGCAGCCGCAGGGCCTCGATCATTTGGTCGGCCACCCGATAGACGGGATTGAGCGACGCGCCCGGCTCCTGAAAGATGTACGCCACGGTGCCGCCTCGAATGCGCCGGAGCCCGTCTGGGTCCATCTCCAGCACATTCTGGCCGTTGACGAGGATGCGCCCGCCCACATAGCGCGCGGGCGGTGTGGGCAGCAGGCCGGCGATGGACAAGGCCGTGACACTCTTGCCGCAGCCCGATTCGCCGACAAGACAGAGGGTCTCCCCCTCCTCCAGCACCAGCGAAACGCCGTCCAGGGCGCGCAGTGCCTCCGCACCCCGGCCAAATTCGAGCTTCAAGTCCTGGATTTCCAGCAGGGGCGGCATCGTCAGGCCTTGGTGTCGGCGGCATCTCGCAGGCCATCGCCCAAAAAGTTAAACGCCAGCACCGTGATGAAAATGGCCGCGCCGGGTGCCAGCAGCCACGGGAACTGCTGCAGGTGCTGGTAGTTGGAGTAGGCGTCCTTGAGCATCAAGCCCCAGCTGGCTTGAGGCTCCTGAATGCCCACGGCCAGATAGCTCAGGATGACCTCGCCCAGAATGTAGTAAGGCACACTCAGCGTGGCGGCGACGATGACGTAGGAAAACGTATTGGGCAGGATGTGCCGGAGGATGATGCGCAGATCTGTCTGCCCCAGCGCGCGCGCCGCCAGCACATACTGCCGCTCGCGCAACGACAGGGTCATGCCGCGGATCACCCGCGCCATGCTGGCCCAGCCGATGAAGCTCAAGATGACGACGATGAGCAGGTACACCCGCGTGGAGCTCAAGTCCGGCGGAAAGGTCGCCCGCAGCGTCAGGATGAGGTAGAGCCCCGGCACCGACATGATGAGTTCGCACAGGCGCATGATGCCGTTGTCCACCCACCCGCCGTAGTATCCGGAAATGCCCCCCACCAGCATGCCCATCGAAAAGGTGAGCGCAATGCCGACGAGCCCGATGGACAGCGAGATTTGTGAGCCGTGCAGAAGGCGCGAGAACACGTCGCGCCCCAGTTGGTCGGTGCCCAGGAGGTGCACCGGATGGTCCTTGTGGTCGGTGCCGCAAAAGTGCAGACGCGTGCGGATGAGCCCCAGGAGCCGGTACTCGTCGCCGGTCACGAAGAATCGCAGCGGCACCACGCGGTCGTGACGCATCTCGTATTGATACTGCCGGCCCTCCACCGGCACCGACTGGGGCACCACCAGCCGCAGTCCGGAGAAGTGCGGACGCACGGGCGGGTGGAAAAACCGCGCGCGATCCTCCCGCTCGTAGCCGTAGGGTGCCACGAACCCCGCCAAGAGCGCCGCCGAGTAGAGCACCACGAGAAGAACCCCGCCCACCAAAGCGATGCGACGCTGGCGCAGACGGCTCCAGAAAAGCTGCCAGGGCGTCCGCGGCGGGCGGACCGAGGGCGGCGCGGCGGATGCGGGAGGGTTGCTCATTCGCGGAGTCGGATGCGTGGATCGCTCCATGCGAGCAGAATGTCTGCGATGAAATTCCCCACCATCAAGAGAGCCGTCGCCATGACCACGGTCGCCACCACCAGCCGATAGTCCTGCGAGGTCAGCGCCTCCAATGTCAGCCGCCCCAGCCCGGGCCATGAGAAAATGTTCTCAACGATGAACGCGCCACTGAGCAGCCCCGCCAACGAATAGCCAAAAATAGTGAGCAGCGGATTGATGGCATTACGCAGCGCGTGCTTGCCCACCACCCAGCCCTCGCCCAGCCCGCGCGCGCGCGCCGCCGTCACGTAATCGGCGCGCAACGTGTCCAGCAGGTTGGAGCGCATCTGCCGCATGATGCCCGCCAGCGAACTGGCGGCCAGCACCAGCGCCGGGAGGATGAGATGGTGAGCGCGGTCGAGCAGCCGTGGTGCGTTCCACGTGTCCACGCCGATGTAGCGGTTGGATTCCACGCCGCTGACGGGAAACCAGCCGGTGGCGTACGCGAAGAGAAGCGCGATGAGGCCCAGCAAAATTTCCGGGATGGACAGGCCCAGAAACGCCACCATCGCGCAGCCGCGATCCACCCACGAATCCTTGCGTACGGCGGCCCAGATGCCCAGTGGCAAGGCCACCAGCCAGGCGATGAGCAGCGCCGTCAGCGCCAAGAGAAACGTGTTCCACAGCCGCATCAGGATGAGTTCGGTGACGGGGATTTTGTACTCCAGCGAGTAGCCCAAGTCGCCGCGCAGGGCGTCGGACATCCAGTAGCCGTAGCGCACATGCCAGGGCTTGTCCAAGTGGGCCTTGGCGCGAAGCTGCTCGAGCTTTTCGCGGGTGATCTGCGGGTTGTTTTCCAGCTTTGAATAGTAGTCGCCGGGTGTGAGCGACATCAGCACGAAGGTCAGAAGCGAAACCCCCACGAGGATGGGCACCATGTGGAAGAGTCGGTGCAGCAGATAGGTTCCCATATCCCGGCCACCCCACACTGGCAAAATCCACGCGGCATTGGCCAGCCAAAACACCCGCGCTTTTTCCATCGACACCGCGCCGCCGCTTCGCATGAAATGCGCGCGCATGGCCGGCCGCAAACTCACCCTGGGGCACTCGCCCGACCCGGACGACGCCTTCATGTTCTACGCGATGGCGGCGAACAAGCTGGATACGCGCGGCTTTGAGTTCACCCATATCCTTGAGGACATCCAGACGCTCAACGAACGTGCCACGCGCGGTGAACTGGACGTGAGCGCCATCAGCATCCACGCCTACGCCCACGTGTGCGACCAGTACGCCCTGCTGCCCAGCGGTGCGAGCATGGGCGATGGCTACGGCCCCATGCTGGTGGCCCGTACGCCACTCTCGCCCGCAGACATCGCCCGTCGGAGGATTGCCGTGCCGGGCCTGATGACCAGCGCGTTTCTGGCGCTGCAATTGTGGCTGGGCCGTCCTGCATGCGAGCTCAACCTCAAGGTGGTTGCCTTCGACCGGATTTTCCAGACCGTGCGGGAGGGTGATGCCGATGTCGGCCTCATCATTCACGAAGGCCAGCTTACGTTCGCCAACGAAGGGCTGGTGTGCTGCGCGGATCTGGGCGCGTGGTGGAGCCGGGAGAACGGCGGTCTGCCGCTGCCGCTGGGCGGCAATGTCATTCACAAGCGTCTCCCGCCCGCTGAGCGGCGCGAAGTGTCGGCATTGCTGGCGCAGAGCATTCAATACGGGCTCGACCACCGTGACGAGGCCGTGGCGCATGCACTCCAGTTTGCGCGCGACATGGGGCGCGAGCTGGCCGACCGCTTTGTCGGCATGTACGTCAACCACTGGACGCTCGACTACGGCCCGCGCGGGCGCGAGAGCATCGCGCGCTTCCTTAACCGCGCCTTCGAGGCTGGACTCATCCCACGCGCGCCGGAGCTGGAGTTTGTGTCTTAAAAACAGAAGGGCGCCGATGCACTACCGACGATTTGGCCGGACAGAAATCCAGATGCCCGTGTTGTCTTGCGGCGGGATGCGCTACCAGCACAAGTGGCAGGACATTCCATGGAGCGAGGTGCCCCACGAGGGCCAGGCCAATCTGGAGGCCACCATCGCGCGCGCCGTGGAACTGGGCATCCACCACATCGAGACGGCGCGCGGCTATGGATCGAGCGAAATGCAATTGGGCCCGGTGCTCAAACGTTTCCCGCGCGAGAAGCTGATCGTGCAGACCAAGGTGGCGCCGTTTGCCACGCAGGGGGAGTTCCTCGACACGTTCAACCGCTCCATGGGCCATTTGCAATTGGAGTACGTGGATCTTTTGTCGCTGCACGGGGTCAACAATCAGGCGCTCTTGGACTGGTCCCTGCGCAAAGGCGGTTGCCTTGAGGCCATGCACCGCCTCCAGCGCGAGGGCCGCGTGCGCCACATCGGGTTCTCCACCCACGCCACCACCGACATCATCCAGAAGGCCGTGTGCAGCGACGCCTTCGACTACGTCAACGTCCACTGGTATTTCGTGAACGACCTCAACTGGCCCGCCATCGAAGCGGCCGCGCAGCGCGACATGGGTGTGTTCATCATCAGCCCCAACGACAAGGGCGGCAAATTGTACGCACCGCCCCGCAAACTCTTGGAGCTTTGCGCGCCGCTCACCCCCATGCAGTTTAACAGCCTCTATTGCCTGGCGAGGGCGCAGGTTCACACACTGAGCTGCGGCGCCGCCCGGCCGGGCGACTTTGATGACCACGTGGCGGGCCTGAAATTCCTGGACCGCGCTGCCGAAGTGGTGGCGCCCATCGAGGCGCGGCTGCGGGCCGAGATGCAGCGCGTGTTGGGTGCCGACTGGTGCGACCGCTGGCATGAGGGCCTGCCTCATTTTGCGGAGGTTCCCGGACAGGTGAACCTTGTTGAAATCCTGCGTCTATGGACCTACGCCAAGAGCCTTGACCTCGTGGACTGGGGCCGGATGCGTTACAATCTGCTGGGCCAGGCCGACCACTGGTTCCCGGGTGAGCGGGTGAGCAAGCTGGATCGGGCGCGGCTGCCCGACACGGTGCGGCAAAGCCCCTTCGCCGACCGGCTCCCGGGCATTCTCGATGAGGCGCATGCCATGCTGGAGGACGCGCCCCATCAACGACTGAGCGCGGGCTAGCAGGCGCACCTCTCGTCACTTCCCGCCGAGGAAGTGTTCGAAGAAGGCGACCAGGACGGCGTTGGACTCCTCCGTGGGGTCGTGCATGGGACGGTTGGTCATCGCCACGCGGTGACTGACGCCCAGCAGCTTGTTGACCTCCACGCAATGGCGCAGTGCCAGCCACCGCTTTTGTGGATCCTCCGATCCGCCGGAGACCAGGAACGGGCGCGGCGCCATGAGCACGTGCAATTCGTGCAGGTCGCGCCCGGTCTCCATCATGACCTTGTAGGCCCCCGTGCGCGGATTGGCGGCGGTGACCACGCCCGGCTTGCGTGTTGAGGATGCGTCGCGCCCCAGATACCACGGCTCCCAGTAATTGATGTTCGAGCGCGCCTCCTCAAACACGATGCCCGGATCGGACCACGCGGCGCAGGCAAACTTGTCATGGAGGCACGAGGCAAACATCGCCCACTTGCCGCCGTAGGAATGGCCGACCACGCCAATGCGCGCGCCGTCCACCTTCGGCAATTGCGAGAGGGCCGTGTGGCAGTTGGCCGCCACGTAGGCCAGATACGACAAGGGCTGCCAGAGCGGCCGGCCCGGTTCGGGCTTGCGAGCGTCACCGCCCGGGCTGCCGATGGACAGAGACACAAAGCCGCGACGGGAAAGTTGCAGGCCAAAATCGCGCCCAGCCTTGCCCAACCCCGCGCCCGTTTCCGCGTCGTAGAAGGGAACCAGCACAGCCGGGAACGGCCCGGGCCCATCGGGGATGAGCAGGATGCCCGGCAACATCTCTCCGCGCGCAATCTCCACTCGCACCTTGTGTTCCGTGAGTCCTTCCCGGCGCGACTTCCCACCCAGTTCCAATCGGGGATTCTGCAGCAGTGCTGGCCACTCTCCCATCAGCGCATGCCACTGGCGCAGGATTTCCGCGCGACGCTTGCCCCATTGCTCCGCATTGGTGGCGAAGGAACCGTCGGCAAATCGCAGGGGGGAGGCATAGGCTGGTGTGGAGCGGTCAAATTCCTTGGGCACCACGAAATGCGGCGCGAGCGCGGGCGGCAATGCGGGTGCCGCCGTCAGCGCGCCAGCCGTTACAAAGAATGCGCAGAGCGCGAAGAATTTCCGGATCATGCGGGGGAGCGTATCCCCTGCAATCGCGACTGCCAAGCCGCCATCAGGGGCTACTTGCCTTTGGGCGGCGCGGGCTTGGGCGTCTCTCCCTTGGGCGAGGGCTTTGGGGTGGCTGAAGTTTTGTCCGGATCCGAGGCGTTAAGCCGCGTCATGATTGCGTCGGTGAGGTCGTTGGCCTCTTCGCTGTACAGCACCACGGGATTGCCCACAGGACCAAGCGCGGCCGAGTCCACGATGTAGTTGTATCCCCTCTCCTTGGCCGCGGCGGTGATGACCGCCCGGATTTCATCGAGCAGTTTTTTGCGGGCATCCCCTTCGTCCTTCTGAAGCTCGGTGATGGACGAGCGCCGGAACTGGTCGATGGACGCCATGAGTTCCCGCACTTCGTCGGCCTTCTTCTGGGTGGTTCGTCTCATCCGTTCGCGCTCGCCGGCGTTGAGTGTGGGATCCTCCATCTGGCGCAGCATCTTCTGGTGCTGCTCCACCAGTTTTTGCTGCTCCTCCTGCAGCTCCTTGAGCTGTCCTTCCTTGGTGACTTCCTTTTGCCGCAGCACCTCCTGCGCCTTCTTAGATTTCCAGTAGCCATTAAACACCTTGGCCATGTCCACGGTGGCCAGCTTGAGTTCGGCGGCGGCCGCGTTTCCAAAAAGGAGAACCAGCCCCAACAGCGCGATGATCAGTGAATGCCTCTTCATGGCGGGATTGGACTAGAAAGACCGCGTGTAGCCAAATGAAAAACTAAAGTTCAGGCCGTCCTTGTTGAAACCATCACCGGTGAGCGGGTAGGCCAGATCCAGCCGCATGGGTCCCAGCAACGGGACGTCCAGCCGAAGCCCGATGCCGATGTCGTCATTGTACTTGCCCACGGCGTAGGCATTGCGCGAGATGGCGCCGATGTCGTAAAAATAGGCGAGGCGGGCGATTTCCATCGGCGTGGGCACGCTGTACTCAATCGTCGCCATCAGCAGGGATTTGCCGCCGATGACCTGGTTGTTGGCGTCGCGCGGCCCGACCTCCCAGAACTCGAATCCACGCAATGAACTGGCACCGCCCAGCGCGTGCCGCGACATGTAGGGCACCTTCGTGGAATCGCCATAATTATCCACCACCGACGCGCGCCCAATCAACTCGATCACATGGCCTTGGCGCAGGCCCTTGAAATAGTGCGCCGAGCGCAGGTTGAGCTTGTAGAAATCCATCTCGCCGCCAAAGGGTCCTCCCGCCACGCCCGCGAAAAGCTCCGTCTGTTGGCCGCGATTGGGCAGCGTTCCGCTGCCACGGGTGTCGAGCATCATCGAGGCACCCACTTGCGAAATGAAGTGACGGCCCGCATCGCCCTTCATCTCATCGGACGCGGTGCTGATCACGTTGAGGATGCCCGAGCTCTCGATCGAGTAATGAAGGCCCGCTCGAAGCTGATCCATCCCAAAGAGCGTGCGCTCCAGACTGAGGTTGATGCCATTCTCCTCCACATCGAAGTAGTCGCTGTAATAGCTGGCTTCGCGCCGGAACACGTTGGAGCGAAACCGCAGCTTGCGACCGAACATCCACGGCTCCTCAAAATCCAGCGCGTAATCGTCCCGGCGGTCGCCCAAGGAGGCCCGTATGCGGAATTTTTGCCCCCCGCCCCGAAGCAGGTTGGGCCGGTGCCAGCGCGCGATGTCAAAGTTTTCCTCCGAATAAAACACCTGTCCAAAGACGCCGTAGTCGGTGCTGAAGCCGCCGCCAAATCCCGCATTGCCCGTGGGCTTCTCCTTGACGGAGATCAGCAGATGCTCGCGATCCGCCGGCAGGTTCGGATCCTCCTGAGACTCCACGCGCACGCGCTGGAAGAGGCGCATGTTGTTGAGGCGCTCCTCGCTGAGCTTCACTCGCCCCATGTCAAAGGGTTCTCCGGGCTTGATTGCCAGTTCGCGGCGAATGACGAAGTCCTTGGTCTTCTCATTGCCCTCGATCTTGATCAGTTCCAGAAACACCGGACGTCCCTCGGCGATACGGTACTCAATGTCCATGAGTCCCCCCACGGGATCGGGCTCCTGATGAACCCGGATTTCCGTCTTGATGAGCGACCGTTCGCCATACCGCAGATACAGCGCCTCCAGATCAGACTTTGGATCGTCACGCGTCAGCAGCTGGGGCCGGAACACCGCGCCGGGCTTAAGCGAGAGCGACGAGAGGAGTTGCCCGGGCTTCATCACCGGCTTGTAGTCGGCCTGCGGCTTGAACCCATCCTCGCCCATGGTGCCAAAGATGATTCCAACCTTGCCGACGCGATACTGCTGGCCCTCGGTGATGCGGTATTCCAGCGTGGAGCGGTCGGCCTTTCCGCGCGCGGCCTTGAAGGTGGAGTACGCTTTCTTCGTGCGCGCCTTGGCGGCTGCGTGCAATTCCTTCACCTTCTCGCGAGTGCGCAATTCACCGTCCACCTCCACTTGGCCGTTTTTCGGCATCTGCTGGAGTATTCCCGCCAGCAAGTCCTCGGCCGCCTGCGCCTGCCGCCATGCCTGGTGCGCGGCCACGTAGGGGCTCTCAGCGCTGAATGCCCCGTCGGTGGACCGGGCGATGTCCGCCGTCATGTCGAGATAACCTTCGGCCCGGTACTTCTCCCGAAGGACGCGGATGTCCTCTTGAAAGTTTTCCTCAATCTGACGGCCGTCTCCCGTGAACCAGGTGAGCGGATTGTACCAGCGAACGCGCTCTTTGGTGGTGATCGCCTTGGCGAGTGCCTTGGAAGTGAATACGCCCGGCGCCACCGGCAGCACCACATGATGCGGCTTGTCCGCACTCAGCAGATCGTAGCGATCGGCGGCCGCCCGCGCGTCGGCCGCCGTGGCATGCAGGGTAAACTGGTTGGTGGCGGTGACACGGACAAAGTAGTGCGCCGCACGGCTCAACTCATTGGTGAGGGCGCCGACTCGCACCCGCGCCAGCGGCGCCTCGATGCCGGTGCCGCGCCCCTGCGCAAAAAGCTGGACCGCGTCGCCGCTCGCAAGCCCATGCGCCAGTGCCGTGGTGAAGGTGTCGGAGGCCACATCCACCGTCTCGACCGCAGCCGACTTGCGGAACAATATGGTTTCCACCTCCACCTTCTCCCCCTCGGTCAGCGTGAAGAGGATGTCCACTTCGTCGTTCTGTCTGGGCAGCACCTCCGGGAGGATCTGGATGGAATGGTAGCCCTTGTCAAAATAGTGCTGGAGCAGCGCCTTGACGCTGGCGTCGAGGTGACGCTGGCTGAAGGGTGCCCCCTGCCCCACCTGCAAGAGCGCCTTCAAGGTGGACTCCTTGAAGGCCAGCCGCGTCGCGGGGATGTAGCGTTGCCCGTCGAAGCCGCGGAGCCCCACGGTGCCCGTGGTCCGGGGGCGTTCGACGTGGTAGAGGAGTTCGACACCGCCTTCGACCTTGAGGGCGCGCACATCCACCCGCTCGGTCTTGCCCGTTCCCACCAGGGTGCGCACATCCTCGTTTTCATCGCCGGCCTTGTAGGCGTCGCCCACCTTCAGCCGGAGATGCGAGCGCACAAATTCCTCGGTGATCCCCACGCGGTCCTTGCCGGAGAATTCAACCGTGATCTTGCGGATGCGCACCACCTCCTGCGCCGGCAGCCACGCGGCTGCCCAGACCATCAACGCCAGCACCAGCCAGGACTTAAGTCGGGGCGTTGCCATCGGTCTAGTCCGTGGGGACGTCGGAGGCGTCCACGCGCGCGGCGCTTTCAAATCGCGTGTAGTTCTTGAGGAAGGTGAGGCTCACTTCCCCGGTGGGGCCATTGCGCTGCTTGGCGATGAGGAGGTTGACGGGGATGCCCTCGGCGGCATCCTCCGTGGCCTCCTCCTCCTCGGCCGCGGGCTTGTAAAGCAGCCCCACGAGGTCGGCGTCCTGCTCAATCGCGCCCGATTCACGCAGATCGGAAAGACGCGGCTTGCGATTGCGGTCGCGTTCCACGTCACGATTCAACTGACTTAGCACCACCACGGGTAGATTGAGCTCTTTGGCCAGCGCCTTGAGGCCACTGGAGATTTCGGAGATTTCCTGCTGCCGGTTGTCCTGCGCCCGGCGCGAAGTAGAGTGGAGCAGTTGGAGGTAGTCAACGACAATGAGCTTGATCCCCTTGTGGTGATGCAGCCGCCTCGCGCGCGCGCGCAGTTGCAGCACCGACAGTGCGGGCGTGTCGTCGATGAAGAGCGGCGCCTTGGCCAGCTTGCTGGCGGCGGTCGTCAGCCGGGGGAAGTCGCGCTCGGCCAGAAACCCGTCGCGGACGGCCCGAAGGTTCATGCGCGCGCGGGAGAACATCATGCGCGTCACCAGTGATTCGGCCGTCATTTCCAGGCTGAACACCGCCACGGGCGCGCCCGTTTCCAGCACCAGATGCTCCACGAGGTTCATCGCCAGCGACGTCTTGCCCATGCTGGGGCGCGCGGCGATGACAATCATCTCGCCCGGATGCAGCCCGTCGGTCAGCCGGTCCAGGTCGCCAAAGCCGGTGGGCAGCCCCGTGATCCCCCCCTGCCGGTTGTGATACGACTCGATTTTCGTGATGGCCGCGCCCACCAGATCCTTCATGGTGGCGCTGCTCTCGCCCACGCGCTCCTCGTTGATGCGGTGAATCTCCGTTTCCACCGAGTCGATGAGCTGCTGCACATCGCCCTCAAACTCCTGCGCCTGACGCACCATCTCAGTGCAGGCCCGGACCATCTTGCGCAGAAGATATTTGTCCCAGACGAGGTTGAGGTAGTACGCGAGATGAGCCGCGGAGGGCACTGCGTCAGCCAGCGAGCTTATGTACGCCACGCCCCCCACCAGTTCGAGCTGATGGTTGTCACGCAGCCGCTGCTGCAGCGTGATGAGATCGATGGCGTCGCGCTTCTCGTACATCGCCACCAGCGTCTCAAAGAGAGTCTGATGCTTGAGGTCGTAGAAGAACGTGGGCCCATCGGGCGCGGGGCCGCCGCGGGATGAATCCCCCGTCTTGCCGAGGGTCACTGGCGCGCGCACGCGCTCCAGACACTGGCCGATGCACTCGGTGGGCTCAATGAGCAGGCAACCCAGAACGCCCTGCTCGGCTTCCAGTGAATGCGGCGGCGGACGGTCGGCGCTGGGCGCGCGTCGAGGGGCGGCACGGCGGGCGCTGCGGGGTTCGGCCTGACTTGCGGGCGTCTCCTCGTGCGTGTCAATCATGTGGCGGGAAGCAAACGCCAGAAGCCCCCGACACATCAACTTGGACTTATCCCAATCGCCTTACAGCTTCTTCACGTGCGAAAAAAACGGGGCAAGCCAGTGCGCGATGTGGCAAAAAAACCAAATCCCGAACAACGGGCGCTTCGCGCGGAATAAAGGATCTAAGCCTTGCGCTTGCGCACGGGCTTTTCGGCATCGGCATGCGCGGGCTGCGCAGCCTTGTCGGCTGCGCCCGTCTTCACGCCGCCCTCGGTCCTCTCCGCGCGATCGGCGCGGTGGGGACGGTCGCCTCTTGCGCCGCGCGTGGGGGCTTCCGCCGGGACGGGCTCTGCGGCCGCCACGGGATGCTCGACTTGGGTGGAGCTTTCCACCTTCACCTTGAGCACGCCATGAATCTCCGCGTGGAGTTTAAGCTCCACGTTGTGCTCGCCCAGCTCGGTGATTTTCTTGTGGGGGAGGATGATCTTGCCCTTGTCCAGTTCGACGCCATAGAGATGGTGCAGCTCATCGGCGATCATTCCGGCCGTGACGGCACCGAAGAGCTTGCCGCTTTCACCGGTCTTCATCTTGATGACCAGCGGGGGCAGCTTGTCGATCGTGTCCTTGAGGTGGGTCATCTCCTCGAGCTGATGCGCCTCGCGGGCCTCGCGCCGCTTCTTGAGCATGGCCAGCTCGCTCTTGGCGACGTCGGTGGCCAGCTTGGCCTTGCCCATCGGCAAGAGGTAATTGCGCGCGTAACCGGGTGAGACAAGTACCCTGTCGGACTCGTCGCCCAAGTCCATCACGTGTTCCTTCAGAATGAGTTCGATCTTGGCCATGTTAGTTCTCTGTTTTTAAATTTGGGTGCAGAATGGGGAGGCGGACAAACCCTAGCCTAGAAGGGCACGTCGTCGTCCTCAGGGGGAGGAGCCCCTGCGTCCTTGGCAGGAGCCCCTGCGTCCTTGGCAGGAGCCCATTCGTCCTTGGCAGGAGCAGCGGCAGCGCGCGGGGCGCGAGCGGCCGGTTCGCCACCATCGTGACGGTCGCCACCTTGGCTCTCGCCGCCGCGACCCGAATCAAGAAACGTGAAATTCTCCAGCACCACACCAAGCCGGCTGCGCTTTAGTCCGGTTTGCTTGTCGTCCCACTGATGGAGTTTCAGCCGGCCTTCCACCAACACCGGCAGACCCTTCTTGAGGTATTGGCCGATGGTCTCCGCCTGTTTTCCGTACGCGTCGACGTCTACAAAAGTGGTCTCTTCCTTCTGCTCGCCACTCTCCGAGCGCCACCGCCGGTTCACCGCCAGCGCAAATTTGGCAATGGCCAATCCGCCAGGAGTGTAGCGCATCTCAGGGTCGCGCGTGAGGTTCCCCATGAGGATGACCTTGTTGTA
>SXGT01814563.1_pt1 | contig 12339 bp, 6 predicted proteins | sample 3176221 | NCBI WGS metagenome assembly SXGT01 (sample SAMN11356862, study PRJNA531348) | freshwater metagenome | isolation source: freshwater sample F1-120 | place: China: Fuxian Lake, Yuxi | collected 2017-12-25
CACGAGCACTCCACCGTGTACGGGATGACCATCACCGCCAACCCCGGCGTCGGCGATCCCCTGGTGGAGAGCTGGGACCCCGACGCCCCCGACACCACGAACCGGCCGTCCCGGTCCGTCGTTCCCGCCTACGCTGACGGCCTCAGCTCCGGTAGCGTCACCTTCGCGACGGGCGACCCGCTGGAGTACAGCCACCCGGGCACCACGGACCTCGACGCCGCCTTGCGGGGCTGCACAGCGGCAAGCAGCGCCGACTGGATTGGCGACCTCGTGCCGCCGACGAACGGCGACGAGTCGGGCGAGTCGTTGACGAGCGTCGCTATCGACCCCGATGCCAACTTCATGTTCACCTTCTACCAGCTCGGCGATGGCAGCCAGAACCTCGGCTGCGTGCGCCACTTCCGAGCCCACCTCGACGGCGCGGAGGCGGTGCCGAGCGAGACGGTGCTCGACTGGCACCCCCTGCTCGACTACGCGGATCGCGACGACAACTACAACGCCGACTACAGCCCCTACGGGGGGACTCACGGTACCCAGGTTCGCACGGCGATGGTCGACGCGGGCGACAGCTTCCTCGCCGACGAGCCGGTGAAGTACGTCGATGCCGGCCTCATGCACGACGCGGTGTTCTGGGACAATGGCAGCGCTCTCACCCCGGTGAGGCTGCTGCTCGCCGCGCAGTGGGCCTGGTGGATCCCGCAGACGGGCGTGCCGATGACGCTCAACGGCGCGCCGCGCAATACCACCGGCTGGGACGCCGAGGACGGCGTCGATGATCTCGACCAGGTGGCCTTCGTCATGGGCAACCAGCCCGCGAGGAGCTTCCAGGACACGGTGGTGAAGAATCTCTCGGTGATACCCGAGGCTGTCGTCGATGGCGACTACCGCCGCGACCTCGTCTACGTGTCGCCCGGCGACGTGTACCTGCACACCGCTCACGGACACGAGGACCCGGCGAGCCGCGAGGCCGCTGATCGCGACTGTCACCCGGTGTCCACCAGCGTCTCGCAGGGCCCCGTCTCCACGTGGGCCAGCGGCGAGTTGGACGAGAACGGGGACAGCATCCACGAGACCTGGTGGGCACCCGTCAACGTCGGCCAGTACGACTGGCACGACGCCCACGGAGAGAACAACCTGCTGTACCACCGCCGCGACGAGGGCGACTGGTGCTGGGACGCCGTGGCGGTGTCCGGGCGTGGGAACTGGATGGAGTTCAACGCCACCGCCACGACCTGGGACCTCTATTGCCTCGATACCGCCCAGGTGGTGCCGACGAACGGGACCTGGGCGACGTGCAACGCGAACGCGGCCGGCCTCGACATCGTCGAGGGCGACGACGACCTCTGGCTCGAGACGATTGGCCGCATCACCGACCTCGTGGCCCTCGGCGACGACGTGGCGCTCGTGGCTGCGGCCGGTCGCTGTCCCGACACCGACGGCGACACCCAGACCTACAACAACAGCGACGAGATCTGCGCCGAGAATAGCGGCGAGGGCCTGTGGGTGGTCTATGACGACGGCCCCGACGGCCTGCGCTACGAGGAGGTGACCTACGACGTCACCGTCCCGAGCATGCCCTCGAGCCTCGGCGACAACACTTGCGACAAGGTCGACTTCTTCGAGGCCATCCTCGACGACAACGGCACCGCTAGCGACCCCAGCGACGACGTCCCACTCCGCGGCATGGCCAGGCTCTCGCTGCACCCCGATACCGACACCGCCACGGGCGGCACCCAGGTGCGCGCCTTCGTGTCCACGAAGACGTGCGGCGTCCGGGAGGTGGAGGTCGAGCTCGGCAGCGAGTCCAGCCCGAGTGGCTGGGTGGCCTGGCCGGCGAGTAACTGTCCTCTTTTCCCGCAGTTGTTCCCGTTGTCTGGCTACGAGGCCTCCGACATCACGCCACGCGTGACCGCAGGCGCCACGGCTACGCCCGATGGCTCGTCTCTCCTGGTGTACGGGGGAGACTCCTACGGCAACACGAGCCAGGGCGGCGGCGTGTGCGCGATCGACCTCTCCGACGGCTCGGCCCTCACGGCGATCGCCGCCAATTCCATTCGCCAGGCCATCTCGGCGGTGGTACCCCACCCCGATATCGAGGACCTATACGCGGTGGCAGGCTACCGCGACGGCGAGACGAGCACCACCGGCGAGGCGGGCGTGTACCTGATCCAGCGGCGCGCGCTGCCGTGGAGCAGCGGCGGACCGACGTACGCCTGGCGGCGCCTCTCCGGCGACGACCTCGACCACCCCCGAGGGCTCGATCTCGGCTGGGGCATCGGGCGGGCCTTGTGGGTCCCCCTCCTCCCCGGCGAGTCCCCGCCCAGCCACGACCACCTCTACCTGGCGACGGCCGGCGGCGGGCCGTGGGACTTGGACCTCTCGTGGTGAGCCTGCTGCTGCTCGGGTGTCCCGGGTCAGTCACGCCACCTGCGAGCGGAGAGGACTCTGCCGCCAGCGACCGCGCCTCCGCCTTTGTCGTGCTTCCACCCGGCAGCCATCCCTCGGACACGAGCGCCGACACCGGCGACACCGGCCCGGTGATTGATCGCGACATGGACGACGACGGCTTCATCGACGAGGCCGCGGGCGGCGACGACTGCGACGACAACAACGCTGGGGTCTACCCCGGCGCCCCCGAGATGTGCGACGACGCCGACCAGGACTGCGACGGCGACGGCTGGCTGGGGGCGGACTGCAGCGCGACGCAGGCGATCGCCGGAATGGGTGTGCTGCTCGCCGGCTCGCCCTGGGGACTCGCCAGCATCGTCCGCGATGTCACCGCCGACGGCGTGGCAGACGTGATGGATGGCTACTACCGCAGCGACGAGCTGGCCGGACTCGCCTACTGGGCGGCGACCGAGATTCCCGAGAACCCTGGGTACTTTCCGGACGACAATAGCGTGGCCGCCTTCTACGAGTACACCGACCTCATCAGCCACTACCTCGACTTCGGCGACGTGGACGGCGACGGATACAACGACGTGGGGCACGTGCCGGGTGGGGTATACGGCTACAGCACCTTGCTGTTCCGCGGGCCCGTTCCAACAGACGGCACGTGGGTGTCGTCTGGCGACTCGGACTACTCCTGGGACGCCTCGCCGAGCATCGAATGGTCGGACTGCTGGAGTTGCGGGGCGATCACCGGCGACTGGAACGGCGACGGCCTCGGCGACCTGGCGCTGGCAGCGTGGGACGACACCGAGCCCGAGGAGGACGGGGGCCTCGTCGTCTACTGGGGCGGCAACTTCGGCGAGGAGCGGGTGACCCTCGCCGGCAACCACCTGGATGGACTCGACGCCCTCGGTGATGTCACGGGAGACGGGACGGACGACATGGCCATTCAAGACCCAAGCCAGGGCAGCCGAGCGACAGTGGTCGCTTGGATTGACGGTGCGGACCTATCACTGGGAATGGACCTGATGGCTCCGATCGACGTTGCATTCGCGACGGTGATCGACGACGCCTACGAGAACAGCGCGTGGTCAGGAGTTCGCGACTGGGATGGCGACGGCCTCGTCGATCCGGAGGCGGTGATCTACCCGGGAGGCGGCGACATAAACACGGAAGCGGAGCTCGTCGCCTTCGGCTCCGCGACATCCAAGCCCCTCGCGATCGACGACGCGATCGGTGGGTACGACCTCACGGGCACCGCCCTGGAGGGCGGTGCGCGCGGTCAGCCGTGCGCCTTCGCCGGGACCGCCCAACTACTCTACCAGCGCGCCACGACCTGGGCCCTCTTCGAGACCCCCACCTCCCTCCCACCGCGCCACTCCCCCCTCCCCGACCGGATACTCGTCTTCGAGGGCGCTTACGGCGTGTACGGCTCGAACTGCGGCGACGTCACCGGCGACGGCGCGCAGGACCTCGTGTTCGGCGCCCGCGAGGACTGGATGGACGACCGCGCCCACATCCGCATCATCCCCGGCTGGGAAATCCCCTGGGACGACGACACCTACTGGCCCTGAACCACCCCTTCCCCGGAGTCCCCCAATGCTCGCCCTCCTCCTCGCCCTGCTGGCCTGTCCCGTCACCGTCCCCGGCGACACCGCCACCGCGTTGCCCCAGTCCACCCTCACCGACACCGCCTCCGCCCTGCCCACTGCCGAGCCCTGAACCGCGCGATCAACCGATTCGTGCTCGCCTCCGCGCCCCGGGAGAATGCGGGCCCGCGTCTCGCTGTGAAATTCGGGCCCCGCTACGCCGTCGTGATGCTACGCTGACCCGTGTGCCATGATGTCCCGACGGCTGGTGCCCATCGAGTGCGCCTCGTGACGCGATGTCGCTCTCGACCTGTGCGCGCGGCCGGCGGCGGCCCTTGGGACCTGGCGGTCACGTGGTAGCGGCACTCTGGCTGCTCGGGTGCGCGGGCGAGGCCAGTCCGGTTCCCGACAGTGGCGCGGACGAGGGCGACGGCTCGGCCTGGGTGGTGCTCCCCCTCGATTCCGCCGCGCCCGACACGGGCGACACCGGGGGCGGTGACGAGACGGGCGACAGCATCGACACCGGCGAGGCACCCAACCCCGACGCCGACTACGATGGCTTCGATGCCATCGAACTCGGTGGCGACGACTGCGACGACGACAACGCGCACGTGTACCCCGGTGCCCCCGAGATGTGCGACGACGCCGACCAGGACTGCGATGGCGACGGCTGGCTGGGCGCCGACTGCGGGTCCACGCAGAACATTGCCGCGATGGGCGTGCTGCTCACCGGTTCTCCGTACGGTGTCCCGCGCATCGTCCGCGACGTGACCGGCGACGGCGTGGATGACATCCAGGACGGCGACTACCGCGAGATCGAGCCTTTGGGACGGGCGTACTGGACCGCGACCGCGATCCCCGAGGATCCGGGCACCTTCCCCGCCGACAACAACGTGGCGGCCTTCTACGAGTACGAGGACTTGATGAATCATCGCCTCGACTTCGGCGACGTGGATGGCGACGGCTTCAACGACGTGGGGCGCGTGCCCGGCGGCGTGTACGGCTACGAGACGCAGCTCTACAAGGGACCGATCCCGACCGACGGCACCTGGGTGCCCACCTACCCCTCGGACTACCAGTGGGACGCCTCGCCCGGAATCGACTGGGAAGACTGCTGGAGCTGCGAGGCGATCACCGGCGACTGGAGCGGGGACGGCCTTGGCGACCTCGCGCTGTCGGCCTGGGACGACGTCGCACCGGAGGAGGATGGCGGACTTGTCGTATATTGGGGGGGGGAGCTTTGGGTCGGACAGGCTAACGATTGGCGGGAGCTACCTTCGATACCTCTACGAAGTAGGTGACGTCACCGGGGACGGCGCCGACGAGATTGTGGTTGCGGACGCTTCTCAGGGCACGCAGGACTCCCGAGTCGCGTGGATTGACGGCGCAACGCTAGGTAGCTGGGCGGAAGGGTCAGACCCGCTCGACCTTGCCTATGCATCCCTCATTGACGACGACTACCGCAACAGCGTGTGGAACGGCGTGCGCGACTGGGACGGCGACGGCTTGATCGACCCTGAGGCCAACCTCTGGCCCGCCGACGGCGACGCGGACCTCGAAACGGAACGGCTGATCTTCTCGGCGACGCTCCGGGGTGAGTTCAGCAATGTCGATGCCTCCGGTGGCTACACCATCGGCGGCACCGAATTGGAGAGCAGTGCGAGCGCTCCAGGACCGTCCTGCTGGTTCGCGAACGAGGAAATCGTCACCTACCAACACTCCCTCACCTGGGTGGTGTTCCCTACACCCGCCACGATGCCCACGCGCCACAGCGAACTCCCTGCCCGCCGGTTGCAGCTGGAAGAATCCGTCTCCGCCGCCTGCGGCGACGTCACCGGCGACGGCGCCGACGATCTCGTCTTCGGCGTCCAGGAAGACTGGATGGACGGCGACCAGATCCGCGTCATCCCCGGCTGGTCGATCCCCTGGGACGACGACACCTACTGGCCCTGAACCACCCCTTCCCCGGAGTCCCCCACGCTAGCCCTCCTCCTCGCCCTGCTGGCCTGCCCCGTCACCGTCCCCGGCAACACCGCCACCGCGCTACCCCCGTCCACCCTCACGGACACGGCATCGGCACTCCCCTCCCCCGACCCGGAGCCAGCGATGGACCCCTCCGCTGCAGGCCGTCCGAGCGCCGCGAGGCCGTGATTCACGCGGGATAGACCCCCGGGCATGAGCGAAGTCGACGCCCGCACGCTCGACAGCGTGGCCCGCTTCGCGCTCCCGTTCCCGGTGGCGGCGCTCTACCGCAACGTGTTGTCGCGACACCAGGCAAGCGGACGACTCGCGGCGAGCTTGCGCCTCGCCGAGGGCATCGTGCGCTTCTTCGCCCTGGTGGCGCTGGCCGACGCGAGCAACGGGCCCGGCGGGGCATCGGCGGGCAAGCTCGACGACTGGTGCCGGGCCTTGCAGCGTCCTGGGCTGGGAACGTGGACGAACCTCTTACGATCCGCGCACGCGCAGGCGGAGCGTCGCGAAGGCGGCGCCTTCCTCGCGGAGCTCTCACCCCTGCTCTTGGCGGGCAGCAAGTGGCTCGATGCGCTCGCGACGGTCACCGAGGCGCGCAACCGTTTCGCTCACGACGATCTCGGCCTCGGTGAGCGCGAGGCCCAGGCGCTCCTCGATGGCCTCGCCACCCCGATCCACGAGCTGCTGGCCGGTGCCCGCTGCCTGCGCGCCTACGACCTCGGCGAGGCGGAGGGACTTCGACGCGTGGGGCAGGGCTACACCTGGGCGTGGTACGCCTCCCGTGGCACCGAGGAGATCGGGAGCTTCGTCGCGATCCGTAGCCGAGAGGCACCGTTGACCGGGGTGCCCTTGTTGCTCCACCCCGCGAGCGGCCGGGCGCTCTCGCTCTGCCCTTTCTTCGCCTACGCGCTCTCGAGCGCCGAGGGCGCGGCGCACCTGTACCTGCTGAATCGCCTCGGCCCCGAGCCGATCTTCCGTCACCCGGTGCTGCGGCTAGATCGTCCCGCCGGGCTGGCGCGGGGTGACGATCCGGATGCCCAGGTGAGCGTGGCCACCTGGCTCGCCGAGCGGCAGGACTGGCCGCATCGCCTGCAGCTCGACCTGGACGACCCGTCGCGACAGGCGGTGCTCGGCCTCCAGCTCCCCGCCACCCCCGACGAGCGCTACGCCATCGACGGCAAGCTCGGTGAGGGCGGGATGGGCTCGGTGTGGCGCGTGCACGACCGCGTGCTCGGTCGCGACGCGGCGCTCAAGCTCCTCCACGCCGACCTGGCGCGCAACCCGGTGGCGGTGCGTCGCATGGCGCGCGAGGCCAAGGTGCTGGCACAACTGCGTCACCCGGGGCTCGTGGAGGTGTACGACTTCGGCCTCGGGGCCGACGGCGCGCCTTACCTGGTCATGGAACTGGCCGAGGGCGAGGACCTCGCTCGGCGGGTCGCTCGCGACGGTCCCCTCCCCCTCGCCGAGGCGGTCGACATCGTGGCCGAAGTGGCCGAGATCGTCGGCGTCGTCCACCGCGCCGGGGTGATCCATCGCGACCTGAAACCCGCCAACATCATCGTGGACGGCCAGCGGCTGCGGGTCCTCGACTTCGGCATCGCCACGCCCACGGGCGGCACTCGCTACACCGCCGCGGTGGAGCGCATGGGCACGCCTGGGTTCATGGCGCCCGAGCAATGGCGAAGCGAGGCCGGCCCCCAGGCCGACGTCTACGCCCTCGGCCAGTGCCTCTACTTCCTGCTCTTCGGCGACACGCCCCCCGACCAGGGCGGCGTCACGGCGATCGGCTCGCGGGCAGGCGCTAGCGTCGCAGGGGTGTACGCCACCGCCACCGCCCTCGACCCGGGGCACCGCTACGCGACGATGGCTGAGTTCCAGGTGGCGCTCCTCGCCGCCTCCGCGGGGGCTGTCCCGGCGCGCGAAGAGGACCCCGTGCTGCTGCGCCTTGGTCGCGACTTCCCGCCTCCGGTGGCAGAGGCCGCCCAGGCCGCGATGCTCGCCGAGGCCGGCGCTGCCTCGCTCGTCCGCGTGATCGGGGTGCTGGTTCACGTGGCGGCGCTGGTGGCGCTCGCGGAGCTCCCGAGCGAGCTGTCCCCCGCGCTCCTGGGGGCCCGCGTCCGGCGCCGTCCGAGCCTTGGCGCCTGGGCCCACGTGCTCGAGGCGGCCGGGCAACGACCTGAGGCCGGGCTGCTCGGTGGCGCGTTCCGTCCCCCGGAGGCGCGGCGGCTCTTGCTCGAGCTGGTCGACCTGCGCAATGACGTCGTGGACGAGCACCCGGCGGCGCTGGCCCGCGCCCAGGCGGCGCTCGCCGAGCTGGTAAACGTGGCCGCCGCGCTCGGGACAGAGTGGCGCGTGGTGGACGAGACCGAGGACACGCTCGCCGAGGGGGTGTACGCGCCCCGCGACGACGGCTGGCTCGCGCTTTCCCCCTGGATCCTCCCGGCGCCCCCCGACGCGGGGGGACTCGTGTACTTCCGCGACCTCGACGGCGAATTGCCCCGCTACCTCGACGCGCTCGGCCACCCCGCGCCGCCCGAGCACATCCCGCCCGGCGTCCGCGCCCTCGTTCGCACCCGCTGCGGCGCCTAGGGCGCCCGGAGCCGAAATGCACCTTCACGACACCGCCGCCCACCACCTCGTCACCCGGGTGCCCACCGCCAGGCCGCTCGACCGCGCCGCCGACGCGAGGTCGCGACTGCAAGGCGAGTGGGACAGCGCCGAGGCGGTGTACCTCGTGGACGAGGGCCAGCTGGTCGGCACCGTGCCGATCCGGGCCCTGCTCGCGGCGCCCGAAGATACTACGCTCGCGACGCTTGCCAGTCGTGACGCCCCCCGCGCTCGGCCGGGCGAGGCGCAGGAGCGGGTGGCTCACCGGGCGCTGCGTCACGGTGTGCACGAGGTGCCGGTGGTCGACGCCGACGGGCGGCTCATGGGGGTGGTGCCGGGGCGGGCGCTCTTGCGCGTCTTGCGCGAGGAGCACGTGGCCGACTTGCACCGCATGGCCGGCATCGCGCGGGAGGGTCACGAGGCCGACGTGGACGAGCCGCCGGCGCGGCGCTTGCAGCACCGGTTGCCGTGGCTGCTCGCTGGGCTCTTCGGTTGCACCCTCACCACGGTGGTGATGTCGCGCTTCGAGGGGCGGCTGGCCGCGAGCGTGGCCGTGGCCTACTTCGTACCCGGGGTGGTGTACCTGGCCTCGGCGGTGGGCACGCAGACGCAAACGATCACCATCCGCGCGCTGTCGCTCGGCCGGGTGCAGGTGGGCCGATTCTGGCCCGCGGAGATCGTCACTGGCTCGCTGATCGGCGGGTCGCTCGGAGGGCTGGTGTGGCCGCTGGTCCGGTGGGCCACGGGCGACGCGCAGCTGGCCCTCGCGGTGGCCTCCGCCGTGCTCGTGGCCTGCACCATTGCCACGTCAGTTGGTCTGTTGTTCCCGTGGGCGCTCGACCGGCTTGGTCGCGACCCGGCGCTCGGCTCCGGGCCCCTCGCGACGATCATCCAGGACTTGCTGTCGTTACTGGTTTACTTTGGATGTTTGGAGTTGTTTTTGTAGCTCGCGCGCGCCTGTTGGTGTTGATCTGCGCGGGCTGGCGAGCGAGCAATTGGTTTTGATCTGCGCGGGCTAGCGAGCCCGCGCTCACTGCGGGGCGGCTCTCGCTGTCGCTCGCGCACGCCTTCTTAGTTGGTCGCTCGGGCGAAACGTGCCATGATGTCCCGACACCGGGGTACGCCATGCTCACCGCGCTCCTCTTCGCCAGCAGCCAAGCCCTCGCCATCGACGCCGACCAGGACGGCTGGCACGCCGAGGGGGCGCTCCCCGACTGCGACGACGACAACGAGGCGGTGAACCCGGCGGCGGCCGAGGACGTGAGCAACCGGGTAGACGACGACTGCGACGGCTCGCGCCTAGTCCGTCGCGTCTACGTCACCGCGCTGGAAAACCCCGGTGCCGTCGACCGGACGCTCAGCAACGCCAGCTTCCAGGCAGGTCAACTGAATCTCACCCCCCCCCCTCAGCAAACATCGGTCGCGACACTAGCACACACGTTTGCCTGGGGAACGGGTGAGCTGAACGTCGGCATCGACGTGGACACCCTCGGCCCCGGCGCGAGTTGCACCGTCGAGGTGAAGAAGCAGGGCGCGGCGCAGTCGACCTCGCTCTCGCTGGAGGAGGGCACCAACTCGCTCAAGTTCTCGGACCTGACGCCGGGCTCGACGGTGGGCTTGCTGCGGATCAACTGCTCCGGCGGCAGCGCGATCATCGACTGGCTCACCGTCGCCAACGGCCCCTACTCGATGGCGCCGCTGATGGACATGGAGGCCGAGGCCTCGCCGATGAAGATGCCCTCCGGTGGCCGCATGACCTTCGTGCGCCCGAGCGACGAGGGCAACTACCTGTTCATGGGGAGCGACGTGGGCGGCCTCTCCTACAGCACCAACGGGGAGACGTGGAGCTTCGCGAACGGCGCGTCGCAAGACTGGACCGACCGGGGCGACCATGGCGTGTTTGATGCGTGGTACACCGAGTCGGGGGCGCTCTCTCAGGTTGTTGTCGCGACAGGCGACAACCTCGACGGCGGCGGCGGCGGGCTCTGGGTCGGCTGGCCCGACGGGGAGGACTGGGCCGAGATCCTCGTCTCGGAAGAACTCGGCTTCACCAAGTTCTACAGTGGTTGTTACCCCGACATCGCGCACGACATGTTCAGCTCGGGGAAGATCCTCGTGCACGACCCGGCGGACGAGTGGGACTCGGTGTACGCGCTGGCGCAGCGGCGCGAGGTCACCGGCAAGGACGGGGACGGGAACCCGATCATCGGCACCGACACCCACGGCGTGTACCGGGTGACGGGCGCGAGCCTGGTCGGGACGCCCGCGATCTGCGAGCCCTACGCCGTTGGCGCGACGAGTCTGCCCGAGCTGGCGCTGCCCACCGCCGCCGCCATCGTGAGCGACGAGTTTGGCGAGCAATCGTGGCTGCTTGTCGGGTACGCTGTGCGCAACTACTCCATCGACCACACCATCGACGGGGCGCGCAGCGGCCTGTACCTCTGCCCCCTGGTGTCGGATACCGGTGTCTGCGACGGCTCGGTCGATTGCATCGAGCTGAACGACGGCGACGGCCTCGAGGAGGAATTGCTCGACGTGCGCGACATCGAGGTGAACCCGATGGCGCCCAACCAGGTGTTCATCGTGGACGGGGGCAAGCGCGGCGACGGGACGGACGACGGCGCGTGTACGACGCACGAGCACTCCACGGTGTACGGGATGACCATCACCGCCAACCCCGGCGTCGGCGATCCCCTGGTGGAGATCTGGGACACCGACGCCACCGACACGACGAACCGGCCGTCGTGGTCCGTCGTTCCCGGCTATGCGTCCAGCTACGGGTACACCCCGGGCGACCCCCTCGAGTACAGCCACCCGGGCACCACGGACCTCGACGCCGCTTTGCGGGGCTGCGCTGCGGCCAGCAGCGCCGACTGGATGGGCGACCTCGTGCCGCCGACCAACGGCGACGAGTCGGGCGAGTCGTTGACGAGCGTCGCTATCGACCCCGACGCCAACTTCATCTTCACCTTCTACCAGCTCGGGGATGGCAGCCAGAACCTGGGCTGCGTGCGCCACTTCCGCGCCCACCTCGACGGCGCGGAGGCGGTGCCGAGCGAGACGGTGCTCGACTGGCACCCGCTCCTCGACTACGCCGACCGCGACGACAATCTCAACGTCGAGTACTCCGCCTACGGAGTGACCGGCGGCACGCTGGACAGGACGGCCATGGTCGACCCTGGCGACAGCTTCCTCGCCGACGAGCCGGTGAAGTACGTGGACGCCGGCTTGATGCACGACGCTGTCTTCTGGGACAACGGCAGCGCTGAGCACCCGGTTCACCTCCTCCTCGCCGCGCAGTGGGCATGGTGGATCCCACAGAGCGGCGACCTCATCACGCTCGACGGCGGCTTCGCACTCGCCACGGGCTGGGACGCCGAGACCGGCGTGGACGACCTCGACAAGGTGGCGTTCCTGATGGGCGACCAGCCCGCGCGGAGCTTCCAGGACACGGTCGTGAAAAACCTCTCGGTGCTACCCGAGGCTGTCGTGGACGGCGACTACCGCCGCGACCTCGTCTACGTGTCGCCCGGCGACGTGTACCTGCACACCGCCCACGGCCACGAGGACCCGGCGAGCCGCGAGGCCGCTGACCGCGACTGCCACCCGACGTCGGCCAGCGTCTCGCAGGGACCGGTGGCCACCTGGGCCAGCGGCGAGTTGGACGAGAACGGCGACAGCATCCACGAGGTCTGGTGGGCGCCCGTCAACGTCGACCAGTACGACTGGCACGACTACAACAAGAAGTTCAACATGCTCTACCACCGCCGCGACGAGGGCG
>SXGT01908886.1_pt1 | contig 12339 bp, 11 predicted proteins | sample 3176221 | NCBI WGS metagenome assembly SXGT01 (sample SAMN11356862, study PRJNA531348) | freshwater metagenome | isolation source: freshwater sample F1-120 | place: China: Fuxian Lake, Yuxi | collected 2017-12-25
CGACGCAGCACTCCGTCGGCCTCTTGCGGCAGATCGGTATCCAGCCGGACATTTTGATTGGCCGGACAGAGCGGACGATTGAACACGACGACCTGAAGAAGATCGCCCTGTTTTGCAACGTCCCGGAGGAGGCGGTCATTGAGGAGAAGGACAAGGACTTTTCCATTTACGAAGTGCCGCTGAGCCTGGTCGATAACAAGCTGGACACCATCATCTGCAAAAAGCTGCGATTGCCGGCGGGTACGACGAATCTGGATGATTGGCGGAACATCCTGAATGTCCTCCGCAACCCCAAGCACGAAATCAGCATCGCGGTCGTCGGCAAATACGCCGAGCACAAGGACGCCTACAAGTCCATCTACGAGGCCATCGACCACGCCGGCATCCACCATCACGCACAGATTCGCACCGGCCGCATCCAGGCCGAGGAAATCGAGCGGGAAGGAGCCGCCAAGCTGTTGTCGGGGTATGACGGCATTCTGGTTCCCGGCGGCTTCGGCGAGCGAGGCATTGAGGGAAAGATTGAAGCGATCCAGTACGCCCGCGAGCGAGGAATTCCTTTCTTCGGCATCTGCCTGGGGATGCAGTGCGCGGCGATTGAGTTCGCCCGCCATGTTGTCGATCTGGAAGGAGCCCACTCCACTGAATTCAACAAGGACACAATGCATCCCGTGATCTGCCTGCTCGACGAGCAGCGGAACATCACAAAAATGGGTGGCACCATGCGGCTGGGGAAACAAGTCGCCCATCTCGCCGAGGGGAGCAAGGCCCTGGAGTGCTACGGGGCCGAAACGATCGACGAGCGGCATCGGCACCGGTACGAATTCAACAACACCTACCGCCAGCAGTTCGCCGCCCACGGCATGGCCTTCACCGGCACCAGCCCCGACGGCAAGCTGGTCGAAATCCTGGAACTCCCCGAGCACCCCTGGTTCCTGGCGGTCCAGTATCACCCCGAGTTCAAATCCAAGCCGACCGCCGCCCAGCCGCTGTTTGCCGGGTTCGTGGGTGCCGCCATCGAGAAGCACGCCAGCCGATCAGAGTCGGCGACGGTGGAGGCTTAGAGGCAAACAAGCAACCGAAACGGAGCCCTCACGACTTTGGCACAGCATTTGCGCCAGACCATGACAATGTTTCATCCCTTTCACAAGGAGAGCAGTCATGGCGGATGCATGCATGCCGGAAAAGTACTACGAGCTGGCCTGTCCGATGTTGCCCCCGGTCAAGGAACCTGGCCTCAAGGGAGGCCGGCCGACAACGGCTCATCGAACCGTGTTGAGAGTCATTTGGTTCGTGTTGGTCACGGGTTGTCGCTGGAAGGATGTGCCAATGGGGATGGGCTGCTGTGGCGAAACCGCGCGCACCAGAATGCAAACGTGGGAGGTCGCGGGGATTTGGGACCAACTCCATCAGTTGCTGCTGACCATGCTGAACCACGAGAAGCAATTGCACCTGGAGACGGTCGTGATCGATACCACCCATGTTCGAGCCATTGGCGGTGGTGACGCCACTGGCCCCAGCCCCGTAGATCGTGGCAAAAAGGGGACGAAATTCACCTTGCTGGTCGATCGCGACGGAGTGCCGTTGGTGATTCGGGCGGTCCCAGCCAATCGGAGTGACCACTTGGAGATTCTCCCCACGGTGGTGTCCTTTCCGAAGGTGTCTGGGAAGCCGGGTCGGCCGCGCACGCATCCCGACAGCCTGTATGCCGATGCGGGCTTCGACTGCGAAGCCACGCGAGCCGTCCTCCGCTGGCTGGGGATCGAGCCGCACATTCGTTACCGTAACCGCAAGCACGGCAGTCACCTCGGTCGAGTCCGGTGGGTCGTGGAGAGAACCATTAGTTGGATCAAGGGCTTGCGCCGCATGCGAGTTCGTTATGATCGATCCGAGACGTCGATCGATGCCTGGACATCCATCGCCGCGTCTGTCGTCTGCTTACACATCCTGTTAGACGCCATCACATGACATCCGGTGGTTTTTTTAGAAGGTAGTTTGTTGGCTTCTTACGAGAAGTTGGGCCAGTTGGCACTCGTCGAATGGAGCGGGGCTAGTGTCGCGCCAAGCGGAAACTATTCTTGCGTAACTAGTGAATAACTAGACACTACCGAGCATCTAAAGGGTGCGGTGTTTGCGCGCCGGCCCGGGCAATCTGGGCCGCCTGAAGGCGGGACTCCAGCGCACGCTCCTTGGCAATCTGGTTGTAAGGGAAGAGATTTCGCCGCTGCGAGGTTGGGGGATGGTGTGCATGGACGTGAAAACCACCTTATAAATTCGCCAATTAATACCCCGGAATGGTGGCGTTATTCATGAATCAAGAAACGGGTGATTCACGCCAAAACAGAGCACGGCCGATTGGCGGAAGTGGTGGATGGACAAGGGGTTATGACAGGATTCTAATGCAAAAATGCATCAAAAACGGTTGCGCGAATCTGTGAATTAATCCAGGGGATGAGCCGCTTATAAGGCAACGGAGCGGCTGATGGGTCTGGCGGGAGCTTAAGGGAAAAGTGCTGGGCAGGCTGGAAGCCTATCCCACGGGGTGGCGTATCCGTAGGGCCCGCTACTTCAGCGCTTCCCACGCCCCCATCAGCAAACTGGCCGCGCGCTCGATTTCGTCGTCGGTGGTGAACCAGCCCAAGCTCAGCCGCACCGTGCCGCGGGCTTGTTCGGGGGAGATTCCCATGGCGGCGAGGGTCGGGCTGACGGCGGCGGATTCGCTGTGGCAGGCGGAGCCGGTGGAGGCGCAGAGCTCGGGGATACGGTCCAGCAAGTCGTGGCCAACAACGCCGGGGAAGTTGACGCTGAGTGTGTTGGGGAGTCGCGGCGAATGCTGGGCATTGAGTTTCAAGTCGTCGCCGATGCCGGCTTGCAGGAGGTTCCAGAGAGCGTCGCGGAGCTTTTGCAGGCGCTGCTGCGACTCGTCGAGGCTCTTGGCGGCGAGGGAGCAGGCCCGGCCGAGGCCGACAATGTGCGGCACGTTTTCGGTCCCCGCCCGCAAACCCGCTTCATGCCCCGCTCCGTGCATGATCGGCTCCAGCGGTACGCCCCGACGGATGTAGAGTGCTCCAATCCCTTTGGGAGCATAAACCTTGTGCCCGGCAATCGTCAGCAAGTCCACGTCCAGCTCATCGACCATGGTGCGGATTTTTCCCGCGGACTGGGCGGCGTCGGTGTGGAGCAGCACGTGCCGCTCGTGGCAGATTTCGGCGATTGCCTTCAGGGGCTGGATCGCGCCGGTCTCGTTGTTGGCGTGCATGATGCTGACCAGCACCGTATCCGCCCGCAAAAGTGACCGGATGGCGTTCGGCTGGACAACTCCTTGCCCGGTGACGCCGACAATCGAGACGTCGTATCCGATCCGCTCCAGAAATCGGACCGGAGCGGCGACGCTGGGATGCTCGACAGCCGACATGATGACGTGTCCGCCGGCACACCGCCCTTGGAGCAGCAGAGCTCCCTTAATGGCCAGGTTGTTGCTCTCAGTCCCACCCGAAGTGAAGACAATTTCGTCGGCGTCGGCTCCCAGGAGTCCTGCCACCTGGCCGCGAGCATCCTCGACCGCTTCATGGGCGGCCCGGCCCAAGGCGTGCGTGCTCGACGGATTGCCAAAATGCTCCGCCAGAAACGGCAGCATCGCCTCCTTCACGCTCGGTGCGATAGGCGTCGTCGCGTTGTAGTCGAGATAGAGCTGGCGCATGGGCGCATTGTAGGGCAACGACTCGCGAGAAGTCAGCAAGGCGACGTCGATGGAGACGCCGGCTCACAGGCGGGCCGCCTGTGGCTAAGTGGATCAGCTTCCTTCGGACAACGCTTCAGCCGAAGTTTTGACGTTGATCTGCTCGACTGCTTTGGAGAGATCGGTGATTTCCTTCACCGTGGCGTTGCGAACCGCGGCCAGGCCGCCGAGGACGCCGATCACAACGATGGTGATGAGCAGAACCCATTCCAAGGCGAGTGCCCCATTGCGGCGGAGAGCGGGATGCCTCATGAGTGAGAAAGCCGATTTCATCGTAGACTCCTAGGGTTACGAGCCGCCGACGTTGATGGCGCTGATGGCTTTGGCCAGGTCCAGGAGCTCGGCGTTGGTGGCGTTACGGACTGCCGCCATGCCGCCGATGATTCCGATCACCAGCACGGTCACGAGCAGAATCCATTCCAGCGTTAGCGCCCCGCGGCGTTTGCCGCTGCGAAGCTGATTCTTCTTTACCATGGCCCCACCTTTGCGATAATCAAGATGTCAGACTGTGTGAAAAAGGGGTCAGGCACGTCGCCGCAACCCGTACTTGCTGAAGACGTCTCGCGGTGGCTCCGAGCCAGACCCCTTTTTCACAGGGAAAGGTCCGCTACCCCTAAAGCACACGGCGTACCAAACGCACTGGGAAACTGCGTATGGCCGGCAGTCACACGGAAGTACGCTGGCGGCAACACCTTTCGAAGCCGCGCGTTACAACTGGACTGCTGACAAATTGATGCAATGTTGTGGATTCTGTGCGCCGGATGTTTACGCAACTGGGCAGGGCGTGAAGCAATCGGGGCGCAGGCCGAATGAAGCGGCCTGGCAAGCAATTGCCAACGCTCATTTCCTGGAGCGCGGTGGTAACGGATGTATCGATTATGAGGCGCGGAAATGGAGTACAATTCTCGAATGCGAATTGGCATCTTAGCTCTGATCCAGGAATCCAATACCTTCATTTCCGAGCCGACAACGCTCCGCCATTTTCAGGAGGAGTTGCTTGTCACCGGCGAAGAAATGCGGCGGCGGTTTGTGGACGCGCATCACGAAATCAGCGGTATGTTCCATGCTCTGGAGGACTTGGGGGCGGAAGCGGTTCCCATTTTTGCCGCCCGGGCAATGCCGTTTGGCGTCATCGAGAAAGTGGCCATTGAGGCGCTTCTTTCGCAGATGTTTGCCGCGCTCGACCAGACGCTCGCTGCGGGCACGCTCGACGGCATTCTGGTTGCGCCGCACGGGGCAACTGTTAGCCAGCCGTATCCCGATGTCGACGGCCACTGGCTGAGCGAGGTTCGTCGCCGCGTTGGGTCGGAAATGCCGATCATTGGCACGCTCGACCCGCACGGGAATCTGTCGCCCGAGATGGTGGCCGCCTGCGACGCCCTCATCGCCTACCGCACCAACCCGCATCTCGACCAAAAGGCCCGCGGCATCGACGCTGCCCGGCTGATGGTTCGCACGGTGAACGGCGAGCGGCAGCCGACGATGGCGGCGGCCTTTCCGCCAATGGCCATCAATATCGAGAAGCAGTGCACCAGCGAGGAGCCCTGCCATTCGTTCTACAAGCTGGCGGACGCCCAACTCGACGATGAGCGGGTTCTGTTCAACAGCATCATGCTGGGCTTTCCCTATGCGGATGTTGCCGAAATGGGCTCGGCTTTGATCGTTGTCACTGACGGGGACCAGCCACTCGCACAGAAACTTGCCAATGACCTGGCGCGCGAGTTATGGACCCGCCGCGACGACTTCGTAGGTACGCTGATTAGTATTGACGATGCACTGGACCGGGCGATGGACCTTACCGGCCCTGTCTGCCTGCTCGACATGGGAGACAACGCCGGCGGCGGCTCTCCGGCGGATGGGACGCACTTGGCCCACGCCATCCATGCCCGCAAGATCGACCGCTCGCTGGTGATCCTCGCCGATCCGGAGTCGGTGAACCTGGCAATTCAAACCGGGGTTGGCAATCGGGCACAATTTGGCGCCGGGGGAAAGACGGACCACCTTCATGGCTCGCCGATCGAGTGTGAAGCGACTGTGCTCGGCACTTACGACGGCAAATTCGAAGAGCCGCTCCCCCGCCACGGAGGGTTCACGGTCTGTGATCAGGGGCCGACTGCGGTCATTCGCTCGGACGACGGTCTGACCATCATGCTTACCACCCGCCGCATGCCTCCCTTCAGCCTGCGGCAACTGACCACCTTCGACATAAAGCCCGAGGAATATCAACTGCTCGTCGCCAAAGGGGTCAACGCCCCGCTAGCTGCGTACCGTGAGGTTTGCCCTCATCTCATTCGCGTGAATACACCAGGCTGCACCACGGCCGACATTCTTTCGCTCCCCTATGATCATCGGCGACGACCGATGTTTCCTTTTGAGCCGGATATGGAGTGGGAAGTGTAGAACTTTTTTTCAGATTCGCAAGCAGTGCCATCAAAATCCGGCGCTGTATAATGACCCCCATGCTCCGAATCCTGGGAACTCGCCGAACTCTCTGCGATGGCGTCAGCCGGCGGGATCTGTTGCAGATTGGGGGACTGGCGGGGCTGGGCCTGGCCGGTGCGATGGTGCCATCGTCATCGCGTGCCGCAAGTCGGCACGAAAAATCCTTCGGCCGGGCCAAGGCTTGCATCTTCTTGTTCCCTTACGGCTCGCCGTCGTCGCACGAAACCTTCGATCCCAAGCCGGAAGCTGCTGCGGAGATTCAGGGGGAGATGAAGGCCATTTCGACCAGCGTACCGGGGCTGGCGATTTGCGACCATCTGCCAAATACTGCCAAGGTGATGGACCAGGTGACCGTGGTCCGCTCGATGACGCATCCGTATCCGCTGCACGGCCTGGCCTATGCCGTCACTGGCATTCCCACCTACTCCCCTGATTTGGAAACCCAGGCCCGCGACAGCCGGCACTGGCCGTTCATCGGATCGGTGGTCGATTATTTGGAACAGAAGCAGCAAGGCCGCGCTGCGGAAATTCCGCGGAACATCGGCTTGCCTTGGCTGGTCAATTCCAAAACCGACAACCCGGCGGTGAATGCCGGGCCTTTTGCCGCCTTCCTGGGCCGCAAGCATGACCCGGTCTGGACCGACTTCGACGGCCCCGGCCTCAAGCTTGCTCCCAAAAACACGGAAAGCCAGCCGAAACAATTCCTCGACCCTAACGGCGGCACCACGCTGGATGGCCGTTTCACTTTTTCCCCGGCTGCACCTTCAGTCGGTGGGGAAGTTAAATCGCAGCCCATCGACGACCTCTCGCTGGAGCGATTGTCGCTTCGTCGCTCGCTCCTGGCCCAGTTCGACGACAGCCGGCGACGATTGGAGGAAAGTCCGGCTGTGCAGGGAATGGACCATGAGCGGCAACTCGCCTGGTCGCTGCTCACGTCGGGCAAACTTCGCGGAGCCCTCGACATCGGCCAGGAACCGCGAAAGTTGCGCGAAGAATATGGGTTGACTCTGTTCGGGCAATCTTGCCTGGCGGCCCGGAGACTTGTCGAAGCAGGGGGCCGCTTCGTCACCGTGTTTTGGGACTGCTACGGGCAGTTCGCTAACGCCGCCTGGGACACTCACCAGTACCACTATCCAAGGCTCAAGGAACTGCTCCTTCCTGGCTTCGACCTCGCCTACCCTGCGCTGCTCCGCGATCTCTCCTGCCGCGGACTGCTCGATGAAACGCTGGTCATCTGGATGAGCGAGCACGGCCGCACTCCGCGACTCGATTCCGGCAAGCCCGGCGCGGGACGCGACCATTGGTCACGGGCGTACTCCGTCGCTCTGGCCGGTGGCGGCATCCCCAGGGGGAAAGTGGTCGGCCAAACCACGCGCGATGGCGGCGACGTGCTCGACTGCCCCGTTTCTCCCAAGGACATCCTCGCTACCGCTTTCCACCTACTGGGAATCGATCCCGAGACTACCGTTCCCGATCTCTCCGGTCGACCGCATGCGATCGCGGGAGACGGGAAAGTGAGAGTAGAGTTGTTGGGGTGAAAGTGGGGTAGGCTTCCAGCCTGCCGTTGCAATGCGTTTCTGGGCAGGCTGGAAGCCTACCTCACTTGCCGCTCAATGAATGGGCCGGCTGCCGAAACGAGTTGTTCTTATCTGAGTTACCCACCGCAGTAACTTCATCCACGCGCGGCGAATTGGATAGTCGCAGCGGGACAATCGGTCTCGCGGAACGGCGTCGAGCGAAGTCAACAGTGCCGAAAATGCTCCCGCGACTCGCGGCAGGTTCTCTTCGTCGACCCACGGATCATCGTCGTCCTCGGTGAGCAGATAAACCGGATTGCTGATGTAATTCACAATGGGAATGTTCGCCGCATACCAGTCGCCCCCATCGGTTGGCGGATAGTTTCCCAGCGGACCCTCGGCTGGAAGCAACATGCAGCGGTCGAGTCCGAACGCTTTTGCTTCGCTCAGAATGCCACGTCGCAGCACTTCGTTGAAGCTTAGAAAAATCCCCGCAGGTTCCGACTTGCCGGTTGGCGTCAGGATGCCTACGGGGTCCTCCTGAGCTTCCCTGGCGATGTGTTCGATGGAGAGTGTGAACACTACGTCCTTCAGAAAGTCGTTCTGGTGCTGCTCGATAAAGGTTCGCGTGCCAATCGATCCATAGAAATGCCCCGCCGTCAGCAACACGATCAACCGCCGCTTCAGAGGCCGCGTTCGCGCCATGTGCTGGGCGATCGACAAGACTGTAGCGACTCCGGAAGCATCTTCCACGGGTGATCGAAACGGCGAATCGTGATGACAAGTCAGAACCATCGCCTCTGTACTCTCTCCCGGCAACTCGGCCACGATATTGTGGCTCACGCTCTCCTGGCGAATTCCCAGGCTCACCAGCTGGGCCGATCCCTGACCGCTTTGGGCGAGCGACTTCAGAAACGGGCCGTCCGCTCGCGATACCCACACGCCCGGCACCGGCTTGTTCAAAATGTCTTTCTCGCGAAAGCCATAGGGGGCAAACATGCGGCAACTGCCGCCGGGCTGATCGGCGAGGATGCCGATGAAACCGGCGGCTCCCTTGGCAACAGCGCGCAGGTAGAGATGCCAGCCCAAGCGAACCCACGTTGCCGGATGCAGAATTCCCGGCAAGGCACCGTCGCGATCGATGAAGTCGAAAGCCAGCTTCCGCAGGCCTTTCCCGCTGAGCATTGGAAAGCGAATCTCCGCAACGACAATCGCCCCTTTCCAGTCGGCGTTTTTCCAGCCAGCCTGTTCGCCCCACACCAGGGTGCCATGGAGCGGACCATTCGGACTGGTTTCGCTGGTAAACGCGGAATAGGGAACCGGAAAGCACTCCAGCTCCCTGGTCCCCTGCGGGCCGGTTACCGAGAGTCGGCTTTCGGTCGTGTCCCAATAAGTGAGAGGAATCGGCTCTTTACGTACGCTGGAGAATCCCAGCGAGCTGAGCGTTTCCGCCAATTGGTCTTCCTGGCGCTGCCCCGCCGGACTGCCGGGCCGCCGTGGCCCCAGGGCCGTTTGATCCGCAATCCAGCGTTTCATCGTGGCCAGGTCGTGGCTCTTGCTCATGATTGGCATCCGTTACCCAAACCGTTCTTCCTTCCAAGGATCGCCATGCATGTGATAGCCGCCGCGCTCCCAATAGCCGGGCTGGTCGCTGCTGAGCAGTTCAATGCCGCAGATCCATTTGGCGCTCTTCCAAGCGTAAAGCTGCGGGACCATTCCCCGAACGGGGCCGCCATGGTCGGGGGGAATCGGTTCGCCGTCGTGCAGGTCGGCAAGCAGGGCGTCCTTGGCGATAAAGTCTTCCAGCGGCAGATTCGTCGTCCAGCCGTTGTCATAGCCGTGGCAGAGGACGAATTTTGCCTCGCCCTGAATTCCCGAGCGGTCAAGTAATTCGCGTGTGCTGACCCCTTCCCAAATGTTGCCGAGGCGGGACCACTGGGTGACGCAGTGGAAATCGGAAAAGACCTTCACGCGCGGCAGAGCGCGGAATTGTTCCAGATTGAAAGTCAGCGGGCGATCGACCAGGCCGAAGATGCGGAGTTCCCAGGTCGCTGGGTCGACGCGGGGTGTTCCAGAAGCATCAAGCACCGGCCACTTGCGAGTGCGAGACTGTCCCGGCGGAATGCGGTTGGTCCGCAGAGTATCGGGACTGATGATGACACCGGCAGGAACCTCCGTGGGAGGGAGAGGGTCGCCGGACTGGTATTTGGGGTCGAGGTGGTCCATGAGGAGATTATAGGGGAAGACGGAGAGACGGAGAGTTGGGGAGACGGAGAGACTAGGCGACAGATTTCTCTCCTTCTCTCCATCTCTCCGTCTCTCCGTCTCTCCGTCTTCTTCAGGCCAGCCACTTCGACAAATCTTTACCCACCAGCTTTCCCAACCGCTCAACCTCCGGCGCGAATTCTCGATTGAGCTCTGCGCGGAGCCGAGCATCCAGCGGCGGCCGCGGGGCGGCGGGGGAGTTGGCTTTCTTAAGGCGGCTGACGAGGGAACGGCGAAGGGACTGCGGGATAAGGCGGCCGAGGAGGATGGAGAGCCGGCCGGGGTTGTTGAGAAAGGTGTGCAGAGTTCGACTGTGAATTTGCTTGTTGGGATTGCGGACCTCGAATTCACAGCGGAAGGAGGAATCGACGCCGAGAAACTCCAGCACTTCGGCGAAGACACGCGGCGTCTCCTGCGAAAAGTCCGCGAAGTCGATGACGTGAATCTGCTCGCGGGGAAAAACATTCAGATAGCGGCCTACCTGCTCGGCGAAGTGGGCGACGCGGCGGTAGAGGAGCCCTTCCCGATAGTTGGAATTCGGCGGCAGACGGCGACCCTGGCTGCGGTCCTCTTCGGCATCCAGGGCGGCGGAAAAATCCGTCAGATCCTCGTTGCTCTCGAAAAGATACTGACTGTGCAGCGAGTGCATCATGTCCGCCGGACTTCGCAGCATGATGATGATCTTGGCCGCGGGGCAGAAATCTCGAATCTCCTGCGCCGCGAGTCGCGAGAAAAGATACCAGACACTGGCCTCCCCCCCGATTTGTCCGGGCTGGGCGGCGGCGAAGTGAGCTAGATATTCTGCGCGTGTTGGCCGCACCGATTTGGCAAAATGCAAGTCGCCTCCAAAGTGGTGCAGCTCCTTGCGCTCGGGAATGAAAATGTCCGGATGCTGCCGCAGGTAATCGTTGAGCGAGGTCGTGCCGCATTTGGGTGCGCCGACGATGAAGAAGCTGGGAGCTGGCATAGTGGCACCATTTTAGAGCAAACGGCTTCTCGCTGCGGGCCGCGCCGGTACAATGACGGCTAACCTCACCAAAACATGGAGTACTTCGAGTGTCCAATTTCGAAATCGACCGCCGGACTTTCCATCAACTGACCGCTGCCGCCCTGGGTGGCATTGCCGCGGGTTCGCTCGCCGGCTGCGGGGGAGAAAATCCGGCCGTAAAACCAGCGGGCGACGGGACAGTTGCCGCGGCGGCGGACATCCACCTTTGTCGCGGCCTCAACGACTGCAAAGGAAAGGGAAAGGGCGGGGACAACACCTGTCGCGGCCAGGGGGCCTGCGCCACGACCAAGGAACACGCCTGCGGCGGTCAAAACGAGTGCAAAGGACTCGGCGGTTGCGGCCCGAGTGCGGGGGCGAATGAATGCAAGGAAAAGGGGGGCTGCCATGTGCCGCTCATGCCGGGAGCCTGGAAAAAACTGCACGACAAATTGGAATCCGAGTGGACGGCCAAAAAGGTGGAGTTCGGCAAAGCCCCGGCGGCGAGCAAATAGGGCCGCAATCCAAGAAACAAATCAGCCCGCCGAGATTGCTCTTGGGCGGGCTGATCGAGTCTTGTTGCTAACGGTCTAGCGGAACCAAACTTATTCGAGGATCTTGGCGGTGTCGCTGATGACGGCCTTGATGCCTTCTTCGTTCAGCTTGCCGGCGGCGAAGGCGTGGTTGACCTTGACCTTGCCCTTGACCCAAGACAGCACGGTGACTTCCGCGTCCTTGGCGACTTTGTAGTCTTCTGGACCGGCCGCGTTTTCGAATGTGGTCAGGGGGATCTTGATCCCTTCCTTCTTGGCCAATTCCTTGAGCTTGGCTTCGTTGGCAGCCGGATCGCTGGAGAGGACGACCACAAAGGCGGCCATTTTCTTCTCGCCACTCTTGGCGACCTTGGCGTCAACTTCCTTCACCAGGGCCGCGACCTTGTCGTCGACCTTGCGGGTGAAGATGGCCACGACCGGACGATTGCCATACTGGCAGCGGTAGCAAAGGGGATCTTTGCCGGCGGACGGGCCGGTGACGTCCTGAACGTAAAAGGGATTGACCCCTTCGCCAACTTCCAGACCCGACTTCAGCTCAGCCGCCATGACGGCGGAACCGCACAGCAGCGCTGCCGCAACACATGCCACAAACTTCTTCATAAGGAGGCTCCTACAGGGTGAACAGGGATACGGACCAATACATCAGGGAAGCTTAATGGGTTCGGAAGCGGTTGTCGAGCATCCGTAGGCTCAACACAGGGCTACGCCCTATTTGAGGATACCGAGTTTGGCGAGGAGGCGGGCGGGTTGGTAAGCGTTTTCGCGGAGGGCGGCGGCGATGTTTGAGCTGCCCCCAAGGCGCAACAGTGATAGGATAGCATTCCGAGTGGCAGCGAG
>SXGT01894504.1_pt1 | contig 12338 bp, 9 predicted proteins | sample 3176221 | NCBI WGS metagenome assembly SXGT01 (sample SAMN11356862, study PRJNA531348) | freshwater metagenome | isolation source: freshwater sample F1-120 | place: China: Fuxian Lake, Yuxi | collected 2017-12-25
CGCTCGACGCGGCCAGGTGCGCGGCCATCTCGGCCGGTCGGCCGGCCCGGTGGTAGCGGCTCGCGAGCCAGACGTGGGTGTTGTACCGGACCGGACGCTGCCGGGCGGCGACACACCCAGGCAGCGCGGGATCGGAGAAGAGGCGGTCGAGCACCACCGCCATCGCCTGGACCTGCGCGTCGACGTCGGTCGACGCGCTGGTCGCGTGGCGGTGGTACCGGGTGGTCACCCGCTCCAGCCAGGTCGCCGTCCAACCCTGGAGGAGCAGCCGGAGCACCAGGTCGAGGTCCTCGGCCTGGCGCAACGCCTCGTCGAAGCCGCCGACCGCCCGGACGTGCTCCCGCCGGAAGGCCATGGCGCTCGGCAGCAGGACCGGGTAGTCGATCCAGCGTTCGAGCTCGAGGGTCGGCAACTGCGTCCACGGCGTGCGCGTGGCGACGGGCTCGCCGTGCGCCACCACCTCCCAGCCGCTGTGGACGATCGCCATCTCGGGCCACTCGTCGAGCAGCGCGAGCTGGTCACGGGCGCGGTGCGGATCGCTGATCGTGTCGTCGGCGTCGAGGAAGATCACCATGCGGGCCGACGTGGCGGACCAGCCCCGGTTGCGGGCGCGGGAGACGCCACCGTGGCCGGTGGTCAGCAACGTCACGCGGGGATCGTCGGGCAGGACCGCCGCGGGGTGGTCGTGCGAGCCGTCGTCGACGACGACGACCTCCACGGCCACCCCCTCCTGCGCGAGCGCGCTGTGCACGGCGGCGGCCAGCGTCGCGGCCGCGTCGTGGACGGGGATCACCACCGCGACGTCTGCCGGCGAGGTGGTGGCGTCGACCGGCGCGCGGTCGATGACGTCCGACCGGCCGATCGTGGCCCGTCGCGGGCCGACCGGCGCGGGTCGAGTCCGGGCCCGCTCGACGTGCGCGAGCGAGGCGCGCAGCGCGGCCCGGTACTCCTCGGCCAGGGGTGCGACGTCGGGACGGTTCACCAGGTCGTACCGGCTCCAGCTGCGCGTCAGCGCGGTGGGATCGTCGGCGGAGAAGCCGCTGAAGTGCACGAAGCGGAGCGGCTCGTCGTTGCTGAACCAGCACCCGTCCCGGGACGAGATGGCCCGCTCATCGAGGTTCCAGTACGCGAGGTTCAGCCCCCGATGCCTCGAGACCACCAGGTCGAGGTCGTAGCCGAGGACGAGGTCGAGCCAGCGCTGGTCGCAGTTCATGCCCTGCTCGAGGCGGTAGTAGCCCGCCGTGGTGAGCCGGTCGGCCCACCACGACAGGAATCGGGCCGCGTCGGTACTGCGGCGCACGCCGATGCACCCGCCGTTCAACGTCCCCCGGAGGAGCACGGCCAGGTCGCGAGCAACGCCACCCGGTACCGCCTCGGAGATGTCGCACAGGTGCGGCGTCGCAAAGATCGCCGCGCCCTCGAGCACGGCGTAGACATCGTCGACGAGCGAGTCGACGACGTACAGGTCGCTGTCGAGATAGAGAGCCTGTTCGGTACCCGGTCGGTCGAGCACGTGCTGGAGGAGGAACGGCTTCAGCGCGTTGCACAGCTCGAAGGTGGAGTACCGCGCCCGCATCGCATCCAGGTCGGGTGCGTCGAGGTCGTCCGTCGTGATCGTGGTCACCGCGAGATCGGCGAACACCTCCTCCGGCTCGGACCCGTCGACCAGCAGCACCACCACCTCACCGTCGGGGTGGTGCTCGAGGAACGACGTCGCCAGACAGTGCGCGAGCCCGAGGTGCGTTCGCGTCGCGATGGTCGCGGCGGTGCGCGACATGTCAGTAGACGTGGTACCCGAGGGCCACCGCACGGTCGTACGCCGCGCCCGCGCCCTCGAAGTCCCCGGCGCCGGCGAGGTGGTCGCCGAGCTCGCGGTGCCACTCGGCCACCTCCGGTTCGCACGCCACCACCGCACGCCATGCGTCCACCGCCCGCGCCGGCGGACCCTGTCCGGCGACCAACTGCGCCCGCCGCACCAGGAGCGCGACGTCGTCGGGATGCGCCGCCGCGGCCTGTTCCACGAGCTCGAGCAGGTGCTCGCGCTCGCCGTCGAGCAGCGCGTCCGCGCCACCGTCGTCGGCGGCGACGATCTCGGCGAGCAGCGCGAGCGCGTCGGGATCCTCGGGATCGTGCGCGAGCCCCACCTGGATCACGGTGATGGCGCGCGTGCGGTCGCCGCGCGCGGCGAGGGACCCGGCCAGGCGCCGGTACAGGCCGGGTACGCGCGGCGCCGCGTCGATCGCGGCTTCGATCAGACGCTGGTCGAGGCCGGGATCGTCGGCGTCGACCAGGAGGCGGGCGGCTTCCCCCTGCATCTGCTCCGCGCGCCCGAGCAGCGCGCGCGCCAGGCCGACGGTGGCGGTCACCCGCCCCGGCTCCTCCACGAGCACCGCGCGGTACGCCGCGATGGCGGTGTCGAGATCGCCGAGCCCGCCGAGCCCCGCGGCGATCGACTCCTGGAGCGCCACCGCTGCGGCCGGCGTCCGCTCGAGCGCGCGGCGGAAGGCGTCGGCGGCTTCGGCCGGCGCTCCCGTCTCCACGAGCACCTGCGCGAGCGCGACGTACGACCATGGCGCGTCGGGAGTCGCGGCGATGGCCTCCCGGAACGACGCGATCGCCGCCTCGTAGCTGCCCTGGGCGGCCTGCTCCATCCCCCGCCGGTGCGGATGATCCTGTGCGCCCTTCCGGATGACCGCCCGGGCGTTGCGCACGAGGGAGCTGGGATCGTTCGCCGCCATGGTCACGTACTCCTGACGTCGTCGACACCGGCGCCCGCGAGGATCCCCAGCCGGCCGAGCTGCTCGCTGTCGACGAATCGGACCGAGCGCGACGGATCGTACAGCGAGAGCCCGGAAGCCCCGTCGAAGCCTGCCGCGTAGCGCCGGTACTGGGATGCGGCGTCCCAGTGCTCACCGCGAACGGCCTCGGCCTGCACGTCGGCCGCGAAGCCGGCGGTGTACTTCCAGTGCAGGAGGGCGGACCGACCGCGGGAGACGCAGGCGCCGTCGAGCCAGTGGAAGTTGGGTGACGGCACCAGCTCCGGGCCCCCGCGGAACAGCGGGACCTTGTTGAGTGTGAAGTAGGTGTCGGCGTCGACGCCCGCAGGGGCCCCGAACACGCGCTGACGCATCCCGCCGAAGAAGCTCGGATGCGACCGGTGCCCCGCGAACTCATCGCGGGTCACGCTCCACGGCGTCCGGTCGAACCACGGGCACGCGACGAGCGGATCGTCGCCGGCCTCGTACGAGGTCTCGTTGACCGGGCGATCGCCGTAGAGGTCGACCATCACTGCGAGCAGCGCGTCGGCGCCTTCGGCGTCGAGCCGTCGGCAGAGCTCACCGATCGGTGTGTGCTCGTAGCCCAGGTAGACGAAGAGCTCGTCGGCGTCGATCACGAGACGCCATCCGCTCGTGCGGTGCTCGGCCATCAGCTCGAGCAGCCAATCGGTGCCGTAGCGCGCGTCGGAGAACGAACCGGGGGCGGTCCACAGGTGGACGTCGGGCTGCGCGAGGAGGAAGTCGACGCTGTCGTCGGTCGAGTCGTTGTCGACCACGAAGAATGCGTCGATCCCGAGGCGACGATGGTGGTCGAGCATCGCCGGGAGCCGGAGGCGCTCGTTGCGAACGCACGCGAACGCCGGTACGAGGGACGCGGCGTCGATCGTCCGTTCGTCGAGACGTCGCAGCGCGCTCGGCGCGTGAGGATCGGACGGTCGCCGTTCGCGTTCCGGAGGCACGACGCCCAGGTAGTCGGCCACGCTCGGGAAGCCGGGCGCGCGCGGGACGGCGCTCATCGTCTCTCGTCGTCGTCGGATGTCGCGGTGGACGCGTACCTGGATCGGATCGAGGTACGACGCCGACCCGGTGAGGCCGTCGGGGCGGCGGAGGTAGTCCAGCACCGGGTCGGGCACGCGGCGCTTCGGGATCTGCAGGTCGTACGCCCGGACGAACCACTCGTAGTCCTCCAGCCGCGAAAGCGATTCGTCGAACGGGCCGATCGCGGCGATGACCTCCGCGGTGAAGAGTGCCGACCCAAGGTTGTGACCTTCGTAGGGCGGACCGAGCCCGAGGTCCGGCCACAGATCGCGGATGCGCCCCTGCACGATCGGCGCCGTGCCGGCGCAGAGCGCCGGCAGGAGCACGTCGAACACCGCCGCGGTCCAGCGATCGTCGGCGTCGAGCATCCCGACGACGGGGGCCCGCGCGTGCGCGAGGCCGGCGTTGCGCGCGGCAGCCACCCCGGAGGGTCCCTGCGTGACCAGCCGGACGGGCAGGTCAGCGACGATCCTGCCGGTGTCGTCGGTAGATCCGTCGTCGACCACGACGACCTCGATCGCCACGCCGGCCTCGGCGGCGAGCTCGAGGACGTGCACGACCGTGGCCCCGACGAAGGCCGCACCGTCGCGGCAGGGCATGACGACGCTGACCTCCGGGTTCACCCCGCCTCCGCGAGGATCGCGAGCACCGCGTCGGGGATCTTCCGGGGATCGTTCGGCAGCCCGAGACCGAACGCGGGGACTCGGCGCGCGAGCGAACGCATGCACCGCAAGGCCGTGGCTCCGGTGGCGGGCACCTGCTGCACCGTCGACGGGGCGAGCAGCTTGAACGCGACATCGGACGACAGCCGGGCGACCGTCGGCTCATCGAGGGACACGAACCGGGGGAACACGAGCGCCCGCACCGGCATCTCGGCCGCAAGGCACTCGGGGGCCGCTTCGCTCACGTACAACATCGGCTTCTCGGCGTCGGGCTCACCCTCCGGATCTCGGGTCGCCCGCTCGCGGTTGACCACCGCCCCTCGAAGGTGCTCGAACCGGTCGAGGTCGGCGAGCGACTTGAGCTTCGCGGTCGCGTACACGCCGAAGACGAGGGGATCGGGTTCGGGCTCGACGTCGACGACGACGTAGTCGTCGCTCAGGTACCACAGCTCCGGGTGGCCGAGACAGGCCAGAGCCGTCGTCGACTTGCCCGAGCCGCCGGCGCCGCCCAGCACCACCGCGCCGTTCGGACCACCGATCGCCCCCGCGTGCAGCAGCTGGCGGGTCGGGGCCGCCACGATCCAGTCGAGGAGCACGCGGAAGGGCGCGCCCGACTCGTACCAGGGCAGCGCGGCGGCATCCTGCAACCAGTAGATCCCGGCCCGGCGCTCGGCGTCGTAGACGCTCAGCAGCTGGGGTCCGTAGTAGGCCGCCCGCACGGGGCCGTCGGCGAACGCCCGGAGCTCGCCCCGCACGTCGCGGTCGTCGAGCCAGGTCCGGTCGAGCAGGCGGAGGAGGCGGTCCACCAGCAGCGGCAGCGGACGCCCGGTGCTGGCGCTGTCCCAGGCGTCGATGGTGGCCGTCGGGGGCGGGGCCGGGTCGAGCCGGAGGTGCTGCACGGCCCGCAGGAGCGGCCCGGCGAGCGCGTCGCCCGCGGTCCGGATCCGGAGGTGGTCGCGCCCGACCCGCACGGTCGTCTCGGTGGTCCCGACGAGGTCGGCGGCATCGACGAACGCCTCGGCGAGGAGACGGTGCAGCGCGCGACGATCGCGGTCGGCGAACCCGTCGACCACGGTCAACCGGGTGGGGTGCGGGGCCAGCCCTGGTCGCTGACGTCGTGGATGGGGTCGAGGAGCAGCAGCTCCTGCAGATCGTCGAAGCGCTGGATCTCGGGCGTGGTGAACGGGATCCGACGCCCGTTGCTCGCCACCGGGACTGCCCCGTCGACGTCGCCGACCTCCTCGACCAGCCCCTCGGCGACCAGGTCGGCCACGAACCGCTCGATCCCGGGTCCCACGTCGTCCCCACCCTCGGTCGTCGCGTGCGCGCGATCGACGAGGGCGTCGAGGGTGGCGCCGCCGACGATCAGCGGCCAGAGCAGCGCGCCCACCGGGTCGAGACTGAAGTAGGCGCCGCTGCGCAGGTCGATGATCGCGGCCTCGCCGTCCTCGAACACCTCGCTCACGACGTGCGTCGTGTTCACCCGGTAGCCGGTGGTCATCCTGCTTCCCCGCTGGTCTGGGCCTTCGCCAACCGCACCGCCGCGACCCAGCCCCTCAGCTGGGCTTCGAGGTCGGCGATGCGACGGCGGTCGGCCGCGCTTCGATCCCCTGCATGATGGTCGACACCGCCGCCGGTTGCGACGACTTCCTCGAAGCTCCCGGTGCCCCGGCGCTGCTCGAGCGTGCCGAGGATCTCCCGCGCCTGCGCCACCGCGGCGTCGAGCGCGTCGGCCTCCACGAACTCGCGCAGCTGCTCGAGCGCCCAGACGACCGACGAGCGGAGGGCCCGCGAGGTGGTCCGGTCGCGGAGCTCGGGCGGGAGCAGCGACGCGGTGAGCTCGATCGACCGGCGGCGGTCGGCCAGATCGGCACCGGTGCCCTGGAGGCGCGCCGACTCCTGGTCCCCGTGCTGGCGCCACTGCGCGAGCACGGTCGGCTCGTACCAGACGGGGCCGAGCAGGGTGGCGCGCTTGAGGAAGTCCCAGTCGGTGCAATAGGGCAGGTCGTCGCGATACCCGCCGATCTCCTCGTAGGTCGACCGCCGCACCGCGACGCCGGCGACGATCATCCGGTGCACCTCGGCCTCGCTCGTGGCCAGGTCGGCGACCACTCCCGCGTCGATCCGCTCGGGCGTCTGCGTCCACGTGACCGCACCCCCGTCGTCGATGCCCGAGACGCGGCAGTAGCCGGCGACGAGGGCGGGATCGGCGACCAGGGCCCGACCGAGTCGGTCGTAGAAGCCGGGGTGGACCCGGTCGTCCTGGTGGAGGAGGTGCACGAGCTCGCCGCGAGCACCCGCGACTGCCGCGTTCCAGTTGCCCGCGAGACCCCGGGGCTCTCCGTGACGGAGGTACCCGATGCGTTCGCCGCCCACCGCGGTGACGACGCTGCCGACGTCGCCGGCGGACGCGTCGTCGACGACGACGATCTCCATGTGGTCGACGCCGGGATCCTGGGCCAGCACGCTCCCCAGCGCCTCGGCGAGGTGCTCCGGACGCGGGTTGTGGACGGGCACCATCACCGACCAGCGCGGGCGCGGGGCGTCGCCGGTCACCTCCGGGATCGGCGCGACGTGCGTGCGATGGCGGTGGGCGTACTCGGCCAACGCGCGCCGACGCGCGGGACGGTCGGGATCGGGGGCCGACACCACGGGCCGCGGGCCCGCGCCACGATCGAGGAAGGGATGGCGATCCCAGGGCGTGACCGGCTCCGGATCCTCGTCGGGTCCCACTTCGCGCAGCTCCGCGCGGTGCGGGAGGCGCAGGTCCTCGGCCCGGAAGCGGGCGCGGTCGCCGTGCCACGAGTCGGCGACCTCGTCGGCCGCGAACACGCGGTTCCCGTACTTCTCGAGGGCATGCTCCGCGCTGAGGATCGGGTAGTGCCGCAACACGAACGGCCGCGGGAAGACCCGCTGATCCGGGAACCGGGCGTGGTGACCCCCGACGGTCACGAGGTCGACGCGCTCGTCACGCCGCCACGCGTTGATGCGGAATCGATCGGGGGAGTCGGGCTCGTAGTGGTAGTACCAGCGCATCGCCGACACGAGGTCGGGCGCCTCGCAGTCCTCGAACGACGGGTCCTCGACCGTGGGCACGAACACGAACTCGTCGAAGTCCACCGCGTTCCAGCCGCGCGCGTCGACATCCGTGAGTCCTTCGAGCAGCGTCGCGTACGGCTTCGGCGCGAACCGGCGTTCGTCGGCATCGACGTGCAGGTACCAGTCGGCCATCTCCTCGGCCGCCAGGCGCTCCTTGATGCGCAGCTGGGTCATGAGCTCGAACGCGCCCGTCCACGGCTGGTCGTCGATGCGCACGACGCCGTTCCCCAGCCAGCGCTCCGCGACCTCGCGGGTCCCGTCGGTGGACCCGTTGTCGATCACGCACACCTCGGCGCCCTGCTCTACGAGGTGGGCGAGCGCGCCCTGGACGAAGCGGATCTCGTCGCGCACCGCGAGGAGGGCGAGGAGCCGCATCACTGCGCTCCGCGACCGGTGCCGACATCCCGTTCGTCGGTGGGGAGGCCGAGGGCCGATCCCGCGAGCGACCCGTCGGACCACGCGGAGTCCTCCACGTAGCGCCACGTCCACGCGGGGACCGACAGGCCGACGCCTGTCACCTCGAAGGGGCAGACCTGGGCGATGGACTCGACGACCTGGTCGCCGTCGCGCAGCGTCACCGTGACCGTGTACCGCGACGGTGCCAACCGCAACGTGGGCATCGAGCAGCGCAGCCGCCGCGTGCCCGCCGACCGGGCTCCGAGCCAGAACCCGGCGCCGGTGACGGGCCACAGGTCGGGACCCACGAGCTCCACCAGGACGTTGAGCCCCGGCGGCGGTGAGGGCGGCACCGACAGCTCGATCTCGATCGCGAGGGGCTCGCCCACCGGCTGGGCGCCGCGGGGCTCGTGACGCGCGACCGACACCAGGCGAGCGACCTCGTCGGCGGCCGCTTCGGCGAGGTAGTCGACCACCGGCGGTTCGAGCAGACCCCGGTACCGCCGCATGGCCTCGTCGGTCGCGCCGTCGAAGACCATGCGGCCGTGCTCGAGCAGCAGCGCACGCTCGCACAGGCGCGTGACCGACGTCGCGTCGTGGCTCACGAACACGACCGTGCGCCCGTCGGACGCCAGCTCGCGGATCTTGGTCAGGCAGCGCTCACGGAACCGTTGGTCGCCGACGGCAAGGGCCTCGTCGAGCAGCAGGATCTCGGAGTCGAGGTGGGCGGCCACGGAGAACGCGAGCCGGAGGTACATCCCGCTGCTGTAGTACTTCACCGGCGTGTCGATGAACGCCGAGACCTCGGCGAAGTCGACGATCCGGTCGAACAGCGCCTGGGTCTCGCGGCGGCGCATCCCGAGGATCGCGCCCATCATGGCGATGTTCTCCCGCCCGGTGATGTCGGGATGGAAGCCGGCGCCGATCTCGAGCAGCGATCCCACGCGCCCGTGGACGCGGGCCTTGCCCTCGCTGGGGTCGGTGATGCGGCTCAGGATCGCGAGCAGGGTGCTCTTGCCGGCGCCGTTGCGCCCGAGCAAGCCGAGGGTCTCACCGGGCGCGACCGAGAACGACACGTCGCGCAACGCCCAGAAGTGATCGCCGTCGACGGCTTCGGGTCGGGCTTCGACGAAGCGGCCGGCCCACTGGCGGGTGGCCAGCCGGTAGCGCTTGCCGAGGCCCTCGACGGTGATCGCCGGCTCAGATGACATCGGCCATGTTCCGCTCGGCGACGTGGTGCGCCGCCAAGCCGGTCACGAGGAGCGCGAGATTGAGGAGCAGTCCGCCGACCATGGCCGGCGCGCCGAGCCCGGTGGAGCCGGTGAGCGCCCAACGGTGCGCCTCGACGAGCGACGTCATCGGGTTGAAGCAGATGAGGGTGCGCGCCACGCCCGTGACCGAGGCGAGCGTGTAGACGACCGGGCTCGAGTAGAGCCACACCTGGATGGCGATGGGCAGCGCGCTCAGCGCGTCACGGCGGCGGACGCTGATCGCCGCCACGAGGAGGCTGCTGGCCAAGCCGAGTGCCAGCGTCCACACCGCGAGCAGCGGCAGCACGACGATGTGCCAGGTCACCGGCAGGTCGAAGCGCAGGATCACCAAGCCGGCGATTGCGAGTGCGACCAGGTAGTCCACGATGAAGGTGATCGTGATCGAGAGCGGGATGAGGAGGCGGGGGAAGTAGACCTTGGTGAGGAGGCTGCGCTGGGAGACGAGGGATCCGCCGCCGCGCCCGAGTGTCCGGCTCACGGTGTTCCAGGGGACCATGCCGACGGTGATCACGGCGAGGTAGGGGAGGCCGTCGGTGTCGAGCGTCGTCACCTTGGTGAACACGAAGGTGAACAGCAGCGCGGGGACCAGCGGGTTCACCACCACCCAGAGCGGACCGAGCGCGGTCTGGACGTAGCGGAGCTTGAACTCGCGCAGGATGAACAGCCACAGCAGGTTGCCGTGGTGGCGCAACTCCGAGAGCCCGAGTCCGTCGAGACCCCGGCGTGGCTTGATCTCGAGGACCGGCAACGGTCGGGCCACGCCCACCGCAGCCAGGCTACCGCCGCCCAGCAGGAGGCGGCCGGTACGCTCGGCCGTGCGTGCGCTCGGATGAACGCGACCCGACCGATTGGCAGCCGAGCCCTCAGCACCACGCGCTGATCAGCGTCGCCCTCGCCCCCACGGCCGCGGTGGCCGAGACCTGGGCGCGGTACCGCAACGAGGTCCCGGTCGACGCGCTCGACACCCTCGACGGGGGGGCCCGGCGCCTCGTCCCGCTCGTCGCGTGGCGGCTCCGGGAGGCGGGGATCGACGATGCCGGCACTGCCCCTCTGCGCGCCGATCTCTCCGCCAGCATGCTCGCGGCCCGCGCCACGATGTCGTCGTTCGCGGCCGTCGTGGAGACGTTCGAGGAGGCCGGGTTCGAGACGCTCGTGCTGAAGGGCGTGGGGATCGCCCCGCTCGCGTACCCCGATCCCGGGACCCGTCCCGTCAGCGACCTCGACGTGCTCGTCCGCGTCGACGACCTCGCCGCGCTCGAGGAGCTCGTTGCTCGGCACGGCGGGTACCGCACGTACGGCGCCGTCGACCCCGTGCTGCGGGCCCGCTACCGGCACGCGGCCACGGCGCGCATCGCCGGGCACGACGTCGACCTTCACTGGCGGCTGCTCGTCGACCGCTTCGACGGCCGGCCCGACGCCGGGCTGTTCGACCGGTCCCTCGACATCCCCCTCGGCCCCGGGCGGGCGCTGACGCTGGGCGTCGAGGACCACATCGTCCACGCCATCGCCCACGGCATCCGTCGCAACTCGCTGGCCCCGGTGCGCTGGATCGTCGACGTCGCCCGGCTCGTTGAGGGCCACGCGGTCGACTGGGCCGTCATCGAGGAGCAAGCGGCCCTCCGGCACGTGGAGGGCGTGGTCAGCCGCGCACTGGACTTCGTCGGCCGGCGCTACCAGGTGCCGGTGCCCGACGCGACGGTGGAGGCGCTGCGCCGCGCCGGAGGGACGCGCGGCCGAGCCGATGTGTGGAGCCGGTCACCCAAGCGCACCCGTGTCGGCGGCGCGGTGAACGTTGCCGCCGCGCACTATGTGCTCGCCACCCAGGGCTGGACGCCGGTCGAACGGGTCGCGCGCTATCCGGAGTACCTGCGCTTCCGGAGGACCGCCGACGACCGCACCGAGGCCGAGGCCGCCGCCGATCCCGGTCCGATGCGCTGGCACGGCTGATCCGGCTCATGCACCGGTCGCGTCGCGTCGCCGGTCGAGCGCCGCCTTGACCGAGCGCACGTACGCCACACGCTCCTCCGGATCGCGCATCGTCGCGTTCGCGCCGTGGACCCGGCGGCGCGCCACGATCTGGTCGACGACGACAACCCCTGCGTCACGTTCGCGCAGGCGCAGGAACCAGTCGACCCAATCCGTCAGCGGGGCTCCCGTGGCGAACGGGCCCACCTGCTCCCACTCGGACCGTGGCAAGACGAGCGCGCTGGCCGCGAACCCCCGCAGCGCGCGGCGCTCGAACTCGAGGTCGGCGAGCTCGTCCGCCATGTCGGGCGACAGGAAGTTCTGCACGAGCCCGAACACCGCGGCGACGCGGGGATCGTCCAGGTGCGGCAGCTGCTGCTCGAGCTTGTGCGGGAGCCAGACGTCATCGGCGTCGAGAAACGCGAGCAGGGCCTCGTCGGTGGCGGCGACACCCCGGTTGCGGGCTGCACCCGCGCCGGCGTGGGGTTGTTGCACCAGCCGGACGCCCGGGTAGCTGCGAGCCACGGCCGCGGTGCCATCGGTGGAACCGTCGTCGACCACGACGACGGTGTCGGGCGGGACGGTCTGAGCCAGCGCGGACTGGATGGCCTCGCCCAGATAGCGCTCGGCGTTCCACGCCGGGATGACCACCGCCAGCGCCCTGCGTGTCCTGCGCTCCACCGACCGAGCGTATCCGGACGCGCCTCCGTCCTCGGTAGCCTCGCGCGCCAATGGGCCGGGTCGATGACTTGCTGGATGCGCTTCGCACGGCGCGCCGCGTGTACGACGAACGGCGCGACTCCTACGCCGACGCGCTTCGCGACGCACGCCGTTCGTACTCCCAGAAGCGTGACGCACTCGACATGGACCATCTGCGGGTGATGCTCGGCTTCTGGCTCGACACCGACTCGAGCTGCGTCGACATCGGCGCCAATCGGGGCACCGTGCTGCGGATGATCGAAGAACGGGCGCCGGGCGGTTGCCACCACGCCTTCGAGCCGCTTCCGCACCGCGCAGCCCAGCTGCGGGTGGCGTTCCCCAACGTCGAGGTGCACGAGGTCGCGCTCACCAACGCCCCTGGGTCGGTCCGGTTCACGGTGGTCGAGGAGGACGCGGTCGACGGCTACAGC
>SXGT01407503.1_pt1 | contig 12337 bp, 11 predicted proteins | sample 3176221 | NCBI WGS metagenome assembly SXGT01 (sample SAMN11356862, study PRJNA531348) | freshwater metagenome | isolation source: freshwater sample F1-120 | place: China: Fuxian Lake, Yuxi | collected 2017-12-25
CACTCCTGCGTGCCGTCTCGACACTTGTGTCGAGACCGTCTTCAGCGCCAAACAAGAGCCGGGACGAGTCTCGGCTCGGCACGCAGGAGTGCGTGCGCCACGATTCTTCCGAACCAGACCAGCCAGACCAGCAGGCTCCGTTGCAATCCTGAATTTTTTCCTGTATATTTCAGTTCAGGGATTTCAGTAGTAGCGATTGGAGGCCGTTGATGATCCTTCTACCTTCCGCACGTCGCATGCCGCCGATGTGGCTTGCCCCGGTTCTGGCGCTGTTGGTCTGCCGCCTGTCAATGTTCGGTCAAGAGTCGCCGTCAAAACAGGCTGTCGCTCCGAAGCCGTGCGTGATGACGCCGGCCGAAAAAGAAGAAATCAAGAAAAAGATTGCCGGGTTGCTCAAAGAGGCGGAGAGCAAATACGAAAACGCCGTGGCCGAGGCTTTTCACGATCTGGCGCAGTTAGGCTGCAAACTCGATCAGGCTGATGTGGATCGGATCGCCGCTCTCATGAGGAACGCACCAGAGGTAGTAAACAGTGATTGCACTGGGAGCGTGTACAGGAAAATGGATAAATGGGCGGCAGGCGCCTTGATCAAGATCCAATCCACTTTCGTCACTGAAGAATTGCGCGCCGAGGCACGCAAGGTCCCGAAGGGCGGAACAACGAGAAGTGTGCGGGTGACCGGTTGACGCTGACGCGGACGTAGCCGGTTCGGCTACGCAAAAATCTTCAGCAGGGACTGGATGGCGAAGTACGCTCCTACCCCAGCAACTCCTTCACCGGTTCCCCCGTGCGATCTTCGAGCGAATTGGCGATCTTGACCGGCCTGCCGATGGGACTCATGTACTCCTTCGTCCAGTCGATCCCGAGCGTCTTATACACGGTCGCGTAGAGGTCGCCCATCGACACCACGCGGCTCGCCACGTTGAAGCCCTTCTCGTCGCTCGATCCCACCACCTGCCCCGTCTTAATCCCTCCGCCCGCAAGCGCGAGCGACCAGCAGTTCGGCCAGTGGTCGCGACCCAGGTTCGGATTGATCGCCGGCGTGCGGCCGAATTCGCCCATCGCGATCACCAGCGTCGTGTCGAGCAGCCCGCCCTCGTCCAGATCGTCGATCAGCGCCGTCAGCGTCCGGTCGAGCGTCGGAGCCAGCTTGTCGCGATGGCTCTTGTCGTTGTCGCTATGCGTGTCCCAGGAATTTCCGTGATAACCCGCTGCGGTCACGAAACGGCTCCCGGCCTCGACCAACCGCCGCGCGAGCAATGCCGATTGCCCCACCGAATCCTTGCCGTACCGCTCCTTTATCTTGTCCGATTCTTTCGCGAGATCGAACGCATCGCGCACCGCCGACGTCAGGATCATCTTCCACGCCTGACTCACCCCTGATCGAAGCGCGGGAACTTCTGCTTCAAGCGATCGACCGTAGAGCGCCATTTTGGCGACGTTGGCCTGCAAACTGTATTCTGGTTGCCAAACATGCCTATTTCCTGGACTGCCCTTTCGAGAGGCACGGTCTCAAGCCACCGAATGGGGACGAAGTACTCGCAGCGTTCGGGATCGTCGAGAAATTCACAGTGGTAGTCAGCGCGCTTCGCCACGTCTAAGACCGGGCGTTCCCTTTCCGGAGTTCTCACTGTGAAGGTCGAGGCCCGCTGCCTTGGTCCAGTCACCCGCCCGACGCCGACGAATCCGAAGCCCGGGACCTTTACCCAGACTCGATCGCCGGAGTTCAAGAGTTGAAGGGTAGTGCTGTACCACGCGCCGCCACCGCCAGAGATGAAGCCGAAATCGACGGCATCCACCCACGAGCGATTCCCGGTGTCGCCAAAGGAGCAGTAGAACTCGCCGTTCCAGGGTTCGTTCGGGCCGTCCGGAGTGCTGCCCTGAGTACGCATTGGATCGCTCAACCATGCGCGACTGAGCAGTTGTTCGGCGCCGTTCATGAAGACCTGAAAGCACAATACGTTGATCGCGATACTCCGTTCCCTGAGATAGCCGACGATCCGCTCAGTGCTGTCGTCGAGGGACGACGCTACGACAATGATCTGGTGAGTCTGGTTGAGCGCTTCCTCATCCAATTCCTGCCCGAAGCGCCGCTGAAAATCTGCCTTGAGGCTTCCGCCCGGAATAAATCGGCCGTAGATGGCGGCGATCTCTTCAGCGCGAAGGCCATCGACCCATGATGCGTAGTCCAATACCTGCGCTACCACTTCGCGCGGCGTGCGATCGCGCTTCAGCTCGATCAATACCAGCGAAGCGTCCGGCGCGATGGCGAGGAGGTCGATGCGTCCGCCGAATCCGGTGTCCTCCTGCCGGCCAATGAGCATCCACTCCTCGGACAACAGACGTGGCGCCGCAACGATCATGTCCTCCAGAATTTGCTCTCTTCCCAGCGCAGACTCCGTCAAAGGCAGGGGCTGAGTGCTAACTTTCCACAGAACGGTTCGAATCGGCATTCGCGACTGGTCCGTTCACAATGAAGTCGTACAGGCACCGCTAAACGACACGGTGGGATCACGTCCTACCCCAGCAACTCCTTCACCGGTTCCCCCGTCCTGTCTTCGAGCGAATTGGCAATCTTGACCGGTCTTCCGATCGGGCTCATGTATCTGTGCGAAGGTCCCGACGGACATCGATGCTACTATGACGAGGCAAGGGAGCATCAAGAACCGGAACGGCGATAAGAAACGCATCGGTATCTCCTTTTCATTCTTTCCTCCTGAATTTTCGTTAGCCTACACCCGGCTGCAAAGTTCGAATCGAATAGAATAGCCCAACTGCCAACCAAAGTCTACGAGGGCCTTGCTGACCTTGCTGACCCTGTCGGCCAATCCCGCATCTCACGATTCAATGTTTGCGCGCGGGTCGCCCCGGCGATCACAAAACAACACACCAGTATCACCGCAACGAGCCTTCGCGTCATGTTCGTCTTTCTCCAGCACTCATCGCCCATGATCATCCGCCTAAATCGCGGCAAACGCGTGAAGCCCCGCACCAGAGCGTGCAACTGGCTGCCGCGAGCCAGACACTCCCTACCCCAACAGTTCCTTCACCGGTTCCCCTGTCCTGTCTTCAAGCGAATTGGCGATCTTAACCGGTCTTCCGATGGGGCTCATGTATTCCTTCGTCCAGTCGATCCCGAGCGCCTTGTACACGGTCGCGTAGAGATCGCCCATCGAGACCACGCGGCTCGTCACGTTGAAGCCCTTCTCGTCGCTCGATCCTACCACTTGTCCGGTCTTGATCCCGCCGCCGGCGAGCGCGAGCGACCAGCAGTTCGGCCAGTGGTCGCGGCCCAGGTTTGGATTGATCGCCGGGGTGCGGCCGAATTCGCCCATCGCGATCACCAGCGTCGTGTCGAGTAGCCCGCGCTCGTCCAGATCATCGATGAGCGCCGTCAACGTCCGGTCGAGCGTAGGAGCCAAACGATCGCGATGGCCCTTGTCGTTGTCGCTATGCGTGTCCCACGAATTTCCGTGATAGCCGGCCGCGGTCACGAAGCGGCTTCCGGCTTCCACCAAACGCCGTGCCAGCAATGCCGATTGCCCCACCGAATCCTTACCGTACCGCTCCTTCATCTTGTCCGGCTCTTTTGCAAGGTCGAAGGCATCGCGCACCGCTGGAGTCAAAATCATCTTCCACGCCTGCGCCGTGAAGGCGTCCATGTCGGCGTGCTCCACTGTTTCGTTGAGCGCGCGATAGCGCCGGTCCACCGCTTTCAGAAAGGCCGAGCGGCTGTCGACCGAAGCCTGCGATACGGATTTCGGCAGGCTCAGGTCCGTCACCTGGAAATCGGGCTTGCTCGGGTCCGGAATGCACATCGGGTCGTAATCGCCGCCCAGGAAAGACGCGCGGAAATAGTCTTCGTACTGCCGGCCGCGCTCCCACTTCGGAACCAGCACGTTCGCAGGCACGGCGTTGCGCGGGCCGAGTTCCTTCGTTACGATCGATCCCACGCTCGGGAACTGCATCGCGGGGTTGATCTCGTGGCCCGTGATCACGTAATGCGTGGCCTGCGGATGGTCGTTACCGCGCGTGTGCATGGAACGGACAACCGCCAGCTTGTCCATCTTCTTCGAAATCTTCGGCAGCAATTCCGAGACCTGGATGCCCGCGACGTTCGTCGACATCGGTTTGAAGTTGCTGTTCGGTTTCGGGTCCCACGTATCGATGTGGCTCGGACCGCCTTCGAGCCAAAAGAGGATGACCGAGTTGGCCTTGGCCTTTTCCGGGGACTTCGTTGCGGCGGCGGCCAGGTACTGTTCGAGCGACAGACCAAGAAAGCCGAGAGAACCGGCGCTCAGAAAATCGCGGCGGCTGGTGGGGTGTTTCATATTAATGATTCTCCGCGAACTCACGGGAACTAGTCAATGCCCGGACAAACTCCCGTAACGCCGCTTCACGGTCTTCCCGTTTCGCGAGGATCGCCTGCAACTCCGTGGTCTCCTCCGGCGCGGGCGGGCGGTCGAGCGCGGCGAGATAGAACTCTTCGAAGATACCCGAATCCGCCGGGCCGGACGCGAGCAAACGCGCCAGACGGCTGCTCTTCGAACTTAAGCGATCCACGTAACTTGCGTCCGCGAGTATATGCATCGCCTGCTGGTGTCCCGCGACCGGGTGGCGTCCGGGTTGAAAAAGCGCCGCCTATGGAGCCGGAAGCGGCCGGCAGGAGTCTTGCGGTAGCTACCAGGCGTTGTAGTGGCCGTCGCGGCGCGCGAGTTCGAGCGCGAGCAGTTCAAAGAGAGATCTGGGACCGCTTTCACTACTACCTGCTGCATAGGGACAGCGATGAATGGCGGCTCCGGATGAGGCGGGGATGGGTACCTTGGCCGGACTCCCGCCTCTTGGATGTCCGCCCGTCCGCTACCGGAGACGGACGGGGATACCCGGACCCTTCACGCAACGCCTTCATCTGTCCGCGGCCAGGGAGGGGCGCGACCGATGATCCCGGTCATATCCAGCAGCGGGAGGAACACTGGGCGATCATCGACCTGAAGGGCAAGGCGCCGCGCCGGCGGTGTTCCGGTTCGCAACGTAGGAGCCGCATGGAAAACAGTCTTGCCACGGCGCCGATTGCCGGCAACGACTTGGAGAATCGTATCCAGGGTAGACAACTATTTAGTTGACAGTCCTTCTGAATTGTCTTACGCTCTTTATCAGAGAGATGATCGGGGGTTTCAGGCACAGAGGGCTTAGAGAGATTTACCTTACCGGAAAGACCTGCCGGATCGGCTCCGATGCGACAGGGAAATGCGTGCGCATCATACAATTGCTGGACGTAGCGGTGAGGCCGGCGGACCTGAGTATCGCGGGTTTGCGGTTTCACGGTCTGCAAGGCAACCCGAAACGCTGGTCGGTACGTGTCAGGGGGAAATACAGGATCACTTTCGGGTGGTCGGGCGAGAATGCCTTGGACCTCGATTTCGAAGACTACCATTAGGGGGTATACATGGAAAAAATGAACGCACTGCCGCCTGTCCATCCAGGCGAGATTATCAGGGAGGATATCCTGCCGTCCGTGGGCTTGGCGGTCACTGCCGCGGCGAAGGCGTTGGGCGTGTCCCGTCAGTTGCTTCATGACATTCTGGCGGAGCGCCGGCCCTTGTCCGCGGTCATGTGTCTCAAGCTGTCCCGCCTCTTTGGCGGTTCTCCCGAAGTATGGATGCGATTGCAGGCCGCCTACGGCCTGAAGAAGGCCCAGTGCGACAAAGCCGTCATGAAGCGCGTTGCGCGGATCGTTCCCGTGGAAGGACTCGAAAACATTCGCGCTTGAAATTGCATGACCGCCCGCGGCGGCGTCAGCGCCGCGCGCTTTCCCGTTTTGCCGTGAAGATGGTGTCAGGCTTCATCCGGTGTCACTTTGAGAATGGCTTCTACGAATGCCGGATTCCAGCCACAAGAAACCGTGGCTCGCCTTTGCGCCAGCCAAATGCCGTCCTTCAATTACTTATTCATCCCGCCGGTGACTCGAACCGCCTTCAAGCCAAAACAGGATCACCGAGTTGGCCTTGGCCTTTTCCGGCGACTTCGTTGCGGCGGCCAGGTACTGTTCGAGCGACAGACCAAGAAAGCCGAGAGAACCGCCGCTCAGAAAATCGCGGCGGCGGGTGGGGTGTTTCATATTAATGATTCTCCGCGAACTCACGGGAACTAATCAACGCCCAGACGAACTCCCGCAATCCCGCTTCACGGTCGCCCCGCTTCGCGAGGATCGCTTGCAACTCCTGTGTTTCTTCCGGCGCCGGCGGGCGGCCGAGCCCGGCGAGATAGAACGCCTCGAACATAGCGCCGTCCGACGCACCAGACGCGAGCAGACGGGCCAGACGGCTGTCCTTCGAACTCAAGCGATCCACGTAACTCGCGCCTGCGAGCATATGCATCGCCTGCGACAGATTCGGCTTTCCGCTCCGCTCCGGGATCGCGCCACGGTTCGGGCGGCCATAAAGTTCGAGGAATCGCGAGAAGTACATGTCGGGGTCCTGCAAATTGATGGCGCGTGTACCCACGGGAGCCTGGCCTACCGACTGGCCGTCGTTGACTGCCGTCGCGAAGGTTTCCGGGACACCGGTTACCTCCGTCACCGCGTCGAGCAGGACCTCAGCGTCAAGGGCGCGCGGCAGTGCATGGGAATAATTCACGGTATCGTCGCGATTCGCTCCGTTCGGCAGCGACGAAACCTGATAAGTGCGCGACGCAACTATGGTCCGCATCAAACGGCGCAGGTCGTAGCCATGGTCGCGGAAATCTTTCGCGAGCGCCGCAAGAAGATCCGGATGCGTGGGCGGATTGGTAGACCGGAAGTCGTCGACCGGATCTACAATGCCGCGGCCGAAGAAATGGCTCCAGATACGATTCACGGCAGATTCGGCGAAGTATGGGTGCGATGTCATCCAGCGCGCCAGTTCCTTGCGGGGATTACCGGCGGGCGCGTGATCGATGGGCGAGCCATCAAGCAACGCGGGCTGAACCACAGCCTTCGTGCGCGGATGAATGAGTTCGATCTTGCCGTCCACGTCTTTCGAACTCAGGTCCATGTTGGTGGGGTGATCGAAGACGACGGCGCCCATCTTGAACAGGCGGGAGAAGAACGCCGTCATGCCCCAGAACTGATCCTGACTCCAGTTTTCGTATGGGTGATTGTGGCATTGGGCGCAATCGAGACGGCGTCCGAAAAAGACGCGGACTTCTTCGGCCATGGCGTCCTGCGCGGGGGCGATCTGGTTGTAGGGAATGAAGTGTCGTGTGGCGGGACCGTAGCCCTGCGCGGAGAGGCGCTCCCGGGCCACATCGTCATACGGGCGATTCGTCTCGATGTTCGCGCGAATCCACTCCCAGTATTTTTGACTCCACTTCGGATAGAGTCCGTTTGCGAAGATAGCTACGCGAAACACATCGGAAAAGCGGAACGTCCAGTAATCGACGTACTCGGGTGAACCGATAAGGCTGTCCACGAGTTTCTCCCTCTTGCGCGGATCTTTGCTCGCGATAAACTGCCGCACGCGCGCGGGAGGTGGGAGCGTACCGGTGAGGTCGAGACAGACGCGGCGGAGGAATTCGGCGTCGCTCGAGAGCGCGGAGGGCAGGATGTGGAACTTCCTCAGCTTGCCGAAGACGGCGTTGTCAATGAAGTTCGCGGATGGCACAGCCGGATAGTTGGGAATGGCTGGTCCGATTACGCCCGCGCCCGCGCTCGCAACCTGTCCGGCGGCGCGAATCAGAATCGCTGTTTCGCCGAGGCGGTGGCCGCTGACGAGTCCGTCCTCCCCTACCGTCGCCACGTCGGCGTTGTTCGTCGCGTAAAGAACCTGGTGGGTGAAATCCTCCGTGTGGCCGTCGCTGAAGCGCGCGGTCACAAGCAGGCGGCGCTTGCCCCCGGCGGGTATCACAGCCATGGACGGATAGACTTCGAGCGCGGTGAGGTTCGCGGACTTCGGGCCAGTCGCCACACCGTATGGCGCGCCGCTCTTCACCCAGCCGAGGAGGGCCTTATAGTCTTCGGAATCGGTGTCGAAGCGCTTCCCGCCCCCGTGCGCCACCGCCATCGTGGGCTTCGTGAGGAGCAGACTTTGATCGGGATTCGCAAGATCCACGCGCGGAACGCGGTCCCCCTTCACTTCGGTCGAGAGCACCTGATAGACGCCGCCTTTCGTGATCCACTCGTAGTCGTCTTTTGGAAAGAGGCCGCTTGCGGAAAGCTTGAGTCCGCCGCGTCCCTTGACGCCGCCATGACAGGCCGCACCGTTGCAGCCGCGCTTGGTGAGAATGGCCCCGATATCGCGTGGAAAGCTGAATGGACGGACGCTCGCCGAATCTTCGATGCGGACTTCGGTCCGCGCCGGAGGTGTTCCAGCAAGACTGGCCGTCACCGTAACAGATCCGTCAGCCGTGGCGGCCAGGCGCCCAGGCGCGATGAACCGGGCAAGTGCGGGGTCTGAAACCTTCCACGCGGCTTCGGAGGTAACGTCGAGTTCCGTGCCGTCCGGTTGAACAGCGATCGCAAGGAACTGCTGACTCGCGCCCGACCCCTTCAGCGTGGCTACCGCCGGTACGGTCTTGATCGGCTTGGAGAACCCCGGAAGGGACGAAAAAGTCAAAATTGAAATGAAAACAAAAAGGCGTCTCACGGCTTGCCCACCACCATGATAGGAATCTGTTTGGTTGTGACGACCGCGCCGGGCTTGCCATCTACGACGGGCCGGACGAGTATCGTCGCGACTTGAGGAAGCGCAGTGACGGGCGCGGCGGACGCTGCGTTAAACACGACAACCGTGCGTTCCGTGCGTCCCGTATATCGTTCGCGCTTGCCGGGAGAAAGCGGCGGGTCTTTGTCGGGATCGAAATCCGCTCCAGCTAGCGCCTCGACGCCCGGCGGAAGCCCTTCGACCGTCACGGCAATCGCGCCGCGATAATCTTCCTCGCGGTCGAAATTCACACGAACGGTTTTCGCTTCGCCGGGGACCAGATTGATGTGGTCGTCGTCAACGCGTACCTGGCCGATGTGCGGCACCTGCGGACGAATCTGGACGCGGTAGCGGAAGCCGGGATCGGCCAGATCGGCCGTGGTGTCGCGAACTTCAAGCGTGTAGTCGCCCGGGTCGCGCAGCGGCACGATGGTCTTCGCGGCGATCGACTTGAACATCGCGCCCGTGCATGCGCCGCGCCCCGTCGAGACATTGGTCGCGACTTCGCCGCCAGCGGCATCCAGAAGCCGGACGATGGGATTGAAGACGGGAGGTGCGGCGGCGGGCGTCTCCACTTCGATCGCGATGTCTTGCGAACCGTCGATATGAAAGCGCGCGCGGTGTGTTTCACCTGGTTGAAGGATCGCCCCTTCGATGGTGCCGGGTAGCCTGAAGGTGATCGGATCGGCAGCGGCACGATAGGTCTCAACCGATTGGCGGTCCTGCTTTGCTCCGCCTCGCTCCGCGAGTTCGTTGAGCCGCGACGCGGAGAGCCGGCGGGAAAATCCGCGCTCGTCCCACGGCTTGCCTGGAGACGCTGGGCCGGCCGGGATTTCGCCGTTCCGAATCCGAAGCTGATAGCCGTAGTCCGGCCCACCCTGACCTGAGAACGCTGCGAGGCGCAGATAATAACGGCCGGCCCTTTCGAATTTGTGTACCAGGTATGCGTCTGTAATCTGACCGATCACCCATAGCGGCTCGTCGTTCCAAGCGATGCGCTTCAGCCGCTTGGGGTCGAACCAGCTTCCGGACGCTTCGTAGACGCTCAGCGAAGGGTCGAATCCGTTGGCGTTACTGCCCGGCGCGGCGATGGAAGGCAGACCGGAAATCGCTTCAAAGGTGAGCGTCTGACCCGCTTTCGCGTCAAAAACAAAGTAATCCGTTTCGCCCCGGCCAGCTATCCGTCCGTTGACGACGACTGGAAAGTCATTCACCGGGACTGCGGCGTCCGGCGTTTCGTGCGCCCCCGGAGGCTCAGCTACGACTGGCGGCTCAACCACGTAGATCGCAAGGGCATTCGAAACGCCATCGTCGGTGACGAGGCGGAATGAATAGCGTCCGGGCTTCGCTTCCGGCGTAACCTGGACGCGGAGACGAACGAGATCGAACGGCGTCTTGTTGCGGCCGTAAGATTCGCCCGGAGGTTCGGCGTCAGTGGCCTCGACGACCGCTGTGAAAGGTACGTTTTCAGCAAAAATTGCCCGTGTTTTACGGAGAGAATTGCCGCGAACCGTGGGAGCGAAGGACAATCCCGGCCGTCCCGTGAACGGATGGACAGAGACGGCCTTGGGCTCGGCGCCGAAGACGCTCTGTGTAACGAACACGGCAACTACTGCAAGCCAGGCTGAGCGCATGGATTACTTTGGAGTCTATCACTTCGGGGTGGCGGCTTTCAGCGGGCGGCAAGAGCGGGAAGCGGCACGTGCGCGTTTGGCTGACCGTTTTCCGCGAAGAAGACTCACGCCGGATGCCCCGCTTCGCCGCCATTCTCGGACGGGCCTGCCCTGTCTTGGCCATCTTGGCCACGACTCGGCGGAGGCACTGGCCGAGTGAGCGCTATTATGAGGCCGATGGTCGCGCGTTACACCGAGGAAGCGATGAGACTTGCCTGACACAAAGCTTGAAGGATCACTCTCTTTGGCGAGACTCCGGGCCAGTGTGGCGTAAAGCCCATCCCGGCGCAATATACCCCTGGGTTGCGCCACCCTGCGCAGGCGCGCAAGCCGAAAAACAGGCGGGAGTTCGCCCCTGAGCATTTAACCATGCGTGCCAACGCCGGTGCACAAATTGCACCTCAGTTTCTCGGACGCGGCGTGAGCCAGTTGAGGACCGCTTGATCAAAATAAAGCGACCCTGACACGTCTCAAGTTTCGCGGCAGGCACGTCGGTCAACCTTGACGATGATGGTGCGCTGCTCAAGTTAGGACAGCACGTCCTGTCCACGATAGGGATTTCTGAGCAGGTGACGTCATGACGAGGGCTACCGAGGACACGAGTCTTATGATCGGCCTTCCTGGGCGCGCCGGGCCAATCATCAAAGGAGAATCAGGAATGAAACAGCATGGACGGTTTGTATTACTGGTTTCGGCGATGCTCGCCTTCAGCAGCCGAACGTCGGTCGCGGGCCAAGTATATGGATTCGGACCCTCGGGTATCTATAGCATCGATTCGGCCACGGGCGCCACCACGTTGGTGTCGGACCCACTCGTCTTTCATGCCGGGGCCAGCCGCTCGGCGGTGCCTGGAGTCTTCTACATCACGTCCGGCGTCAACCTTTGGACGGTGGATCTCTTTGGGAACAGCAACCTCGTCGGGCCGTTGATCAACGGTACCACAGACCTCGCCTTCGACTCATCTGCCGGACTCTACGGTATCGATCCGTCCGGAGTCTACGCGATCGGCGGCGCGTTCGTGGGGGGGGCCGCCGGCGTTAATCGAGGGCATTACCTTCGGTCCCGATGGTGGAATCTACGGGGTGAGCAACTATGATCATCTCCTGTGGCGAATCGATCCCTTCTCCGGCCTGTCTGTCCCCGTCGGACACACGGTTTCGATTCCGCCTGGAGACGGCGTGATGGACTTGGCTTACGATTGGGAATCAGGGACGTTCATAGCCAGCGTCTTGCCTGGCGTGCCTGAAAAATTCCCATTCGCCCCACCGCCCTTCGGCGCCATTTACCGGATCGACGCTCAAACTGGCTTTTCGACTTTGCTCAATGGGAACGCGCCGCCAATGTATGGCATGGCCGAAGCTGTGCCTGAGCCTTCAACCACCCTTTTGCTGCTGCCGGGTATTGCCATATTCATATTGCTGCGGCGGCGTCCGGACTTCCTTTTGTGAAGGCCCTTTCTCCTCGACTAGGGCGTGTTAACACTACTGGAGAGCATCGGCGATCAGAGTGAAGTGAACGAAGTCAAGGAACATCACGTCGAGCTTCTCAAAACGGGAGAAGATGCGGCGGAAGCCTTTGAGTCGGCGAAATAGGCGCTCCACTTCATTGCGTCTCCTGTAAAGGGCGCGGTCGCATTCTCAAGGTTCGACGCGGTTTGATTGTCCTCGTAGGCTCGATCCATCCATGCAGGAAACCCCTTCCGGCAGTGCAGGGAGTGTATTCAGGAGTTCCCGGCCCGGAGGCGCATCGTGCGCGTGGCCGGGGGATAACGCGAACGTGATTGCCGTTCGAGCATCTGCGGCAACCAGATGAATCTTGGCTGTCCATCCACCACGCGACTTGCCAATGGACTGCGGTCCGTTTTTTTAATGCCCCGTGGCCATCCGGATGCACCTTCACCGACGTGGAATCCAGGCTGAGGGCCTCGATTTTGATCCGCACCAGTTGTTCCCGCTGTAGTTTCTCGAAGACCTTATCCAGCACGCC
>SXGT01657081.1_pt1 | contig 12334 bp, 10 predicted proteins | sample 3176221 | NCBI WGS metagenome assembly SXGT01 (sample SAMN11356862, study PRJNA531348) | freshwater metagenome | isolation source: freshwater sample F1-120 | place: China: Fuxian Lake, Yuxi | collected 2017-12-25
GATGCGAACCGCCTTCGCGGGATAGTGCTGGGCCGTCGCCGGCAGCGCGCACGCCGCTGCAAGCAGCGCGGCGCATGCCGCGATTGCCGTGCAAGACACGGTAGGCGCGACTCGCCGGGCGACTCGCATGCAATCAATGCTCAACCGGGTCAATTGCTTTCGAGCTGATCCGCAAAGAACAGCTCCGCCAGCCGGTTCTTCTGCAGCTTCCCGGTCGTGGTCAGCGGCAGTTCGCTCTCGCCGACAAAGCGGATGCGCCGCGGCACCTTGTACGCCGCGAGGGTCTCGCGGCAGAACGTGTCGAGCTGCGCGGCAGTCAGGGTCGTTCCCGGTTTGGGCACGATGACGGCGGCGAGCACTTCGTCGCGCTCGGCGTCGGCCACGCCGGTGACAAACGCGAGATGCACGCCGGGGTGGGTCATGAGGATTTCCTCGACCTCGACCGGCGCGACGTTGATGCCGCCGGTCTTCACCATCTCCTTGATGCGGCCGCGGAAATGCAGCGCGCCGTCGGGGTCGACGAAGCCGAGGTCGCCGGTCATGAAGTAGCCGTGTTCGTCGAAGGCCTGCGCGGTGCGCTCCGGGTCCTTGTAGGAGCCGGGCGTGACGCAGCCCTTGATCCGGATCTCGCCGACGTTGCCGGGGGCGAGCACCTGGCCGGTCAGCGGGTCGACGATGCGCTGGTCGAAGCCGGGCAGCGGCCGGCCGACGTTGCCGATGCGCTTTTCCAGCGGATCGCGGGCGTCGGTGACGTTGCAGTTGCCGTAGCTCTCGGTCAGCCCGTAGATGTGGCAGATCTCGCGGGCGCCGAGTTCGACCACGCGCATGATCTGCTCGGGCGTGCCGAGGGTGCCGCCGCCGCGCAGGCTGGAGAGGTCGCGCGTGGGCCGGTCGGGGTGCTGGTGCAGCGCGTGGACCATGTTGGGCGTGCCGTAGAAGATCGTGCAGCGTTCGCGCTCGATCAGCGCGAGCGCCTCGCCGGCGTCGAAATGCTCCTGCAGCACGACGCAGGCGCCGTGGGTGAGGATGTTGAACAGCGCGTTCTCGCAGCCCAGCCCCCAGTAGAGCGACACCGCCAGCCACAGGCGGTCGCGGCCGGTGACGAGCTGGCGCTCGCCGATCTGCCACATGTTCCCGATCAGCCCGCGGTGCAGCAGCAGGACGCCCTTGGGCAGCGAGGTCGAGCCCGAGGTGTAGAGCAGGTAGGCCACGTCGTCGGGGCCGACTGCGCGCTGGGCGAGGTCGATCGCGGCCTCGGGCACCTGGTCGGCGAACCTGCCGAGGTCGGCATGGCGCAGCCAGCCGGCCGGCACGTCCTCGCCCAGGCAGACGATGTGCTCCAGGCACGGCAGGCGCTCGCCGTGCGGCTCGAGGGCCTGCAGCAGCGTGCGATAGTCGTACTTGAGGAAGCGGTCGACGGTGATGAGGATGCGGGTGTCGGAATGCGCGAGCACATACTCGAGCTCGCGCGCCGTGGCCCAGGTGTTGACGCCGACCATCACGCCGCCGAGCAGGGTGATGGCGAAATCCGCGATCAGCCACTCAGGCCGGTTGCCCATGAGGATCGCGACCTTGTCGCCGTGGCGCACGCCGAGCGCGTGCAGGGCGCGCGCCATGCGGCGCACCTCGGCGCGCAGCGTGCGGTAGGTGTAGCGCTTGCCGGACCCGACCAGCGCCTCGCGGTCCGGGTAGCGCTGCGCCATCTCGTCGATCAGGTCCGCGATGGTGCGGCTGGCCGGCATCGTCAGTGGCGCGTCCGCCACACCGGTGCCCGCGAGCAGGCGCGCGATGCGCGCGGCGTCGGGACACCCGGCGAGGCCATCGACCTCCTGCTCGATCAGCGCGGCACGCGCCTCGTCGAACAGCCGGGTGAGGGTGGCGCGGGTGCGTGCGCGCACGCCGGCTGCATCGAGCGGTTCGAGCGCGGCCAAGCGGTGGCGCAGGGTCCGCCCATCCTTCAGCGCAACGATCACCTCGGCGCCTTGGCGCTGCGGATATGCAGCGGCGAACTCGTCGTCGTGCTCCAGGCGAACGCGCGCGGCAAGGCGCGCGGCATCGCCTTCGGGCGCGAAGTCGCGGAACACCGCGTCGTCGAGGCGCCCATGCGCCAGCACCGCCGCAACGGCGAACTGGATGCTCATCTTCGCCTGCAGCTGCGAGCGATACGGGCCGGCATGGTCGCAACCCGGGTACTCGATGGCCTCCGCAAAGCTGCGCACGATGACGCGTTCAATCTCCGTCGGCGCGAGGTCGTGTCCGCTGCGCAAGGCAAACGCCGCCTGCGCCGGGGTCTGCGCGTAATTGCAGGCCGGCGCAGGCTTGTGATACACGGCGAGGATCTCCCAGTCGCCGCCCAGGTCGAGGGTCGTTCGCTGAACGCCGCCGAATGCGGCGAACAGCCCCGCGCGCCCGTCGAGCGCCGATGCGGACGCGTCGGCGCCGGCTTGCGCAAGCAGGACGGCCGTCACCGCGTTGCGTGCCGCGAAGCCGGCATGAAAGAACATTTCGCCACCGCCCGCATGCGGCCATTCGTTGAGGCCGCCAGCGGTGTTCGCGGCGAACGCGAGCGCGTGCAAGGTCTGGTCTTCGGACAGGCGCAGCAGGCGCGCGCCGGCTGCAGCCGCGCCGATCGCGCCGGTGAGCCCGGTCGGGCGAAACTTGCGCGCCACCTCCTTCGTGATCAGGGCCTGGCCCAGCCGGGCCATCACCTGGTAGCCGATGATGCCGGCGGTCATCAGTTCCATGCCGGTCGAATGCTGGTGTTCGGCGAGCGCCAGCAGGGTCGGCCAGACGATGACGCCGATATGCGAAACGCTCGCGGTGTGCATGTCCTCCTGGACCAGGCCGTGCGCCATGGTCGCGTTTGCGAAGGCCGCATCCGCGACGCTCGCGCGCGTCGCCGCACCGATAAGGGTCGCGCGGTCGCCGCCCATCGCCGTGGCATGGGTGGCGGCCTGGCGGCTCCAGGGCAGGTCGTGCGCCTGAGCTGCCACTCCGATCATGTCGAGCAGGCAGAGCCGGGCCTTGGCGGTGACCTGCGCATCGAGGGTCGCAGCGTCCACCGCGCGGATCCATCGCGCCATCGCGCGGGCCATGGTGCAGGGGGGCAAGTCAGGGTGCGGTCGGTCGCTCATTGCGTATACCAGTGTCTTGGCTGATCCGATGATCGGCGGGGAAGCGGCAGTCTATGCTAATATAGTGCACGACTGAACCGCGGTTCGCATTGTCGAACAGTCGGTTTACTTGACTGGTTTGGGTGAAATGGTCGAAATCGACGTGACCGCTCAACTGGCGCGCTACGCGCAGGCGACAGCGCCGGATGACTTGCCCGCCAACGTGCGGCGCGAAGCCCGGCGATCGTTCCTGAATATCCTCGGCTGCGCGATCGGTGGCGCCCGCCATGCCGCGGTGGACATGGCCGATGAGGCACTGGCCGAGATGACCGGCCCCGCCCAGGCCACCCTGCTGGGCCGCGGCCGCAAGGCCGACGTGCTGCATGCCGCCTTGATCAATTGCCTGGCCTCCAGCGTCCATACCTATGACGACACGCATGCCCAGGCGCTGGTCCACCCCTCCGGCCCGGTCTTCGCCGCGGTGCTCGCCCTGTCCGAACGCATGATCGTGAACGGGCGCGACCTGGTGACGGCCTTCGCGCTCGGCGTGGAGATCAATTGCCGCCTGAGCAAGGCAATCTCGGTGCCGCCCGCGCGCGGCTCGGTGGCATGGTCGCAGACAGGAATCACCGGCGCGATCGGGGCGGCGCTGGCGACTGGCAAACTGCTCGGGCTCGACCAGCAGCGCATGTGCTCGGCGATCGGCATCGCGGCCTCGCAGGCGGCGGGCATGCGCTCGCTGCACGGCACGATGTGCACCCCGCTGATGCCCGCCCACGCTGCGCAGGCCGGCCTGCGCGCCGCATTGCTGGCCGCGCGCGGATTTACCGGCGGGACGGCGAGCCTGGAAAAGCGCAACGGCTACCTCGACGTCTTCTGCGAACAGGCGCATCTGCCGGCGCTCATCGGCGACCTGGGCCGCGAGTTCGAAATCCTGCGCAACACGTACAAGCCCTATCCCTGCGGCATCGTGATCCACCCGATCATCGACGCCTGCCTGCAGTTGCGGCGCGACCGTGCAATGGATGCAGCGCAGGTCGAGCGGGTCGATATCAGGGCGTCGCCAGGCGCGATGGCGCTGTGCAATCGGCCCGGCCCGAAGAATGAATTCGAGGCGCACGTCAGCCTGCAGCACTGGTGCGCCGCGGTATTGATCGGCGGCGTCACCGGGATCGAAGCTTTGGGCGATGCCACGGTGCATGACCCCGACATCAAGGCCTTCCAGGGCCGCATCGCTGTGGTGGAAGACGCGGGCCGTGGCGCGGACGCCGCTGAACTGACAGTGCGCCTGAACGATGGTCGCACCGTCGTGGCCAGTATTGACCACTGCATCGGCAGCGCCGGCAACCCGATGACGGACGCGCAACTCGAGGCGAAATTCACCGCACTCGGCGATCCGGTGGTCGGTGCCGCGCGCAGCTGTGAACTGCTCGCCATGTGCCAAAGTTTCGACAGCTTGGCCGATGTGGGCGCGATCGCGCGCGCCGCGGCGTAGCCCGCGCGACAAGCGGGGCTCAGGTCGTTTGGAGTAAGATTTTGAAACGGGATCACCAATGGTCAACGGGAAGACGCACATCATGCGATTGCACACATCTGTTCTGGGCTTGATCTTTCTGGTTTGGGCCGCGGCGGTCGGCGCCCAGGCCTATCCGAACCGGCCGGTACGCGTCGTCATCCCGTTTCCCCCGGGGCAGGCGACCGACCTGTCCGCGCGCATCGTGGCGGAGAGGCTGGCGCAGGCCCTGGGCCAGCCCTTCGTCATCGTCAACCAGCCCGGCGCCGGCGGGCAGACCGGGACCGAGGCCGTCACCAAGGCCGCGCCGGACGGCTATACGCTGCTCGGCGTGGGCAGCGGCCCGATCACCGTGTTGCCGGCCTTGCAGAAAGTCCCGTATGACCCCGTCACGCAGCTGTCACCCGTGAGCCTGACGTCCTTCGTCGCGTTCGCGCTGGTGGCCAGCCCCGCGTTCCCGGCGACCAATACCGCCGAGCTGATCGCCGCCATCCGCGCCAGCCCGGACAAATACACCTACTCGTCCTCGGGTGTCGGCACGACGGCGAATCTGGCCAATGAGTCCTTCAACGCGATCGCCGGGCTGAAGGCGCGCCACGTGCCCTTCAACGGCGCCACCGCATCCCTCACCGCGATCATGGGCGGGCACGTCGACTTCACCTTCGAGTCGGTGCCCGCGGTGATCAGCTTCATCAATTCGAACCGCCTGAAAACCTTCGGGGTGTCGACCACCAAGCGCCTGTCGGCGCTTCCGGATGTCCCGACCGTCGCCGAATCCGGCGGCGGCGACGTGGCCAGCTACGACATGATCGCGTGGCTCGGCTACATGGCGCCGGCTGGCTTGCCCGCCGATATCGCCAACCGGCTCTCGGCAGAGATCACGAAAATACTGAGGAGCCCGGACGTCGCCGAACGGTTCCGGGCTCTGGGCATGGAGACGCTGTGGAGCACGCCCGCGGAAATGGCCGCGACGATTAGTCGCGACACGGAGCGCTACGGCGCCATCGCGAAAAGAGCCAACATCAAGATCAACTGATCGCCGGTTCCGAAGGCAACTGATGACGCCGGCAACGACGCAGAGCGAACGCATCGCAGCATGGGCTTGCGGCCCGGCGGTAGAGGCGTTGCCGGCGCCGGCCGTTGCATTGATCAGGAAGGCCTTCCTCGACACGGTCGCGGTGACCCTGCTCGGCTCGCGCCTCGAGGGGCCGCGCATCATCGCGAGACTCGAAGTCGATCGTGCGCCGCGGGCCGAGGCATCGGTGTTCGGCATGGGGTGCCGGGTCGATCTGCTCGGCGCCTCCCTGATCAACGGCAGTTCCGCGCACGCCGACATCTTCGACGACAACAACGGTCCGATGATCTCGCATCCCAGCGCGCCGCTGGTGTCCGCGCTGCTGCCCCTCGCGCAGGTGCGGGGTCTGGCCGGCCGCCGCGTCGTCGAGGGCTACGCTGTGGGCTTCGAGGTGGGCGTCACGCTGGGCCGGATGCTGAATCCGACGCTCTACGAACAGGGCTGGCATGCCACGCGCGTGCTTGGCGTGATCGGCGCCACCGCGGCCTGCTGTCGGCTGGTCGGACTCGACCCGTCGCGCACCGCGGCCGCGCTCGGCATCGCCGTCTCCATGGCGGGCAGCGTGCGGCAGAATTTCGGCACCACCACCATGGCCCTGCACGTGGGCCTGGCCGCCCGCGACGCCGTGCACGCCATGCTGCTGGCGGAGGCCGGGTTGACCGCGGACCCGGCGGCGCTCGAGGGCAAATACGGATTCTTTCGCGCCTTCGCCAAACGCAAGCCCGACCTGCCTGCCCTCGGCGAGCCCTTCGAGCTGCTCGATTCGGGCATCATCTTCAAGCCCTACCCGTCGGGCGCGCCGACCCTGGCGGCGGTCGACGCCGCGCTGGCGCTGCGCGCCCACCCCGGCTTCGACCTGGCGTCGATCGATCGCATCACCTGCCTGGTGCACCCGTGGAACGCGATCACGCTGCGCGAGGAAGAGCCGCGCAATCCGATCCAGGCCAAGGTCAACTTGCGCTTCTGCGTCGCCGCCGCGCTGGTCCACGGCGAACTGACCTACCGCCAGTTCGTGCCCGACGCGCTCGATGACCTGCGGCTGCGCTCGCTGATGCAGCGCATCCATATCGAGATCTCGGACGCGCTGCCTGCAAGCGACGAATTTCCCGCGGAGGTGCGCATCACGTCGACCGACGGGCGCGTTCGCGTGGAGCGGCGCGAGGTACCCCCGGGCGGGTCGCTGCGCCCCCTGTCGGAGGCGGACATCGTGGCCAAGCTGCGTTCCTGCGCCGAATCGAGGCTAGCGCCGGCGGCAATCGATCGGGTCATCGAACTGGTCCGCGGCCTCGACAGCCTGCAGAACGTTCGTGTGCTGTGCGAGACGCTTGAAGGCGGCTCCGCGAATCGACTGTCGGCCCGTGCGGTATGATCAACGGGCAGTCAGGGTCACACACAATGCCGCGCGACGATCGATTGCACGGCGTCCGACGGGGGAGACGTGAGTTCCAGCACAGCGACAACGGTCGTCGATAGCAGAAACATGCTCGGCGAGGGCGCGTTGTGGTGCCCGCGCGAACAGGTCCTGTGGTGGTTCGACGTGTCGAGCGTGATCCTGTGGCGCTTCGCGCCGGCCTCGGGCCGCGTCGAGCACTGGCCCCTGCCGAAGCGGGCGGGCTCCTTCGCGCTGCGCAAGGACCGCGGCCTGCTCTTCGCGTTCCAGAAGGGATTCGCGACTCTCGAGGTGGCGGGCGGCGAGTTCACCTGGCGCGATGTCCCCGGGATCGCGTTCGGCGACGAGCGCTTCAACGACGGCAAGGTCGATCGCGGCGGGCGCTTCTGGGCCGGCACGCTCGACCGCACGGTCAGCAGCGCCATCGGGCAGCTCTACCGGCTCGACACGGATTACCGTGTCACGGTCATGGACCGCGGCTTCACCGTCTCCAACGGCATCGGCTGGAGCCCCGACGACCGCGTCATGTACTTCACCGATACCACGGCGCGGCGCATCTACCGCTACGACTTTGACGTGGCCAGCGGGCAGGTCTCGAACCGCCGCGTGTTCGTCGAGGCCGAGCCCGGGCACGGCGGGCCCGACGGCATGACCGTCGACGCCCAGGGCTACGTATGGAGCGCGCAGTTCGACCGCTGGTGCATCCATCGCTACGCGCCCGACGGCTCGCTGGATCGCAGCATCCGCATGCCGGTGCAGCGGCCGACGACCTGCATGTTCGGCGGGCCCGACCTGGCAACGCTCTACGTGACCAGCGCGCGCGTGGGCCTGGCGGCCGATGCCGACGTGGCACAGCCGCAGGCGGGCAACGTGTTTGCCCTCGATCCGGGCGTGCGCGGCCTGCCCGAGTCGAGGTTTGGCGCGTGAACAAGGCGCTTGCCGGAACGGTCGCCGTCGCCGGGGTGGGGACGACGCGCTATGGCCGCCTGCCCGAATACGACGCCTACGATCTCGGCGCCTGGGCCCTCAAGGAGGCGCTCGACGACTGCGGCCTCGGCTTCGACGACATCGACGGCCTGATCATCAACCGCATCCCGGACTACCAGCGCTTCGGCGAGATCACCGGGCTGAACCCGCGCTACACCACCATCACGCCGGGGCAGGGGCGGTTCTCGGGCATCTGCATCCAGACCGCGGTCGCGGTCATTGCAGCAGGCATGGCCAAGACGGTCGCCCTGGTCTACGGCAACAACGGGCGCTCGGCGGGCGATCACTACGGCGGCGCCTCGGACGCCTACGGCAGCGGCGGCGCGGGCCTGTGGCTGCCCTACGGCATGACCTCGCCGGGCGCCTTTCACGCACTGATGATGCGCCGGCACATGGAGCAGTACGGCACCACCACGGACCAGCTCGGTGTGGTCGCGTCGACTTTTCGCCGCCACGCCGGCCTGAACCCGGATGCCGTGATGCGCACCCCGTTCACGCTCGACGAATACCGCGCGGCGCGCTTCATCTGCGAACCGCTGCGCCTGCTCGACTACTGCCTGATCAACGACGGCGGAGTCGCGATGATCATCACCTCGGCCGAGCGCGCGCGCGACCTGCGCCAGCGCCCCGCGTACATCCGCGGGTGCGCGCAGGCCTCGCAGTTCGCCGGATCGTCGTTCCCGCCGGATGACTACTGGCATGGCACCATGCACCGCGTTGCCGACGACGTGTATGCGATGGCCGGCGCCGGCCCCGGCGAGATGGACGCGCTGATGATCTACGACAACTTCACCCCGACGGTGCTGTTCTCGCTCGAGGGCTTCGGCTTCTGTCCGGTCGGCGAGAGCGGACCCTTCGTGGCCGACGGCAGGCTCGCGCTCGGCGGCGCGCTGCCGACCAACACCAGCGGCGGGCATCTGTCGGAGTCCTACATGCAGGGCTGGGCGCTCAACGTCGAGGCGGTGCGCCAGGTGCGCGGCGCGTGCGGCGCGCGCCAGGTGGCCGATGCCGGGCTGGTGCAGTACATGACCGCGGCGCCGGTGATCACCTCGATCATCTACGGCCGCGACGCCCGATGAGCGACTACGCCAAGCCGCTGCCGCCGGACGACCCGGCCAACCGCCCGTTCTGGCAGGGCGCCAAGCGCGGCGAACTCATGCTGCAGCGCTGCTGCGACTGCGGCCGCCACCGGTTTCCGGCGACCCGCCTGTGCGCGCAATGCCGGGGCGACAACAGCGAATGGGTGGCCACCCCGGGTGCCGGCGTGGTCGAGTCGTTCTGCACCTTTCACCGCGCCTACTGGCCGGCCTTCAAGGCCGACCTGCCGTATGACGTTGTCCAGGTCCGGCTCGACGAGGGGGTGCGCATGTTCAGCAACCTGGTCGGCGTGGCGCAGGGCCAGGCCCGCACCGGCATGCGGGTGCGCGCGGCCTTCGAGCCGGCAACGGCCGCGGTGACCCTGGTGAAGTTCGTTCCGGCCCCATGAGGCGCTTGCGATGAAGGCAATGGTCGTGCGTCAGCCTGGCGGCATCGACGCGATGAAGCTCGAGAGCATCGCCGACCCGGTCGCCGGGGCGCGCGACGTGGTCATCAAGGTCGATGCCTGCGGGGTCTGCTTCCACGACCTGCTCACCCGCGCCGGCACGCTCAAGGCCGGGGTGAAGATGCCCTGCGTGCTCGGCCACGAGATTGCCGGTACCGTCGTCGAGACCGGCAGCGGGGTATCGCGCTTCAAGACCGGCGACCGGGTCGCGACCGCGCAGCGCTACCACATCTGCGGCGCATGCCGCTTTTGCCGCGGCAGCCGCGAGACCCTGTGCGTCGAGCGCAAGTTTCTCGGCGACTGGGGGCTGGTCGGCGGCTATGGCGAATACGTGGCGGTCGAAGATGACAACGTCGCCCTGGTGCCGGAGGGCGTGTCGCTCACCGATGCCTCGATCGCCTCGTGCGCGATCGGCACCATCCTCAATGGCGTGCGCGATGTCGGCAAACTGCAGATGGGCGAGAGCACGCTGGTCACCGGCGCCGGCGGCGGGCTCGGCCTGCACGCGGTGCAGCTCGCGCGCCTGGCCGGCGCGTACGTGATCGCGCAAACCACCTCGCCGGACAAGGCCGAGCTGATCCGCGAAATGGGCGCGCACGCGGTGGTCGTGCATGCGCGCGGCGCCGACTTCTCGCCCGAGGTCAGGCGCCTCACCGACGGACGCGGCGTCGACGTGCTCATCGACAACGTCGGCACGCCGCTGTTCGAGCCGATGCGCCGCAGCCTGGGCATCGCCGGCCGCTGGATCCTGATCGGTCAGCTCACCGGCCAGTTCGTGCCGTTCAACCCGGCGCAGCTGTTTCTCAAGAACCAGTCGATGCTCTCGGTGACCAGCACCTCGCGCAACCAGCTCGAGGACGTGCTCGCGCTGCTGCAGCGCGGGCAGGTCAAGGCCGTGGTCACCCGCTCGCTCGCGCTTGAGGAGGCCGGCGAGGCCCACACGCTGATGGAGGCCGGCCGGGTGACCGGCCGCGTTGTATTGCGGCCCAACGGATGAGCGCATGACGCTTTCACTGCGCGACCACAGCGCGATCGTCGGCATCGGCCAGAGCGCATACGGGCGCTTCCTGCCCGACAGCCAGCTGGCGCTGGGCGCGACCGCGCTCGGGGCCGCCCTGGACGACGCCGGCCTCACCCGTGCCGACATCGACGGCGTCGCCATCCACATGGGCTGGCCGCTGGGCATCGACTACGACCGCGTCGCCGAAGCCTACGGGCTTGACGTACGCTGGGTCATCCAGTCGTGGCTGCACGGGCGCTTCGTGACCAGCGCGATCCAGCAGGCCGCGATGGCGGTTTCGTGCGGCCTGGCCGACGTGGTCGCGTGCGTGAACGCGATCAGCTTCACCCGCGAGCGCCAGATACTCGGCGGCCCTGACGATTTCGAAGGCACCCGCGAGGACAGCGGCACCCACGGCGAGTCGCCGCCCTACGGCCTGACCGCGCCGGCGGGCGGCGCCGCGCTCGGCATGCAGCGCTACATGGCCCGCTACGGCGCGACCTCGGAGCAGCTCGCCGCGGTGCCGATGGCATTCCGCAAGCACGCGCAGAAAAGCCCCTACGCGATCATGCAGAAGCCGATGACGCTCGCCGACCACCAGGCGGCGCGCATGGTCGTCGATCCGCTGCGCCTGTTCGACTGTTGCCTGATCACCGACGGCGCCGCAGTGGCCATCGTCACCTCGGCCGAGCGCGCGCGCGATCTCAGGCAGCGCCCGGTCTACATCTCCGGCATGCAGGGGCTGCGCACCGGCCGCGACGAATTCATCTTCGCGCCGCGCGGGCTGGGCATCAACCAGCAGCGCAACGTGCCCGCCGGGCCGGACGAGCGCGACCTGCTGGCCTACCGCATGGCGGGCATCACCCGCGCCGACCTCGCCGGGCTCTACACCTACGATGCGTTTTCGCCGCTGGTCCTGTTCATGCTGGAGCGCTTCGGTTTTTGCGGGCCCGGCGAAGCCGCGGCGTGGGTGCAGGGCGGCCGCATCGAACTCGGCGGCGAGATGCCGATGAACACCTCCGGCGGCCTGCTCTCCGAGGCGCATGTGGGCGGCTGGAACTCGATCCTCGAAATCGTCCGCCAGCTGCGCGGCACCGCCGGCGGGCGCCAGATCGCCAACGCCCGCCACCTGCAGTGGGCGACCGCCTGGGGCGACTCGGTGATCTTCAGGAGTTGAACGCACGATGAGGCGCCCATGAGCAGGGACACCAAGGCACTGCCGCGCATCACGCCCGACTCGGCGCCGTTCTGGGACGCGTTGCGCGAACGCCGCCTGATGCTGCCGTATTGCGTCGATTGCGGGGCGCCGCATCTGCCGCCCGGCCCGGTGTGCCCGGCCTGTTTCTCGGGCCGGCTCGAGTGGCGCGCGGCCGGCGGGCGCGGCCGCATCTCGACGTGGACGGTGGTCCACAAGGCGTGGTTCCCGTCTTTTGCCGCCGACGTGCCCTACAACGTGGTGCAGGTCGAGCTCGACGAGGGGCCGCGCCTGACCGCGAATGTCGTCGGGCTGCCGAATGACCGGCTGGCGGTCGGGCTGGCGGTTGAAATCGACTACGATGAACAACGCGAAGGCATCACGCTGCCGCGATTTCGCCCGGCAGCGGGCTGAGGACCATGGATACCACGCTGGTCATCATCGAGAACATCCTGCAGGCGCTCACCGCCGGCCTGCTCGTGGGCAGTGTCTATGCGCTGATGTGCGTCGGCCTCGGC
>SXGT01905897.1_pt1 | contig 12333 bp, 13 predicted proteins | sample 3176221 | NCBI WGS metagenome assembly SXGT01 (sample SAMN11356862, study PRJNA531348) | freshwater metagenome | isolation source: freshwater sample F1-120 | place: China: Fuxian Lake, Yuxi | collected 2017-12-25
CCGTTCGTGGGGTGCTGGCGTTGCGTTAGCGGGCCCGGCGGCGGCTGGATTTTTTATCAACCTCACGCCATTGTTTGCAGCCGTATTGTCTTCAGCCTTCTTAAAAGAACCGCCAGAGCTCTTTCACGTCGCGTCCTTCGTTCTTATCGTTTTCGGTATCGTTCTGTCATCCAAGCGTTAAAAAGTACCAGCGTAGGCCCCGCCATCCATCAAAATATTTTGGCCGGTGATGTAACCAGCCAAAGGGCTACACAAAAAGGCACACACCGCCCCAAACTCGTCGGGTAATCCAAAGCGTTGTGCAGGAATTCCTTTGCGCCGCTGTGCAGCGATGGCTTCGACTTCTTGCCCGTTCTTTTGCGATGCAGTTTGGAAAATATTTTTAAGTCGGTCGGTATCAAATGCACCTGGCAGCAGGTTATTTACAGTCACCCCTTGGGCCGCAATCGGACTTCGTGCCAAACCAGCTACAAATCCGGTCAATCCACTGCGAGCGCCGTTAGACAAGCCTAAGGTATCAATGGGTGCTTTCACTGCGCTGGAGGTGATGTTAATGATGCGGCCATAGCCCCGCGCAGCCATTCCATCGACCGTAGCTTGAATCAACGCAATCGGTGTGAGCATGTTGGCATCAACCGCACGGATCCAATCTGCACGATCCCAGTCGCGAAAGTTCCCGGTTGGAGGTCCCCCAGCATTGGTAATGACGATATCAAAATCCGCATGGCTTGCGAATACAGCGGCACGTCCAGCCTCGGTGGTAATGTCTTGGGCACAGGTCACAACTTGCACCGCGGACTTGGGCCCGAGCTGAGCGCGCAACTCTGCTGCAGCCGACTCCAAGACGTCAGACCGGCGAGCCACCATGAACACATTGACGCCTTCGTATGCCAAGGCTTGAGTACAGCCCAAACCCAAGCCACGACTCGCGCCACATACCAAAGCCCACTTACCCGCTATCGCCAAATCCATGATGTATCCTTTTAAATTGTTTCTGCCATTGTTTTAACCCGTGTACACACAAACACTCCCACCATCACGGCGGCGGTTCCAACCACGACCCAAGGCGTGAGAGGCTCACCCAAAATCAAAGCCGCCATAGCCAGAGTCGACATTGGCCCCACCATGCCCACTTGCGCAGCAAGTCCTGCGCCCAGCCGCTCAATGGCCAACATCACCAAGACCACAGGTACCACCGTGCAGGCTGTGGCATTGAGCAAAGACAGCCACCACACTGTCGCGTCTAAAGTAAGCACCAAAGACAGCGGTCGCATCAAAGCAAACTGAAGCAAACACAGAACACAAGCAACACAACTGGCCAATCCCACCAAGCGCAGCGCACCCAAACGTTGCACCAACTCGCCACTGTAAGACAAGTACAAAGCGTAACTTACCGCGCTACCAAAAACCAAGGCTGCGCCTAGACCCACGTCGGTTCCTGTGAGTTGTACTTCGTGCCCAAAAACAACGAGTACGCCGGTGTAACTGATAGCCAATCCCACCCATTGCAATCGGCCAATCGGACGCCGGTAAAGAACCACTCCCAGAATCAAAACCAGCGTGGGGTTGAGGTACAAAATCAACCGCTCTAGCGATGCGCTGATGTAAGCGAGTCCCGCAAAATCTAAAAAACTCGCCAAGTAGTAGCCCGTGAACCCTAGCCAAACAATACCGATTTTGTCTTTGGTGCTCAAACGTATCGGCTGGGTGTGGGCCTGAGCGCGACCAGACAACCAAGCCATTGCCACAAAAAATGGAAGCGCCAAAAGCATCCGCAACATTAAAAAGGTGATGGCATCTACGCCGTGTTGGTAGGCCAGCTTGACAATAATGGCCTTGCCACTGAATGCGATGGCGCCCAACATTCCCATAGCAAGGCCTGCGGCTAGTGAAGAATTAATGGGGGATTGGTTGCGCTGACTCATCAAGGACTGCTTGGGGTAAATGGCATTAAATGTTGCATTGAATATTGCATTGTCGCTGCAGCTAAACCCCCTTTAAAAACCTTTTGGGCATGCGTAGATAATCGGCAGAACTTTGCAACCCTAAAGAAATAGAACTTATGCACCGTGTCGCCATCAGCAGTACAGGCTTATTTACCCCGCCTGAAGTGATCACCAATGCCGAATTGGTAAAGGCCTATAACCAGTATGCGGCTTTAGAAAACAGCAAACATGCCAAAGAAATTGCAGCAGGAACGCTTATCGCGCTGACCGATTCCAACGTGGAGTTCATCGAAAAAGCCTCAGGCATCCAGCGCCGGTATGTGATGGACAAAGCCGGGGTTTTAGACCCCACACGCATGCGTCCCCAATTCACGCCAAGACCAGACCATGAAATTTCAATGATGGCGGAAATTGGCGTAAAAGCAGCCCAAGCAGCCCTCGATGCAGCCGGCAAAACCGCAGCGGATGTGGATGGATTGATCTGTGCGGCTGCCAATATGCAACGCCCATATCCCGCCATGGGGGTTGAAATGCAAACAGCATTGGGCATTGAAGGCTATGCGTTTGATATGAACGTAGCCTGCTCTTCTGCGACTTTTGCGCTGGAGTTGGCCGTGAATGCTATTCGCACAGGCCAAGCCCGCGCCATTTTGGTCGTTAACCCAGAAATAACATCTGCGCATTTGGCGTGGAAAGACCGCGATTGTCACTTTATTTTTGGCGACGTCTGCACCGCTATCTTGGTGGAGCGCTTGGACTTGGCGCCTGCGGGGGCATTTGAAATATTGGGCACACGACTGTTAAGTACGTTTTCTAACAACATTCGTAATAACCAAGGATTCATGTCTCGCGCAGAAGACCGCGATCCAGAGGATCGGGACCAACTTTTTCGTCAAGAAGGGCGCAAAGTTTTTAAAGAGGTGTGTCCGATGGCCGCCGACCATATCGAAAGTCACCTTCAAAGTCTAGGACATACCCCGCTAGAGATACGTCGGTTCTGGCTGCACCAAGCCAACTTATCCATGAACCAATTTATTACCCGCAAACTGTTAGGCCGCGATGCCACACTCAATGAGGCTCCGGTGATCTTGGATGAATTTGCCAACACTGCCTCAGCGGGTTCTATCATCGCGTTTCACCGCAATAAAGCCGACTTCACCAGCGGCCAAGTGGGAGTTATATGCTCTTTTGGCGCGGGGTATTCGATTGGCAGCGTCGTCGTTCAGAAAACCTAGTCTGAAGACTTAGGCCAGTGCGCGTTTTAAGCGCATTTCCTCAATCTTGGCACCGCCAATCGCGACGGTTTTAGCGCTAGGCATTTCGCGCTTAAAGCCCGCGAGCTCAAAGAACCGCATCGCACGCTCGTTAGCAATCGGCAGCCAAATACTCACATCCGTGCAACCCTCTTCGATCAAACCTTCACGTGCGCTGTCCCATAAAGACAAGCCTACGCCCAATCCTAAGAAATCAGCGTCAACGTAGACCGCCCAAATTTCTCCCATGGTTTGCTTGCTGCCCTCATCGCGGCTGCGGTCGTAACCGACAAATCCCACGATGCGCTCTCCATGGAGTGCCACTTGGACTTGAGGCTCAGCATATTCAATGGCCTCGCGCCAATACGCCTGGCGTTTATCCAAAGCCATGATGGGCACATCCACATCGCCCAACATGCCCTTAAAGGCTTCTTTAACAGTGGCGTTATGCAGTGCCGCAATGGCTTTGGAATCTCGCACAGTTGCGAGGCGAACAGGAAACACGGAAGTACTTGACATGGAGGGATCAGAAAAATAGAAAAAAGATGCTCAATTGTCGCAGCATTGGAGAGGCCATTCTTGCAGCCCATGACTAGGGTCAATCCTCTTGCATTTCGCCAAGTTTCTTGGGCACAATGCGATCCTATTTTGCAAAAAATTAAACTATGACACACCCTCCAAAAATCACCGTTCAAGCTTCCGACTTTCCAGTTCAACGGCTATGTCACTGGGAAAGCCAAAATCCCCGCGGCGTGTTCTTGACCCAACCGCAGGGTGCGGGCGCAGTGGTTGACATCACTTGGGCTGAAGCGGCTGGGCAGGTGCGCTCCATGGCAACATGGCTTCAAAGCCAAGGCTGGCCCCAAGGCAGCCGTGTTGCGATTTTGGGAAAAAACAGTGCGCACTGGATCTTGGCCGATCTGGCGATTTTGATGGCAGGCCATGTGTCCGTCCCAATCTACCCCACCTTCAACGGCGAGGCCTTGCGCTACATCCTTGATCACAGCGAGGCCCGCGCCTGTTTCGTTGGCAAGATGGATGACTCAGCCAGTTTAAAAAGCGTGCCTAGCCATGTTTCTTTGATCCCCCTGCCCTTGGCGCCCCAAGGAATTCCTGGAGTGCATTGGGAAGACTTGGTTCGGCAGAACAGCCCCCTTCAAGGCACTCCAAGCAGCCAAGCCGATAGCGTCTGCACCATCATTTACACCTCCGGAACAACTGGCAACCCCAAAGGCGTCGTCCAAACTTTCGGCGCTATCGCTTGGGGTTTGAGCAGCGCAACCCAGCGCATCCCTGTCAGTAACAACGATCGCTACATTTCCTACCTGCCTTTGGCGCACGTGGCCGAACGCATGCTGGTAGAGCAAGCCTGTTTGCGCTTTGGCGGACATATCTTTTTTGCCGAGGCTTTAGATACTTTTCTACAAGACCTGCAACGCGCCCGGCCCACCATCTTTTTCTCTGTGCCCCGGTTATGGGTCAAGTTTCAACAAGGCGTGTTCGAGAAAATACCGGAGAAAAAACTCAAAACCCTTTTGTCAATTCCCTTGCTAGGCGGTCTCGTGAGAAAAAAAATTTTGAAAGGTTTGGGATTAGACCAATGTCGCCTTGCCGCTGGTGGAGCGGCCCCGATGCCTGCCGATGTCCTGTCGTTTTTCCGAAGCCTAGGGTTGGACTTGATCGAGGTGTACGGCATGACCGAGAACTGTGGCGTGTCCCACTCTACGTTGCCAGGCTCGCCGCAAATCGGCTCGGTCGGTTTACCCTACGACGAAGTGGAAAGCCGAATCGACCCGGAGACGGGAGAAATACAAATGCGCTGTCCGGCGCTCATGCAATGCTACTTTAAGAGCCCGGAACAAACAGCGCAAACGATGACCGCAGATGGATGGCTTCGCACCGGTGACAAAGGCCACACGGATGCCCAAGGCAACTTAAGCATTACCGGGCGCGTCAAAGACATCTTCAAAACCAGCAAAGGAAAGTACGTTGCTCCCGCCCCACTGGAAGACCTGTTGGTGATGCACCAAGACATTGAAGCGAGTGCAGTGACCGGTGCCAACTTAGCGCAGCCCTTGGCCATCGTCATGTTGTCTCAAGAAGCCGTTCAACGGATTCAAGACCCAGCAGCTAAAGCAGCCTTGACCCGATCCTTAGAAGCACACCTTCAAGCCATCAACCAACACCGCGATCACCATGAGCGCATGGACTATCTCGCCGTTGTCAGCACGCCATGGACCCCTGAAAATGGATTCGTCACCCCGACCTTCAAAGTCAAACGCAACCGCATCGATGAAGAATACGCGCCCCACTTTGCCGAATGGGCCCAAAGTGGGAAGCCGGTGGTGTGGGTGAGTTAATCTCCGCTCAGAAAATACAAGCCTTTGTCATTTAACCGCAAATTGGGTCAAAGCCAGAGCCAGAGCCAAAACCAAAGCTTTGACCTGCTTTACCAAGACGATGCCCTCCTTGTTCTCAACAAACCTTCTGGCTTGCTGAGCGTTCCTGGACGCGGCGAAGACAAACAGGATTGCTTGAGTGCGCGGGTTCAAGCCCAATTTACGGATGCCTTGGTGGTGCACCGGCTCGACATGGCAACCTCTGGACTATTGCTGATGGCTCGGGGCCTGGGGGCCCAACGCAGCCTCAATGCGGCGTTCGAAAACCGGCAGATTGAAAAGCGCTATGCGGCTTGCGTCGCCGGTCTTTTGCCCATCGACTCGCAATGGCAAACCATTGACCTGCCTATTTTGGTGGACTGGCCCAACCGACCCCTTCGTACCATCCACCTCGAAGGGCAGCCCAGCGTGACGCGCTGGCGCTGTATCGCAAACGAAATTCATGCGGAAAAACAAACAAGTCGCCTCGAACTCGAGCCCTTAACTGGTCGCAGCCACCAACTTCGCGTCCATTTACAAGCCTTAGGCCACCCCATTGCAGGCGACAGTCTTTACGCGCCCACTGAGGTGCAAGCCCTTGCAACCCGATTGCTTTTACACGCCTCTTCACTGTCGTTTCCCCACCCGCTAAGCGGTGAAACCCTCACATTGCACTGTCCGGCTGATTTTTGAGAGGCCAAGCCTTAAAATAGGGGGGTGACTTCCATACTGAACGCCGACCTCCACTGCCACTCCGTTGTTTCGGACGGCACACTCACCCCTGAAGCGCTTGCCGAGCGGGCCCATACCCATGGCGTGGAGTTGTGGTCTCTCACCGACCATGACGAGATTGGCGGACAAGCGCGGGCCGCTGCTGCTGCAAAATCTCACGGGTTGCGCTACCTCACTGGGGTTGAAATTTCTGTGACTTTTCTTAATAAAACCGTCCACATCGTTGGTCTCGGTTTTGACGCTGATGACGCAACGATTCGCCAAGGTTTACTGCAAACACGGGGAGGCCGAGGCCAACGGGCCAAGGAAATGGCGCAAGACTTAGCCCGGGTCGGAATTTATGGCGCGTATGAAGGGGCTTTGAAATTTGCTGGCAATCACGAATTGATTTCACGCACCCACTTTGCCCGCCACTTGGTCGAAGCCGGAGTATGTAAAGAAACCAATGAAGTCTTTCGCAAATACCTCACCGAAGGCAAACCTGGCTTTGTAGAACACCGTTGGGCCCAGCTCAAAGATGCGGTTCAGTGGATCACAGGCGCAGGCGGAATGGCGATCGTTGCACATCCAGCGCGCTACGGATTTACAGCCAACGAAGAGTTTGCACTCTTTACCGAATTCAAAGGCCACGGCGGCGAAGGTGTGGAAGTGGTTACCGGCAGCCACACCACCGCCGAATATGTAATCTACGCTGATGTCGCCAAAGAATATGGCCTAGCCGCGTCTCGCGGAAGTGACTTTCACAGCCCAGCAGAGAGCCACACCGAACTCGGAACATTGCCTTATTTGCCTGGGAACCTTACCCCTGTTTGGGAAGTTTTGTCCTCGCGTATTCAGTAAGCGAAGACAACGAACCCAAACCAACGGCATGGCCCAATTTTTTGAAGTTCACCCAGACAACCCGCACCCGCGCTTGTTAAAGCAAGCCGTCGCTTTATTAGAAAAAGGCGGCGTTTTAGCCGTACCCACCGATTCAAGTTACGCGCTGGTTTGCCACTTGGACGATAAAGCAGCAGCCGATAACCTGCGCCGTATTCGCGGGGTTGATGACAAACACCACTTGACCCTGCTGTGCCGCGACCTGAGTGAACTCGCCAACTATGCGCGTGTTGATAACAGCCAATTTCGGATGATCAAGTCTGCGACACCTGGGCCCTACACTTTTATTCTTGAAGCAAGCAAAGAAGTTCCACGCCGACTGAGCCACCCGTCTCGCAAAACCATTGGGCTGCGGGTTCCTGACCACACCACTTTGCAAGACCTACTCTCCCTTCACGGGGCACCCTTGTTGGCAACCACACTGATCCCGCCCGGTGAAACCGATGCCTTGAACGACGCCCATACGATTCGCGAACGATTTGAACACCAGCTCGCTGGCATCATTGACGCAGGGGCCTGTACGCTCGAGCCCACCACCGTCATTGACCTCACCAGCGGAGAGCCCGAACTGCTTCGCCAAGGCGCAGGCGATACTGCCCGTTTTGGTTTGTAAAACAACACTGCCGCCTTATGGACTTTGCCCATCTGATTCAAACCGTCACGCTTTACGCGCTGCCGGTGATTTTTTCTATCACCTTGCATGAAGCAGCCCATGGTTACGCAGCGCGTTACTTTGGTGACAACACGGCTTGGATGATGGGGCGGGTGACTCTCAACCCCATGAAGCACATCGATCCGATGGGAACGATTTTGCTGCCCTTGATGTTGTACTTCGCAACCTCTGGTGCATTTCTCTTTGGCTACGCCAAGCCGGTTCCCGTTAATTTTGGCCAATTGCGTCACCCCAAGCGCGACATGGTGTGGGTCGCGCTGGCGGGTCCTGGTATCAACTTTGTTCAGGCCTTGGTCTGGGGCGCGTTCCTTTTTGTATTGAAGGGCGCTGACGTCAGCGAGCCTTTCTTAATCAAAATGTGCCAAGGTGGGGTTTTGGTCAACGTGGTGATGTGCGTTTTCAATCTCTTTCCTATTCCTCCTTTAGATGGCGGACGCATCCTCGTCGGGCTGCTGCCCTACCGCCAAGCCGTCGCGGTCTCGCGCATTGAGCCTTGGGGTTTTTATATCGTCATGGCTCTGGTTGTGACGAAAATAATCAATACTTTTTGGATGCTGCCTTTGATGGGCGTGACCTTTGCGGTGTTGGATGTTTTACTTTTCCCTCTGCAAACCTTGTTGCAGTAATTTTTTTGAAACCCTAATTGCGCTATGAGCACTGTTCGCTATTTAACCGGAATCACCACTTCAGGCACGCCCCACTTGGGCAATTACGTTGGCTCTATCCGCCCCTCGGTTCAAGCCAGCTTGCGCGACGGCGTTGAAAGTTTTTACTTCCTTGCTGACTATCACGCACTCATCAAAATTGATGAGCCCTCCCGGATTCAACGGTCTACGCTCGAGATCGCAGCCAGCTGGTTAGCCGCAGGACTCAACCCTGAACGCGTGACCTTTTACCGACAATCCGATGTTCCTGAAATTCCTGAACTCACGTGGTTTCTCACCTGCGTCACCGGTAAGGGAATACTCAACCGTGCCCACGCCTACAAAGCCTCGGTCGATAAAAACACCCAAGCGGGCCTTGAACCTGACGCAGATGTCACCGCCGGGCTTTTCATGTACCCCGTTCTCATGGGCGCAGACATTTTGATGTTTAACGCCCACCACGTTCCCGTGGGACGCGACCAAATTCAGCACATTGAAATGGCCCGCGATATGGCCCACAGTTTCAACCACCGCTATGGCGAACACTTTGTTCCCCCATTGGCCGCCATTGAAGAATCGGTTGCGACTCTGCCAGGACTCGATGGGCGCAAGATGAGTAAAAGCTACGACAACACCATTCCCTTGTTTGCTCCGCGGGAACAACTTAAGAAGCTTATCGCAGGCATCAAAACCGATTCTCTCGCTCCCGGCGTAGCCAAAGACACCGAGGGGTCTGCCCTGTTTCAAATTTACCAGGCCTTCGCCAGCCCTGAAGAAACGGCCACCATGGCCAAGCTTTTCGCACAGGGCATAGGATGGGGAGAAGCCAAAGAAAAGCTCTTCGAGCGCATTGACCAAGAAATTGCACCCATGCGTGAGCGTTACCAATTTTTGATGGAAAACCCAAAAGAGGTGCAATCCATATTGGAACATGGCGCCATCAAAGCCCGTTCGGTAGCGACACCTTTCATGGCGACGCTGCGCCAAGCGGTCGGTCTTCGAAATTTAGCGTCTGAGAGCCAAATCGGAGTCAAAAAATCCAACAAAACAACCGGCGCCCTCTTTAAGCAGTACCGCGAAAAAGATGGGTTCTTCTACTTTAAATTCGTCGATACCAAAGGTGAGCTTTTAATCCAAAGCCTAGGCTTTGAAAGCCCCAAATTAGCCGGCCTGGCTATTGCGCAACTCAAAGCAGAAGGCATAAGCGCATTAGGCTCGCCTATAAACCCACTAAACGCAAGCCCTGAGCGTATTGAAGCTGCTTTGCAAAACCTGCGCGAGCAAGACTGAGTCCTTAGCCAGTGCAAAGAAAATACTTTTTTCAACTCGTACTGCTTTCCTCTTTGTGGGGCGCCTCGTTTATTTTGACCCGAATTGCAGCGCCCCAACTCGGGCCCAACTTATCGTCGGGCTTGCGTATGGCATTGGCAACCGTCGTCTTGGCAGTCATCATGCGTGCGCTTAAACACCCCTGGCCTTTTACGCACTGGAAAGAACTCTTGCTCCTTGGTTTTTTAGGAGTTGCAGGTCCCCATGTTTTGTATTCATGGGCCGCTTTAACGCTTCCAGCAGGATACGCCGCTTTGCTGTCAGTCACCGCAGTATTGTTTGGCGCATTTGCGTCCGCCTTACTCAAGGAAGAAAGCCTCACGCGCGGCAAACTCGCAGGGTGTTTTGTGGGCCTTATTGGAGCGGCTTTGGTCGTGCGTTTAGGACCTGTTGAGCCCACGCCTGCGCTTATTTTTTCTGCACTGGTTGCGATGTTGGCTGCTGCGATCTCTGGAATTGCTACACCCTTTATCAAGCGTGCCACAACGCGCATGCAACCTTTGAGTATTACTGCAGGGATGCATGCCGCGGCAGTGGTCCTGATGCTGCCGGGTGCGCTTTATGACCTACCTAAGGCCCACTTTAGCCTGCAAGCGCTGGGCGCTGTTTTTGTTTTAGGAGTGGCAACCTCTGGTTTTGCCTATTGGTTGTTTATCCGCATCATTCGACACATCCCACCCATGGCCTCTATGAGCGCCAATTTTTTGAGTACGGGGTTTGGCGTGTTTTGGGCGGTCGTCCTGCTTGGCGAACCCGTTGGGTTTGCCATGGCACTTGGTGGCGTACTCATCCTCTTGGCCTGCTTGCTGGTTTCAAACCTGAACCCTCTGCGGCGTTGGTTAAGCAATGAGGTTATCCCGCCGCAAGCGTCGTAATTTTTTAACCCTAACAATTACGCAGGAGTACATAGACGCCTGTGCCAATCAAAATACTCAGCAGCGCATTTTTGTACCGCCACTGCAGCACTCCCACCAAAGCAACCGCCCATAATTCTGCCCAAGGGCCTGCAGGGTTTTCTTTGATGCTGCCCAGTGCCGAATGAATAAGCAGCAAAGTCATGATGGCAAGCGGCAAAAATTGTCCTAGCCTTTGAACCATAGGATGCTTTTTTAGCCACTGGCTTGCTACAAAAGGGATTGCCCGCAATGCGAAAGTCACCACGCCCATCGCTGCAATCGCGCCAAGGCTGTACATGCTGTCAATCACGAAGCGTCTCCTTTATATTTTAAATTTTTTCGCTGCAGAAAGACGGCGGCAGAAACACTCAGGCCGATAGAGACAACCATGGCATGGCTGGGTAACAAGAGATGCGCCACTGCGTAGGATGCCAAGGCAACCCACAAAGGCGCAGAGCTTTTTCGCGATCGCCACTGCTCTACCGCCAATACGCAAAACAAAGCGACCAATGCAAAATCGAGCCCTTCTAAACCCGAAGCGGCCTGAGCTCCAATGAGGGCGCCCATCAAGGTTCCGAGTACCCACCACCCTTGATTAATCAATGCGACCCAAACCATTTTTTTAGGCTCGCAGTCTTGCGGCATCGTAGTGACCAAGGAATAGGTCTCATCGGTCAACCCAAAGATCAAGTACCACTTAAGGAATGGGTCTTGTGGCATCCTGTTGAGCAAAGACAGGCCATAAAATACATGGCGCATATTGACAACAGCTGTTGCTAAGGCAATCGATCCCACCGACATACCAGCGGCCAGCATAGGAATCATCATGTACTGCGCAGCGCCTGCGAAAACAAAAACACTTGCAGCCACTGCCAGCCACCACGCGCCGCCCGCTTGAACAAACAAAAACCCAAACACAGTACCCAAAGGGATATACCCCATTGCGACCGGCAGGGTCAGAGCCAATGCGGAAACGGTGGGATTTTGGGACTGAGGCACGGGGTTGGAGCAAGGCGCAGACATGAAAAAAACAAAAATAAAAAAAGTGCCGCTATTGTGATCGACCCAAGTCAACTATTTGGCTGGCGGTTTGCGCTATTCTTGGGTGATGAACTTGCTGCGCCAACATAAGCCGATATCTGCATCCCTTCGCCATTGGCTTTTCGCCCCCGGTTCGCTCACGGAACGCTTGCGTCAGCATGGTCAGGTCACTATCAAGATTTTGTACCAGGGCAGCCAACGTCTGTGGTCTGATGAAAAATTCGACCTAGGACAAAGCAACGCCCATACGCGGGAAGTTTTTTTGCTGCTCAACGGCCGACCCATTGTGTGGGCTCGCAGCGCAACGCTACACAGCGCGATTCAAGGTCCTTGGAAGGCGATGACAAATTTAGGAACTCGGCCCTTAGCAGAATTGTTGTTTCAAGACAGCGCCGTATTGCGCAGTCCGCTTCAGGCACATGCCTTAGCTCGTCATGGTGAAGTTGAGAGAAAAATGCGCAAAGCTTGGGCCCAGTTCCATTCAAACCCCACTGAGAACCCAATGCCGCGTTGGGGCAGAAGCTCCGTGTTTTGGCGTCATGGCCAGCCCCTGCGGGTGTTC
>SXGT01053423.1_pt1 | contig 12332 bp, 12 predicted proteins | sample 3176221 | NCBI WGS metagenome assembly SXGT01 (sample SAMN11356862, study PRJNA531348) | freshwater metagenome | isolation source: freshwater sample F1-120 | place: China: Fuxian Lake, Yuxi | collected 2017-12-25
CAACTACGTGTTCGTCACCTGGCGCAAAGGCGACGTCGGTTCCGGCGCCGCCCGCACCAACTTCTCCGTCTCGGTGAACAGCGGCAGCACGTTCGAGAACGCCACCGGCTTTGGCGACGGCACTGCCGCGCAAGACCTGCCTGTGATCGGCATCGAAGGCGCCCACGTCTTCTTCGCCTGGATTGACGTGCGCGGAGCAACCGCCGGCGTGTTCACCAACCGCACCGAGTTCTGAAGGCGCGGAGGAAAGGACGAAGCGGAAGGCGAACCCACAAGGTCCGCCGCCCCCATCGCCCATCGCTGCAGACGTCTGCCGTTCTCGCGGCACGTGAAAGTCGCACCTGGCGCAGTGCGCACCGACCAACGCGCGTCGTCTGGGACTCGCTCCGAAGGCAGCTCTGCTGCCTTCGCCGAATCCCTGATCGCCCACCCACGTGCTTCGCACGTGGTGGGCGATGAGGGACTCGAACCCCCGACATCCTCCTTGTAAGAGGCAGATCCGACGCGAGCCCTGGCGAACGCTTGCGGATCGACGCGGGCCGCTCCTGGGCGCGGTCCGTCGCGACCCCAGATCGAGGCGTACTCTCGGGGGCGGGAACGGGCGATGTCGCCCTTCCTATTCCTACCTCAGATGCACACCTCGGACTCGAATAACCGCTGCAAGTTCACGGAGTCGTCCGTCTCGAAGATGCTCACATCTCTGGCGCATGGGGCCGACGCGGCACCGCCGCAACCCGGCGCAGTTGCGGCGCCCGAAGCTCGGTTCTGGGACACGGAGCTGCGCGGCTTCGGGCTCATCGTTCGACCGAAGACGGCAGCGTTTATCTTCCAGCGCGACCTTCACGGCCAGTCGGTCAAGGTCACGATCGGTCGCACCGGCGCCTGGACCGTGGCGAAGGCGCGGGGCATCACGGTCAAGGAGGCCCTCGACCTGCACGCGAAGGACATGCAGAAGCGACTCTGCGCGCCGTCGAGCATCGCGGTCGTCGACAAGGACGTGCCGAAGTACCTGCCCGACTGGATGGGCCGTCCCCTGATCGATCTGACGAAGCTGGAGTGCGTTCAGCGACACGCCAAGCTCAGCGAGGAGCGCGGGCCGATGATCGCGAACAAGATCATGAAGTTGCTCGGCGCCGCGTTTCGCGGCGCGGCTCGCGTCTACGAGCACTTGCCGGACTCGCCACCGACCAAGGCGATCCGCCGGAACCCGAACCGGCGGCGGCGTGCACCGATCGCCTGGACCGACCTCCCGGCTTGGTGGGCGCGAGTCCACGAACTGCGCAACCCGATCCGGCGCGACCTTCAGTTGCTAATGCTGTTCACCGGCCTGCGGTCGCACGACGCGAAGACGATTCGGTGGGAGCACGTCGACATGGTCCGCAAGACGCTGCACCGCCCGAAGCCGAAGGGTGGCGTCAACCGAGCGTTCACGATCCCGCTGGCCGAGGTCGTATTGGGCATCCTGCGTCGGCGGCGCCGCGAGAATGACGTGCTGTTCGCGGGATCGGACTGGGTGTTCCCGACGTGGCTCCGCGACGGCAGGGTGTCGCACGTCGCCGAGGCGAAGGAACTACGCGGCATCGTGACGGCGCAAGGGACCGAATCGAAGGTGGCCGTCCTGCCTTCACCTCACCGGCTCCGCGACACGTTCCTCACCGCGGCGCACGAGTGCCACCTGCGCGAACTCGACATGAAGACGCTCGCGAACCACGCGCTTCCGGGCGGCGACGTGACGCAGGGCTACATCCGGCCCGACCTGGAACACCTGCGCGGGTGTGTAGAGAAGGTGGCGACTTTTCCTAGTGGCCAAAGCAGGTGCTTCGATTGCCTGCACGGCATCCGAAGCAACCGCATCAACCCCATCGCCAGGCGCAGCGCCATAGGGATCCGGGCGGCGCCACCGCTTTTTCCTTCGCCTCGTCGTCTTCCGTGTTCCCCCTAGGTAGCCTGCTGCGCTCAGGAGGTCGGAATGCAGAAGGTGGAGCGTAGGATCATGTTCTTCTTCGCTGACGTGGGTGAAGACGAAGCCGGCGATCCGGTACCGTTCGACGAAGAACCACACTTGAGGCAGGTCTCGCAGCTTCAAGGGAGCGACCGGTACTACGCACAGGGCGACGGCAGGATGGTGTGCGCGTGGGCGACGCCGAAGCACCGCCGGATGGTCATGGGCAACGTTCGCCGCAGCGACCTCCCGCAGGTCGAGGAAGACGGCACGCTAAAGGGGCTCCAACTAAGCAAGAGCGCGGGCCTGTCGGAGCAGATGCACGCCGTATTCTTCGACGACAACATCGTCGGAGCCGATTTCAACTTCTACGGCCCACGCATGTCGTCGATGGCCACGTACCTCAAGTTGCGCGGCAACGCTCCGGCGAACTTGAACTTTGACCCATTGGTCTTGCAGGACATTGGGCCGCTGATCGAGCGCTTGAATGAGGTCACACTGTTCCAACTACGCATTCGTCCGTCGTTCCTCGATGAGGTGAGGCAGGCCGACGAGGACCTGTTCTCCGCCCTGGAGGCCGCGCAGAGGGTTTCCGATGCTGGCGATATCGAGATGGTCTTGCGTATCAAGCCTTACTCGCGCGACGGCAAGCTAAAGTCGAAGCTGAAGGCGGCGGCCAAGAAGCTGTGGAAGCGACCTAACCTACGCAACCAAGTCTCCAAGTTCGTGGTCGGTGGTCGCGACGAGAGTGGGGCCAAGGTCGACGACGTGGACATCCTCAAGAACCTGATCACCGCGACGAAGAGGGTGGTGAAGTCCGGCGAGCGCACGCGCGCCGTGCAGGCGGAATCGGCGTTCGAGGTGATCGAGCAGGCCCGCGACGAGTTGCGTCAGCAGATCGCCACCGCGCGAAGGCTGAGCAAGTTGTGAAGCGCGTGCGCGACTTCTGGCGCAAGCACTTTCTCGGCGCTGAACTGACGCTGGGCGTCGTGGTGACGGCCGCCTTCATCGGGTGGGCCGAGTGGTTCGGCGGGCTCGCCGAACTTCAGGTGCTACTCGATGGCCGGAGGTCCGTCGTGTACGGCGCCTTTGCTGCCATCGCCGGATCGCTGCTCGGCTTCGTCATCGCCACCATCTCAATCGTGCTCGGCCTCTCGTCGTCGCCGCGGCTGAAACGAGTGCGGGACAGCAAGCACTACGGCACGCTGTGGGTCGTCTTCACGACATCGATCAAGTGGATGGGGCTTGCCACACTCGCGCTACTCGCCGGCCTCCTGTTCGACCGCGAGCAGTCACCCAAGTGGTGGCTGTTCTACGCGTCCGCAGGCAGCGTCCTCCTCGCCCTTCTCCGGCTGTGGCGGTGCATTTGGGTACTGGAGCAGGTGATCAAGGTCGTCTCAACCGACGGCCGCGGTTGCGGAAGTGGGCCTGGATAGCACGTTGTTCATTTGTCCTAAACGGGTTGCGCCTCTGCGATGAGTGCGAGCTGACATTCGGCCGATGACAGCACTTGAAGTTGGATGCGAACAATCTGCTTGATTCTGTAGCATCCGGCAAGCGGGCTGCTATACGTTCGACAGCCATGGACGTTCAGGACCGCTTCTCCGTGATCTCCGACGCCGCGCGCCGGGTGTTCGTCTCGAAGGTGCGCAAAGGCTACGCGAAGGCGGACGACCGGTTCAGCGAAGCTGATGGGTCGAACGGGCACACCTACGGCACCGACCTCTACTACATGGCGTGGAATGGGCTGGCGAGCCCGGCGTTGACAGCGATGGGCTTCACGTTCGTGGAGGAATACGGCCGGAAGCGGCTGTTGCTTGGCTCCGCCGTGATCGCCTGCCACCGGCTCGGGGCGTTCGTGCCTCCCAACATCCTGTTGGACGTGGTGGCTGCCCCGGAGGTGTCGCTACGGCGCGCGCAGCAACTCGGGCTACCGTTCCCGGGCCGAGAGGAGGACTACGCGTTCGACCCGACCTGCACGCTGGTGATCGGGCACTACGGCAACCCAGAGGACGGCTGCCTCGGCGTCTACTTGCAGGTGCCGGCCACGGGAAGCGCTAAGGACGGCATTTGGGCGGCCGCGCAGAGCCTGTGGCTGCCGGGGGACGACATGCCGCCTGCCAGTGACGGCCCGCAGCCGTCCGTCAAGGTTGCCGCCGAGGTCATCTCGCCGCCGGTCGTGCGACGGAAGAAGCGGGGGCAGGCATGAGGGACGGGTCACCGACGCCTCGCACCCCCGGATCGAACGAAATCCACCTCGCGGCGCACCTGTTTCGACCAGAGCGCCTCACCCTCGCGCGCGAGCTTCGCGGCTTGACGAAGACGGACTTGGCCGAGCGGGTTCAGAAGACGCCGGCGGCGATCAGTCAGTTCGAGGCGGGGCGCACCAGGCCCGAGCCGGGCACAGTCGGCGCGCTCGCGCTCGCACTCCAGGTGCCTGCTGGCTTCTTCGCGCGCTCGGGTGGGCGCGAGCCAGTGCCCACGGAATCGGCGTACTTCCGCAGTCTGCGCTCCACCACCCAGGGGCGGCGCCGCCAGTTGCTGTCGCGAGCCGTGCTCGCTTGCGAACTGGTCGATCTGCTGGAGGCCGAAGTCGAGTTCCCGACCGCTAACGTACCGCAGGTAACGGCGCCGCCGCGCACTGCCGAGGACATCGAGGCCGTGGCCGAGGCAGTTCGCAGGGATTGGGGTCTCGGGCTTGGCCCGATCAGCAACGTCGTAGCCCTGCTCGAATCGAAGGGCATCCTCGTGCTGAGGCTGTCGCAGGAGGAGACGGACGTCGATGCCTTTTCCGTGCGTAGTCGCCAGCGACCGCTGGTCTTCCTCGTCGCGGCAAAGGGGTCGACGAGCCGTACGCGCACGGACGGAAGCCACGAGCTGGGCCACCTCGTGATGCACCACGACGCGACTCCGGGCAGCATGGAGATGGAGCGCGAGGCCAACCGATTCGCGAGTGCGTTCCTGTTCCCGCGCGAACACTTCCTGAAGGAGGGTCCGCGTTCGCTGAACTGGGGTTTGATGTACGAGCTAAAGCGAAGGTGGGGCGTCTCGGTGGCGTCCATCGTGCGTCGCGCCTTCGACCTGGGCATGATCGGCGAGGCAACGTACCGACGGGGGTTCATGCACCTGAACAAGACCGGGCAGCGGAAGCGCGAGGATCACGAGCCGCCGGCCGAGGAAGCCACGCTGCTACGTGAGTCGTTGCGCCTCGTGGAGCCGGACATCTCCGCGGGTGCCCTTGCCGCCGAACTTGGAGTTCATTCCCTCGATGACATTCTGAGCAGTGGCTTGGGCGATCGTGAGCACGGGGAACCCTCATGAAGAGGGACGACGACTGGCAGCCCCACGAGATCGACGCGGACGCCGAGGCTGTCGGCGGCTAGCTCGATGGGCAACAGATCCCCGTTGGCGATCCGACGGTCACGTCACTCGTGACCCGCGCGCTCGCTTACCCGGTGCCCGGCGTGCGCGCACGTGTCGGCGAGCAAGAGCACTACATCCTGTCGGCCACTGTTCAGCCGGACGGCAGCACGAAGTACCGCTGGGTCCTCGAAGAACTTCACGCGCGCGGGGTGCGATAGGCACTGAAGCGGCGTGATCACAGTAGGAGTTGATGACATGACCAACCTCCCGAGATTCAACCTGTTCCACGACCAGCAGAAGGACGATTGGAAGCTCCAGAACGAGCAGGGGCGCACCGTCCGCCGCTGGGACATCAAGGACGACGCCACCGCTGGAGGCGTCCTCAAGGACGTCCTGGGCAGCAACGGCGGCTCGGTTCGCATCCACAAGGAGAACGGCGTGTTCCAGGAGGAGCGCACGTTCCCGCGCAGCCGCGACCCGAAGTCGTCGCCCGGATAGTCCCGTCGGTTCTAGATCGCGATGGCGTAAGGATGCTGCCGCTTACGGTCTGCGCCACAGTGTCTTTACTGGTTTCAGCAACTTGTACTCTTGGACCAACTCGGCGATGTCCGAGACGTTCGGGACTCCACCGCGGACTGCCAGTTCAACCACCGGCTCGCCCGAACGACCACGTTTCTTGACCAGCGCATCGAACGGATATTGGTGCAGCGGCTGAAACGTATCTGGGCCTCGCGGATGCGGAAACGGCTTGGTGCAGCCGCTGTTGATTGGGCTCAGCACGACGTCGGCTTGATGCTTCGCAAGCAGGCGTGACGTCTCCAGGGTGATCACGACGCTGCTTTGGCCGCGATACGCACGGGCGTCGAGCAGCTTCATGAGGCGTTCTTGTGTCACCCAGAAGAAGACAAACTGGTTCAGCATGCGATACCAATCGGCAGGCTTCAGGCCGCCTTGCAGGCAGCGTTGAAGACCCGAGTCACCCATGGGCTTCTGGTCGCGGAATACGACGCTCATCGCGCCGTTCCTGACGGGAACCGAATCCGGGCGATGCAAGGACTCAATCTCTTGGCGAGCAGCCCCCAACATACCCAGACGATCAAGTAGTGTTGAGGTGCTGAGCAGGCCGTGCTGCAAGATGCTCGGCCAACTTCCGTCCCACGCCATGTGGTATAAGACTGGGTACCGCTTTGCCAGCGCGGCGGCCGAGACTCCGGTCACCAGTTCCTCCGGTCGATGATGCTCCTGGAGTGAAACCGGGTGGTTATCAGGGAAACCGGGGCACATGCAACCCGCTCAACTTCCTCAACGAACCGCATCGTCTCCATGGTAAGTTGCTCAAACCGTCTGGCGTCCCGATTCTTCACGGACAGGTAGTCCGCAAACGTGAGCGCAACGTCTGTTGGCCCGTTCAAGGCCGCCGACTTCCGAAGCAAGGACCAATCGAACTCGCCTACACGTCGCTGCCTGTTGGTCGTCGAAGTGAACTCCTTCGTCTGAAACTCTCCGGGCTCTGCTCCCGCGCGCCGCTCGACTTCACTCCAAGCCGTTTCGGATCTCATGGGCCCCGACGTTCCCTTGGTTGGGCTCTCAACTCGTATCGGGAATGTCCGGCAGACCATGATCGTCCTTCGCACTCGCGTTGGGGCAATGCCAGCTTCAGCGACGCACCCGCCAACGCTGGTGTCGCGCGAGGTAACGTGCGGGTACGATCCGTGATGCAGGCTCAGTCCGGTCCCCTGCGTGCCCTCCAGCATCACCTTGCCGCCGCGCCTAAAGATGCGGTCGAGGATGTCGGCTGTTTCTTTCACGAAGGGGCTGAGACCGGGAACATCCTTCGCCAGTTGCACCGGAGGGACTGCCGACGTCCGCAGCACTTTGCGCGAAGTTGCATTGCCCACTCCCTTGCCCGTGGAGCCGATGACAGAAACTAGGCCCTTTTCGCCGTCGATGTCAGCCGGGTCGATAATCATTGCTCGTGGGTCGATTGCGAGCCTCTTCGCGCTTACGCCGCACTCGGCAGCCTCTTTCAAAACAGTCTCGGGATTCAGCACTGCCCCAGCGCCGATGATCAGTTGGGCTTCCGAATGGAGAGTGCCAGATGGAAGCTGATGGAAGGTGTACGGTTGTGGCTCCCACCACACCTTGTGACCCGCGTTTGGACCGCCCACTCTCACTAGGGCGGCGTACTCCGGCGCCAGATAGGATGCTACATGACCCTTTCCCTCGCTTCCGTACTGACCGCCTATGAGGACGTCCACTAGGCGTTCGACGCCTCGGCCGAACAACCCAAGGTGCGCGGCGACGCGCACCGCAACATCCTCGGCGTCGCAACGCTGGGTGTCGATGCAAACGTCTGCGATTGCTCCTAGGTCGTCAACGCCAGCCTCAGTCGGGTTCTTGCGGGCTTCGGCGTAGCTCCCAAACTCGCGGGTCTCGGCCTTCGGGCGATCGGCGTACCTCTTCGCCAGGGCGTCGGTCGCCGCTGTTAGGTGGACATGTGAAACTCGGGATCCGAATGCCTTGCGCACGGCCTCAACTTGCGCGGCGATCCTCACGGAGTCGACCAGTACCACGGCATCCTCGGGGGCGTCGGCCACGATTTGTCCAAGCGCCTGTGCTACCCATGTGCCCTTCTCCTTCTTGTCGAGTTCCTCCCCGGCTGCCTGAAGTGCAGCTCGCTCCTTTGGTATGTCCGGCCTTAGCGCGAGAATCAGCTCGCGTGTTTTGAGGACGCGGACGCCATGGTCTCCTTGGAGACGGCTCCCCAGCGTCGTCTTCCCTGATGCAATGGGACCAGATAGCAGCACGAAACGACGAGCCATTCTACTCCAACTCTGGGAAGTTGAGCATGCTCTGCGTTGGGAGGTTGGCGACAGTAGTACCCGGCAGATCGAACACCGTCACGGGGACACCGCGCCTACAAACTTCGGTCTCGATAATGTCCTGAATGATCTTCCAGTTTCCGCCGGCTTGCCCGCAGCCGATTCGCGGCATTTGCACTGCTAAGCCCCTCTGGAGCGCGAACTCGGCGACGGCCGCGAGGCAGGATCGCAGAGCCGAATAGCGAATACGCGGTTGAGTGGTTGGACCATAGCCACGCTGGGCGACCATGTTCGCGAGGAATGCGCTTTCATCCGGGGCTGAGAACTGCGTTGAGCCGAGGCGGAGGTTTGTCTCGTCCCGTTCCACCCATGCTCGGAAGTCATCCTGAGTAGCGGGCCACTTGCGCCGGACTGCTTGAGCGAAACCGGTCCCGCCCCAGTTGTGCGCCCTATCATTGACGACGTGCGCCACCATCGTCGGCGAGGCGCTGCGAATGGCGGTGGCGTCTCCGGTGAGGAACGAAATGCTCGGCACCGGCTGCTGGTCGGCGGCGGTGATGAGTGCGACGCCAACAACTCTTGGATGCATAGACCCTGGGTATGGAGGAATGCCAATGCACTCCAGGTGGACGCCGATACCACCCCAGACTTCATCTCCCCTCGCGGTCCAGTCGACTGTCTTGCAATGGGTGACGGCGGAATCGCTAGGTATGCGCCACCGATGCGCTACTCGCGGCCCTCCTTGTGATTGGATCGCGTAGTCAATCTTAAAACCTTCATCAGCCACGAGCGACGCAGAGAACGCCGTGCAGGGGGCTAGCGACAGTTGGGCGGCTCGAATGAAGACTGTCTCGGTCGACACCGCAAAGCGGTCACGAAGTGCAACTAGGTTCTGAACGGTGAGCGTTTCGCGAGAAAACTCGGGGAGGCTCCCAAATGGCATTAGTATTTCCGCTGCGCCAATATTGCACAGCGCTTCCAACTGCCAGGCATCGCCTGTCGAGCCGTCGTGCATCGCGCGGTGACGCACCTGCTCTAGAGCATCTGGGAACAAAGTGTGCGCGATCTCGTGGGCGATGGAGAATCGAGTGCGGCTCTTTGGGCGACTGGGATTGTACTCGATGCATGCGTGGCTCGCCCCTACTGGCACTGTCCTCGCGTCGCGAACATCCGCGCGGGGAAGGACGGAGATGCCTCTAGCCTTCGCGAGCGCGAAGGGATCGAAGGGAGGGCCACTCCATCCCGAATCGAGGGCGTCAGTGACCATTCTCCTGGCAGCCTCTATCACAGCTGCAATGGGGTCCCTTCCCTGGGCGAGGGCTTGGACTGACTTGTTGGTCCACTGCGATTGTGCTGACGGCGTGCGACGCGAGGGTCTCATGGCGGTGACGGCGTGCTGGTAGCCTAGCCCCAAGCGCGTTGACGCCTCACCCTTTCCGTCGAGGTTCCGCCGGCAGGCAGCGTGGAATGTTCTGCACACTTTCGGGGCGCTGTGGACTCGCGGACGAGTAGCTGCGTTGCTCTTCGAGCCAGCTTCCACACGCCCGGCCTTCCAGCGGCGGGAAGGCCGCAATCCTCGACGGCGCCGTGCAGGTCGTTGGGGGGCACGTTCACGGACCGGTCGCTGACGGGCGCGCGCGTTGCGGTTCGGGGGATGCCCACCGTCCGGCGGTGTCCAACTGGTACGCGCGGAGGGACTCGAACCCCCGACACCCTGCGTGTAAAGCAGGCGCTCTAACCAACTGAGCTACGCGCGTTCAGTGCTGAAGCGTAGCCGCCGCGCCATCCCACTCCAGCAGGTCGCAACACTCCTCCTGCCGCCACCGATTAGTGCTGGCAGGGCGGCAGATCGAACGCTAGCGGTGCACCCGCGTTCTGAACCAGTCGAGCGGCTTCCCGTAGAGCACTGCGAAGTCCTCTAGCTCGACGAAGTCGACGCGTCGCTCACCCAGATCGCTGTTCGACACCCAGGTCTGCGTGCGATCAAGCGCCTCGGCTACCTGTTCCTGGGTCAGGCCAGAGTCCTCGCGCGCCTTCATGAGCTTGCCCAGAAAGCGCGGTAGCGCTTGGTGTGTAGCGCGAGCGGGGAACCCATGACGACGCCAGCATGGGTTCGGCAGTCGGGCACCCAGCAGTCGGATAAAGCAGCAGGGCGCGAGAGGCCGATCCGACGAGCATGGTTCGCCTACTTGGGCGCTCTGCCTGTCGGAAGAAGGTCTCCGAGGTCGCCTCGGTGTGCCCCTCGTGCGGTCTCCCGCTCGGCCAGGATCCGAAGTTCCAGGCGGGACGTCGCCCACGCCGACTGTCGACTGCCCTGGTGGGTGCACTGCTGCTGGCGCTGGGTCTCGGAGCGCTCATCAAACCCCCGGCCCCGACGCCGGGACCGCCTGGCACGCGCATCGGCACGAAACCGCTGAACACACCAGTTCCCCGCTCGGCAGATTGCTTGGCGCTTGATCGAGCAGTTCGTGCATCGCGGCGCACGCATCACCCTCGCTACGTCGCGCGTTCAGGGGCCGACCCTCCAAGCGGTTCAGTCCGCGCAGTGCGCCCGGCGTCGGCAACGCTTGCGAAACCAACGCGTGGATGCGTGCCTGCTCCTCGGCGTGGTCTTCGACGGCCCTCGGGTCAATGTCGAGCGTGAGCCATCGCGCCTCCAGCGTGTTTGTTAGCGTTGCCTTCATCGGTGCGGCCTTGCGGTCGATGCGCGCGAAGACGGCCTTGATGTCGCGCACGGGATTGGGCTGCACGTAGAGGTTGCGGCGCAGCTTGGTCATTCGCTTGACCCACGCCGCGATCTGCGAATCGCGGCTGTGGCCCGGGGAGTGGGCTGTTGCTTCAGGGTGGGCCTTCCCGTCCGGATCCAACGCAACGAGCAGGACTGTGTCCTCCGCCGCGTAGAGCAGATTGCAGTGGCGAATGACCTCGGCAATGTCTGCGGCTGGAATCAGTGCGTCCGGCCAGTCAGCGGTCTTTTTGACGCCGAGGGACGCATTGGCTTCGGCCGCGCCCTGGGTAGTCGCGGCTGTGTTCGCCGGATACGATCCGCCCTTGTCAGTCGACAGATCCTCGTGGTCGCCCCGGATTGCCCACTCCTGTGCCGGGGCGACCTCTTTCTTCCGCGAGGTCATCGCCCGCCCTCCAGACCCCGCACCCACGTGTCGAGATCGTCGACGTGGTAGCGGATGAACTTGCCGCGCTTGCTACACCGCGGCCCACAATCTTCGCGGCGCCAGCGGCGAAGCGTGTCGGGATGGATGCCGAGGTACTTGGCGGCGGACTTCGTGTCCAGCCAAGCGAAACAACTGTTGCGGCCACTGCCGGACCGCCGTCGCCATGAAGACAGTCCGTCTCCGGCGACTCACGAGGGTCTACGGTGGCGACCTACTCACCCAGTCGGTCACCCCACACGAGGAGACCCTTTCAGAAGCCATCTACAGCGGATTCGCCGAGACGGTAGCGGACGGATGGAGGAAGGCAAGGGCGGAGCCGAACCCTCGCGGTCCGTCGAGGTCAGACCAAGTCGGCTCGGTACTCGGCTGCCAGCGTGCCGTCGTCGAGCACCTCGCCGCGCATGTGGCTCTGCGCGAACTCCTCAAGTGGCTTGCCTCGCTTCTCATCGAATCCAAACTGACGCGCCTTCTTCAGCAAGAGTTGTCGATCGGCTGCCACGACCAACCTGATCTTCAGTCCACGATGTCGCGGACGTCCGTCGGTGAGCAGCACGGTCTCGATGTGATCGAGAATCGCTCGCTGCCGTTCTCCCGAGGCGGCTCGCGCTTCGTCGACAAGGTCGTCAACGAATGCACTCGCACTCTTGGCGGCTTGCGTGTTGCGATCGCGCTGAGGGCTTGCTGCTGGTCTACGCGCCATGGCGACGAAAATACTACGGGCCAAGAGTCTCGCTTTCGCGCCCAAGTGCTTTGCCTAACTAGTGTCTTCCGTGGTGCCCGAGCAAACTCGGAACTGCCAACTCGACAACTGCTTCCGCGCGCCGCCCTTCTCCTTGTAAGGGAGGCGCTCTAACCAACTGAGCTAATCGCCCGGCGAGCGCGAGACCATACCGAACGCCCCGCGCGAACTCATGCCTACTTCGCCGCGGGCTTCGCCGGCCCTTCCATCGGCACGAAGTCGTAGCTGGTGACCGGGTCCGTGCTCCCGACCCACGCCCGGCGAAACACCCAATCGATGCCGTCCGCTGGCGC
>SXGT01248706.1_pt1 | contig 12332 bp, 6 predicted proteins | sample 3176221 | NCBI WGS metagenome assembly SXGT01 (sample SAMN11356862, study PRJNA531348) | freshwater metagenome | isolation source: freshwater sample F1-120 | place: China: Fuxian Lake, Yuxi | collected 2017-12-25
AGGCTGCGTTGTGCATGGGCGTCGGATACCTGGGATGAAAGTTTCCGCCAGGCGGTCGATGCGCCGCCAAGGCCGCTAGCCAATGGCTTGAAATTACAAACCTAAAAAAGAATGGGCGCTCGGGTTTGGATTTGCGCCCCATTGCGGTCCTGCCGGCCAGGGCGGTCGCAAAGTCGCAATTCTCAGTGTTGGGCGCGGACAGAGTGCCATCCCTGTCCGGTTCAGTCGAGCGATTGCGCGTTGCCCAGACAGGCACAGAGGCCTGTCCGCACCCAAAAAACTTGGATCTTGCAATAGCCCTGTCCTGCCGGCAGGCTGCGCTTTTCGCCACGCCCGGATCCGGCTAGGCTAGGTACCATGAGCGACCTGACAACCATTTCCAACGCCTCTGAACTGCGCAGCGCCCTGCAAAGCGGCGCGCTCGAACGCTGCGAGATTGGTCCGGTGGACCTTCCTCCGGTCGATGCGCCCGCGGTGCGGCTGAACCACGTGCGCATGACCGGTACCAAGATGGTCGGCGTGCACGCCGCCGGCTGGCACGCCAACCGCTGGCAGGCGCGCGGTGTGCTGTTGCGCGGCAGCCGCTTCGATCGGGCCGAGCTGCACAACTGCGAAATCGCCAACGGGCACGGTCAGGAGCTGCACTGGCCGGCCGCGCGGCTGTTCGACTCGCGGTTTGTCGAGACACCGCTGACCAACGCCAATTTCGGCCGCGCGCTGGTGGTTGGCTGTGATTTTGCCCAGTCGGATCTCAACCACGCGACCTTGTGCGAGGCCATGCTGCTCAACACCAGCTTTGCAGACGCGCGACAGGGCGGCGCGGTGCTCGACAACGTCAATCTGTCGGGCGCCGTGCTGTGCAACGTCAACTTGCGCGGCGCCAACCTGTTCCGGGCCAACTTTGCCAACGCCGTGCTCATCAACGTCGACCTGCGCGAGGCCAACCTGACCGGCGTCAGCTTCCGCAATGTCGTGGCCATCGATTGCAAGACCGACCGCGCCGAGATTTCGGGCAGCACGCATCAGGAATTTCAAGCCGCCGGATCGTCGCTGTCCGACATCTGGGAGCGCATGCGCCACCTGCCGGCCGACGTGCTCGCGCTGATGACCGCGGCGCTGCTGGCCCGCGCCCAGACCGGCGGGGCGGGTCCGGCGGTCGCCACTGCATCGGCTGGCGGCGGCATCGACCCGTTTGCGGCGCTATTGCGCCTCAATTTCGCTGCGTTGGTGCGCGAGCTGCAAGGCCGCGGCGGGCCTGCGGAGTTGGGTCAGCTGCGCGTGGACGGCGACCACGTCTACGCGCGGTCGCAGACCGGCGAAGAAGTGCGCATGACCGGAGCCGCGGCCAACGCCGCGCGGCAGCCGGCGCCAATGCGCACGCCGGATCCGCCCGCCCAGCCGAGCCCTGGCGTGTCGCGCGGTTCACCGCCTCCGGCGCCTGCCACACCGGCCGCAGGCGGCAGCGGGCGCTTCTCGGGCCTCGAAATCGACTGATGGCGACCTTGGGGGTTGCGCTCGGCCTGTCCGACCTGCACCGCCACCTGGACGGCTCGCTGCGGCCCGCCACCTTGCGGCAGCTTGCGGCCCAGCAGGGCGTGATAGTCGCGGAGCCGTTCGGGTTCTACACCGGCATGGGGCTGCAGGCCGCGTTGGACTGTTTTCGCACCACGCTCGCCGTGCTGCAGTCGCCCGCAGCCGTGCGCCAAGTGGCCGCAGAAATCTGCGAAGACGCCGCACAAGAGGGCGTGACCACGCTTGAGATCCGGTTTGCGCCGCAATTGCACGGCGGCGCCAGCCTCGGGGCCATCGTTGACGCCGCGCTCGAGGGTATCGGCGGTCGCGCGGGGTTGGTGTTGTGCGGCCTGTACGGCGAGCCACCTGAGCTGCTGGGTCAGTTGGTCCGCGCCGCCCAGACGCGACCGGGGGTAGTCGGGCTCGATCTGGCCGGTGCGCCGGCGCCCGGGCATCGCTATCGGCTGGCCGACTACGCCGACGTGTTTCAGGCGGCTGGCCAATTGGGCCTGGGCCGGACCGTGCACGCCGGTGAAGGGCGGCCGCCTGCCGAGATTGCAGTAGCCATTGAGCGCTTGGGCGCAGAGCGCATCGGCCACGGCTGCACGGTCCTGCACGACCCGGACGTGGCGGCGTTGGTCGTTGCCCGCGGCGTGACCATCGAAGTCAACCTGACCTCCAACGTGCACGTCGGGGCTATCGCCGCGCCGGCCGAACACCCCCTGCCGCAGTGGATCGACGCCGGAATTCGCGCCTGTGTGTGCACCGACAACACGCTGATGTCGCACACTTCGGCCCCGGCCGAGTGGGCCCTGGCGCAGGCACTGCCCGGCATGACGCTCGCCAAGCTGGCGCACTTGCGGCTGTGCGGGCATAAGGCGGCGTTCCAGCGGCAAGCGACAGCCGATTAGCCTGCTACTTGCGCGACAGCCGCCGCGGCTCCAGGACTTCAATCCGCACGCTGTCTTGCGCCACCGACCGGCCCGTTTCGTCTGTGGCTTGCACGCGCACCACGTGCGCACCGGCAGCGATTGGCCACAGCACGGGCACATCAGCGGCCTGGGCATCGGCAACGAGTTTGTCGTCTACCATCCAGCGCAGTCGCCAGTTGCGGTGCGCGGCGCGCGCGCGCAAGCCCAATTGCTGAGCAGTGCGGTCCAGCGACGGGTCGACCACCAGGCGGGCGCCGTCGACGGGCGCTGTGATGGTGAGCGGAGTTGTCACGCCGGCTGACCCCGCAGCGGTCGCGGCGGCCGTCAGCAGGTTGGGTACCGAGGCGGCCCAAGCGCGGTACTGCACCGGCACGTGCACAACGCTTCTGCCGTCTTGCATTTGGTGCCAGTCGCAGGGCGTCGGCGTCTGGTCTGGCCGCAACCATTCGCGCACGCCGTGACCGCACGCCGCAGTCGCCGCAAGGCCAGACAGTGAGCAGACTTGGGCTGGCCGCAGCCCCGCGGGGCGCGCGGGCGGCGGGCTAGCCTGTTCGCCTTGCAACCGGAGCAGCACGTCGCGCAAAATCGGTGCCGCCCCGGTGGCGCCCGACACGTCGCGCATCGGTGTGCCGTCGAAGTTGCCGACCCAGACCCCGACTGTGTACCGCGTCGTCGCCCCAAGCGACCAGTTGTCGCGAAAACCCTTGGAGGTCCCAGTCTTGGCGATGGTCCAAAACGGCAGCTCCAAAGGGCCACCGCGGCCAAAGGCGAGGCTTCTGGCCTCCGGGTCGCTCAGAATACTGGCCACCTGCCACGCGACCTCGGCAGAGTAGACCCGGTGCTCCATGGCCGGCCGAGCGACTTCGGTGTGACCGTCGCGATTCTCGATGGCCGACCACATAGTGGGCTGCCGCCACACGCCGCCGCGGACGAACACCGCGAACGCGGCCGTCAAGTCGGTCAGCGTCACCTCGCCGTCGCCAAGCGCAATGCCCAGCCCATAGTGGGTCGGATCGGCGTACAGTGACGTGATGCCCGCCGCGTGCAGGTCGCGCAGGATGGCGGCCGCGCCGATCTGGTCGGCCACGGCCACGGCCGGCAGGTTCAGACTCGCTGCCAACGCCACCCGTGCGCGCACCGGCCCGCGGAAGCGTCCGCCATAGTTGCCCGGCGTCCAAGTGCCTTGCGGTGTCCGGTATTGCGCAGGCAGGTCGGCCAGGACGCTCGCGGGTGACAACCCCTGCTCGAACGCCCGCGCGTACACGAAAGGCTTGAGCGCCGAGCCGGGTTGGCGCAAGGCCAGCGCACCGTTGTTGGCGCCGCCGTGGTCGCCGTCGCCGTAGCCGACCGAACCGACCCACGCGCGGACCTCGCCGCTCGCGTTGTCCAGCACCACTACCGCGCCATTGCCGACGCCGCGGGCACGCAGCGTCAGCACCTGGCGTGCGGCGATGGCCTGGACATCGCGCTGCAACACCCCATCGAGGGTCGTGCGCACCGCGACCGGCCGCGCCCGCAGCCCCTGGCCGATGTGGTGCGGTAAGGCGTCGACCAGATGCTGGGCGCGCACGCGGCTCGGATCGGGGGCAATCCGAATCGGCTGATCCAGCGCAGTCTGCCGTTCGCTTGCGTCAATCCAGCCCAGCGCAAACATGCGGTCGAGCAGTCGTCGCTGCGCCGGCAACGCCGCCGCCGGGTCACGGCCAGGGTCCAGCCGCGCCGGCGACCGCGGCAGCACTGCCAGCCACGCGGCTTCCGCCACGCTCAACTGCCCCGCTGGCTTGCCGAGCCAAGCCTGCGCAGCCTGCTCGGCGCCGTGGTGCAGGCCGCCATAGGGCGCGAATTCCAGGTAGAGCTCCAGGATTTCGGGCTTGGACAGCGCGCCCTCGAGGCTCAGCGCCGCTCCCGCCTCGCGCAGCTTGGCTGGCAGCGATCGGCCGCGCGGGGCGATCCACTTGCACACCTGCTGCGTCAAGGTCGAAGCGCCCGACACTAAGCGACCGCTGCGCAGGTTCTGCCCCAGTGCGCGCAAGGCGGCGAGAGTGTCGACGCCCGGGTGCTGCCAGAAGCGCTGGTCCTCCGCGGCGAGCGTCGCCCACACCAGATGCGGCGACACGTCGGCCAGTCGCAGCGGTCGGTGGCGTGCGCGCGTGGCGGCGGTCAACGCGTGCAGCACCCGACCGTCGCGGTCCAGGATCCTCGTCAGGGCATAGCGCTCCACGAGCGCCGCGCGCGGATCTACCGGTGCCAGCACGCCCAGGCGCAACAGCGCCCACGCCAGCCCGCCCGCCAGCGCGGCCAGCCCGCACCAGCGCAGGGTCCGACTCCAGCGCGGCCGAGCCCAAGCAGCCATCAGCGAATGGTCAGCCGATTGGGACCCGTGGTTCCAAACACTTCCGGCGCGTACATCGCCTCAGCCCGCGCGCCGCGACCCAGGAACGACCCGCGCACCGCCGCCCGCGCAACGTAGGTGAACACGTGCACGCCGGCCGACATCTCATCGACAAACCAGCGCACCTCCCGGCCGATCAGTTCGCGGCGATCGGCGCGGTCGCCCTCCCACTCGGCCTGATGTGCATAGCGACTGTGCTGCGCGGTTGCGCGCGGCAGGTCCGGGCCTATCAGCCGCTGGCGCAACTCCGTCATCTGCTCCAGTGCTGCGCGAGAGGTCGTGCGCAGCCCGTCGTCTAGCGGCTCGAGGCCGGCAGGCAGCTGGTCGACCACGGCGACATCGCTGCGCTCGCGATCGGCCAGCACCACCACAGCCACGGCCACGTGGTCGCCGCGCTGCAGCTGCACCGGGCCCTTCTTGCCCGAGGCGTCGTAGACCAGCCGCTGCACGAACAGGCCGGCGTTGCGGGCGACTTCGGCGTCTGCCGCGGGACTGTAGGTGTAGCGCAAAGTGTAATGCACGCGGTCGGCGCCGCTCGGCTGGATGTCCAACGGTTGCTGACCGGCGGGCAGATTGGCATCCGCTACATCAAAAACTAGCGAATCCAGCGACTTGGGTTTGATCATGCCCGAGCCGATCGCCTTGCCACCAAGCAATACCGAGACCTGGCCGCCAATGCCACCCTGGTCTTGACCTTGCATCCACGCGCCCAACCCGCGCAGTGCCCAGGCGTTGTCCTGCGTGGTGCCCCAGCGGTCGTCGCGGCGCTTCTCTAGCAACCAGCGCGCTAGCCGTGGCAACAGCGGATGGTCGGGCGTCGCCTTGAGCATGACGGCCAGCAACAGAGCATTACTGCGAACGGTTGTGCCCCACGCCAGCGCTTCGCCCCCGGGTTCGATATGGGCGGTGGCTGCGTCCAGGTGCGCGGTGCGCGTCAGTTCGTCGACCAGCGTCCGGGCCTTGTCCAGCGCCGGCCCCGCCTGCATCGCCGCCGCCTCGGCCACGAAAAGCTGCGCGTCGGTTGGCAATTGGGCGCGGCGGGCGAACAGCGCGTCGAGTTCGGCCGGCGCCGGCTGACCCAGCGCCGCCAGCGTTGCCACCGCCAGCGCGCGATCGGCGTCGCCCATCGCCGTGGCCTCCGTGCGACCATCCCGTCGGCCCATCGGCAGTTCCTCTTCGGCTGGCCCATCAGGTCCATGGTGCGCCTTGCCGTCGTCTGCTAGTCGCTGCCGCAGCCACGCCGCGCCGTCCTTGACCAGCGTGGCGTCGACCCGCAGGCCGGCCGCCTGGGCCTCGTACAGCAACCGCAGCGCCCATGCCGTCGCGCCGACATGCGGTTCGTCGCCGCCAGGCCACAGTGCAAACGCCGCTGCGCTGCCCGCGCGGTTGGCGACGATCTTGTCGATGGCCTGCTGGGCGCGCTGTCTTCCGGTCTCCCGGACCGTCGGCGCCACCTGATAGTGGTCCGCCAGACGCTCGGTCCACAAAAAGGCCTGCAGTTGCGAGGCAAGCTGCTCGGTGCAGCCGTACGGGTAGCCCATCAGCCAGTCGATCGACCCCTGAAGGCCGGCCACCGCGCTGCCGGCCACGCGCACTTGCAAGCCGCCGACGCCTGCGCGGGCGGTCGGGCTCTTGGTCAGTGCTTCGCGCACCGGGCCCTGCGCCACGCCGTAGGTTGCTACGGATTCCGCTGGCATCGGGTCGACGACCTGGACCGTGTGTTCGACCGCATCCTGGTCCGCCCCGGCCTGGGTGTGAACCGTCACTTTGGTGGCGCCAGCCGCGGTCGCCCGCACACGGAACGCCACTTCCTGGGCCTGGTCGGCGGCCAGCTTCCAGGCCGTCTGCGCCGGTCCGATCAGCGTTGCCTGGCCGCCAGCTGCCGTCACCGTCGCGCTTGAGGTCCCCGTCGCTGCCGCACCGGAACGATTGCGCAGCACCAGCGCTAGCTCGAACTCGTCGCCGACGTGGACCTGCACCGGCGCGGTCGCCAGCAGCATCAACGGCTTGTCGACGGTTAGCGTCGTCTCGCCGCTGCCGGCGCGCTCTGGACCGGACAGCGCCACCGCCATCAGCCGGTACGAAGTCAGGTTGTCGGGCAGCGCAAAAGTCGCCGTCGCCTTGCCATCGGCGCCGACTGCGACTTTGGGCAGCCATACCGGTACGTCCTTGAAGTCGCCGCGCGCGCCACCACCGCCGCCGTCTTTGCCCTTGTCTTCGCCGACGCGGCCGCGGATGAGGTCGAGCACCGTCGCGAAGTTGGCGACGCCCAGTTCGGCCGAAGCGTAGATGGCCGCCAGGGGATCAGGGCGCGTCTGACCCGACAGCGCGATAACGCCCTCGTCCACTGCCCACAGCGCCACTTCGCCCGCTGCCGGTTTGCCCGTCGCGTCACGCACTTGCAGTGACACCTGGACCTTTTCGCGCGGCCGGTACTTGGCCTTGTCGGTCGCCACCTGTACCTGCAACGCGCGGTCGGCGACCTCGACTTGGATGGGTGCATACAGGACCTCGATGGCGGGCGCGCCGATGTCCGGAACGCCCACCTCAGCCCGCGCCGACCGGCCGCGGAACACCGCCAGTCCCACCCAGAAATTGGGGGCGTGGCGCGGCAGGATCGGTACCTGCACGGTCGGCGCCTCGCCTTCCAGGGTTAGCAGTTGCGTGCGCAAAACGCCGTCGCGCTCTTCAGTCAGCAGCGCCTGCAGGCCCGGGCGCAGGTTTTTGACCAGAATCTTGGCAGTGTCGCCGACTTTGTACTTCGGCTGATCGGGCACCAGCCGCGGACCGTCGCGCTCGGCGGCATCCCAGCGGGCCTCGCCTTTGCCGTGCACGTACAGCGTAACTTGGGTGTGCGACTTGCGCCCCTTGGCATCGGTCGCCGTCACGTTGACCAGGTGCAGGCCCGGCAGCGCAGTCGGCACCGCACAGTTGGCTGGCGTCGCGCCGCTGGTCAGGTCGCACGATCCAGCCGGAGTGTCCTTTTCCTCGGTTTTCCAGTCCACGACACCGCCCACGCCTTCCTGGCGCACCTGCAAGTGACTGCGCTGGATGACGTCCACGCGCAGCCGGGCGCCCGCGACCGCTTTGCCCAGCACGTCAGGGGCAATCAGCTCCATGGCAATCGGCTCGCCCACCTGCACCAGGGCCTTGGCCAGCCGCACGCCGGCATGGACACTGGCCGGATGCAGCCAGGTCTGGGCGGTCTTGGAGACCGGCTGGGCGTTGGGATCCTCCGCCGTGCACTCCAGTTCCAAGGGCAACGACCCTGCGATGCGCAGGTCTTTGGTCGGCATCGACAGCGTTGCCTTGCCGGCGGCATCGAGCGTGCCCGTCAACTCCTGACGGACCGTGTTGGCGATCAGCGGATCCGCGGAAGTCCAGTATCCGCGACCAAACGAAAATTCGGCCCACCCGGGCGGCGTAAAGGTGCTCGCGTAGCCCGATACCGCGACCTTTAGCGGCGCAGCGCCGAGCGGTCCGCCGCTGTAATAGCCCGCCAGCACCTGCACCGCGACCGGGTCGCCGACCACGTGGTGGGGCGCCATCACCGTCGCCTCCATCCGGAACTTTGGGGTACGAAATACTCGTACTTCCAACGAGGCGGCCAGGGACAGGCTGCCGGTCTTGGCCACCAATTGGTGCGAACCGAGCGAGCCCGCGGCTGGCAGCGGCAGCGACCCGTCGAAGCTACCGTTATCGCTGAGCGTCGTCTCAAGCTTGCCCAGCGACCGATTGGCGTCGTCGCGCAGCTCGACCACCACGGGCTGTCCGGCTTTGGCCAGCCCGAGGCCAGCTGGTCCCAGCGCCCGCACGATGCCCTTGAATTGCACCGCCTCGCCGCGCTTGTAGAGCGTTTTGTCGGTGAAGAGCAGCCCGCGCGTGCCCGCCTCGCCCGAGCGGTCCACGTAATCGCCCGCTTGCTCGCCATGGAGCATCAGGTAGGTCCAGTCATCGCCCAGCGTCGCGGTGGCGACGTAGGCGGCTGGCGGCGCGGGTTCTTCGCCGCCGTCGTCGTCACCGCGGTCGCGCCAGTCGCGCTTGTCGCGCTGCCACAGGTCGCCGGGCGCGGTGGCGAGACCTTCGGCATTGGTCGCGCCTTGCCAAATCTCGGTTCCGTCGCGCTTTTGGACGCGCAGCTTGCAGCCGGCGACGGGCTTGCCGGTGGCGTAGCTGGTGACCCAGAACACGCTGGTGCCGTCGGCGGCTTTGGCGAGCACGTGCAGGTCGGTCCAGCGCAGCATGCGCTCGATGCGCTGCGGGCCGTCTTTTTGGTCCACCGCCTCAATGCGCAGCAGCGCCACGCCCGCCTTGCCATCGCCGCCCACCGCGACGTCCACGTCGACGACGGCCCGCTCGTCGGTGTCGACGCCGCGTGTGCCGGTCAGCGGGACCTCGACATCAAACCGCGGACCATCCGGGTTAGGAGGCGGCGGCCGCGATCCGGGCGGAACGGGCGGCGGGTCGCTCCAATTGAGCGCCTTGGTCAGCGTCTCCGGCGTGACCCGCTGCGCGCGCGCTTGCAGCTTGGCAACGTTGCGGATGGCGAGCGCCAGCCGGTGCGGGCCTTCCTTGCGCTCGAACACATTGCCGTCCGTCAAGAGCTCCAGCTCAGGCGATCGGTGGCCGAAATGCACCGTCGCCTTGTGCGCCACCTTGAGCGTCTGGCCGTGCACATCGGGCATTCCGGCCAGCACCTCGACCGTGTAGGTGGTTTCGGGCTTCCAGACTGCCACCGGCGGTGCAGTTGAGCCGGCCGGTGTCGGTGCGCGCCCGCTCAGCCGACAGTTCGAGCCGTAGCAGGAAGCGGAAAACCCGGGCACCGACGGGGTGACGCGCACAAAGCGCCCCAGGTTCTTGGCCTTGGCGCTCGGGTCCGCGTCCTCGTCGTAGCCACCCGACCACGGCAAGCTGTTGTTGAATGCCACCGTGATCGGCGCCCAAGCATCTGGATCGCAAGGGTTCTTGTCACAGCCCACTGACACCACGCGTACATCGCCCAGCGTGGCAAAGCTAAGCCGAAACGGCTCGCGGCTGAGCTCAGGGCCTTCCAGGCTTTTGATGCTCGGCGAAAGCACCAGGGCGACCTGGCTGTTGGCTGGCAGTGGGGTTCGCGGCAGCACCAGCATCACCCGGTCGACAAGGTCGGCCGTGTCGGCGCGCGCCGGTTGGCCGGCAGGGTTGCGCCATGCGGCGATCTCGGCCGCGGTGGCCTTCCGCACGTCAAACACCGGCCCCGGCAGGTCCCCAACCGACAGCTTGGCCGCGGCCGCGACGCTGACCGGGTCCACCGCCTGGTCGAAAACCAACGTGATGCGCGACGACGTCGCCACTTCGCCTTGGCCATCGCGCGGCGTTGTCTCGACGACCTGCGCTGACGCCGTGCGAAACGTGTACTGGTGCGGCGCCGAGGCCTTGCCGGACAGCGCCGTCAGCGCGTCGACCTTGACGGTGTAGGTGGTTGACCCGCTCAGTTTCGTCGTCGGAAAAAAGCCCAGAGTGCTGGTGCCTAGCCAGCGCACAGCGAGGCCTGCCGGCGGATCGAGGTGGACCTGCGTGGCCGCAATCGGCTCGTCCACCGCCGCAACCGGCACCATCGGCTGATTGAAAGCGACCGCGCCCATCGCCGGGTGATCGACGTCGCCGCGCGGCATGGCAAAGGTGACCGTCACATCGGCGGCCGGCGCCGCGGACAGACCTTGCGCTGAGCCACTTTGCGCTGCGGGCTGTGCGGATCCGGCCTGGGGCGCAGTTGGTGGCGTTGGCTTGGAGCACGCCGTCAGCGCGACCAGCGCTGCGACGAACGGGGAAATCGCGCGAATCATCGGGGACCTCTAAGGCGGTAGAACGGCGCAAGAACGCCGCCAGCGACGCGGGATTCACCGGCAAGCGACGCGGATTACGTCAACTGCTGGCGCGCGCGCACCGGGTCATCAGACGCGGCCCGCGGCACCGTTCTGACAGGGCCGAGCGCAGCGAAGCGCGGACTCAGGCTGGTACGTTGAACTCGCGCAACGCTTGATTAAGGCTGGTTTTCTTGTCGGTCGAGGCTTTGCGCTGGCCGATGATGAGCGCGCACGGTACGCCGTACTCGCCAGCCGGGAACGCCTTGGGCCGGGTGCCAGGGATGACCACCGATCGCGCGGGCACCTGGCCGCGGTGCTCAACCACGGTCGGACCGCTCACGTCCAGAATCGCCGTCGACGCGGTCAGCACCACGCCAGCGCCGATGACAGCTTCTTCCTGCACGTGCACGCCCTCGACCACAATCGCGCGCGAGCCGACGAAACAGCCGTCTTCGATGATCACCGGTCGCGCTGACGGCGGCTCCAGCACGCCGCAGATGCCAACGCCGCCGGCCAGGTGGACGTTGCGGCCGATCTGCGCGCACGAACCCACGGTGGCCCACGTATCGACCATGGTGCCGGCGCCGACCCAAGCGCCGATGTTGACGTAGCCGGGCATCAGGATTGCGCCGGGCTCCAAGAAACTGCCGTAGCGCGCCACGCCGGGCGGCACCACCCGCACACCCTGCGCTTGCAGGTTGCGCTTGGGCGGGATGCGGTCAAAAAACTCCAACGCGCCGGCTTCGAGCGCCTGCAGCGGCGAAATGGCGAAGTACAGCAGGATCGCCTGCTTGACCCACTCGTGCACCACCCAGCCTTCTGGCTGCTGGCTGGCGACGCGCAACTGGCCACGGTCGAGCAGGGCAATGGTGTCGAGCACCGCCGCAGCGTGGCGGCGGTCGCGCAGCAACTCGCGATCCGCAAAGGCGGCGCGCACGAGTTCAGGCCACTGGGGGTCGACCATGGTGCCTCGGGCGTCCGACGGCGGCGGGCCGGATCGGCTACTTGGCGGCGGGGGTCGCGCCTTCGGCGGGCTTGGCCGCTTTGTCGTCTGCTTTGGCATCAGCCGGCTTGGCTTCCGCTTTCTTTTGCGCCAGCACGTCACCAACCGCGCTCTCGGCGGCCGACTGGTCCGCGCCAGCCCGCGCCAAGATGATCGATAGGACCATGAAGGCGCCGGCAGCGATCGTGGTCGCGCGCGATAGCACCGTCGAGGCGCCGCGCCCGCCAAACACTGAGCCAGTCGATGAACCTGCACCAAACACGCCACCGCCGCCGCGCCGGGCGACCTGGCCAGGCTGCAGCAGCACCACGATGATGAGGAACAGGCAGCAGATGACGTACAGGGCAATCGCGAGGTAATACAGCACGTTCGACTCCGGGGCGGCGCCGGCGGACCCACGCGGTCAGGGGTCCAGCCGAGGCGGCGGGGGCGGTATGGTAGGGCCGAGCCGGCGGACGCGCAAGGTCGCGACCCCTGAAAAACAGGGCGATCGCTAGATCGCTAACCTCGGGCGCAAATCCAAACCCGAGCGCCCATTCTTTTTTAGGTTTGTAATTTCAAGCCATTGGCTAGCGGCCTTGGCGGCGCATCGACCGCCTGGCGGAAACTTTCATCCCAGGTATCCGACGCCCATGCACAACGCAGCC
>SXGT01036430.1_pt1 | contig 12331 bp, 11 predicted proteins | sample 3176221 | NCBI WGS metagenome assembly SXGT01 (sample SAMN11356862, study PRJNA531348) | freshwater metagenome | isolation source: freshwater sample F1-120 | place: China: Fuxian Lake, Yuxi | collected 2017-12-25
GCGAGATGTAGGGCTCGCCGGACTGGCAGGACATTGCCGGTGACCGAGATCGTGTCTTTCCCTTCGCGCATGCGTCTGAGCGAAAAGGTACACGCGGCACTCGGTTCGAGAGTGTGAAACTCAAGTCCCTCTGTCGCGTGATCCTTCAGGTACGCCTGCGTCTTCTTCAGCAATTCCCGATCGTGCGGCCGCTGCGCATCAAGCCAAAACACCGCTGGGGTCGAAGATGCACGCGCACGAGTGACCGCGAGTTTCACCCAGTCGCGAATCGCGGGATCCTTCGTCTGACATGCGCGCCAAATGTCGCCCTGCTCGACTTCGTGCGACATCAAGACCTGACCACTCGCATCGATCACTCGGACTGTTCCTGCAGCCTTCATCTCGAAAGTCTTGTCGTGCGATCCATACTCTTCTGCCTTCTGCGCCATCAAACCGACATTTGGCACACTCCCCATCGTTCGGGGATCGAGCGCACCATGCTCCTTGCAGAACGCGATGACCGATTGATACACGCTCGCATAACAGCGATCGGGAATCGTTGCCTTCACATCTTGCGTCTTGCCCTGTGCGTTCCACATCTTTCCACCCTCGCGAATCATCGCGGGCATCGACGCATCCACAATGACATCACTCGGCACATGCAGATTGGTGATCCCCTTGTCGCTGTCGACCATCGCGATCGCGGGACCGTTCGCGAGTGCTGCTCGGAGGTCGGCCTCAATCGCCTCACGCTCGTTTGCGGGGAGCGCTGCGACCTTGGTCACGCAGTCACCAAATCCGTTGTTCACATCGACACCGATGCGCGCAAAGGTCGCCGCGTGCTTGGTGAACACGCCAGCGAAGAATGTCCTCACTGCGTGCCCGAAGATGACGGGATCCGAGACCTTCATCATCGTCGCCTTCAAGTGAAGCGAGAAAAGCAAGCCACTGGCTCGGCAATCGGCAATCTCACGCGTCAGAAACTCAACGAGCGCCCGCTTGCTCAGAAAGGTCCCGTCAAGAATCTCACCCGCCCCGAGTTTGAGCGAGTCCTTCAGGACCGTCGTGGAACCGTCCTTCGCAACAAACTCGATCCGCGCTGTCGTCGCTGCGGGAACCGTGAGCGAAACTTCATTTCCAAAGAAGTCACCAGTGGACATCGAAGCGACATGCGTCTTCGAGTCCGCGGTCCAAGTACCCGTCTTGTGCGGATTCGCGCGCGCGAAGTCTTTCACTGACTTTGTCGACCGGCGATCAGAGTTTCCCTCACGAATCACGGGGTTCACCGCGCTCCCCTTCACACGATCAAAGCGCGCACGAGCGTCCTTCTCGGCATCAGTGCGTGGATCGTCGGCGTAGTTTGGTATCGCAAATCCATGTTGTTGAAGTTCGACGACTGCCGCCTTCAGCTGAGGCACGGATGCGCTCACATTCGGGAGTTTGATGATGTTCGCCTCGGGCGTCAGACAAAGCCGGCCGAGTGCCGCGAGTTGGTCGTCCGCGCGTTGCTCTGGGGCGAGGCTCTCTGGAAATGCACTCACCACGCGCCCAGCCAAGGAGATGTCTCTCAACTCCACTTCGATACCCGCACTTGTCGTGAACATGCGCACGAGCGGCAACAACGAATAGGTCGCGAGCATCGGCGCTTCATCGGTGAGCGTCCATACAATCGTGGGAGGGGTTGACATCGGCTGCAGAGCTCCAGAATGAGGCGAACTTCTCCGTGTTGTTACGGGTCGAACAGTGTACGGCGTATCGGGAATTGCTCCGAGGTAAGATCCCCACGGGGCGTATTCCTGATAAATGCCTCCGCATTTCAAGAAACGCGAAAAATCAGCCGATTGGCACGAGAACTGCGGCGATCGCAGACTTGGAGGACCTCTTCATGGCGCACGATTCTTCACTCACGGGCGTTGAGCGATTTCTCGCTCCCGACGACATCATTGTTTCAAAGACGGACACTGCCGGACGCATCACCTACGCAAATCCGATCTTCCTCCAGATCGCAGGATACACGGAAGAAGAGCTGCTTTCGAAGGCGCACAACATCGTCCGACATCCACGCATGCCCAGGTGTGTGTTCAAGTTTCTTTGGGACACCATTCAAGGTGGCGATGAGGTCTTTGCGTATGTCTTGAATCGCGCGAAGAATGGCGATCACTACTGGGTCTTCGCGCATGTCACGCCAACGCGCAATAGCCGAGGCCACATCTGCGGGTACCACTCGAGTCGCCGCGCACCCGATCGAGCCGCGATCGCCGCGATTACGCCGCTCTACGACATGCTTCTCGCCGAGGAGGCGAAACATCGAACGCCGCGTGAGCAGTGGGAAGCATCACTGCAATTGCTTGTCAAAGCACTGCAACAGCGCGGTCTGGCCTACGAGGAGTTCATCTTCACACTCTCAGGAGCTGCGGTATGAATGCATCGAAGTACATCCGTCGCATCTTTTCCAAGGGAGTCACACCCCCACTTTCCGCACTGCAGACGCATGTTGCACCGGCGGCTGATGCTTGCGAGGACGCGATTCCATTCGCCCAAGAGTGCACGGACGGCGGGCAATCGCAAACCCCCGAAGCGAGGAGCGCGTGGGTCGATGCGGCTCTTCGCGTGTGCGTCGCCGCAGCGGATGGCGATCTTGAGAGCCGAGTACTCCATGTTGACCGCCTCGTCGAGCACGCCAATGACCCTCGAGTTCGGGACCTGCTCCTTGCCATCAACCACCTGCTCGACCTCACAGATGCCTTTGTGCGGGAAGCTGAAGCGTCTCTTTCCCATGCGCAAAAGCAGAAGTTCTTTCGCCGAGTGTTGCTGACCGGCATGCGTGGGACATTCCGTAGTGCATCAGCAGGGATCAACACTGCCACGAAGTCCATGGGCGAGCAATCACAGTCTCTTCGAGAGGCCGAAGCTCGGCGAAGCGCGCTCGGTGATGAGTTTGCGAAAGTTCAGCTCGCGACGACGGAACTCATCGAGACATCGCGTGCGATCAGCGAGTGCACCCGCGAAATCTCCCTCATCGGCGTTCAAACAAATCTCCTCGCGCTCAATGCAAGTATCGAGGCTGCGCATGCGGGTGAGGCTGGTCGCGGCTTCTCCATCGTCGCGAGCGAAGTGAAACGACTCGCCGGGCGCAGCCACGACGCGACGACGGAAATCGACACCCGACTTGAAGCGGTGCGGAAAGCGGGAGAAGAAACAGCCCGAACGGTTGATCGCGTTCGCAGTGCGCTGAGTGCGCACTAGCCATCGGCGTACAATCGCGGCATGTCGACATGTGAATCAGCGATCGCGGCCTACGAAGCGGGGATTGAGACTGTGCGGCGCGCTGCCGAGGGTCTCAGTCACGCACAGCTCAATCAGCGGATCCCTCCCGGACTTTGGAGTGTTCAAGAGGTCATCGTGCACTTGCTCGACAGCGACCTCGCATGCACGCATCGAATGCGTCGCGTGGTCGCGGAAGAACTTCCCTTGCTCATCGCCTACGACGAGAACGCCTTTATCGCGAAACTCCCGGCAGAGTTGCTCGACCTCGCGAACGTGCTTGCGCTCTTTGAATGCAATCGTCGCTTCACTGCCCAATGGCTGCGAACGCTTCCGACAGAGGCGTTCGCGCGCGAAGGCATCCACACGCAACGAGGAAAGATCTCACTCCTCACGATCGTCGAGACCTACTCGAAACATGTGGATCATCACATGGTCTTCGTGGAAGGCAAGCGTGCTGCACTTTGCGTTGCCTGACGCATGGCTGCCGCCGAGAGCGGTGCAAAGCCACGCACCCCTTCCGGCAAGAGGTCGAAGAGTGGCCAGATCGCGCAGAAGGTATCTCCTGGACCAAAGGTCGCCGCGCTCACTCTGTCAATCCTCCCGTCTTTGTTGCGATGAAATGCGCTCACGCCGGGAAGACGAATGACACCACGAGCATCGACTTCACCTTCAAACCCCATGTCGTCGGCAAAGGGTGACCCAGCATCCGAGACCACGCGCATGCGCCATCCGCGCGCCTGCACCTGCTCGCGCGCCGACTCGATTGCATCGGGCGTCGCGAGAACGAACGCCGCGCGCTGTTCCATGTGCGATGCGAGCGCGCTCAATCCGTCGGCCCAGAGTGCGCAGTACAGACATCGCTCGCCCATGTTGTGGATGAGCAGAAGATCATTGTGCGTGCCAAACAGATCGGCGAGCGTGGATCTCTCCCCGTTCAGTTCTTGAAACTCGTAGGCGCGCACGCCCTCGATTCGCGCACCCTCGCGCTGCGCCTTCGAAAGTTGCTCGCGCAGCGAGGCGATTTCTCGCTCGAACTGATCGACCTGTGGCGTGTGCGCTTTGAACGGAGATGGTTTTGCAGGGTGCTCTTGGCTCATGCGCGAATCCTCAGTGTCTTCAGCGTACGCGCAATGCACCCAGGCTGCGCGACGCTGCAAGCACGCCGAGGAGCGACATTGGAACCCATGCGAAGAGGTACATCGACAAAGTTGTCCATCGCGGCAATGGCTCATCGACGATGATATCGAACAACACGCTTTCACCGGCTCCGGCACCATCCCAATCTAGTTCCACCTTCCAAACTCCGGCGCGCGAGAGTGGAAGGATCCCGTGGACCTCATCACGAATGCGTGTCCGCGCGCATGAAGCGAAGACCACTGCGCCACAGTCATGGGCTGCGACGACAGTCACCTCCCCTTCAATCGCACCGATCCATGCGATCTCAACCTCGCCAACACGCGGAGAAGCCGGCGCGACAAGCACAACTCCGCGCGTCCCACTTCGCTCTCCCATCCACACCACTGCGCCGCCGTCTGCAATGACAGAGGTCGACCAAACGCTTGCGATGAGCGCTGCACATGTGAGAATGACACGCGGTGATCGCATCAAGAAGTCCCGAAGGTGCCGCGCATTTCCATCGGCTGAAACAGAATCCACGCGGAGATTGCCCAGACGAGCACGATGACGACCGCACCAGGCGCCCATCGCAGCAAGACGGTTGAAGCGCCCATTGCATGCTTCATACGAAGATGCATGTGCACGACACTCCAATAGTGCACTCCCAACGAAACGCTCACCCCTACAGAAAGCGCAAGAAGTTCGATCGGAAGCAGCCACGCTGGTGCGGGAGCGCAGCAACTCATCACTCGGTCGGGCTCACTCACAATCCACTGGAGGTCATAGGAGACGCGGAGCAGCGCAACCTCAGCCGTCGGGAACCCCGTCACAAGGTGAAAGAGAAAATGTGCAAGCCAGAGGCTTGTCGCAAGTGGGAGAAGTGCGAATGAAAGTCGAGCGAAGCGCTCGTGAAAGTCCGAGAGTCGCGATAGCGCGGCCGTCAATGCAACGATGAGCACTCCGGCAATCACTCCGGTGATAACAAATGCCGCCTGTGCGAATCGGTCACTCAACCCAATCTCGCGCGCGCTTTGATCCAACCGACGGACAACTCCTTCCGTCATGCCCGCAGCATTCACAATTGCACCAAATGCGAAGAGCAATGCGAGAGCCGCAAAATCGAGACGCGCAGAGAGCAGACCAATCTGGGATCGCCACGAAGCCTTCGCGAGGTCTGCACCGGGAAGCACTGGCAGGACACCGACATTGTCATGCGGGCACGCACTCACGCAGTCAAGGCAAAACGTGCAGTCGAGATTGCCGCTCTTCTTGGGGATGAGCAATTCCAAACCGCAACCGGGAAGCTCGACCCCTCTTTCCGCGCGACGCCCCTTCAGGCAGTCGTGCGTGGCACACTGCGCGCAGACATCCGCGTCGACTGCGCGAACCTCGCGCGGAGCGACCGTCGCCACGAGCATTTGGTATTGACCGATCGGACAGGTCGAACGACAGAAGCTCGCCCCTGTGAAGCACAGGTCTACGGCCGTCGCAACGACGATGAAACCTAGGACGATCATCGCGGTCGCGAATGGGCTCGACCAGAGATCAAACGCTTCGTACGCGATGAGCCAAGAAAGCACGAGGGCGACCGCAATCCACTTCGTTCGCAGCGCGCGCGGAAGCGCTCTCGTAGGCACGATCCACTTCCTCAGCAGTGTCCGCGGCGCGAGCAACGGGCACGCCATGCATGCGACATTTCCAACCGCGAGAATCGCAATGATTGCAACGCCGCGCCAATGCGTCCACGGAATTGTCCCCGCGAGGTTCATCGGGGCGTCAGGACTCCCGAGCAGGCCGTCCAAGACAATGAGGAGAACGAGCACCAAGAGAGTGCATCGAAGCGCGAGCCGCGCTCTCGACGAGCGGAACATGCGCCCAAACAACGGGACTTGAAGAAGATCGCTTTCGCGCGCCTCGGGAACTGTCGGAAGCACCCGAAGCGCGATCGTGCGCACTCGCGGCGTAGCTCGACTCGGCACGAGGGAGCGAACAGTGAGATACATCGCGCCACCGAGATACAGCACGCTGCCCGGAACCCACATCAACCCCGCTGCGAGCTGTTGATCGCGCAGCGCGTCTGTGCCAAACGCTGGACCGATCTCTGCGTACCACCCGTATGCCGGAGTGCTTGAGAACGCGAGATACGCAGCCACTGCCGTATTCACGAGGTCCGCAGCGACGAGATAAGGCACAAGCGCGATGCGAGGCCAACGCCTTCGATATGGAAACGGCGCGACGATGCAGAGCCAGAACAACAACCCCGCACCAAACATCGTGAGGTGCTCTGTTTGATGCCAAAACGGATCGCGCAAGGCAAAGGCGTACGCCTCTGGCATATGCCACGCGACAGTGACCAACGCAAGCGAGGACCAACCCACGACTGGATGTCCAACCGTGCGCAGTACCAACTTTGAGATTGAAGATGCGAGAATGGGTGCCGCAATCGCAGTGCGCGTCCGCGCGCCAACTCCGAACAGCATTGGCATCGCAGGAAATGCGAACCAAAACAGCGGCGGCGCGATCATGGTCAGCAACATGTGCTGGACCATGTGAACGCTCAACATTCGCTGCCCGAGTGGATCGAGGGGCGACGCGAGCGCGATGAGCACAACTATCCACGCGAGCAGAAACGAGACGAGCCGCCGCGATGAAAATCGGTCGCGTGTGGCAGCGGATTTGCCACGGAGTACCCGCCAACCCCTCACATAGATCGCGATGGAGCACACCGCCAAACCGCATGCGAGCGGCGCGTTGAGCAACCAGTCGTTGGCAGGAAGCGCGTCCACGGGCATATCTCAGAGCGTGCTGTTACGGCGAGCTCGATGTTAGAGGAGTACTCGCTGCCGTCGGCATTGCGTCGCTCACTGACTGCGACTCCATCGCGCCTGGAATCTGCGCGCGAGACCTTCCGCCGTCGAGGGTGGACAGAAACGCGACAAGCGCATGCGTCTCGGCGCTCGAGAGCGTCTTGCCGTACGCCGGCATGTTGCCTCCGCCCTGCTGAATCTGACGGACGAGTTGATCCCACGACAGTCGCGTCGCGACTTCGGTGAGGTCCGGCCCACGCATACCGCCAGTTCCACCAATCGCGTGACAGTTGCGACACTGCGCAAACTGAAACTCAAGCGCACCCTGCAACGCAAGTGGCGAACGGCGCTCGACGAACTCCGGTGCCACGGGCGTCGAAGTCCATGCGTTCATGACAGGGCTCCACGGGCTCTGCATACCAAGCCAAGTCAACACACCGATGCCCGTGCAAACCACTCCGAAACTCAACACCGAAAGCGGTCGTCTTGACGGTGCGCGTTCTCCACGAGGAGCGATGAATGGAAGCAGCGCGAGCAACGCGATGCCGACAGGCGGACCGATGAGAAGGAGCGCGGTCTCCGAGGACGGAGGAAGCAACGCGAGCGCGGCGAAGATCCACAGGAACAGTCCATCCGGTCGAGGGCTCGCCTCGATGATGGTCGGATCGGGCAGTGCACCAGGCCCCATCGGTCCATACCACGCCGCAATACCAACGAGCACGATGAGCGCCGCTCCGCAGAACACCATGTCGCGCCGCGCAGCATCAGGATAAAACGGCACGCCTGTCTTATGCACGCGCGCTTCGTATGCCTTGTCATAGGTCGCCGGATCGACGACCTCTCCAGCCTTGGGCATCTCTGAAATGCCTTTGCGCAGAATCGAATAGAGGTGCAGACCAATCAACGCGACCGTTGTGCCGGGCAGAATGAAGACATGAAGCGCGAAAAAACGCGACAAAGTTGCGCCAGAAATCTGCTCGCCGCCAAGCATGATTCCGCGCAACGCATTTCCGACCACCGGCATGCGATCCACGATCGCCGCGCCAATGCCGAGTCCCCAATACGCATCCGCGTCCCATCGCATGATTTGGCCGGTGAATGCAAGCGCAAGCGTAAGCACACACAAGCAGACGCCGAAGATCCAAGTCAATTCACGCGGATACTTGTAGGTGCCGTGCAGAAACACCTGCGCGAGATGCACGAGCATCATCAAGCACATGGCATTTGAGCTCCAACCATGAATCGCGCGAAGCATCCAACCTGATGGCACCTGTTGGTTGATGTACACCAAGCTCTCATACGCCTGCGCGGCACTTGGCGCGTAGAACATCGCTAAGACGATGCCGCTCGCGATCTGCACCGCGAAGAACATCATGGTTGCTGAACCGAAGACATACCACCACTTCGCACTCACCGGCACGCGATGGAAGAGCGAATGGCGCAGTACCCAGAGCAACCCAGTCCGATCGTCAAGCCAACGGAGGCATCGCGATGCTGTGGACTTCAGCGTCGACCGACCCATATCAGGTGCCCTCCTGCAAACCAGGAAGTCGACCGCTAAAAATCTCTAATGCGCCATCTTGGATGCGCCACGCAAACTCAAAGAGTCCGCGCGGCGGAGGTCCGGACGCGCGCGAACCATCTTCGTAGTACACGCCGCCGTGACATGGGCACATGAACAGTCTGGATTGCGCGAACCACTCCACCGGGCATCCGAGGTGCGCACAGTTCACGGCGAAGACTTGGAACTTCCCTGCTTCAATGCATCGCACATAGCACGCATTTTCCCGAGTTACGCCGTCATCTGGCGCGCCGCCTGGATTCAAGAATTTCACCAGCACTGTTGTCCCCGGCGTCCAGTTCGACGACGCGCCGAGGGACAACCATTTGTCCTTTTCCGGCAGAAGCCCTGGCGCGACCGCCGCGCCAATGATTGGTGCAGCGACAAGAACGCCTCCGATCGCGGTGAGGGTCGTGCCTGCGGCGAAGAGGAACCCACGCCGACTTTCAGAAGCGGTTGCGGAGGGTGTGGCGTCCGACACGGTGTCTCGTTCGCTCATGGCGTTCCGCCTTCAAATCTTCCCGAGAGCGTCGATGCCTGCCGAAACGACGCGAGATACGCGACGAGCGCATCGACTTCCCCTACGCTCAGTTCCTCGACAACGCGCTCTCCGTTCGCGGTGAAGAATGGACCACGCACACTGGGCATATGAAGGTCATCTCGGCCGAAGATGATGCTCGTGCGAAGATGCTGATCGCTGACGAGCCGTGCATAAAAGGGATCACGGACATCGCCGCCCAGCCGCGGCACTGCACCTTGCCGCGGCACTGCACCTTGCTGCGCGCCCGCGACTTGCGTCTGGTTTCCCGCGCGCGGATGGCAGAACTCACAGCGCGATGCGAAGAGTGTCGCGCCATGCTCAGCGCTTGCTTCAGACAGACCCGCCTGCCAAGGGACGATCGATTGCAACCCAGTCGGATTCGCCCAGGTGCGTTTCATGCCGAGAATGAACGCTCGAATCTGCTCGTCTGAAACGCCAGTCACAGAACTTCCGCCAAAGCCGGGCATTCGAGTTCCTGGAATCCCGTCGCGCACGATCGTGAAGAGCGCATCCTCTGGAATCGACGCGAGATAAATGCCGGCGTTGAGAGGGCGCGCTGGACCGTATCTGCCCTCATCTCCATGGCACCCCGCGCACCGCTCCGCATAAAACGCTCTGAATCCCGTCGACACATCGAGTCCCGGCGTTGCGGCCGGCGGCGCGGGTTTGCCTGGCAGGCGATCACAACTCACGGAGAGACACGCAAGGCACGCAAGCAACAGTCTGCGCCATGGAACGGCCCGCGCGATCACTTCGATCCTCCTTCCGACTGCTCAACGTCCAAACGCATCGCGAGAGAATTGCCAACCTGCAATCGCACGCGATTGAATCTTGTGACGACCGCACCGCACGCGACGCCGAACGCAGCTTGGCTCACAAGAAACCACCCAAACGAGATGTAGTCGTCGAGTGCTGGATCGATGACTCGCACAGCCGCCCACCCGGCGCCCGTCCAAATGAGCGGCGCGAGAATTCCACCCGCGATCATTGGCCGCCGCGGCATCATGGGAAGCGCGACAACGAAAATCATCCCGACCATCACGCTCAACGCCAGATGAATACAAACAGCGGCGACCGTCCATCCAAGGCTGAATACCTTGAGCTCATCAAGAGAAGCGCTGCTCACAGAAGGCATGAGCATTCCCGCAAGGAGATTGATCGGCATCCAAAGGCTGTGTTCTGCGACGACTCCCCAAAGACATGCGACGAATGCCATCGCAAGTCCTCCCGCCAAACCGCCGTACAACCCAGAGCGATACGGATGAATCTCATGCGGCACGATGCGTCTTGGCGAGTGCGCGCGGGCAATCTTCGGAGCGATCGTTGGCGCCGGAAGTGGAACATCACACTGCGCGACGGGAATCTCCTCGGTTTGCTCGTGGGGGAAGACCTCACGGAACCAACCGACGACACCGGCAACCGCTGCGATTGCGCCGATCACGCTCACGAATGGATGCGTCACGATGCCAGCAAAGATCAGCGTGACTCCAAACGCAGCGAGCATCGGGTGCATCGTCGGGCGAGGAATCGAACGCGAGTACGGAGGCGAGTCGTTCGATGGAGGCGTTCCATGTGTCACGAGACGCCCCCCTGCGGAACTCGTCCAACAAAGTAGACAAGTGTGAAGACGAAGATCCACACAACATCAACGAAGTGCCAATACCAAGTGACGACCTCGATGCGGCCGGTGTCGCGCGTTGGTTGCACGCAACCACAAAGCGAGAGTACAAGCGTGCCGCTCAGTAAGAGCAGACCGACGACGACATGAAACGCGTGAAATCCAACGAGTGAGTAGAAGGTCGTCCCGAACACATTCGAGTCAATCGCGAGCCCCTTCACCTCAATGAGCTTCTGCCATTCCATCCCAGTTCCAACAAGGAACTCGACACCGAGCAGTACGGTGAGCAGCATCCACGATTGAAAGCCCTTTCGCGAACCTGCCGCGAGCGCACGAACTGCCAGTACGACTGTCGCGCTCGAGGCGAACAGACAGATGGAGTTGATCGTGACCAGCCCGAGTTCAAGGCAGTCAAGCGGTTGCGGACCCGTCGGGCTCTTCCCGATGTAGTACAGATAGGTCACGAGGAACGCAGAAAAAAGCGCGCTCTCCATGAAGATGAGGGATGCCATGCCGACACGCGCGCGCTGCATTGGAGCGACTGAGACGGATGGCGCGTTACTCATAGTGCGCATCGGGGTCCTCCGGATGTTCGATGTCCCACAGCGGGCGCGCACTCGTCACAGTTGGAATGCGATCAAAGTTCCATTCAGGCGGCGGGCTCGTCGTTGCCCATTCAAGCGTCCATGCGTTCCATGGGTTGTTTCCTGCGGGGCTACCGCCGCGCAATGACTTCACGACATTCCACAAGAACACGGTGACGCCCGCCATTTGCACAGGCACGCCAAGCGAAGTGATGAGATTCCACAGTTCCCAGCCGCGATCCGCCTCGTATGTGTATATGCGTCGCGGCATTCCAAGGACACCGGAGATATGCATCGGCAAGAAGGTCACGGTGAACCCGATGAAGAGCAACCAGAAACTCCACTTCCCCAGGCGTTCACTCAACATCTTTCCCGTTGCCTTCGGAAACCAGTAGAAGAGCGCGCCGAAAATTCCGAAGACCGTCCCTCCAAACAACACATAATGGAAGTGACCGACGACAAAGTAGCTATCGGAGAGCTGCCAGTCCACCGGAACGGTCGCAAGCATGATCCCCGTAAGGCCGCCGATCACAAACATCGCAACGAATCCAGTCGCGAACAACATCGGCGTATCGAATCGGAGCCTGCCACCCCACATCGTCGCGATCCAATTGAAGATCTTGATCCCTGTGGGCACCGAAATCAGGAAGGTCGCAGCGCCAAAGAAAGAGTCCAGTACCGGCCCGAGCCCCACAACAAACATGTGGTGTGCCCACACCCCCAAAGATATGAATCCGATGCTCACTGTCGCGGCGACCATGAGTGGATATCCAAACAGCACTTTTCGACTGAAGGTCGGGAGAATCTCGCTGACGAATCCAAATGCAGGAAGAATGAGGATGTAGACCTCGGGGTGAC
>SXGT01115079.1_pt1 | contig 12331 bp, 14 predicted proteins | sample 3176221 | NCBI WGS metagenome assembly SXGT01 (sample SAMN11356862, study PRJNA531348) | freshwater metagenome | isolation source: freshwater sample F1-120 | place: China: Fuxian Lake, Yuxi | collected 2017-12-25
GTCGCAGTCGACGATGATCTGGATCTCGTCGAGTGCGGTGAGGTCGGTGACGGCACGCAGCGATCGACCGATGAGCCGCTGGATCTCCTGGGTGCGGCCGGACTGTTTGCCTTTGGCTGCTTCGCGATCGACGCGTTCGGGGCTCGATCCGGGCAACATCGAGTACTCGGCGGTGACCCAACCCCGGCCTTTGCCGCGCAACCACGGCGGGACCTTGGCGTCGATCGACGCCGTGCACAGCACGCGAGTCCGTCCGAACTCGACCAGCACCGATCCGGCGGCCATTTCGGTGTAGTCGCGGGTGAATGTCACCGCACGCAGTTCGTCGGGCGCGCGGCCACTCGGTCGGGTCATGTCGGCTCCCTACAGGCTCGGTACTCGCTCGACGAACGTCGAAAGCTTCGCACGCTAGATGGTCAACACCGCGTTCGGTGCTGCCAGCGTGACGTCCGTGCCAAAGGCCTCGGCGGCCTCGCCCGCCGCCGCCATCGGGTCGATCGTCGGCCACAGGTGGGTCACGACGAGACGTCGAGCTCCGGTCTCACGACCGAACTCGCCCGCTTGACGGGCCGAGAGGTGTATCGGAGCCCGAATGTCGTCATGGAGATAGGTCGCTTCGCACAAGAGCAGGTCGGCGCCGGGTCCGAACACTTCGGGCGACCACTTCGGCCCGGTGTCGGACGTGTAGATGAGGCGTTTGTCGCGGTCGGCGATCTCGACGGCCAAGGTCGTCACAGGATGATCCGTGACACTGAACCGAAGTCGCGCATCGACGATGCTCGCGGCCGCGCCCTCCCCCATGGCGCGCCAGTCGAAGCAGTTCCCCCAGCCGCCGCCGACCAGCGCAGCGAGTTGGTGTTCGGCGCCCTCGGGTGCATACACGGGGAGGCCACTGCGCTCGATCCCGTAGCGGTTGAGCACGTGCAGGCCGTAGATGTCGACGCAATGATCGGGATGCGTGTGCGTGATGACGACCGCGTCGAGCTCCCGGACATCCGTATGACGATGCAACACCGGAAGGGTGCCGTTACCGCAATCCATCCAGATCGTCGCGCCACCGGCGCGCACGAGGTACCCCGAACACGCACCCCCGGCCGGCGCGCCGTAGCTCCCGGAGCAGCCGAGCGTGGTCAGTTCGATCACCACTGCCACCCTTGCACCGACGCCACCTCGGGTCCAAGGAATCGCGCGCCCAGTTCGGCAAACCGATCGGTCGAACCGCTGGTCAAGAAATCGTGCGTCGGAACGTGGCCGACCGGCGCGCGCTGCTCGGCATCGAGCAAGTCGCGCACGGCAAACGCGGTTTCGTCGGCGCTCGACACGAGCACGACATGAGGCCCCATGACATCACCGATCGTGCGCGCGAGCAGTGGGTAGTGGGTGCACCCGAGCACGAGGGTGTCGACGTCTGCGGTGATCAACGGGGCGAGCAATCGCGTGGCGAGCACGTGCACCTGATGCGAGTCGGTGTCGCCGGCTTCGACGAATTCGACGAAACCTGGGCAGGCCGCCGAGACGAGCTCGAGCTCGGGCGCGATGTCGGCCGCGATGCGCTCGTACGCACCGCTGTCGATCGTGCCGACGGTGCCGACCACGCCGACGCGACCCGACCGAGTCGCGCGCCGCGCCGCGCGGATGCCGGGTTCGATGACACCAATCACCGGGATCTCGCAACGCTCGACCAACGTGTCGAGAGCAACCGCCGTCGACGTGTTGCACGCATCGACCATCACCTTGACGTCGCGAGCAGACAGCAACTCCGCGATCTCGATGGTGAACTTGACGACATCGCCAGCTGGTTTGGGTCCGTACGGCGTGCGCGCCGTGTCGCCGAAATACACGAACGATTCACCAGGCAGCAGATCGATCAACGATCGCATCACCGTGAGACCGCCGACCCCGGAGTCGAATACGCCGATCGGGCGGGCATCCATCGGGCGCGGAGGCTATCGGGCCGCGGCTCGCTCCACGCGATCGCGCACCGCGGCGGCGAGCCCGCCGCCCAGCGGTGCGACGACGAACAACCGGTCGAGTCCAAGGGTGTCCGCCGCACGAAAAGTCGAGTAGAGGTCACGTGCGTAATCATCGATCGATTCGGGACTCCAGCGCACCGTGACTCCCGTCACCGCGACCGCGACGGTCGCGAGCGCGAGCACGCCGATCCGGGCGCCCGCCGTCACCGCAGCCTCGACGTCATGCCACGGGTCGATTGCGTCCACGCCGACCAACGCCACCGGTGTGCGGGGGGCGTAATGCGACGGCAGCGTGCCGGGCGCGGCAACCGAGCCGTTGTCGACGATTGTCGGCATCCGACCAACGACCTCGGCCAGCGCGTCGACGGTCACCGCGCCCAAACGCAACACCCGAATGTCGTCACCGCGCGTGCAGTCGACGATGGTGCTCTCGATTCCCACGCCGCACGGACCACCATCGAGCACGACGGCGACATCGTCGCCGAGATCGGCCCGCACCGCGGCCGCGGTCGTCGGACTGACGCGTCCGAAACGATTGGCGCTCGGAGCCGCGATCCCGTCATCGACCTGCGCGAGCAGTTCGAGCGCCAACTCGTGGGCCGGTACGCGCACGCCGACGGTCGGCCGTCCCCCGGTCGCGAGCGCGTCGACCGCGTCGATCCGGCGCGCGACGACGAGGGTGAGCGAGCCCGGCCAGAACGCCGCGGCGAGCCGATACGCGACTTCGTGCTCGATGACCGCGACTGAATCGAGCCGATCTGCGCTGGACACGTGCACGATCACGGGATGATCGACAGGTCGACCTTTGACCGCATACAACCGACGCAAGGCGGCCGGCGACGAAGCGCGCGCGCCGAGTCCGTACACCGTTTCGGTGGGGAACGCGACCAGTTCGTCGCGACGCAACGCAGCGACCGCGGCCGCGAGATCGTCCGTCGTCACCGGCGTTCGATCCCGCACTACCAGTAGTTGATGCGGGTTGCGCGCTCTTCGACGACGTCGATGTCGTCGGTCCACGCGCCCGACGACAGGTACTTCCAACCGCCGTCGGGCAGCAGCACGACAATGTTCGCCGCGTCGACGCGCTGCGCGTACTTCACCGCGCCAGCAACCGCCGCACCCGAAGAAATCCCTGCGAAAACGCCGCACTCGCTCAGCAGACGTCGGGTCCACTCGATCGATTCACGCGGTCGCACAATGGTCTTACGGTCGAGCATCGCGGCGTCGAAGATCGGCGGGACGAACCCGTCATCGAGGTTGCGCAACCCTTGCACCAGCTCTCCGACGGGCGGCTCGACGGCGAGGATCTTTGCCTCGGGCTTGTGTTCCTTCAGGTAACGGCCGACGCCCATGAGCGTGCCGCTCGTCCCGAGACCCGCGCAGAACACGTCGATCTCCGGGCAGTCGCGAAGGATTTCGGGGCCAGTCCCCAAGTAGTGCGCGAGTGGATTCGCCGGGTTGCCGTACTGGAACAACATGACGAGTTCTTCGTCCTCGGCAGCAAGTTGTTCGGCGCGACGAATCGCGCCGTTGCTGCCCTCCTCCCCTGGCGACAGCACGACCTCGGCACCGAAGATCTCGAGGAGTTGGCGTCGTTCGATCGAGACGTTCTCGGGCAAGACGACGCGGAGGCGATATCCACGCAACTTGGCGACCAGCGCGAGACCGATTCCGGTGTTCCCAGAACTCGGTTCGAGAATGATCTGGCCCGAACCCCGCGTGAGCACGCCATCGCCCTCGGCAAGGTCGACCATGGTCTTGGCGATGCGATCCTTCGCTGATCCGCCAGGGTTCTGGCCCTCGAGCTTCGCCCAGATCTTGACGTCTGGATTCGGCGACAGCGCGTGGATGCCGACAAGCGGCGTGTTGCCGATGAGGTCGAGGACCGAGTCGTACCTCGTCATGCGCCGCCTGCGACCGCAGGCAGAATGGCGATCGACGCGCCGTCGTCGAGTTTCGTGTCGAGACCGTCGAGGTACCGGATGTCTTCGTCGTCGACGAAAACGTTGACGAACTTGTGCAGGCCGCCGTCGTCACCAACCAGGTTGGCCTTCAATCCCGGGAATCGGCTGATCACCTCGTCGAACACCGCACCGACGGTCGCGCCGTCGACCTCGACATTGGCCTGACCGTCGGTCTGGGTCCGGAGCACGGTGGGGATCGAGATCGTCACTGCCATCGGCGCAGCCTAGAACTCCGACCGATTTAGTCGGAAATCAGTGCCGGACCGTATGCCGGACCGTATGCCGGACCGCATATCGCGGTCAGGCGACGATTTCGATGGGGACCTCGGTGATGACCTCGGCAACGATGCGGTACGCGCGCATCACGGGCGCACCGTCGCGCAGCGAAACGATCGGGTAGATCCACCCAGGATCGACGGCCTGGCGCACGTCGGTCGGCGACGGATACGCCGTGGTGTGGGTGTGCGAGTGCCAGACGCCCACGATCTCGACGCCGGCCGATTCTGCGGCACGCATGGCACGCAACATGTCCTTGGGCGCCACCGTGTAGGTGCGCGCTGAGGCATCCGCGTTCACGCACGGCCGCGTGTCGGTGATCACTCCGGTTGCCACGCCGCCGATCATCGGCCCGAGCAACAGACCGCACGCCTCGTCGGGCAATCCGTCGTAACAATGTCCCACCATCACCGCGTGCTGATGGCGTGTGAGCCTAAGGGTCGTCACACCGACCGCGATCACGCGGACTGGATCGCGTCCCAGACGCGCATCGCAGTGAGCGGCATGTCGATGTGGCGGATCCCGAGGTGGCTCAACGCGTCGATGACTGCGTTGTGCACCGCAGGGGTCGAGCCAATGGTGCCGCTCTCGCCGATGCCCTTCGCTCCGAGGGGATTGAGGTGTGTCGGCGTCTCGGTGTTCGATGTCTCGAAGTTCGGGAACTCCGCCGCGCTCGGAATCGCGTAGTCCATCAGGTTGGCAGTTTGCGGGTTGCCGTCCTCGTCGTAGTTGACCGACTCGTACAGCGCCTGCGCGATGCCTTGGGCGATGCCGCCGTGCTGTTGGCCGCGGACGAGCAGCGGGTTGAGAATGCGACCGCAGTCGTCGACCGCGACGTGGCGTAACTGTTCGACTCGTCCGGTCTCGGTGTCGACTTCGACGACCGCGACGTGGGCGCCAAACGGGAAACTCGACGAACCGGCGTCGAAGTCGATCTCGGCACGCAAACCCTGATCGAGTCCGTCGATCCCGGCGTTCTTGGACGGGTCCTTGGCGGCTTGCGCGAGATCGGCCCAGCCGACCAACTTCGCGGGCACGCCCGCGACCTGCAGCCCGCCGTCGCCGACGACGATGTCGTCGACATTGGCCTCGAGCAGGTTGGCCGCAAGTTGTTTGGCCTTGTCGATCACGGCCTCGCTGCTGCGGTAGACCGCTGAGCCCGCGGTCTGCAATGACCGCGACCCCATCGTGCCCGCGCCCTTCGGGATGAAGGCGGTGTCCGACTGGACGAGCGTGACCTTGTCCATGGGGACGCCGAGCAGTTCGGCGACGATCATTGCGAAGGCGGTCTCGTGCCCTTGGCCGTGCGCCGATGTCCCGACGAACGCCTTCACGGATCCGTCGTCTTCGACCTCGACCGCACCCCACTCGGCATGCATGCCTGCAGGGGCAGTGATCTCGACGTAGGCACCCAGTCCGATCCCGAGTTGCTTCGTCGCTCCGCTGGCGCGACGCTCCGCCTGTTCGGCGAGCAGCGACTCGTACCCGGCGGCGGCGAGCGCCCGATCGAGTGCCATCGCGTAGTCGCCGGTGTCGTACATCGCGAGCCCGCTCGCCGCCATGGCTCCCGGTGCGTCGAATTTCGGCAGGAAGTTCTTGCGCCGGATCTCGACGGGATCGAGGCCGAGTTCGTCGGCTGCCATGTCGAGGATGCGCTCGAGCAACTGGGTCGCCTCGGGCCGACCCGCGCCGCGATACGCGGCGGTGGTGGTGGTGTTCGTCATCACCGCCGACCAGTTGAACTCGATCTTCGGGATGGCATACACGCCGCCGCTCATCGTGTGCGTGAAGAACGGCAGGAAGGCGCCAATCGCCGGGTAGGCGCCCGTTTCGGCGAGCAGGTTGACGCGCAATCCTGTGATGGTCCCGTCGCGCTTCAATCCCAGTTCGACGAACTGCACCTGGCCGCGGCCCTGCACCATGGCGACCATGTTCTCGCTGCGCGTTTCGGTCCACTTCACCGGGCGGTCGAGCGCGAGCGCTGCCTTACCCGCGATGATGAACTCGACTTGGAACGCGGCCTTGGAACCGAACCCGCCGCCAACCGCGGCTGTCCGGACACGCAGTTGCGAGGGCTCCAAGCCGAGCGCGCCGGCCAACTCGCCGTGGATCGAGTTGGGTGCCTGGGTCGGGATCCATGCGGTGGCTGGTTCGCCGTCACGCGCCGGCACCATGACGATGCCGTTCGACTCCATCGGAACTCCAGCGAGTCGCTGGTTGTGGAACTTGCCCGACACGACGACGTCGGCGTCGTCCATCAGCCCTTCGACGGGCGCGCCCAGGCCCATGCCGGCCGCGCCGAAGATGATGTTCGACCCGACGGCTTCGTGGAGAATCGGCGCACCGTCGGCGATCGCAGCCTCGACGTCGACGACTGCGGGCAGCGGTTCGTAGTCGACGATGACGGCCTCGGCCGCGTCGACGGCGAGCTGACGCGATTCGGCGACGACGGCAGCGACGACGTCACCGACGAAGCGGACCTTGCCCTTGGCGAGCGGCGGTCGATTCGCGGTGGGCGGCAACATGATGAAGCCCTGGTGGTCATGCAGGTCGAGGTTCGCCGCGGTGTAGACCGCGATCACGCCCGGCATCGCCTCGGCATCGCTCGTGTCGATCGCGCCGAGTTCGGCATGAGCCACCGTCGAACGGACGAAGACGATGTGAGCCAATCCGGCCACGTCGAGATCGTCGAAGTACTCGGTCTGGCCAGTGAGGATGCCGGGATCCTCCTTCCGCAGCACCGGGTGGCCGAGGATCGAACCTTGCAGAGCGCTCATGTGGCGGACCCTAGCCAAACCTGCCCGTTGGCCTGGCGAAACGTTTCGATTGGTCGATCAGAAAGGTGATGATGGGTTCTTCGAACGGGATCGCGGCCATCCAGGCTCGGATCGCACACATTGAACAGATCGCAGCCCGGTTCACCTCGGTGGCCGGCGGCGGTGGCGGAACGCGCCTGGGATTCGGCAAGTCGGATTTCGCAACGTCTTTGGCCCAGGCGCAATCCGGCCTCAGCGGCGCCGCAACGACGGCCCCGGCCGGGCGAGTCGTCGACGCGACACCTCCGGACCTTGCCGACATCGCGGCGAAGGACCCGAAGGAGACCGCGTGGGCGCTCGACCTGCTCGGTCGGCTCGGGCTCCCGAAGACTCGCGAGAACACGCGGGTCATCGTGGCCTGGCAGTTGTCCGAAGGCACCGAGGCGGCGTTCAATCCGCTGGCGACGACGCGAGATCACCCTGGCGCGACCGACTTCAACTCGGTCGGCGTGAAGAACTATCCGTCGTACGAGGCCGGGATGGAAGAAACCATCGAGGCGCTGCGGAACGGCTTGTACGACCACATTCTGACGGCATTGGCGCAAGGCAACGACGCGAACGCGGTCGGGCGAGCGATCGAAGACAGCCGCTGGGGAACCGGCGGCCTCGTCCTCAAAGTCCTCCGCACCCGGGTCTAGGTGCGTCGATACGACACCAAATCGCGACCCTATCGACGCACCTGGTTCAAGCGGGCGGCGCAATCGCGGATAGTGGAATCGAGGATGTCGGCAACCGGTTCGACCGAGTGGATGCGGCCCGCAACCTGACCGCCGAGCGCGAACGCAGCGTCCAGGTTGCCGCCGAAGTAGAGATCGAGCACCGCGTCGATCTGCAGCACCGCGGGACGCTCGCCGCGAAACATCGCCTCGGTCGCCGGCGTTCGCAGCGCGCGGAACGCCGGAGCCGACTGCTGATTGAGCATGAGCGTGTCACCTTCACCGGAGTCGAGGATCAACTGCTTCCAGTTGTCGTGAATCGGACTCTCGGCCGCGCTGACCATGCGTGTGCCCATCTGCACCCCATCGGCACCAAGCACCAATGCAGCGGCCATCGAGATCCCGTCGCAGATTCCTCCCGCGGCGATCAAGGGGACATCGCAGTGTTCGGCGATCAACGGGAGCAGCACCATGAGCGACGCGCCTTGTGGGGCTTTGAATCCGCCGCCTTCGTTGCCTTCGACGACCAAGCCGTCGACGCCCGCGCCGATCGCCTTGAGGGCACCCCGCAACGACGGAACCACATGAAACACCGTGATCCCCGCGTCGTGCAGCGGAGCGGTGAGTTTCGTCGGATCGCCAGCCGACGTCGTCACGAACCTCACGCCGTGGCCTGCAACGAGGTCGATGACTTCGGCCGGGTCCTGGCGGAGAAACATCTGCGCGATGTTCACCCCCCAAGGTCGGTCGGTGAGATCGTGCATCTTCGTCATCTCGAGCGACACCTCGTCGAGCAAGCCCGACGACGTTTCGATGATGCCGAGCCCACCGGCGTTGCTGACGGCGCTCGCGAGCTGCGCACGGGCGATCCACCCCATCGGTGCTTGCACGATGGGCTTGTCGATGCCGAGAAGATCGGTGACTCGGGTCTGCACGTTTGCGCTTCCTCTCACATCAGCTCACATCAGCAGTCCAGCGCAATCTCGCACACCCGACCTCGCGACGTCACCCGAGCCAAGTGCGTCTGGGCTAGTTCATCGCCGAATGCCCGCCGCGCCGATCAGCGCGGCGTGCTGCGGGGTTCGGTATCCCGGTGGTGACCGAGCCGAGCGGCCATGCGATGACGTCGGCTCTCGTCGTGACGCAGGGCATCGATTGCTTCGTCCAGCGGTCCGAGCGTTCTCGTGGGCAAGGCGTCGTGGGCATCGAGTCGACGAGCGAACGAGCGACGCCGACGTGCGGCGGCTGCGCGCATCACGATTCGGAACACAGTCAGACCGACGACGACCACGCACGACGCCCACGCGAACGCCTGCACCGGGGCGCGCCGGGCGTCCGTTCCCGCAGTGAGCACGTGCACGGTCGTCATGGCGAAGACGACCAGACTCAGCAAGTGAATCGCGTGCCAGATTCGGCGGGTGAGTCGCTTCATGGCGAGCGAAGTGAGTTCCACGGCAATCAACAGGTACATCGCGATGATTCCCCACGCCAACGCACCTGGCCGGTATTCGCTCTCCATCGGAACAAACAGTTCGCGCGGCCCGAACCCAACCCACTTGTCGAACATCAACCCGAAGATGTGCACCGCGAGGAAGACGAACGTCAGCCCTCCTAGGAAACGGTGCAGGTCGAGCACCCATGCCGGTCGCGGTCGGGTGGTCGAACGCGACGACAGCAACAAACCCCAGACCACGGCGGCCGTCACCAATACCCAAGCAACAACGCCGCTCGCGCGTACCGAATACCACCAGAGTTGTTGGGTCATCGAGCGTCTGCCCGTCAGGCCGCGGCCGAGACCGGATGAGCCGGGGACTCGCGGACCACGAATCGTTCGAACCCGCCGTACCGCTCTACCGATCCATCGACGAGCACGAGTTGCGCGGCGACGTCGTGATCGGCCAGCAGCGCGGCGCCACTGGCCGCGCCGGCTACGAGCGCCGCTTTGGCGAGCACCTCGGCGCGCTCGGCTTCGCCAGCAACCACGGTCGCCGCCGCGACGTCGCTGCGCGCGGGGCTCAGGGTGAGCGGATCGATCAGGTGGTGACGAACCACGTCGGCGTGCCGCCACCGGCGGGTGAGCTGCGAGCTCGTTGCGACCGCGCCGTCACCGAGCGCGAGTCGCGTTTGCGGTTCGTCGTAGACCGTGTCGATTGCGATCACCCAACCCGCACTCGTCGGCCCGCGACCCACCGCTCGCAGATCGCCACCCAGGTTGACGAGCACGCCGGCAGCGCCGAACGCGAGTTCCGCTGCGACAAGGTCGGCGGCCCGTCCCTTACCGATCCCGCCAAGATCGAGCCCACAACCGTCGGCGACGGCCACCGAACCGACAAACGGATCAACGCGTATCGACCGACTGGTCGACGACTCCGATCGAATCTTGCCCAACGGCAGCGGTGTCATCGTTGCGACTCGATCGAGCGTCTCGAAACTCTGGTCGTAACCAATGGCTTCGAGCTCGACGAGCATTCCCGGATCGAACCAGCCCGACGTCGACTCCTGCGCAGCGAGCGCGCGCTGGACGATGTCGACCGTTTCAGGCGACACCACCACAGGATGCGGCGCGGCGCGATTGATGGCACTGACCTCGCTGGTCGGCCGGAATCGGCTCCAGCGCGCCTCCAATGCTTCGACGCGTGCAACGGCATGGTCGAGCAGCGAAGGATGCGCGTCGACGAGCACGACGTGCGCGTGTGCGCCCATCGCGCGCCATCGGTGTTCGAGCACCGCCCGATTCATTGTGATCCGCCGGTCGTGGTCGTCGTCGGCGGAAGCGGGATCGTCGTGGTCGTGGTGGGCGCCGCCGTCGTCGTTGGCGCCGCGGTCGTCGCCGGGGGCGCGGTCGTGACCGAAGGCGTCGGGCCAGTCGACGGCGGCGTGGAACCGGGCGCGGGAGTCGGAGCGGGCCCGGCCGACGGGTTCGGTGTCGGCTCAGGTTGGCTCGGGTCGGTCGGCACGTCGGGGTCGGGTGGCGCGCCGGCAATCGTCGTCACGGTGGCTGGCCCGACCACCGTCGTCGTTGGTGCAGTGGTCGCGGCGACCGTGGTTGTCGTCGGCGCGAGCGTCGCCGTGGTTGTCGTCGGCGATGCCAGCGTCACTCGCCGCGGCGGCGGTGCGGCGAACGCGGCGATGGCCCCCATCACCGAAGCCATGAACGCCCCGCTGACCACCGTCGCGAGCGCGCGGGCCCGCACCGCCGGGTGACGGTGACGCGGCGCCTTGATCTCGGCGCCATCCGAGCGCCGGGCCCGGAGTTCGGCAAGGCGCGCTTCGATGTCGGTGTTGGTCGCGCGGCGGTCCGCCGCGTCGCCTTGGGCCACGGCACCCCCTGTTGTCGCGGTCGATGTGGCTGTCGAATTTCATCGGCAGATTGGGCAACCCAACTTCACCCTCGGCGCGATTCGGCCCCTGACCAGGACGAACGGATCGGCGACGGGTTCGCGGGCTGCGGCGGTCGAATGCGATCTCACCGCACTACCGTCGAGTCATGGCCGAAAAGTCGCGGCGCGGCGATCAACTCGTGATCTCGAACCGTCGCGCTCGCCACGAGTACTTCATCGAGGAATCCTTCGAGTGCGGCATCGTGCTCGTCGGGAGCGAGGTGAAGTCGATTCGCGGGGGTCGAGCCAATCTGCAAGACGCCTACGCCCGAATCGACGACGGCGAAGTCTGGCTGATGGGGATGCACGTGAGCCCGTATGAATTCTCCCGGGGTGATGTCGACCCCTTGCGGCGACGCAAACTGCTCCTCCATCACCGCGAGATCGAACAGCTCCTTCGCGCGACCGAGACCAAGGGCCAGACCCTGGTGCCATTACGCGTCTACTTCAAAGACGGACGGGCGAAGGTCGAGCTTGCCATCGCCAAGGGCAAGCACCACTACGACAAACGCCAGAGCTTGGCCGAGCGCGACGCAAAACGCGAGACAGAACGAGCGCTCAAAGGCATGCGCGACGGTTGACCTTCACCGCTTCAGGTCTCGTGCCTCGCCGCCGATGAGAATCCTGATGAACGGTGTCGACGCGGCCGCGAGCGTGACCACTGCTGTTGCGGCGCGGTATTCGTCAGAAGCCAGCGTGTCGATCCTCAAAAAGGCGATCGACACCGCCGCCGACACGACGGCGGCCCTGGTCGACACCATGCTTCCGGCGGCGACACTCCCGCCCGCGGGCAGCGTCGGTCACAACATCGACGTCAAGATCTGAGTTCTCGGTCGCCCCGACTTGGGCGGGCCCGTAGTATGAGGACGTCGCTCGGCGATCAACAAGCACCCGCCGAGCGCAACCGCAACACATTGACAAGGGGGTGCTTGGCTTCGATCTCGAGGATCGAGGTGGGAGAAGCGAGCTGACGTCGCCGGATCGTCATGAAAGAGCCGGCACAACTGATACACGCCAACGACAACTTGGCTCTCGCCGCTTAGGCAGCGACGGTCTTCCGGCCCCGGTCACTCGGGTCGGGTCTGACCGTCATCACGAGTGACTCACCCGCCGGGACGGCTCCGGACCCGGCGGGGACATCAACGGAGCTGGATTGCGCTGAGGCCGCCGTCGGCCGCTGCGTGATCGAGATCAATACGACGGCTGCGCTCGGAGAAGTCCCACCAACAGCTCGGGAGACGCGGGTTCGACTCCCGCCACCTCCAC
>SXGT01374273.1_pt1 | contig 12331 bp, 10 predicted proteins | sample 3176221 | NCBI WGS metagenome assembly SXGT01 (sample SAMN11356862, study PRJNA531348) | freshwater metagenome | isolation source: freshwater sample F1-120 | place: China: Fuxian Lake, Yuxi | collected 2017-12-25
CGTACTGCGGCCGTATTCCCATAGGTCGTATGGCTGAAGCTAGTGAATACTGCGGCTCGGTGCTCTTTTTATCCAGTGAGGCATCTCATTACATGACGGGCGCGAATCTGGTCATTGACGGTGGATGGACGGCAATCTGACCATGACTCGCCGCATTATTACAGTTCCAAACTGGATCAATGGTCGGGATGCGAGTCCGGATGGTGCTGGGTGGCTGGATAAGTACAACCCTCATACTGGAGAAGTGTATTGCAAGTTGGCTGACTCTACGGCTGTGGATATCCGCGAAGCGATTTCAATAGCAGGCAATGCTTTTCCCGCTTGGTCTGAGTTTACTCCTGTGAAGCGTGGCCAAATCCTGTCCGACATTGCCTCTGGGATGAAGCGTCGAATCGGTGAATTGGCTGAGTGCATCGCCACTGAAACCGGCAAGCCTCCGCATGATGCCAAGGGGGAAGTTTCAGCCGCTATCTTACAGGCGGAGTATTTTGCAGGCGAAGGGATGCGCCTCTACGGCCGTTCTCTGACGTCCGGCACTCCTGGGAAATATAGCCATACAGTGCGACAGCCGCGTGGGGTGGCTGGCCTTATCGTTCCTGCGAACACCCCAATTGCGAACATTGCCTGGAAAACTTTTCCAGCTTTGATCTGTGGTAACACGGTGGTGTTGAAAGCCTCCGAAGATTCGCCAGGCATTGCCCACCTCTTTGCGGAGTTGACCAAAGAAGCGGGGCTCCCAGATGGAGTCTTCAATGTCGTTCAAGGTAGGGGGTTATCAGCCGGAGCCGCATTAGTCGAGGATCCGCGCGTGGCGGTCATCAGTTTTACTGGCTCAACGGGCGTCGGTCGCTGGATTGCGGAGGTCGCCGGGCGGCGCTTGGCGCGTGTCTCTCTTGAATTGGGTGGCAAGAATCCGTTCGTTGTCTGTGACGATGCCGATCTCGACCAGGCTGTTCACTGGGCGTCGCTATCGGCCTTCAGTAACGCGGGGCAACGCTGTGCCGCCGGCAGCAGGATTTTGCTTTTCAAAGGTATTTATGAGCGGTTTCGTGACAAGCTGGTCATCAAGGCGAGCAGTTTGAAATTGGGCGTTAGCACAGGTTGTGATCTTGGGCCTGTTGTGAATAAGCACCAACAGCACAACATTCTTGCCGCTATTAAAGCCGCCAAGGCTGAAGGCGGGCGTGTACTCTGCGGAGGGAGCATGCCCACCGACCCCGAATTATCCAATGGGTACTACATCATGCCAACGGTCATGGAAGGTCTTCAGCCAACCGCAGACCTTAGCTGTAAGGAAGTTTTTGGCCCAGCCGTAACACTTCACCCGGTCGAGGATCTGACTGAGGCACTGAACTTGGCCAACTCGACCGAATACGGCCTTACTGCAGCTATTCACACTCGCAATGTGGATAGAGCTATATGGTTTGCGCAACGGGTAAAAGCAGGAGTGGCAAACGTCAATATGGGGACTTTCGGCAGTGAACCCCATATGCCATTCGGGGGATTTCGTGCCTCAGGAAATGGTACCCGAGAGCCTGGTGTTGAAGCGTTGGATGTCTATAGTGAGCTCAAGAATATTTCATTCTTGGTCCGCGACGCATTTATCTGAGTGAGATTCAATTGTAATTCCCTTCTCGGGTGAAGATTGTAAGGCCAGCCGTGAAAGTAGATAAAGTCGAAATGTTGCATGCAGATGCCGGGTGGCGGCCATGGTCGTTCGTCAAGATTACGACAAATGACGGGCTCATTGGATGGAGTGAATGTACCGATTCGCACGGCTCCCCACTGGGGATGGAGGGCGTTGTTAAAGATCTATCGCCTTTGCTGGTCGGGCAGGATCCAAGGAGAATTGAAAAGCTCTGTTCGGATATGCATTCTCGTACGCGCCAAAGTCCAGGTTCAGTCATCCAGAAGGCGATAGGCGGAATCGAAAATGCTTTGTGGGATATCAAGGCAAAGGCATTGGGAGTCCCCGTCTATGAGCTTTTGGGGGGGCCGGTTCGCGAGACAATTCCGCTCTACTGGTCTCATTGTGGAACGTCACGTGTTCGCGCGTGGGATTTAGTGAAAAAGCCCGCTATTAGATCGCTCGAGGATGTGAAGGAATTTGGTGCGGAGGTGTGTGCGTCGGGCTACAAGGCAATCAAGACGAATATTGCGATTCTCGGCGAGAACCCGTATGTTTTCATGCCTGGGTTTTTCAAGAGTCCGGGTGGTCCTGAGCTGAATGCCAATCGTGGGATTTTGTCGGCGGTTGATATGTGGGTTGGGGCATTACGGGACGCAGTGGGTGATCAGGTCGATATTGCGCTCGATCTGAACTTCAACTTCAAGACTGAAGGCTATATTAAAATTGGGCGAATGCTCGAACGATACAATCTCTTGTGGCTTGAGATTGATTCCTATGATCCCGAAGCGCTGCGTCAGATCAAAGAGTCAGTGCGGACGCCCGTCGCATCCTGCGAAAACCTATATGGGCTGCGCCAATACCGCCCGTTTTTTGTAAGTCACGCCATGGATATCGCATCCATAGATGTGATCTGGAACGGATTCTCCGGTTCCAAGAGAATCGCCGACATGGCAGAGCTCTATGAAATGAGTGTGTGCCCACACAATTACAACGGCCATTTATCGACGTTTATCAGTATGCAATTTTGCGCGCTGGTGCCGAATCTTCGGTTTGCGGAAATTGACGTGGATGATGTGCCATGGCGGGATGAATTATTCACCCACTCCCCTGAAGTCGAAAGCGGATACTTGAACGTGCCAACGAGGTCCGGTTGGGGCGCGGACGTGAACGAAAAGGTTTTAGCTAAACATAAATGGCCCAAATGAAGGTGTACGAACGTATTGCCGTGCTCGGGCCTGGAGCGGTCGGTGGTCTGCTCGCGGCGTTGTGTTGGAAGGCCGGGTGTGATGTGTTGTGCATTGGGCGAAAAGAATCCGTTCGTGCAATTCAAAAGGACGGAATTCATGTCGAGAGCCATGTCTATGGAAATTTTATCGCCCGACCACGGGCGAGCGAGGAGCTCGCTGGCCCGGTCGATGTTCTCTTTATTACGGTCAAATCTCCGCACTTATCGAACGCGATAGGACGGCTCGCTGTCGAGCAAGTGGGAAATGCTGTAGTTGTTCCCTTGTTGAACGGCGTCGGCCATCGGGAGGTTATTCGAGCACATCTAGGATCTTGTGTCGTGGTCGGTACGATTGGCTTGGTTGAGGCTATTCGTGAGGAGGATGGCCGCATTCGCCATCATTCGAAAGGCTACCCGCATATTGATATCGCGTCTGACAACGATGTCGCGCCGCGCGATTTGGATTGTGTCTCGAAGATGATTCAAAAAGCGGGTATCCCGACGTCCGTGCATCGAACTGAAGCCGAGGTGATCTGGGGGAAGCTCGTTCGACTGAGCGCCGTCGCATCTTTAACCGCTGCGTTTCAAGAGCCCCTGGGGGCTATTCGCTCTGATCCTGAAAAGAGAGTGCTGCTGGAGGAAGCTGTTCGTGAAGCGGCGTCGGTGGCTTCCCATGACGGGGTGGACATCGATCCCGGGAAGGTGGTCGCCCAAATCGAGTCGTTTCCGTCCAGGCTCACGACCTCGCTCCAACGGGATATTGCCGCGACCCATTCATCTGAAGTGGAGTCGATTACGGGAGGGGTCATACGCCTGGCGAATTCGTATGGCATTGCAGTTCCGGCACACCTGCGACTGTATGAAATGATCGCCGAGCGTTCCCGCCATGCCGCGATTGTCGGCGAACGTAGCGTGTCGTGATGGCTGCTGTGAATGCGCCCTTAAACATCATGGGGATAGTCGGGATTCGGTCTGGCTCGAAAGGAGTTCCTGACAAGAATATTCGTCCGTTGGCGGGAAAGCCCCTTGTCGGGTGGATTCTTGATGCTGCGAGTCAGTCGAAGTACCTGAATCGCATGGTTGTTTCAACCGATTCTGAAGCGTATGCGGCGATTGCCAGGTCATACGGTGCGGAGGTCCCGTATTTTCGTCCGGCTGAACTCGCCACCGACGACTCTCCGGAATATGAATATGTCAGGCATATGGTGGAGTGGCTGGAACGGAATGAGGGATATCATCCGGACATCGTGGTTCGCATGATGGCAACGGTTCCATTGCAATCAACGCAGGACATCGACGCCGTCATCCGCACACTTCTTGACGATCCGAAAGCGGATTCGGCCGTAGCGATTGCCGAGGCGCGCCAACATCCCATGAAGGCGCTCAAGCTCGTTGAGGACGGAGACGGCGGCAAGAAGCTTGTCTCATATTTTTCTGAGTCCGGACGCGAGGTCACTCCAATTGCCAGACAGGGGTATGAAAAGGCGTACTTTCGGGCCAACATCATCGGATGTCGGCGACGGGTTATCTCCGAGACAAATTCTTTGACTGGGGATCTTGTGCGCCCCCATATCATTCCGCAGAATCGCGCGGTGGATATCGATAACGAAATAGATTTTTATTTGGTCGAGCACCTTCTACGGTCATTGCCCCAGTCAAAGCGTTAGTGTGTATGTGGTCACGCGGCGCCGGCAGTTGCAGCGTGTGATTTTCAGGAGTTAAGCATGGGCGAACAAGTCACGCATAGTGTATCGGAGGCGGTTGACTCAGCGACGGCAGGTATCGAGCTGTCCTACTTTGAGAAGGCTGCGTTTGATATCGTTCTGCAAACCTCCGCTCTACCGAGGCTGAAAGCCGAGTTGTTCGCCCAGATGGCGCGTTTTAATGCGTTGTATATGGTCGCGCGCGCCGGCTCCGGGCATTTGGGGAGCAGCTTTTCCAGTCTTGATATCGTGACGTGGCTGTACCTGAACGTGTTGCAGCCAGAGGATCGATATTACTCCTCCAAAGGGCACGACAGTCCCAGTTTATATGCGACTCAGGCCGCATTGGGAGTAATTCCGTTCGAGAAAATTCACGAGTTGAGGCGCTTCGGCGGTTTGCCAGGCCATCCGGACGTACAGACTCCTGGAGCGTACACGAATACAGGTTCTCTAGGGATGGGTATATCCAAGGCAAAAGGATTTCTCTTTTCCGACAAGTTTTTGGGGCGGTCCAACGGGAGAGTCTTTGTCCTTACCGGTGACGGTGAATTGCAGGAAGGGCAGTTCTGGGAATCGCTCATCAGCGCTTCGCGACGGCGGGACGGCCGTCTGACGGTTATTGTTGATCATAACAAGATTCAATCAGATACCTATGTTACCGATGTCAGTGATTTAGGTGATCTTGAAGCAAAGTTCAGCGCATTCGGCTGGGATGTGGTCCGGTGTAATGGTCATGATGTGATTTCCCTTGAGAAGGCGTTTGCCGTGCCGAATTTGGAGGGGAAGCCCAGAGCGATTATCGCAGACACGATTAAAGGGCGCGGCGTGTCGTTTATGGAGCACACGGCGATGCCCCAGACCCAAGAATACTATCGGTATCATTCAGGAGCTCCGACGCCGGAGGATTATTGCAAGGCATCACAAGAATTACTGGAAGATATCCGGACTCGATCCAGCCTATTGGGGATTTCCGCGCCGGCAGTAAGTGAAGTTGTCGTTCAGCCAATGGGCCTGCCGGCTGCTTCAGAGCGGATGATCCCAGCCTATGCGGCGGCGATTCTGGAAGAAGGTCGCTCCAATCCTCGTGTGGTCGCATTAGATGCCGATCTTGTGCTTGATACCGGCCTTATTCCTTTGAAGAGTGAACTGCCCGGGCAGTTCATCGAGTGTGGAATCGCTGAGCAGGACATGGTGTCTCAGGCCGGCACGATGGCGTTGAGTGGTCTGTTACCGGTTGTTCACTCGTTCGCCTGTTTTCTCACCTCCCGCGCGTTTGAGCAGATCTACAACAATTGCACCGAGCGCACGAAGATTATCTACGTAGGGTCGCTGGCCGGCGTGCTGCCCGGGGGGCCAGGCCACTCGCATCAAGCGGTTCGCGACGTCACCGCCATGTCCGGAATGCCCGGCCTGCGGATTGTGGAGCCGGTGTGCTCGGCTCAAGTCAGGCCGGCACTACAGTGGGCTGCTCGTGTTCATAAGGGAAGCACCTATCTGCGATTGACCTCAATTCCCCTTGAAGGGCGTCTTGAATTGGCCGAGGTGAATCACTTGGCAGAAGGGCGTGGACACATTCTGCGACGGGGGAAGGATCTTACGTTGGTGGCGGCCGGGGCCACCATGACGATTCAAGCACTGAAGGCGGCGAAGCAACTGGCAGACCAGGGGCTAGAGGCTCAGGTGATAAGTACTCCCTGGCTGAATTGTATTGACCTGACTTGGTTTGCGGGGTTGTTGACGGGAGTGCAGCCGGTGGTCACGCTCGAAAACCACGGTGTGGAAAATGGGTTCGGCTGTTTTCTTGTGAGCCAGTTGGCCATGGCGGGTTTGTTGGGCCAGCGGAAGGTGTTGATTGAGGGGGTACGGGGTATCCCTGCCTGTGGCCGTAATGACGAAGTGCTCGCACAGCATGGGTTGGATGAGGGCGGCTTGACGAAATCCATCATGCAGGCCGTGAGAGGATGATTCGACCAAGGCCCGCATCGTGTCATTCATCGGTAAGCTGTTGAATCCATGATAGAGCTGTCGCTCGCGCATTCACGAGTTCGCTATTAGTGCCGACTTAAGTAAGGGGTATAGTGGAAAAGCCTCACATCATCATTGTCATTACGGCCTACATATATCTGAGAGATTGGGTGAAGGCCGGTGCGTTTGAAGCACTCAATGAACACTATACGGTTCATTATGTAGCGATGCACAGCGACTGGGATTCTCGCGAGTTTGAGAAGTATGGCATTTCGCAATGGCGGGTCATTTCACAGCCCAGCTATCGCCAATTTCTGCTGCGCAGACTGCTGAGCGTCACCATGTATAAGTATGCAAGAAGGTCTCGTGCATTTAGGATCAAGCTCGATCTCGTCCGACCGACGATGAGGTTTCTGTATCGAGCGCTTTCTCTTCCAGGTCTGTACGATCTGCTGTTGTGGGCGTACAACAGGTTGTTGCCGAAATGGACGGAGTTTTCCGATCTGCTGCGAGAAGTAAGACCGGTGCTGGTAATGGCTCCATCTCTCGCGGCGGACAGCTACACCATCGACATGACGTATTCCGCAAGGCGGTTGGGCATTAAATCGCTCATACTTATTAATAGTTGGGACAATCTTGTCAGTAAAGGGGTCTTGCCGGTTCAGCCTGATTCCTTGGCCGTGTGGGGGCCGCAGGGTGTCAATCAAGCGACACACGTGCAGAAAGTACCGAGAGACCGGATTGTGCAGCTCGGGGTTCCACGATTCGAGGCCTATTTTGACGACCGGCAGACCACCCTGATCGAACATATTTATTCGTTCAACAGGATACCCGAAGGGAAGAAAGTCATATTGTATGCCACCACGTCGATACCGTTTGACGATATTCAAGCGCTGAATCTCCTCGACCAGGAGATCTCCTCCGCTTATCCGGAATATGTCATCTTGTTTCGGCCGCATCCAGGTATGCAGCGGCGCGTGGACGAAGTGAACGCGATGGAGTGTGGTTTCAGGAATGTATACATCGACCAACAGCTAGCCGGATATTATGCGGCAAGATTTACATTGCAGACGGGGAATTATCCCTCGTGTGATGCTCTGTTGGATTATTATCCTGCGCTGATGAAAAGCGTGGTCGGGATGATTTGTCCTCCGACAACGCTGTTGCTGGAAGGCGCGCTCAATGGGGTGCCTTGTCTGATAATCTGCTATGGAGACGGCAAGAACAAGTGGCTTTCCCCGGATCTTGTAAGTCAGTATGAAAATGTTGAAGAGGTGTTACAGTTCCCAGGAGTCGTCCCGTGTTACAGCGAAACGGAATTGTTGTCTTGTTTCCAACGGATTGTCGAGTGTAGCAAGGATGACGAGCTGAGGCGCAGACTGGTGGAGGCGACGCGGTACGTTGTGTATCGGGATGAGAAGCCTTATGGCAGGCGACTCTCTAACCTTGTCGATAATCTCCTGGTCGCTGAGGATCCGTAGGGGATGTCCGTGAGTTGGGATGGCGTCAGTTTAAGAATGCGGAAGTTGGTGCTCGTTTGAAGATTCTTGTGACGGGAGCTGACGGGTTCATCGGGTCGCATCTGACCGAGGCTCTGGTTCGAGCCGGACATGAGTTGCGGGCCTTCGTGTTCTACAATTCCTATAACTCATGGGGGTGGTTGGATCATTGTGGCGAGGATGTCCAGGGAAAGTTTGAAGTCTTTGCCGGGGACATTCGAGATCCCAACGGAGTTCGTACGGCGATGAAGGGATGCGATGCAGTTCTCCACCTAGCCGCATTGATCGCGATCCCATACTCCTACCATTCGCCGGATACCTACATCGATACGAATATCAAAGGGACGCTGAATATTGTTCAAGCGGCTCGAGATTTGGGTGTGGCGAAAGTGGTGCACACCTCCACAAGCGAGGTCTATGGCACTGCGAAGTTTGTCCCGATTACAGAAGATCATCCGCTGCAGGGGCAGTCTCCCTATTCGGCAAGTAAGATCGGCGCAGATCAGATCGCGATGTCATTTTTTACCTCATTCGGGACACCGGTGACTCTTGTGCGTCCATTCAATACGTACGGCCCTAGGCAATCCGCCCGGGCGGTGATCCCTACCATCATTACGCAAATTGCCAATGGGAAACGACAGATTAAGCTGGGAGCGGTGCGTCCCACGCGCGACTTCAATTATGTGACCGATACGGTGGCCGGTTTTATGGCCGCACTGAATGCAGCTCAAGGCGTAGGTGAAGTCGTCAATCTCGGGAGTAACTTCGAGATTTCTATTGGCGATACGGCTCACCTCATCGCAGAGATCATGGGGGCGAAAATCGAGATCCTGACGGACCAGGTACGATTGCGTCCCTCGGGTTCCGAGGTGGAGCGACTTTGGGCAGACAACGGGAAAGCGTATAAACTGTTCGGTTGGAAGCCGGCCTATGGCGGGCGAGACGGATTCACGCGCGGGCTAATGGAAACGGTCGAATGGTTCCGGCATCCAGCCAATTTCGTTGACTATAAGGCGGATCGCTACAATATCTGATCGGGGCATGGCGCGGAGGGTATTCGACCAGGTGTTCAATCGGGGGCTGACGGGGATGAGCGTGACCGCGGGTAAGCCATCCATGTTGGTGAACACGGTGGCTATGTATAGCGACGGGTTCTGCATGCGGCTGCAAGGGGCGGAGCCATTCTGCATCCGCCCCAGCTATCCTTTAAGCCGCACAGGATCGGTAGGCTGGCTGCGATGATCCCCGCACGAAAGATTTGTATCGTGACTGGTAGCCGTGCCGAGTACGGCCTGCTCTGCTGGCTGATGAAAGAGGTCAGGGCGGATGTCGATCTGCAACTGCAAGTTGTCGTGACCGGTGCGCACCTCTCGCCGGAGTTCGGACTCACCTTCCAGCAGATCGAAACCGATGGCTTCACGATTGACGCCAAAGTTGAGATGCTGCTCTCATCCGACTCGGGGGTAGGCATTGCAAAGTCCATGGGGGTTGGGGTGATTGGTTTTGCCGATGCGCTGGATCGGCTGAAGCCTGACATCTTGGTGGTATTGGGCGATCGGTTTGAAATGCTGGCGGCAGCTCAGGTGGCTCTGGTTTTACGGATACCCATTGCGCACATTCATGGTGGGGAAACAACCGAAGGCGCGTTCGATGAAGGTATCCGCCATGCGATTTCCAAACTGGCGCAATGGCATTTTGTCGCTGCGGAGCCCTATCGAAAGCGGGTCATCCAACTTGGGGAAGTCTCAGAGAGAGTATTCAATTTTGGCGCGCCGGGTTTGGATTCCATTCACCGCCTTGAGTGGCTGGATAGACCGTCATTGGAACGCGCGTTAGCGGTAAAACTTGTCCCGCCCGTAATGCTGGTCACCTACCACCCTGCAACATTGGGCCAACGTGATCCTATTACTCCAATGAATGAGTTGCTGGCAGCTTTGGATGAGTTTTCAGAGGCAACAGTGGTTTTCACGTACCCGAATGCCGATACCGGGGGGCGCTCGTTGATCGAGCGACTCAATCAATGGGTTTCGGCGAATAAGCATCGCGCCACAGCCTTTGATTCATTAGGACAGCAACGGTATTTGAGCCTGATGCGTGAGTCCGATGTTATTCTTGGCAACTCGTCAAGCGCGCTGACTGAGGCGCCTGTCCTGAAAAAGGCTACGGTGAATATTGGCGATCGTCAGAAGGGTCGCCTTAAAGCAACCTCCGTGATCGACGCCGAGGAGAAGAGGAAGGCCATTGCCAGCGCGATTCGTAAAGCATTGTCAGATGACTTTCAAGCGGCATTGCCGTCCACCACATCGCTATATGGTTCGGGAAACGTTAGTCAGCGGATCAAGGAGACGTTGAAGGTTGTGGCTATCGAGACGCAAAAATCCTTCTTCGATATCGCGTAAGGGCACTGATATGAAGACATTCATCATCGCTGAAGCCGGGGTCAATCACAACGGCGAGCTGCATCTCGCGAAGCAACTTGTTGATGCGGCGGCAGACGCAGGGGCCGATGCCGTGAAGTTTCAAACATTTCGCGCCGAGCAGGTCGTGAGTCGCCACGCCTCGAAAGCGGAATATCAGACTCGAGTGACAGACCAGGCTGAAAGCCAGTTTGACATGATCCGTAGGCTTGAGCTGAGTGAGGCTGCTCATGGTGAGTTGATAGCCCATGCCAACATGCGCGGGATCGCGTTTCTCTCAACCCCCTTTGATGTGCCGAGTCTGCACCTCCTTGCCAAGCGATTTGGCTTGCAGACTATCAAGATCCCGTCAGGAGAGATTACCAACGCTCCATTGCTATTGGCGATTGCCCGCACTGCTTCGCGGGTAATTCTGTCCACCGGTATGAGCACGCTTGCGGAAGTCGAAGCTGCCTTGGGTGTGTTGGCCTATGGATTTGTCTGGGCGGCCGCCACAATCCCTCGGAGCGGAGAGTTTGAGCAGGCCTTCAGCTCTGACGCGGGGCATGAAGCGCTGCGCAATCGCGTGACACTGTTGCACTGTACTACCGAATATCCTGCGCCGTTTAGCGAGGTGAATTTGCGTGCGATGGACACCATGGCCGAGGCATTTGGGTTGCCTGTCGGCTACTCGGATCACACTATGGGGATCCATATTTCGTTGGTTGCTGTGGCTCGGGGGGCTCGGGTGATTGAAAAGCACCTCACGATTGATCGTACTTTGACGGGCCCGGATCACAAGGCATCGTTGGAGCCGGAAGAATTGAGACAGTTAGTGCGTCAAATTCGTGAGGTCGAGCTGGCGTTGGGTAGGGGGCTCAAATATCCCACCGTATCGGAGCGGAAGAATCGCGCTGTGGCAAGGAAGAGCCTGGTTGCGGCTCGGGCCGTTCGTGCGGGAGAGCTGTTTACCGAAGATAACCTGACCAGTAAAAGGCCGGGGACCGGGGTCAGCCCGTTTGCGTACTGGCAAACCTTAGGGCAAGCGGCACGCCGTGATTATAATCCTGACGAAGCGCTGGATGCGTAAGTGAGGACCAGGCTGGCAAGGCGGAACTTGCTTGAAGTGCTCCGGATGTATCGTGTCAGGGTGGCGGGGTGCGGTTGCTTTGAGTGCATCGCATGTATCGCAAGATCGCCAGTGCGGCAGTGCAAGATGAATGTCTGCTGGCGATCGGACGTAACTCCTTAGTTCAGATTGGAATGAGCACGTAATGGCGGATTGGAAAGATGTGATTGTTTCTCCCAACACGACGTTGGGCGAGGCAATTGCCAAGGTTGATTCGGCGGGACTACAGGTCGCTCTGGTGATGGCCGCAGATACCTCTTTGCTGGGAATTCTGACGGATGGGAATATTCGCCGTGCCATTTTGGCCGGCAATGGTCTCCAAGTTCCCGTTTCAAGCGTTATGAATGTGCGCCCAACGACGGTTACGGCGTCTACCCCTCGCGATGAAATGCTCGCGCTCATGCGGAGAAAAGTGCTCCATCATCTTCCGGTGGTGGATAATGCGGGTCGGATCGTTGGATTGGTGACGCTTGACGAGATCATCAGCGCTTCGCACCGTCCCAATTGGGTCGTGCTCATGGCCGGCGGGTTAGGAACGCGATTGCAGCCTCTGACCGATGATTGCCCTAAACCATTACTGGAGGTTGGTGGCAAGCCGATTTTGGAAACCATCCTTGAGAGTTTTGCCGAACAGGGGTTCAAGCAGATCTTTCTGTCCGTCAATTACAAAGCGGAGATGATCCGCAATCACTTTGGCTCAGGAGATCGCTGGGGAGTGCAGGTAGAATATTTACACGAAGGCCCTCGTCTCGGTACTGCGGGCGCATTGTCCCTTCTGCCGGAA